>Ga0265292_1003004_pt1 | contig 10873 bp, 5 predicted proteins | sample Munlanlewell296A_FD_189080 | JGI IMG/M metagenome (GOLD analysis project Ga0265292, IMG submission 189080) | Leachate microbial communities from a municipal landfill in Southern Ontario, Canada - Leachate well 296A | ecosystem: Engineered > Solid waste > Landfill > Unclassified | place: Canada... | reverse complement strand
CAAACCCTTTGCGCAACGCACTGACGCGGTAAGAAAAGCTGACATCAGTATTGCTGGTCACGGTGAATGCTTTCGCGGTCTGTTCAGTCAGGGCCAGCTTGGCGAGTTTGCCCTCAACTGTTAACTCCACACTGTAGTCGCCAGTGACTGTTTCAAGAAAGGTGGGATCAAGTGTCACGGTGGCCCGGCCATGGCGCGTGCTGGCCCGGCCGAAATCTTCAAAACGAACATCTGGCGATTCAATGGCGTGGAAATACGTGTCCCCGCGGCTGGTCTGCAACTTGGCGTTCTTGCTGCCGCCGACGGTCACGACGCCGCCAATCGTCACGACGCCGCCAACTGTCGTCACGCCGTTTACCAACACGTTACCGGAGAAGTTCCCCGCTAACCCAGTGGCATTTTGTTCAGCGTAAAAGGCTGAATTGGCATTGTCCGCTCGAGTCGTCAGAGCATTCACACCCGAAGCGGCCGCGTCGAGCACCAGGCGCTGTGTGCCGCTGGCGTTATCCACGGTGAAAAAACTCAAAGCAGTAGGCGAAAAGAATGGGTTGAGGTAGATCGCGCCGGTGGAGGCAATGTCGCGTCCGGCATTCCCCAGCTCGAGGGTGTCGGTGTTGTTGCGAATTTGCAGCACGCCGTCATACACCGTGAAATTTCCGATACTCTTTGGACCGCCAAAATCCAGGCAGACATTCACCGGATCAGGTCCAGATCCGGAAATTGTGCCAGAATCTGAAACAACTTCCCAGCCCCATGCACCACCGCCGATCATGTAAACGGGACTCGATCCGGTATTATGCGTATTTGCAACTGCCCACACTTCACGGTTATCAATCTTTGTAAACCCACCCGTGTAGCTAAAACGTCCCCAGCCATTTGGTCCACCATAAACAGAACCACGAATGCTTCCACCGCTTGTATCGTGATCCATACCATCGACTGCAACCACAGGATCAGTGGTTGGTTGTTGCACAGTACTTGTGGAGGGCTGAACTCGGTACAACCCGGAATCACCACCAACGTATGCCCAATCATGAATTCCCTCGTGCATGCGATCTGCAGCCCGAATTGGCGTTGTGCTTGAGAATGAAGTGCCATACACTTTGTAACCCCACGCACCGCCGTAAACGAACTCATCAGCCGAACTCACATCGTCATAATCCTGCATTACCAACACATTATCTGTGCCACTATCTTCGACTGTTCCATCGAGGTGGTAGATTTTCCAGCCCCAGGAACCCGCTACATAGATTTTCGGCGTGGTATTCGTTTCGCGAGACAACCCACCGGACCGCACATTCTCCGTCCCAGTTTGTAAAACAACACCTGCTTTACTGCGGACTTCCCAGCCGCTCGGGCCAGCAGCAAACATCGTTCCGTCATGGTATGTATCTACGACATGCGCTACGAGCGACGAAGAAAAAATTTCAGGCACTCCGGCTTGCTCCAAAGAAAATCCTTTCCACCCGCTGGGCCCGCCAACCGCAAACGTTTTGGCCGGGGCGGCTAAAGGCCCACCGGCAACATATGTTCCTCGCACAGCGGCCGTGGATTCTACGCCGCTACGGTACAGGGTGTTCGGACTTCTCATATCTAACAGTTTCCAACCCCAATTCCCGCCGACCAACACAAATTCATTCACGGGCACACCCGGAATTGCTGCGTTAAAAATATCCACGGTGCGGCCAACAGTATCGGAAGCGCAGGTGTACACGCCAGCGTTGGCCTGCTGGGCAGGTAAGGCGAGTCCCAGAGGGACGGCGAGCAGCGCGATGATAAAAATGATTTTCGCTCGAAGCATACTTACTGCGTAAACCGCCGACCGTCGAACCCGGCGCGGGTGCCGACAATGCGGTAAGAAAACGTTCCATTGCCTTCACCGCGCACCACAAACGCGTCGGCATGTTTCTGGGTCACGCCAAGTTGACTGGTGCCTGCGCCAGGGGTGAGAAAAACAAGATACGGAACCTTGGCAGAGATCGTGCTAGCAAACGTGGGGTCGAGCGTCACAGTGGCTTGCCCGTTGGTGAGTGTGGCCGTGCCTTCATCTAAAAATTTTGCCTCGGGCGCTTCGAGCGTATACAAGTAGGTAGCGCCACGGCTGGTCTGCACCACGGCGTTCTTGGTGCTCGCCGATAAATTCCCGGTCACATGCACATTGCCAACAAACTGCGCAGCTAACCCGCCGGCATTTGCCTGCGTGGCCGTCACGGCGTTGGCTCCGGCGCCCGTGCCCCGAGCTTTCACGCTGACCGTGTTGTTGTTTGTTCCCTTGGCATCAATCGACAAGCCTGATCCTGGCACGGTGGCTGAACCGTCAAAAAAGGCGGAGCGTGCGTCGGACAGCGAGCCCTGCGGGAGAAAAAAAATCTTGCCCGAACCGGCAATGTCGCGCCCGGCGTTGCCCAGCTCAAGCGACTGCGTCCCCCACGTGGCTTGTACAACGCCTTCGTAGACGCTGGTTTTTCTGATGGTCGGACTGGCGTCAACTGGTGCGGCGGCAGAAGCGGTGGGAATAAGGTCCAACAAACGCAAGCCTTGGAGCAGACGGAGCGGTGTGCGAAACCACGGTGTCGGGCTTGATGCCGTAGTCACAGACAGCGGACTCACGACAGTCAGACCAGTCGTGGAAGGAGCAATAGCCAAACGCGTTGGCTGGTCTGGCCGCAGATTTACGGGGAGGTCACCAATTCCCCCATGTCCCCCTCCGCCACCGCCGCTACAACTAAAACTGCAAACTCCGCTACAACACGCGGGGAAAGCGCTGGTGTTATTTGGCGCCTGTGAACACTGCGTGTCAGTAGTGCAGGTCGCTGGCGGCAGACGCCTTGGACCCGGGTCTGAGATAGACTGTGCCAGCTTACCAACGTTGGCCGGGCTCGCGTTGTCAACTGGCCGGATGCAGTACGAGAATGTCCAGCCGCGTTTATCGTTTGGTGCAGCAGCTGGCAATGTGTTGTCGAGGTACTGACTCGCACCACCAGCTGTCGAATTGCTTTGAATGCGTTCTTGTGTTGGTTGCGGCAAACCAGCCACACCGGTACAAGCGCTTGAATTCCAGGCCGCTTCACCGAGACAGGCCTGAGCACAGCTCGTCAGCACGCGGTCCTTGTCAGCGACAGCGGGAAAATACACACGCCAAATTTCATGGCTGTTGATGCCCGCACCGCCAATATCATCTTGGGTCGGTTGCCAGTTTAATATTTGCTGGGTTAAGGTAACGGGCGTACCATCCATACTCGAAGCAAAGAAAACTGTTTTCGAGGACATCAGCGGACAGCCCCATTGTTTGATGGGATTGGTCGCGTCACAAATATCCGGTGCCGTGCTCAGCGTGCGGAAGTTCGTGCCGGTCTGTGCAAACCCGCAGCTGTTGCCAACAGTGTCGACCGAGACAACGATGTAATCGTAATTACTTTCCCGGCTGATCACGTTACTGTCCACAAACGTCAACGTATTTTTATCGATCAGACCAGAATTGAGCTGCAGCCAGCCTGTGGTATTTTCTGGTTTTCGGTAAACGTTGTAACCGGCCAAGTCGGCATCCCCGGGTTTGTTCCAGCTCAAAGCACGCGTCAGCCCTGAACCATAGTAAGCGTTGTACGCTTCACCGGAAATCGGGTTCGTGTGGGTTAAACCAGTTGGGCAAGCGGGCGGCGTAATATCAACAGCATTGGGCACAGCCACCGTGAACGTCGGACTCTGCGGCGATTTTTTTCCACCGCCATTGATGGCCAGAACGGTATAATCATATGATGTGTTGGCGAGTAAACCAGTGGCCGGAGAGTCGTTAAAGAATGGTTCAATAACGCTCGTGATGTACGTGAGCTGGCCCACTCCGCTCACGCGGCGGAAAATTTCATAACTGGCAACGCCGCTCTGTGCATCGCTCGCAGCAGTCCACCGCAACGGAACAAAATTCCAGCCCACGGTACCGTTGAGTTGTGGGGTCCCCGGAATTGATGGTGGCGTATTGTCATTCTGTGTTGTGAAATACTGACACACTGACGGCGTCAGACCGGCCGTGCACGAACTTAACGTCGCACCGCTCGGTGACAAGGCGGTCACACGAAAATAATATTTTTTATCGGCGTTTAAGTTATTCAATGTCACGCTGTGGCTGGTGCCCGGGGTGTTGTCATCTTTGGAGCCTTCGGCAAAAGCATCGGTGAATCCAAATTCCACCTGCCCGGTTGTGGAAGCATTGGTTTGCCAGGTGATAACTGCGGAATCATTGTTCACTGTTCCCAAGCTCGGACCTGCGGCAAATCGGAGGCAATCCTGACTGCACGTATTGATATCTTCACCGGGTGTTGTTATGGAGCTGCAAATGCCATCGCCACAGCTCGCGGAAATTGGAGTCACCGCAGTGGGCTCACCTAGTGTGACCGTGCCAAAATTTGCATTGCCGGCCACGCTCACTTGTCCATATTGTGCCTTGACTTCCGGGTTTGCCGTCGATGGTCGCTGCACCAACACAAAATCCGAGCTCGCTGACTGCCCGTTCAAGGCGGCAAGAGTCCACTTATTAATACACTCTTCAACCCCTGATCCGTACAAACAAATTTCAGCGGGCGCACCCACTTTTCCAACCTGCAGCTTGCCGTTCACAACAGACACATTGCCGGAAAACAGTGCGGCGAGTGAAGACCCGCCACCGCGACCATACACGCCGTAACTCAATGGATCGCCCAACCCGGCAGCAGAGACAATCCCGGCGACGCCATACCGCGGGCCGCCGGCTTGCGCACTGGAAATTCCCTCCAGCGCAAAATCTTGGTCGATGCCGGCTTGCACGCGGGCAAACCCACCGTCGGTATTCGTAGTCACTTGAGAACTTGTATCACCGGTGAAGAGTCGCACAAAGTTGGAGCCAACGGCCTGGCCCCAACTGGTGATACAGCTGGCATTCAAACAAATCTTCGATGTGCCACCCGACGCACCAACGGTCAATGATCCGGTCACCTGCGGCGCAACCGTGAGATCACCTTGAATGGTCAGGTCACCCGTTTTGGTTTGTGCCGTGCCGGAAACATTCAGCGGTGCAACGACGTTGCCCCCTGGCGGCGTGCCGGTTGGTTCACTGAACGCTTGCGCTTCGGGCTGTCCCACAACCAACAGGGTGGACACGACGGTCACCAGAAGAAGAAAACGGTGTTGTGTGCGAGGGATCATGATGCTGTTGGAAAACTCATGATTGACGAAAGTGCCGCGCCTGACGCAGTGACTCCGACAACGCGAACGTAGTACGTTGACGCAGGGCTCAACCCGCTGAGCGTGATGGCATGTCCAAACGTTAGCGCCGTTGACGTTGAACCCTGTTGATCAAAGACAATGCCCGAGCGCCCGTAACTGACACTTGTGGTTGTTTCTGGAGTTGTCTGCCAAGTAATGTTGGCAGAGCTCGCCGTGACATTCGAAACCGCCAAGCCGGAAATACCGGGACAGTCCACCGGGTAAGGGCTGTTCTCATTGGGGCTAGCAGAACAAATACCATCGCCCCAAACAGATTGACTGCCCGGCGTACCAACAACAATGGAAGTAAAGCTGGCATGACCTGGCACGCGGACCATACCTAATTGGCTGGTGATCGGGGGTTTCTGGGCATCAAGTGTCCCATCTGGGCTGAAGGCGCGCGACTGGAGGAGGAAATATCCAGAACTGGGGTCGCGATATTTCACGACCTCGTTCGACCATTGTGTGACACACGTTCCGTCCGTTTGACCGTCGCCGTAGAGACAAATCCCCTGCGGTACGGCTGAAGTGCCCACGGTGAATCGCCGATCATTGGTTGTGTCACTCAGGCCATCAGCATCTGACACGCGCACGGCTACCTGGCCGGCCGGCCCGGTGCCTATTCCATTGCCATCAAAGAGTGCTGCCTGCGCCAACTCACCAGGTGCCCCGGTAGCACCAGGTACCTGGCCGAATACGCCAACAAAATTGGGGTCGCCAAAATTTGCGGCAGTGCCTACGACTCCTGCACGCGTTCGAAGGTGAGCAGGGTCCGGGTCGCCACTATGCCCTTGAAGGGCAAATTGCTGATCCTGTCCAGCCTGCACCCGCGCAAAAAGGTTACTCTGCACGTTCGTCAGAGTGTCAGTACTGCCACTGAAAAGTTGGAGGTGAGGTGATGGCTGAATTTCTGTCCAACTCTTAATACAATAAGTCGTACTGGACCGATTGGCGGGGTTAAGGCAAAACTGACTGGCCCCGCCCGCACCCCCAACGAAGAGCGTGCGTGGATTGCTGACAGTTAAATTTCCACCTTCTATGAGTGACCCAGCTTTTGTTTCGGCTGTACCACCGCTGGTTATTGGTGCCGCAAACTCACCCGCATCTGACGGAAGTAGCGGGCTGTGAAATGATTCTGCAATAACCGCGTGTCGGAGAAACGCCGACGCGGAAATAATGGTGACCCCCGCGAAGAACGCGAGCAACCACGGGCGCCTATGCCACTGCGTTTTCCCCCGAATATTGTTCATGTATATCTTTAGTACGGCGACGTTGACTTACACGAATATGAGTTATAGAATACCATAACAGACCCCAGTATGTCTACTCGTCGCAACAAGACCGTACCCATGCAAAACTCATCTTGGAACGAAACGAATCGCACCTTGCTGGCGGCTGTTGTGGTCTCGGCGTTTCTTGTTCTGGCCATCGTGGCAGTCTCGCGAGTCCCGCGCGTGCAGCAACGACAAACAACGAATACGCCCACACAAAACGCGGCTACAGCTACTCCACTCCCTCCGGCTCCTACCTTGGTCAAAAATCGACTCGGCGTAATGAAAAAAAGGGAAGGCACCACCCTGACGATCACCGCTCAGACGATAGTCGGTCAAAATTTACAGGCGATTGACTACACTGTGCGGACCGGAGCGGCCACAAAATTTGAATCTGTGAATTATAGTCAGCCTGCAACCACCAGCCAAACCGCTCCGCGCACCGCCATAAACCTTGAGTCCATTCCTGAAGGGGCACAAGTCAACGCGGTGGCCGCCACCAACATCCGCGATCAAAAAGAATTCGCCGCCACACTCATTGAGTATCAAATTTTATCTCGTAACTAACAACACCTATGAACTACACGTGGATTATTCTCGGATTCGTCGTTCTCATCGCCCTTTGGCTCATGGGCGTGTTCAACAGTTTAGTGCGCCGCCGCAACCAGGTTGGTGAGGCGTGGTCTGACATTGACGTGCAACTCAAGCGCCGCTACGACTTGATCCCGAATTTGGTGGAGACGGTGAAGGGCTACGCGACCCACGAAAAGGGCGTGTTTGAGCAGGTGACACTCGCCCGTTCGGCCGCCATGGGCGCGACCAACCCAAAAGCAAAATCAGAAGCGGAAAACGCGTTGGCCGGCACGTTGAAGTCGTTGTTCGCGGTGGCTGAGGCGTACCCGGAACTCAAGGCCAGCGACAACTTTGGCAAATTGCAAGACGAGCTCTCCGACACGGAGAACAAAATTCAGGCTGCCCGCCGCTTCTACAACGGGAACGTGCGCGACTACAACACCGCCTTGCAAGTCTTCCCCAACAGCTTGGTGGCCGGACCGTTCGGCTTTACTGCCCGCGAATTCTTTGGTGATTTGAACGAAGCCGAAAAGCAACCCGTCGCCGTAAAATTCTAGATGGCCACAACCTACGACGTTATTGCGTCGAACAAACGGCGATCAGTGATTCTGGTCGTTGTTTTTGTGGCGTTTGTTGTGGTGCTGGGCTGGGTGTTTGGTCGGCTCTACTCAACCGGCATGGCGGGCGTGATCACCGCGGTTGTTGTGGCTGTGGTCATGACGCTCGTGAGTTACAGCTCGGGCGACCAGATTGCGCTGTGGAGTGCAGGCGCAAAACCCGTGACCAAAGCGCAAGTTCCGGAACTCTACAGAATTATTGAGAATCTCTCTATAACCGCTGGGCTGCCCATGCCTAAGTTGTATGTGATGGTTGATCCGGCGATCAATGCGTTTGCCACCGGCCGCGACCCGAAACATTCTTCTGTGGCGGTGACGACCGGTGCGCTGGAAAAATTGGAAAACGAAGAATTAGAAGGCGTATTGGCGCACGAACTTTCGCACGTGAAAAATTATGACGTGCGACTAATGATGTTGGTTGTGGTGCTCGTCGGGGCGGTAACAATTCTGGCGGACATGTTTTTCCGGGCGCGATTGTTTGGTGGAGGGCGTTCAAATAGTCGTGACAACCAAGGTGGCGGGATCTTGATGATCGTGGGCATCGTGCTACTGATCCTCTCCCCCATTTTCGCCCGACTCATTCAATTTGCAGTGTCACGACGTCGGGAATTCCTGGCTGATGCGTCTGGCGCACTGCTCACACGCTACCCGGAAGGACTGGCGCGTGCGTTGGAAAAGATCGGCGCAGACAAGCAACCGCTTCGTCACGCCACGGAAGCAACTGCTCCTCTCTACATCAGCAATCCGTTTGGTCCAGGAAAATCTTTCCGCAATATCTTCTCCACGCACCCGCCACTCGACGAACGCATCAAAGCACTGCGGGCGATGGGTGGGTAAAGATATAGACACCTTGCGGTGCCATGCGAGCGGGACCCGGAGCCCGCTAAATTTTTTTGTCCCACACATACGTTTGCAGCGGGCGAGGACGCCATCGGCCGACTCTTACCAAAAAATTAAAAACAACAAGCCGATGGTAGTCACGCGAGTGTGGCCTCGCAGGGTGTTTGCAAGGCTTGACATAAAGCTCCTTCATCAGTAGAGTTTTCATACATGAAACCAGAAATTCTGAACAAATTCACGACGCACCTCAAGAACACGCTTTCCGAGGCGGCGTACTTGGCCTTGGAGCTCAAGAATAAATACGTGAACCCCGAACACCTGCTCTACGGGCTCGCAGAATCCAAGGGCGGCATTGCGTACGAAATTCTCTCGCGCGCCGGTTTACAGTTGGATCAACTCAAAGAAATGATTCGCCTGCGCAATGAAGCGAGCCTCACGCCGTCGGACTTCTCGCTCGCCAACCTGCGCTTCTCGCTGCCGGCCAAAAAAGCGCTTGAGAAAGCAGTGGTCGTGGCCAACCAATACAAGCACAAATACGTCGGCACCGAGCACCTGCTCTACGGCTTGCTGGAACTTTCTGACGCCACGCTCGAACAAATGTTGCGTGACAACCACATTGCCATCAAAGAAACCAAGACACACCTGACCATGGTGCTCAAACAAACGACGAAATTCCCCGACCTCACCGGTTTCTTCGACGGCAGCACCCGCGACTTTGGCGACCCGGCCGCAGCGGGTGGCGTACCCACGCCTGAACCAATGGGCGTTGGCGTAAAAGACAAGGGCGGCAAAACACCGGCGCTCGACTTTTTTGCGACCAACCTCACCACCCAAAAACTCCAAAAAGACATTGACCCGGTGATCGGCCGCAAACGTGAAATCGACCGGCTGATTCACATCCTCTCGCGCCGCACCAAAAACAACCCCGTCCTCGTGGGCGACCCGGGCGTGGGCAAAACCGCGATTGTTGAAGGACTCGCCAAACTGATCGTCCAGGGCGACGTGCCGGACGCGCTGACCAACAAAAAAATTCTCTCGCTCGACTTGTCGCTCGTCGTGGCCGGCACGATTTACCGCGGCGAATTTGAATCGCGCCTAAAGCAAATTATCGAAGAAATTAAGGCTGACCCGAATATCATCCTTTTCATTGACGAACTTCACACCATCATCGGTGCCGGTTCGGCCTCCGGCTCCATGGATGCCGCTAACATTTTGAAGCCCGCGCTGGCCAAAGGACAAATCCGCACGATTGGCGCCACCACCCTGGACGAGTACCGCAAAGTGATTGAGTCTGACGCCGCGCTCGAGCGCCGCTTCCAGCCGATCATCGTTGACGAACCCAGCCCGGAAGAAGCCGTGGCGATTCTCAAAGGTATCCGGACGAACTATGAACGCTACCATGGCGTGGCCATTACCAACGAGGCGATCGAATCCGCGGTGCAACTTTCCGTGCGCTACATGCAGGATAAATTTTTGCCCGACAAAGCCATTGACTTGATCGACGAAGCCGCGTCAAAACTGAAGGTCACTGAACACAGCTCCGGCCTTGGCAAGCAGGTGAAAACAATTGAGAACGACATCGAGCGCATGGAAGACGAAAAAAAAGAAGCTGTGGAACAGGAAGACTTTGACCGCGCGTTGGCCCTGAAAAACCAGCAGCAGAGCCTGCAGGAAAAAATTCAACGGGCGCGCGACCGTTCGACCGACACCGACAAACTGGTCGGTAAAATCACGCGCAAAGAAGTGGCTGAAGTCATTTCACGCATCACCGGCGTGCCGCTGCAGGAACTCATCCAGGAAGAAAAGCAGCGCTTGCTCAACTTGGAAGGCTTGCTCAAAAAACGCGTCATCGGCCAGGACGAAGCGGTGAAAATGGTGGCCGACTACATCCGGCGTTCGCGCGTTGGGCTGTCAAACCCCACTCGGCCGCTCGGCTCGTTCATTTTCCTGGGCCCGTCCGGGGTGGGCAAAACCGAACTGGCCAAGGCGCTGGCTGACATTGTCTTTGAAGACCCTAAGGCGCTCATCCGCATTGACATGAGCGAGTTTTCCGAGAGCTTTAACATCTCCAAATTGATTGGCGCCCCGGCCGGCTACGTGGGCTACAAAGAAGGCAACAAACTCACCGACGCTGTCCGCCGCAAGCCGTACGCCGTGGTGCTGTTCGACGAAATCGAAAAAGCGCACCCCGACGTGTTCAACCTGCTGTTGCAAATTTTGGACGACGGCCACATGACCGATGCCTCGGGCAAGCGTGTGAACTTCAAGAACACCATCATTGTGATGACCTCCAACGTGGGCCTGCAAACACTGAACGCGGCAGCGGGCATGGGCTTT
>Ga0265292_1003003_pt1 | contig 10875 bp, 9 predicted proteins | sample Munlanlewell296A_FD_189080 | JGI IMG/M metagenome (GOLD analysis project Ga0265292, IMG submission 189080) | Leachate microbial communities from a municipal landfill in Southern Ontario, Canada - Leachate well 296A | ecosystem: Engineered > Solid waste > Landfill > Unclassified | place: Canada... | reverse complement strand
CTCTACAGGTGGTTACTTTCCGATGCAGAAAGTAACTAATCATATAAATAGCTTGTAAATCAATTGGTTAAAAGAAATATTTTTTTTAGAGGTACAAATAGGGTACAAAAGCTTTCAGAAAGACGATTTTAACGCATAGAATATCCGGCTTTTTGAAACGCTTGCTGTAAATCTTTTCGTAACAGTCGTCCGGCTTGTATTATTGCTGATTTTACCTTACTATTGCCTTGTATTTATGCAATATTTGTAATACTATTGCCTTGTATTTATTTAAAAGCAGATGTATATAAACAGAAAGGCAGACATAGAACTGGAAAGGTGGAAAGCGGAAAGCAAGCACAAACCACTTTTGATCCGGGGTGCCCGGCAGGTTGGAAAAACGAATACAATCAGGGAGTTTGGGAAGAAATTCGATAATTTTATTGAAATCAATTTTGAGGAAAGCCCCCGTTTGAAAGCATTGTTTTCAGATGAACTATCTCCTGCAACCATCTGCGAAAATATCGCTGCTATTTTCAAGACCAGCATTGTACCCGGCAAAACGCTGCTTTTCCTCGATGAAATACAGGAATGCAAGGAAGCCATTGCTTCACTGCGCTTTTTTTACGAAAAAATGCCAGGATTGCATGTAGTCGCTGCCGGTTCATTGCTGGAATTTGCTTTGTCAGAGATACCGACCTTTGGTGTGGGCAGGATCAGATCAATGTTCATGTATCCATTGAGCTTTTCTGAATTCCTGGCAGGAGCAGGAGAGCATCAGCTACTCGATAAGGTTAGGAAAGCAAAGCCCACCACACCAATGAACGAAGTGCTTCATGCCAGACTGATTGAGCTGATCCAAAAATTCATTTGCCTTGGAGGTATGCCCGAAGTAATTGCGAACTATATTGAAACCAAAAATCTGAATCAATGTCAGCAATTGCTCGACGACTTGATTATTTCAATCCGGACCGATTTTGCAAAATACAGGAAGAAAACGCCTGCTTCCCGTTTAAATGAAGTATTTCAGGCAGTTGTATATCAGACAGGACAGAAGTTTGTTTATTCCAAAGCATGTGTCCAGGCAAACCATAACCAGGTTAAGGAAGCATTACAACTTTTGATAATGGCGGGCCTGGTGATTCCTGTCACCCATAGTCCTTCAAATGGTATTCCATTGGGTGCTGGCGCTAATCCGCAGAAACAAAAAATGCTTCTGTATGATACCGGCATTTTTCAACGTATTCTGGGTCTTGATCTGGCCGATTTTCTTCTATCAAAAAAATTCGATGCTATCAATAAAGGAAATGTAGCAGAGCAGTTTGTGGGGTTGGAATTGATAAAATCGGAATCCTGTTATCAGAATCCTTCTTTATACTATTGGCACAGGGAGGCAAAAAGCAGCAATGCCGAAGTTGACTATGTTATTCCCATTTCTCAGGAAATAGTGCCGGTGGAAGTCAAGGCAGGAACTAAAGGTTCGATGCAAAGCCTCTTTTTGTTCTTGCAGGAGAAAAAACTCAACAGAGGCATACGGATTTCGAATGAGAGCTTTTCGGTTTATGATACCATCGAGGTTTACCCATTGTACGCGGTTGAAAATTTGAAAATGAAATGAGCACCTGCAATGCGGTAAAAGGCGGTTACTTTCCGATGCAGAAATGCTGAAATATGTTGCCAAGTACCTCATCTGTAGATATTTGCCCGGTGATCTCGCCTAAGTAATGCATAGCTTCACGGATGTCCTGGGAAAGGAAATCACCGGAAGTACCCATGTTCAGTCCCGACAGGGTTCGGTACAACGCTGTTTGAGCCTTAGTCAGTGCTTCATAATGGCGGGCATTAGTGACCACGACATTAGAATCTTCTAAAGATTTGAAATTAACAAGACGCAAAAGCTCTTCTTCCAATTCTTTCAAACCATTACCGGTTTTTGCCGAAATCCCGATAACCGACAACTGATAACCGACAACCTCCTTAACCCTCTTTTGAAATACTGAAGCTTTGGCACGATCAATATCTGATTTATTGACGAGTATAACAAGGTGCTGATCCTCACGAATCCGGGCGATGATTTCAAGGATCCAACGGATGCTTGATTCCAGTGCGGCGGTTGCATCGGTAACCAACAGGATGATGCGGGCTTTCTCAATGTGACGATATGCCCGGTCGATCCCGATGGTTTCAATCTGATCGGTGGTTTCGCGAATACCGGCTGTATCAATGAAACGGAATTCAATACCTCCAAGATGGATGCAGTCTTCAATGCTGTCGCGTGTGGTGCCGGCAATCTCGGAAACAATTGCCTTATCTTCCTTCAGCAGTGCATTTAACAGGGTGGATTTGCCAACATTGGTTTCACCCGCTATTGCTACCGGAACTCCGGATTTAATGGCATTTCCCAGCTCAAATGACAAGACTAGCCGGGATATCTTTTCAATGATGGTATTCACCAGGATTTTTAGGCGGGTGCGATCGGCAAATTCCACATCTTCTTCAGCAAAATCCAATTCCAGTTCAATCAGCGTGACGAAATTCAATAAATGGGTTCTGATCAGCGCTAATTCACTCGAAAAGCCACCCCGAATCTGGTCAATGGCTAACCGATGAGCTGCGGCACCTGAAGAAGCGATCAGGTCGGCAACGGCCTCAGCCTGGGTTAAATCCATCTTGCCATTCAGAAATGCACGTTCGGTAAATTCGCCAGGCTTTGCCATTCTGGCACCTGCATTTATCAAAAGTCTAAGGATCTCTTGCTGGATGTAGGTGGAACCATGACAACTGATCTCAATAAGGTCTTCACCGGTATAGGTTTTCGGTGATTTAAAATGGCTGATCAACACTTCATCAACGAGCCGTTTCCCGGATTTTATCCATCCATGATGCAACCCTTTGGTCACGGTTAGTGAAAATGGCTTGCGGGTACCGGAAACCTGAAAGAGCGTTTGAATGATTTTGAAGGAATCAGGGCCGGATAAACGTATGATTGCGATGGCCCCTTGACCGGAAGGGGTTGAAATTGCAGCAATTGTATCGTTCATCACTTGATTTATGTTGTGTAAAAAAACTCGTGAAAATTAACAAATATTTGACAATCACTGAATTCAATAATTGCAATCTTTGTACAAAATACAAATTCGATAATTTAAACAGGAAACAATGAAAACAAAAGTTTTGATTTTGATGGCCGGTATTTTATTGATCGGGATGGGTGCATTTGCCATGGGCAAGAAAACGGAAAAGATCAATGTTGCCGGAAAATGCGGTATGTGCGAAACCCGTATCGAAAAAGCAGCACTCGCTATTGATGGAGTGAAAAAGGCAGATTATGATCTGAAAACCAAAACACTGGCTGTTACCTTCGATGAAAAGAAAACCAGTGCCGACGGCATTGAAAAGGCGGAAGCAGCAGTAGGTCATGATACCGACAAATACAAAGCCGATGATGCAGTCTATAATAAACTGCCAGGTTGCTGCAAATACAGAAAATAATTCTTTTTTTTTGATTTAGTGGAAAAATGGCTCACCTGATCGGGGGCCATTTTCATTTTATCCCGGACTTAAATTCCCATCGCCTTAAATTTGTTTTCTATATTCGCACTTTATAAAAATATTTAAATCGATGTCAATTCTGGTAAACAAGCAATCCCGCATTCTGGTTCAAGGCTTTACGGGCAAGGAGGGATCCTTTCATGCCTCCCAGATGATCGAATATGGAACTCAGGTTGTTGGAGGCATTACACCTGGTAAAGGAGGAACACGGCATCTCGACCGGCCTGTCTTTAATACGGTTGTCCACTGTGTTAAAGAAACCGGAGCCGATGTTTCATTGATTTTTGTACCGCCTGCCGTGGCAGCTGATGCGATTATGGAAGCAGCGGATGCAGGTATCAGACTGGTGGTTTGTATATCCGAAGGTATACCAACAGCCGACATGGTAAAAGTGAAATCCTATCTTTCCAACCGGCCGACAAGGCTCATCGGACCCAATTGCCCGGGAATCATAACGCCCGGAGAATGTAAAGTGGGAATCATGCCCGGCTTCATTCACATGAAAGGCAATGTTGGGGTTGTGTCCCGCTCAGGCACTCTCACCTATGAGGCTGTAGATCAGCTTACCCGTCTGGGAATCGGACAATCAACCTGTATAGGGATCGGCGGCGATCCGATTATAGGAACAACAACGCTCGATGCGTTGAAACTCTTTATGGCAGATCCGGATACAGCCGGAATAGTATTAATCGGCGAGATTGGTGGCTCTATGGAATCGGATGCCGCCAGATGGTATAAAGAACATGCCAACAAGCCTGTTGTAGGTTTTATTGCCGGCCAAACAGCTCCAAAGGGCCGTAGAATGGGCCATGCCGGGGCAATTATCGGCGGGGCTGATGACACTGCCGCCGCCAAGATGGCCATTCTGCATGAATGCGGTATTCATGTGGTTGAATCGCCCGCCAATATCGGTTCAACCATGAAGGCCGCCCTGGCACTTTAACTGATAACCGATAACTGATAACTGATAACCGATAACTAATAACTGTTATACGATGAAATTATTAGAAGGAAAAACCGCCCTGATAACCGGGGCATCGCGAGGAATAGGGAAAGCAATTGCTGAAAAATTTGCCGGGGAGGGAGCCAATTTGATTCTGACCGATCTTTTTTATGATGATAATGCTAAAGCTTTGGAAGAAGAACTCAGGGCTAAAGGTGTGAAGGTCAAGATGTACGCTTCTGATGCAAGCAAGTTTGATCAGGCCCAGAAAGTGGTTGAAGAGGCTGCCAGGGAATTCGGGCAAATTCATATTCTGGTCAATAATGCCGGGATTACCCGCGACACATTGCTCATGAGAATGACTGAGGAACAATGGGATATGGTTATTAATGTTAACCTGAAATCCGTTTTTAACCTGACAAAAGCGGTACAAGTCCTTATGTTGAAGCAGCGTAACGGCTCTATAATCAATATGTCATCTGTCGTCGGTGTGAGCGGCAATGCCGGTCAGGCCAACTACAGCGCTTCAAAGGCCGGAATTATCGGTTTTACCAAAACAATCGCCCGTGAACTCGGATCCAGGAATATCCGTTGCAATGCAATAGCACCTGGATTTATTCTGACTGAAATGACGGATAAGCTTCCCGAAGATGTAAGGAAGGAATGGGCTGAGAAAATACCGCTTAAACGCGGTGGTACGCCGGATGAGGTAGCCAAAGTCGCCCTCTTCCTGGCCTCTGATCTTTCATCCTATGTCAGCGGTCAGGTCATCCAGGTGTGCGGTGCCATGTTAACGTGACAAGTGCTCCTGTCATCCCCGGAAGGCGGGCCCCGGCCTTCGCCGGGGTGACAAGTGCTCCTGTCATCCCCGCGAAGGCGGGGATCTTTAAACGCTAAACGATAGTTATGCACATAGAATCTACATTACCTCTCTGGTTGGTGCTGCCTTTGGTAGCACTTGCCGTTTTTGTGGTGTGGATGATCTATTTCCGTAAGCAGCAGGAATCAGTGCTGCTAAAACCGGTTCGGGTTTTATTAGGTATATCCAGAATGCTGGTTCTGGTTCTCGTCGGGTTGCTTATCATCTCCCCGTGGATCCGAACTTCGGTAAACCGGCAAAAAAAACCGTATTTTATTGTTGTCCAGGATAATAGCGTTTCGATTCCGCCTGTTCAGGACAAAGCGGGCTTTATTGAGAAGAGGTCGAACCTGATAGAGAACCTGGTTAAAAGTCTTGAGAACCGTTTTCAGGTAAAGGAAGTTCTTTTTGGATCCCAGACAGTGGATGGCGAAAAGGGTAATTTTTCTGATCCCGTTACCGATCCCGGAGAACTTTTCGCCTACCTTCGGATTTTTTCGCAAACTCACGACCTGGGATGTGTGTTTATCACTTCAGATGGTGTTTCAACCAAGGGAATTACCTTTTCCGAGGCAGCTAAAAATTTCCCATATCCGGTGTCGGTTCTGGCTTCCGGAGATTCAACCAGGTTCCCGGATGTTCGTATTCAGGAGGTGGTAAGCAACGATTGGGTGCGAAAAAACAGCACATTTCCGGTACGCGTCTATTACAATACCGGTGACTGGACCGGGGGAGGGTTTAAGCTGCAAATTTCAGGGCCAAAAGGCATTATCGATGAAAAGTTTATCGAAACCGCAGCGCAGGTATCACCTTTTGCAGAGTTTCTGATACAGGCTCCGGACAAAGGAACAATGCAGCTTGTGGCCCGTATAGTTCCTGATCATCCCGATAAAAATCCAGACAATAACTCGAAAGGATTTTCAGTTAAAGTGATTGAACAAGAGGGGAAAATTCTATGCCTTTATGAATCGGCTCATCCGGATATAGATGCTATCGTTCAGGCTTTAAGGGGAACCAATTCGTTGAATATTAAGCTGGTGGAAGCATCGGATTTCACCGGGACCGACAAAGACTATGATTTGATTATTCTGCATGGTTTGCCATCACAGAAACATCCTCTTGGCGAACTATTAGCGAAAGCGGTAGACCGGCAGATTCCGGTATTGTTTGTTATTGCTAAAACCACTGATCCAGTGCTTTTTAACAGGGTAAATCATGGTATGGTCATTGATAACCGGCGTAAAACCGGAGAGGCTTCCCAGGGAATTCTTGATCCCTCTTTTACACTCTTTACACTTCCTGCCGATTTCAAAAATCATCTGAATACCTGGCCACCGCTGGATTTGAGCTTTGAAACTTTTTTGTTGGATCCGGGATCTCAAATCTTACTGAAGCAAAAAATCCTGAATATTGAATTGTCAGATCCATTGGTAGCTTTTTCGAACACCCGGGGAGTTAAATACGGATTTTTCTGCGGTGAAGGTGTTTGGCTTTGGAGATTACATGAATTCCTTGAACAAAAGAATCACGATTATTTTGATGATTGGCTTTCGCGCACCATACAGTATCTGATGTTGGATGAAAAGAAAGATAAGTTCAGGGTAGTCATTCCGGAAGAACTTTTTGCCTATTCACCGGTACGGATCAATGGCCATCTTTTAAACAACTCATTGGAGGCTGTAAATGATCCGGACGTGCTTTTTACGGTTACCGACTCGAGCGGTCAAAAGACGGAATACCAGATGGGACGGATTAATGATTATTATGAGTTGAATATTAATGGATTTGCACCCGGTACCTATCGCTATGCCGCCGAAACTAAACTTGGAAACGAAAATTTTCGGCGTGAGGGAGCGATGACCATGATGGTCCGGCCGGTTGAACAAAGCGAGCCGGTCGCCGATTTTGAATCTCTCAGATCTATTGCCAGGAGTACAAATGGTAAATTCTTTAGTCCGGGCCAGGAGAACAGCTTATTATCCTACTTTAATGACCTCAAACCATCAGAAATGAGGATCAATGAGGAGTTTAAGTGGTATGATCTGATTAACTTTAAATGGTTGCTTCCTGCCCTGATTTTTTTGCTCGCCATGGAATGGTTTTTGCGACGGTGGTTTGGTATTCGTTAATCAAAATTTTCTATGAAAAAATTGACGCTTTTGTTGTTAGTTATGCTGACTTTTCTGTGCGCCTGTCAGTTGCAGAAGGTCATGGTTAATGTTTATACACCTCCAAAACTTGTTTTTCCTCCTGATGTCAGATCCGTTCTCGTTACTTCCAGGTATGTTCCGGCAACAGGACCGTATGAAGATGTTCAATGGGGGGCCTATGAGTCAGTCGACAGCGCAAAGTGGGCACTATCAGAGTCGCTGGTCGATACTTTGGCAAAACGGATGGCTGCCGGAAATAAATACCTCGTTAAGGTTAAGCATTTTCCACGCATGCTGCGGCATAACGATGCCAGCCTGCCTGATCCGCTGCCCTGGGAGGGTTTGTTAAAACTGTCGAAGAAGGAATACGTTCAGGCCCTTTTAATCATAGAAGGATTCGGCCTGACGAAAACTCCGGTGGTTGTTACTGAAAACAACGGCAATTACCTGGCACAATATTCTGTTGGGGTCACCTTGGCTCTCAGGGTTTATGAACCCGACAAAATGAGAATGATCGACGATTCAGTTTATACTTTTTCCAGTGAATTCAAAGGGACAGGGAAAACTGAACAGGAAGCCTTAAAGCAGCTACCGGATGATCAGAAAGCAATGTTTACGGCTTGTTCCAATGCCGCAGAAGCCTATTTTACGCTGATTAATCCCGGAGAAGTTCTCGCGAAACGTTACTATTATAATGAAGGCGACAGTTCCATGCTCAAGGCAGATCAAGCTGTTAAGGAAGGTAAATGGGGTAGGGCAGAATCGAAATGGAAATGGCTGGCATACAATAGCAAGGATTCTGTCATCCAGGCAAAAGCTTCCTATAATATGGCTCTGGTTTGTGAACGGGATGGGCGGATCAATCAGGCAATTGGTTTTGCCCGGCGATCACAGCGACTTAAACCGGATAACCATACTTTGGAATACATCAATGTCCTGAATAAAAAGATTTCGGATTACGAGGACCAAATAAAACAGAAAAAGATAATCAGGAGGTGGTAACAGGATGAAACGGTTTGCCCGGCTACCGGTTTTTGCAATTCTTGTGCTTTTGTCAGGCTGCTATTCGGCCAATATGCTTGAATTGGACGGACTCAAACCGGCGGAAGTAACCATTTCGGCATCTATACAATCATTAACAGTGGTTTCCAGATGTGATCTGGATAGTGCATACAAAGTATCATTAGAGTCATTAGGCCGCATCAAGGATTTCGACCGCGACAGCATCATGGCGAAACAGGTAGTTCTCGGATGTTCAGATGCTTTGGTTGAAAGTCCCAGGTTTGATTTATTTAATCCCGTTGTCCGCAGAATCCTCGTTGGAGATTTCTCCGATCCTTCAAGAAGAATACCCTGGGATATTGTCAGAATCATTGCCGGTGACCCTCAACGGGATGCCGTTTTATCCCTTGAAATTGGTGTTATCACCGATACCATAAAATACAGCCTTCAGGATGAATGGTTAAGCACCTATCAATACTACGTGGTTGTTAAAACATTGTGGCGATTATATCGCTTGACCGACTTCCAGTCGAAGGAATTCAATTTTGCTGATACCGTTGCTTTTGATATTGATTCTCCATCCGAATTTACATCTTCTCCCGATCAAAGGCTGGAATGTATCAGGAATGCGATGTATGAGGCCGGTGTGCAGACTGCTAAGAGACTGGCTCCCTGGTGGACCAATTTTCAACGCTACTATTTCGCGATTGGCCCGCTCGACTTTTTAACTGGTGCCGGATATCTTAGAGATGGCAAATGGCAGGAAGCAGCAGAAATCTGGAGACCTTTTACAGAATCGCAGCAAAAACGGATTGCAGCGAAAGCCTGCTTTAATATGTCGCTCACGTGTGAGATGGCAAATAATATCCCGGCCGCACTCGAATGGCTGAAACAGTCTGAAAAACTCGGAATGCATGAGTTTTATATCAAGGACTATCAGTCGAAATTGGAAAAGAGGAAAGCGGAAACGGATAAATTGGATGAACAAATGAGGTAAATAGCTTACAGGCGAACCACTTATGAACACACTTTTCTTAATTATCATAATCCTCCTGACTGTCGGTTTTGTATCTGATCTGGTTCTGGATGTGCTGAATTTGAATCATATCAGGCCTGAGTTGCCGCGATTATTAAAGAATAAGTACGATCCGGATGCCTATCGCAAATCACAATCCTATCTTAAGGAACATGGCCGGTTCGGGATTCTCGTTTCGGTCATCAGTTTTGCGGCTGTTTTGCTCATGCTCCTGCTGGGTGGATTTGCCTGGCTTAACGGATTGGTCTTTTCGGTGACCACCCATCCGGTGACCGCAGCATTGTTTTTTTTCGGAATACTCGGTTTTGCGGCAGATCTGGCCGGGACTCCCTTCGAGATCTATTCAACTTTTGTTATAGAGGAAAAGTTTGGGTTTAATAAAACAACTCCGGTAACCTTTATCCTGGATAAACTGAAATCATGGTTATTAGCAATAATTATCGGCGCACCCCTGATGGCCCTGATAATCTGGTTGTATACGCTAACCGGAAAGTGGTTCTGGCTATTAGCCTGGGTCATCATTTCCGTTTTCTCCATCCTGCTCAGCTTCTTTTATTCCACCCTGATCGTTCCTTTGTTTAACAAACAACAACCTCTCGAAGAGGGCGACCTCCGTTCAGCCATTGAAGAAATGAGCCGGAATGCCGGCTTTCAGCTATCGAAAATATTTGTTATCAACGGATCGAAAAGGTCCACTAAGGCAAATGCTTATTTTGCCGGTTTTGGAAGCAAGCGGCGGATTGTACTTTACGATACTCTGATTAATGACCTGACTACAAACCAGATACTGGCCGTACTTACCCACGAGATCGGTCATTATAAGAAGAAGCATGTTATCTCAACTATGATTCTGTCGGTTTTACAGACCGGTGTTCTGCTGTTTTTATTTTCCCTGGTAGCAGGAAATCCATCACTGGCAGCTGCACTTAACATTGCTCAACCCAGTTTTCATATTAGTGTTCTTGTTTTCGGGATACTGTATAGCCCGGTTTCCATGTTGATCGGTTTGTTGTTCAACTATTTATCAAGAAGATTTGAGTTTCAGGCTGATGCTTTCGCAGCTAAACTGGGTTATCATGAGGATTTGGGTAATGCCTTAATTGGCCTCTCCGAAAAGAACCTTGGCAACCTGACCCCTCATCCAGCCTACGTATTCGTTCATTATTCACACCCTCCATTATTACAACGACTCAATCAATTAGTATGATTCTATTCTGTCATCCCCGCGAAGGCGGGGACCCCTTGACGCTACACGAAACCGTCCGGCGGGGACCTCAACGCTTTAAACCATGAACCCAACCGCTGAAATTATCACCATCGGTGATGAAATACTAATCGGCCAGATAATCGATAC
>Ga0265292_1003002_pt1 | contig 10880 bp, 9 predicted proteins | sample Munlanlewell296A_FD_189080 | JGI IMG/M metagenome (GOLD analysis project Ga0265292, IMG submission 189080) | Leachate microbial communities from a municipal landfill in Southern Ontario, Canada - Leachate well 296A | ecosystem: Engineered > Solid waste > Landfill > Unclassified | place: Canada... | reverse complement strand
TTACGAAGGACATAAACCTCCGGATGAAAGCCAAATCGCTTGGAATCATTGCACAGGATTACGAAAACGACAAGGTCGCCAATATAGACGATCTCTACAAAGGAATAAGGATACTCGAGGGTGCAAACCAGGAATTAATAAGTAAGCTTTATGAGAATTCAGACGGAGTAAATGCCGGAGAATTTAGCTTGGAGAATAATCTTAAGGGGCACCAGTTTTTCATTTTGAAGAATAACGGATCGAGCGCTCTGGCACATTATAACCCCGTTAATAAAATGCTCAACAGGGTAATTAAGCAACCAACCTATGGCATAGATCCTCGCAATGCCGAGCAGACATTTGCCATCGAAGCACTTTCGAATCCTGATATTCAACTGGTATCATTAACTGGCAAAGCAGGAACAGGTAAAACTCTTCTTGCACTTGCTGCTGCACTTCAGCAACACAAAAGATATAAACAGATATTCCTGGCCCGGCCGATTGTTTCTCTTGCGAACCGCGATCTTGGATTTCTGCCAGGGGATGTAAAGGAAAAAATGGATCCTTACATGCAACCTTTATATGATAACCTCACTGTTATTAAACATAAGTTTAGCCACCAGAGTCCCGAATTTCTAAGGATTAACGATATGATGAAAGAGGATAAGCTTGTAATAACCCCCCTCGCATATATCAGAGGACGGAGTCTTTCAAGTATCTTCTTCATTGTTGATGAGGCACAGAATCTTACTCCCCATGAGATTAAAACCATTATTACAAGAGCCGGAGAAGGAACCAAGATGGTCTTTACCGGTGATATTGAACAGATTGATTCGCCATATCTCGATACAGCATCAAATGGTTTAAGTTATCTTTCAGACAAAATGAAAGATCAGGACATTTTTGCTCATGTAAACCTTGTTAAGGGCGAACGGAGCTTCCTGGCAGAACTTGCAAGTAAATTATTATAAATAAATCTCAAAATCATGAAAACCAGAATCATCCAGTTTGCCACCCTTCTGATAATTATTTTATTAGTAGCTCCAACTGTTTCTATAGCTCAGTCTAAAGCTAAAAAACCAAAAAGTAAAAATATCCAATTATTCAATGATAAAAATTTGAATAACTGGGTGTTTCAACTTAAGGATCCTGCTATTGATCCTGCTACAGTTTTCACAGTACAAAACGGGGTCATTCATATTTCAGGTAATCCATTCGGTTACATGCGAACAAAAGAAATCTACTCTGATTATAAACTTCATGTTGAATGGCGCTGGCCTGTTGAAGCAACAAACAGCGGGGTTTTTGTACATGGTCAGCAACCTGATACAATCTGGTTAAAATGTGTTGAATGTCAGTTAAAAGCCGGGAGCGCAGGGGATTTCGTTTGCATGAACGGTGCCGATATGAATGAGCGTACAGATAAGTCGAAAATATCTGTAAAAAAAATGGCCGATTCTTCAGAAAAACCAACTGGCGAGTGGAATACTATGGAGGTCGTATGCAGAGCACACACTATCGAAGTATTTGTGAACGGAGTGTTGCAAAACAAAGGAACTAATGTATCGATAAGTAAAGGGAGCATCTGTCTTCAAAGCGAAGGTAAGGATATTGAATTCAGAAATGTATTCCTGAACAAATTCAAAAAATAAATCAGAACAATTAGTTTTTTGTCAAAATCTTTGTGCGACTTAGTGCCTTTGCGCCTCGTGGCAAAAAAAATATGAATCTTAATAAGAAAAAAGTAGCATTCCATACACTTGGCTGTAAACTCAACTTTGCGGAGACATCCACTATTTCCAGATCATTTCCCGAGGAGAAATTTGAAAGAGTTCCTGCAAATTCGAAAGCTGATATTTACGTAATTAATACATGCTCAGTCACTGAAGCTGCTGATAAGAAATGCAGGCAGGCAATAAAAAAATTCATCGCTCTTTCACCCGGTGCTTTTATTGCTGTTGTTGGCTGTTATGCTCAGCTTAAACCTCAGGAGATATCCTCTATCCCGGGAGTAGATCTTGTTCTTGGGACAAATGAAAAGTTCGACATAGGGGAATACATGACCGATTTTGAAAAGAGACAAGAAGTTGAAATACACTCCTGCGATCTATCGTCCACTGATAATTTTAAACCGTCATACTCCATGGGTGACAGAACACGTTCCTTTCTGAAAGTCCAGGACGGATGTGACTATGGATGTTCATATTGCACTATCCCGCTGGCCCGTGGGCGAAGCAGAAATCCGGAAATTTCATCCATTATCGGTGAAGCAGAGAAAATTGCCGAAAGAGGTGTAAAAGAGATTGTAATAACAGGTGTCAATATTGGTGATTTTGGAAAATCGACCGGAGAATCATTTGCAGCTCTTCTGAAAGAACTGGTTAAAGTACAGGGCATTGAAAGATTCAGAATATCATCAATAGAACCGAACCTGTTAACGGATGAATTGATTGAAATGACAGCGATGAATGAAAAAATTCTTCCGCATTTCCATATACCTTTACAAAGCGGGTGTAACAAAATCCTTGGCCTCATGCAAAGAAGATATACCAGGGATGTCTTTGCTGCCAGGGTAAAAATGGTCAGGGAAAAGATGCCTTTAGCCGGCATCGGAGCTGATGTAATAGTTGGTTTTCCCGGAGAATCAGTCTTCGATTTTGAGGATACATATTCCTTTTTGCAGGGAATGGCTCTCTCCTATCTCCATGTTTTCACTTTTTCAGAAAGACCGGATACAATTGCAGAAAAACTACCGGAAAAGGTTTCGCACGGAAAAAAGGAAATCAGGAGCAAAAGACTGATAGTTCTTTCAGAAATGAAAAATCTGGAATTTAATAAATTGAATATCGGTCAGATAACAAATGTTTTGTTCGAAAGAACCCGCAGTGAAGGATTAATAACCGGCCTTACCTCCAATTATATCAGAATTGAGCACCCATGGCAATCCAGACTCGCAGGTCAGATAAAAAAAGTTAAATTGAATAGCATATCACAAACAGGCAGAATGAGCGTTGAACTAGTTAACTAACCCATGATTGATCTAAAAGATATTTGTAAAGAAATTGAAAAAGCCGCCTGTGAAACAGGTGCATTTATTCTGAAGGAATCTGAAAGATTTGATATAAGCCGGACCGAAAGCAAAGGATTAAATGATTTTGTCAGTTATGTCGACAAGGGCTCCGAAAAGATGCTGGTTGAAAGATTAAGCCGCCTTCTTCCTGAAGCCGGATTCAATACAGAAGAAGGGACCTCAACAAAAAAAGGATTAAAATATTGCTGGGTGATAGATCCGTTGGATGGAACCACTAATTTTCTGCATGGCCTTCATCCATATGCAATCAGTATAGCGCTGATGGAATATGATGAAGTTGTTGCAGGTGTCGTTTATGAAGTCAGTGGAAATGAAATATTCACAGCCTGGAAAGATGGCGGAGCATGGCTGAATGGCCGGACAATTCATGTTTCAAAAACCACAAGACTGGCAGACAGTCTTGTAGCAACTGGATTTCCTTACAGTGATTTCAACCGGCTTGATGAGTATATGAAATGCCTTACTCATTTCTGTAAACATACCCATGGAATCAGAAGGCTCGGATCTGCTGCAATCGATCTTGCTTATGTTGCCTGTGGCCGGTTTGAAGTTTTTTATGAATACGGACTTCATCTCTGGGATGTTGCTGCAGGAATTATCCTTGTCCGTGAAGCAGGCGGACAGGTAACCGATTTCTCAGGTAATGAGAAAAATCTTGCCGGAGAAGAAATAGTAGCAGCAAACATTTCTGTTTTTTCAGAAGTTCTGGAAATTGTAAGTAAATTTATGAAGAATTAGACCCTTCAATCAAATGGGAGCTGTCGGATACTATATTTTTTACGGAATAAACTGGATAATTACACTTCTGCCTCTTCCGGTTTTGTATATCTTTTCCGACCTCCTCTATCTTTTGCTTTATTACTTTCCTTCATACCGCAGAAAGGTTGTCGCAACCAATCTTAAAAACTCATTCCCGGAAAAGAGTGAAGAAGAACTTAAATGCATCGAAAAAAAATTCTACAAACATCTGGCTGATCTTTTTATTGAGTCCTTTAAGCTTAGCCACATGACTAAAGCCCAGCTGATTAAGCGGTTCACAATAAGCAATCTCGAAATACTCGACAAACTTTTTGAGGAGAAACGCGATACAATTGCTGTTCTTGGTCATTATAATAACTGGGAATGGCTGATTTTATTTCCACTCTATACAAAATACAAATTCATCACACTTTATAAACCTTTGCAAAACAAGTTTTTCAACAGGTTTATTAATAAACACAGATCAAAATATGGCATTGTCCTTACTCCAATGGCACACATAATCAGGGAAATAATAAACTACAGGAAGAATAATATAAATACGCTTTCAGCTATCATTACCGATCAGACCCCGATAAAAAGTGAAATCAAATATTGGACTACCTTTTTAAACCAGGATACGCCTGTATATATGGGCACTGAAAAAATCGCCTCAAAGTATGATATGGCAATAGTCTTTTTTCATATTCAAAAAATAAAACGCGGATATTATAACCTTAACATAGAACTTCTGTTTAACCATACTGCAGGACTTCCTGATTATCTCATTACCAAAACACATGTAAGGAGACTTGAAGAGATCATCATAGAAAAACCTGAGTACTGGATATGGAGCCATCGCCGCTGGAAGCACAAAAAGCCGGTTGAAAATGAATAATACTGCCATTGTAATATTAAACTGGAATGGTCTTGGTTACCTGAAAATGTTCCTTGGGACTGTCGTAAAACATTCCACGAGCAGCGAAACTATTGTATGTGTTGCCGATAATGGTTCATCAGATGGGTCTCCGGAATGGGTTGCCGATAATTTTCAAGATGTAAAGCTTATAAGGTTTGATAAAAACCATGGGTTTGCCGGGGGCTATAACCTTGCTATTAATCAACTGGATGTCAAATACTTCGTTCTGTTAAATTCGGATATCGAAGTTACTGAGGGCTGGCTTCAGCCACTTGTCAGTTTCATGGATAGTAACCCTGATGTTGCATCATGTCAGCCAAAAATACTCTCTTATAACCGGAAAGATCATTTCGAATATGCCGGTGCTGCCGGCAGTTTTATTGATAAGTACGGGTATTCTTTTTGCCGGGGCCGGATCTTTGATAAAGTTGAAAAAGATACAGGACAGTATGATTCTCAAATTGATGTATTCTGGTCGAGTGGTGCATGTATGATTGTACGCGGGGATGCATGGAGAAAATGCTATGGATTTGATGCCGGGTTCTTCGCCCATATGGAAGAGATAGATCTATGCTGGCGGTTCAATAAAGCCGGGTATCGTGTAAGTTATATACCCGGATCGGTGGTGTATCATGTTGGTGGAGGATCCCTACCATATGATTCCCCCTTTAAAACATATCTCAACTTCCGAAACAGTCTCTTTCTTCTTTATAAAAACCTGCCTGACAATAAATTACATACTATTATGTTCATAAGAAAGCTTTTGGATGGTCTTTCTGCTATCAGGTTTCTTTTGAAAGGTAATTTCGGCAGTTTTATGTCAGTCTGGAAAGCTCATATTGACTATTATAAAAATGTGAGCGACCTCAAAGAAAAAAGAAAAATGGTAAAAAAGCTGGAAGTGGTACATTCTCCTGCAATGATTTTGAACAAGAGTATTGTTTTTGAGTTTTATGTTAAAGGCAACAAAACTTATAATAGCCTGAAAACGGAATCCTGATCTGAAATGAAAAAATACCAAATGATTATATTTTTTTCTATAGCGCTCACAATTTACTCTCTGATAAATATTTATATCTTTTTTAAAGGGTACAATGCAATACCAGTTCTTCAAAATAACAGGCTGCTTTATTCAATTACTTTCTTTTTACTTGCTGTAATCTTTATTATTGCTAAAATCCTTGAATCAAAACATTCTTCTGTTCTTTCTGACGCCCTTAATATTATGGGAGGCTTCTGGCTTGCATTCATGTTATATGGTTTTCTGTTTTTCCTTATATCTGATATTATTTTACTTACGTTAAGAATTCCGGGAATCATAAGTGGTGAGAATATCTTCCTTTTCCGTAAGTGGTCATTTATTCTTATAGTGGTCATTTCTTCAGTGTTGATCATTGCAGGCTTCATTAATGCCGTAATACCGGTTGTTAAAGAATATAACATCACAATAAACAAACCGGCCGGAGAAATAAAAACATTACGTATTGCAGCGGTGTCGGACATTCATCTTGGGAGTATAATAAGAAAAAGAAGCATTAAGAAATTGTCAGGAATGCTTAAAGAGATGAACCCTGATCTTGTTTTACTTCTGGGAGATATTGTTGATGGTGAAATTGGACCTGTTATGAGAGGTGATCTCCTCCAATACTTCACCATCCCAAAATGTAATGATGGTCTCTTTGCTATAACCGGTAATCACGAATTTATTGGAGGTGGCAGTCGTACAATTCCATATATAGAGAGTAAAGGAATAAGAGTTTTAAAAGATGAAATAGTAACCCTTGAAGGTGGTATTCAGTTGATTGGAAGGATAGACAGGGATTCATTCCGGTTTTACGGAAAAGAACAATTAACCCTGGGTGAGCTGATGAAACAGGCAGATACAACAAAACCTGTTATTCTGCTCGACCATCAGCCTTTCCATCTTGATGAATCTGCAAAACAGGGCGTTGACCTCCAGCTTTCTGGACATACCCACAACGGCCAGATGTGGCCGCTGAATTATGTTACTTCGTGGATCTATGAGTTAAGCTATGGCTATCTGAGGAAAGGGAATACACAATTTATAGTTTCTTCCGGTTATGGACTGTGGGGTCCTCGAGTCAGGTCAGGCAGCAATTCTGAAGTCCTGCTGATCAATATTAAATTTACAGGTGCGGATACCCACTTACCATAATTTTTAAAGCAGATCATAGATCTTCTCCAGCCCAATTCCTCTCGATCCCTTTATAAGAATAGTGTTTCCCTTCACGGGCTCATTTTTAAGAAAATCTATAAGCTTTTGTACGTCAGAAAATGATTTAAAACCGGATTTTGAGGAAACCTTCTGAAATACAGGTCCCACCAGAAGAGCCATTTTAACTTTGTGAAATTGAAGTTCATTTATTAACTTAATATGCTCCTCTTCGCTCTTTTCGCCCAGTTCCAGCATATCACCCAGTATCACAAGTTTCCGGACGGCCTGAATTCCGGCAAATGATTCCAGGGCTAAATTCATACTTGTCGGGTTTGCATTATAAGAATCACAAATAAGAGTATTGTTCTTTGTGATTTTAATCTGTGATCTGTTATTTGCCGGCTGATAATTTTCAACAGCATAAACAATATCGGTCATTTCAACGCCAAGGAACAAGCCTGTGGCCATTGCAGCTTTAATATTCTCGAGATTATAGTTACCAAAAAGATTGGTACATATATTATAGGTATGATGATGATATGTTGCTTTTAATTTAAGATTCAGATCAGATGGCACCGGTTCAACAATAAAATCAAAACCTGTAGGATCAGAAAAGGGAACAGCCCTGTTTATGATTTTAAAGATCTTTTCAGTGAGAAGGGGATTTTTGTCGTTATACAAGGCAATTCCATTAACCTTGCGGAGGTATTCATAAAGTTCTGTTTTTGCCTTCATCACCCCATCTGCTGATCCAAAACCTTCAATATGTGCTGTGCCAATATTTGTAATTATCCCATAATCAGGTTTTGCTATCAGGCACAGTGTCCGGATCTCTCCAATATGATTGGCGCCCATTTCAATTATCATCATTTCAGTCCCGCCAGGTGCCGATAGAATTGTAAGCGGAACCCCTATATGATTATTAAGGTTTCCTTTTGTGTAATGAACCTTTAGCTTTTTTGCCATGATAGCGGCAAGCAGTTCCTTGGTAGTTGTCTTCCCGTTAGTACCAGTTAATGCAAGTACCGGTACATCCATCTCTTTCCTGTGGTGCGATGCCAGAGCCTGCAGTTCAAAGAGGCAATCTTCTACGAGGATTGTCTTTTCGGTTTCAAAGAGAGGGTCATCAATAACCGCCCATGAAGCCCCTTTTGCAAGAGCTTCTGAAGCAAACTTATTTCCGTTATAATTATCGCCCCAGAGTGCAAAGAAAATCTGTCCTTTTCCGACTGTTCGGGAATCGGTGGTTACCCCGGTAGATTCTGTAAAGAGATCGTAAAGTTGTTCAGTCTTCATATTTTCAAAAAAATGCCTCACTATGCAATCATAATGAGGCTTATACTGTCAGTGAACCCAATTTCAGAGACCTGAAGGGCTTCCTACCCTTATCATTGCACACCTGAAACCTATATCATCACGTGAACCTTCCTGATCGAGGAATCTTCTTGTTGATGGGTTAAGCCAGTAAGCTCTGTCTTTCCATGATCCGCCCTTATATACACGTGCATTATCATTAATAAGAGTTACGAAATCACTGTTCCCGGCTGTATTATCCTGAGCATACATCCTGAGTGAACCCTTTTTGCCATCCTCTGTTGTCCATTCAGCTCCTCCTGGTATTGCCGACTGAAGATCACCATCCCTGAAATTCCTGTAATCGCCCTTCTGATAATTATATCTGTTTGCAACATCAATATCTTTTACTGTATCAACATATAGGCGTCCAAGTTTGTCTTTTCCTACAACTGAGCCATTAGGGTCTCTCCTTAAATCGGTAAAAACGTTACCTCTGAAAGGATTAAAACCATCGACATCTTCTGATGTAAGAGGACGGTAAACATCCTGTACCCATTCGTTAACGTTTCCTGCCATGCAATAAAGTCCATAGTCGTTTGGCCAGTATGCCTTTACATCTACAGTAATACTCCCGTTATCGTTCAGGCTGCCGGCCACTCCCATTAAGTCTCCTCTGCCACGGACAAAGTTAGCCATCATCTCACCACGTGATTTTGTTCTGGAGTTTCTAACGTTATGACCATTCCACGGATATATTCTTTTTTCGTAAATCCTCTCCTCAAAAGTATTGCCTCTGAGTGCATAAGCTGCAAATTCCCATTCAGCTTCAGTAGGAAGTCTGTAACTAGGAAGAAGAAGACCATCTTCAAAGTTAGTACGTCTTTCTGTCTGGTTTGGATTCAGGCTTTCGCGAAGCTGATTAACTACACCTTCATATTGTCCTGCCAGGTAAGCTTCTGTATTAAAGTTTTTTTCATTTACCTGGTTTGGATCAGGGTTTAGTTCTCCTTCATCAATAAGGAGCTGTTCGTTAACCCTGTTAGTTCTCCAGATGCAAAAGTCGCTTGCTTTAATCCAGCTGACACCGACAACCGGATAATTATTATATGAAGGATGCCGGAAATAATACTGTACATAAGGATCGTTGAAACCCATAGGGCTTCTCCAGACTAATGTATCAGGTAATGCTCTTCTGTACACTTCAGGATAATCTTTATATACCCTGCGAAGCCAGTAAAGGTATTCGCGGTAGTCAATATTCTTAACCTCTGTTTCATCTATATAAAACGAAGATACAGTAACAGTTCTGGGTTTGTTATTCCAGTCAAACATAACATCTTGCTGCACTTGTCCCATTGTAAAACGGCCTCCCTCTATGAGTACCAGACCAGGTCCTGTTTTCTGATCGGCTCCAAAAGTAACTTCAAATCCTCCGTTATCAGGATTATTATACTCCCAGCCTGTTGATGAGGAAACTTTATTTTTATTTGATAAACAGGATGTAAAAAGCAAGATAGAAATAAGAACAATCGGTAATATTCTGAATTTATACATAACTCCTTATAATATTATGGCTTTTAAGAATGCTCAAATATACAAATTTTACAAAAAACAACTCTTTTCTACTACCCTAATAACTACAATTCAGGAAAATTTATTGTCTTGATCAGATTTTTTTTATCAATATAATTTAAACTAAATGCAATTCCTGTCTGATGAAGGAGCGATAATGGCAATAATTTATTTTCCGATATAATATTAAATCGATAATTGTAATAAACACTCACTTTTCCGCTTTTAAATGAAAATCCCGTCTGTATATTTATGTTTTTCCCATTATCACCGAGCATTTTTTCACCGAGCATTATCGCATTTACTGACAGGTAATTACTTTCAAGTACAGCCCCTGCTCCTGCCGATAAAAATCCTTGTGCGCTTGCAGATAAAAATCCTCCTTGCAGTCCCAGAAATCCCAAAGGCCGGACTTTCAGATTCTGAGTTTTACTAAGGTTTAGTTCACCGGCCAGATGTAAGAGAAGCTTCCTTTTAAGCCTCTCATTCGAAGAACCGGTTGCAGTGAGATCAGGTTCAGCAAGGTGATTAATTGAAAACCCTCCAAAATATTTTCCCGAAATAAAAAGAAAACCTGCTCCTATATCAAATACTGTTTGTCCTTTAGTTGCCAGTGTTTCAGTAACTCTTCCAAACTCTATCTGCTCTGGTAAAATGGCATTCTCAAAATTATAGCCCCGGTGATAAACTGAAGCTGAAAGGCCTGCATTAATGAACAGATCTTTTCCCGCCTGTAAAAAATATGAATATGATAATCCTCCTCTTAAATCATTTATTATTCCTCCCAGGTAATCATCAGAGAGATAAAATCCTGCTCCCCCATGCAAAGCCGGAAAATATGAATCATAAGAAAAATAAACAGAATGCAGGTTATAATTGTTACCAGGATAAAAATTAAGATATGACAACCTCAATACTCCATCTCCCTCGCTACCCGAAAATGCCGGATTATTCATCATTATCATCTGATAGCCCGGCCCCAAATCAGTCTCCTGTCCAAAACAATAAGAAGGGATGACAAAAATGAATATCAGTATTTTACTAAGTTGCTTCAACATATTATGAACCGAGCATGTTTTACAAATACAAACTCTTGAGTAATATAATCC
>Ga0265292_1003001_pt1 | contig 10887 bp, 6 predicted proteins | sample Munlanlewell296A_FD_189080 | JGI IMG/M metagenome (GOLD analysis project Ga0265292, IMG submission 189080) | Leachate microbial communities from a municipal landfill in Southern Ontario, Canada - Leachate well 296A | ecosystem: Engineered > Solid waste > Landfill > Unclassified | place: Canada... | reverse complement strand
TGGTCGCTGCGCGATGCGCTATGACTTCGTCGATGATCCCGTATGCCTGGGCCTCGGCGGCGGTCATGAAGTAGTCACGGTCAGTGTCGTTGGATACTTTTTCTATCGACTGGCCGGTATGTTCCGAAAGGATTTCGTCGAGACGGCTGCGGAGGGCCAGGGCTTCCTTAGCGTGAATCGCGATGTCCGCCGCGGGACCCTGGAAACCGCCGGATACCTGGTGGATCAGGATCTTGGAGTTGGGCAGCGCGAAACGTTTGCCCTTTTTGCCTCCCGCGAGAATCAAGGCGCCCATGCTCATGGCAATCCCCACGCAACTTGTTGATACATCCGGCTTGATAAACTGCATTGTATCATATATGGCTAAACCGGCATAAACAGAGCCGCCGGGGCTGTTGATATAAAGGTTGATGTCCTTATCGGGGTCGTCGGATTCCAGGTGCAGCAGCTGGGCAACGACGACGTTTGCCACCTCTTCGTTGATGGAGCTGCCAAGGAAGATTATGCGCTCGTTCAGCAGGCGCGAGTAGATGTCGAAGGCACGCTCGCCCCGGCTGGTTTGCTCTATGACCATTGGAATTAGTGGCATTTGATTTCGCACCTCTGATTTATCGTTTTTTTGAAAGTCCGTGCTCACTCTTTTTCCGTTTTTTCTGCCTTTTCCTCTTTTATTTCTTCTTCAGCCGTATCTTCGGCTGCTTTTTCTGCCTTGACCGGAACGGCTACCGCTTTCTCGCAGACCATCTCCCAAGCCTTGCGCCTCAGCAGATCCTCCTTGACGATTCCCAGCCTCTGCGAGTCCTTCATCTTCTGGAGGAACTCTTCCGGATCACGCTCAAGCTCGACGGCGCTCACCCGGATCTCATCCTCTACCTCCTCGTCGCTCACCTCGAACTTCTCAGCCGCGGCGATGGCTTCGAGGACCAGTTCCTGCTTTATGTCCTGTTCGGCCTGCTTGCGAAAATGCTCTTCAAACGTCTTCTTGTCCTGCTCGGTCTGCTTTAAATATTCCTCGAGCCCGAAACCCTGCCTTTGCAGCGACGCCGCGAAATTCATCTCAATATCATGCGCACGCTGCAGGATTGCCGGCTCGGGAACCTCGACTTCCGCGGCCTCGACCACCTTCTCTACCACCTTCTGCCTGAACATGTTCTCAGCCTGGTTTTCGCGGCCCTTGAGTATCCGGGCGCGGATATCCCCTGTCAGCTCGGCGATCGTGTCGAATTCGCTGTTCTCCGATGCGAACTCGTCGTCGGCCTCAGGGAGGATGCGTTCCTTGATCTCCTTGAGCGTCACGTCGAACTCGACTTCCTGGCCCGCCAGCTTCTCCGGTTTGTAAGTCTCCGGGAAGGTCAGCTTAAGCTTTTTCGACTGGCCCTTCTCCATTCCTGCAATCTGTTCCTCGAAGCCGGGGATGAAAGTGTTGCTTCCCAGTTCCAGCATGTAATCCTTGCCGGTGCCGCCCTCAAGCGGCTCGCCGTCAATAGAGCCGGCAAAATCAACGACGACGAAATCACCTTCTGCGGACGGTCTGCCCTCGATCTCCTCGAGTTTCGCGGTGCGCTTGCGCAGGCGATCGATCTCTTCGTCTATCTCCGCGTCCTCGACTGCGGCCTCTTCCTTTTCAGCCTCGATGCCGGCGTACTCGCCAAGTTTCGGCGTCGGCATGACGGCGACAGTCACCTTGAAGCTGAAGGGCTTGTCCTCGTCCTCGAGCGGCGCGACGTCGATCTCCGGCTTGTCGATAGGCTTAATGCCCGAATCGATGATGGCGGCTTCATACCAGCCGGCCATGGATTCTTCCAGGGTCTGTGAATAGATATTCTCTTTGCCGATGCGCGACACCAGGATGTTACGGGGCACTTTGCCCGGGCGAAAACCGGGAAGTTTCATGTCCTTGCCTATTTCCCGGATGGCCTTGTTTACCTGAGCCTTGACCTCCTGCTCCTGCACTTCGATTTCGAGCTCGACCTTGTCGCCTTCAAGCACGTTCACGTTCGTCTTTATATCCGCCATGGAACTCCAGATTTCGTCGATTGGACAGGGAAAAGTTTTTCGAACCCTAGATGTTAGTCAAGATTGGGTCCGATGTCCAAATTTAAGGGTTTTTTGGTGCGGGCGAGAGGATTTGAACCTCCACAGGGATTACCCTACCAGCTCCTAAGGCTGGCGCGTCTGCCATTCCGCCACGCCCGCGGGTACAAATAACTTATCTGTAAAACATCCGGGTAGTTAGAGAGGCTTTAGCCTGGATCGATGGAAATAATTTATCACGCTTTGCCACCTCATACACAGGCAACCTGGACATTTTTGGGTTTTCCGATTGTCCATTCAGGGAATTATGACTAACCGATGCTTATACAGGTATTATTACCACAAAGATTTATTACTTCGTTGATCGGCCCATAAAAGGCGGATTATTTGAGATCATTTTTTTATCTTCTGTACCTCTGGGCCGTAGCCGGCGCGATGTTCATCGGCATCCAGGTCTACCTGTTAGACAGGAAAAACCACGTCAACCGCATCTTCGCCCTGCTCTGTCTTTCCGTAGTATGCTGGGCTTTCGTTACGGCTCAACTTTATTACGCCATCGACCCCGAGAGCGCCCGCTTCTGGTTGTTTTTTGTGGCTTTCTGGCCGCTGCCCTCATCATTACTCCTGCATTTCGCGCTCGCTTTCACGCGATATGACCGGTATCTGGGGAAAGCTGCTCTGGCGGTCCTTGCATATCTTCCCGCAATTGCCCTCATACTCATCATACTGTTTGAAGGCGGCTATCAATTAGACACAGTTTCATACTGGGGCTGGTCTTATGTGGATCCGAGCCAGCTTACAGAGGCACTGGAACCAATCGTCCTGATGGGTATGAATGCCACAGGAATAGTGCTTTGCCTTATCTATTATCTACGTCAGGCGAACGGCGTTAGAAAAAAACAGGCAGTGCTTGTCCTGATCGGACTGTCGATTCCCATGCTCGCCGACGTTATCTCCCATGGATTGTTAAAAACAATGGACATTATGCTTCCTACGCTGTCAATCCTTGGTTTCGTAATAGGCACGGGGGGATTTACAGGATACGCCTCCTGGAAGTATAAGCTGTTCGACATAACTCCCGCCACGGCCGCCGACAATATAATCGCCACGATGCCCGACGCATTACTTCTGGTCGATGCCAGAGGCGACATACTCACCGTTAACGATTCCACCCGGACAATGCTGGAATATCATTCACGCGATCTGATTGGACGGCCTGTGGGTGAGTTATTCATCAACGGTGGAGCTGACGCAGAAACCGGCTTCGCGGGCAAACCCGCAGAGAGCTTCAGGGACAGGGAAGCGCACCTCGTTTCAAGTCAGGGCAAAATAATTCCCGTCTCGGTATCTAAAACGTCCATCAGGGATGCCGCAGGCGCCCTTGCGGGTCAGGTACTTATCGCCCGTGACATAACCCGGCGAAAAAAAGCAGAGAGCGAACTTAATCTGAGGGAGGAAGAGTTCAAGGCGCTTGTTGAACATTCACCCGATACGATAGTCCGCTTTGATGTGGAACGCCGAATAACGTTTGCCAATCATGTATTTCTGACAAAATTCAACATGACAGCCCACAAAGTGCTTGGAAAGTCATGCACCCGGTCTGGCCTGCCCGAAGAAATTTCAGGAAAATGGGATGACGCGCTTCAGGATGTTCTGAAGCAAGGCGAGGAGAGGAATCTCGATTATGAGGTCCGGCTGGCGTCAGGAAACAGAATCTTTGACGCCCGTTTTTCGCCCGAGTTCGGTGAAGGCGAACGCGTAATGTCCGTTCTGATGATATCGAGGGATATCACCGACCGCGTCAATGCGGAATTCAGTTTAAGGGAAGCTGAAGCCATCTACCGGCTCATCTTCAACGAAAGCACGGATATTCTTGTGCATGTTGACCATCAGGCCAGGATAGTGGATGTCAATAATCGCGCTGTCGAAATCACCGGCATGAATAAAGAGGACCTTGTAGGGATAAGATTCGATACCCTGTCGAGCATCTTCACAAAGACGAGCATCACGCGCATGGTCAAGGCTTTCACCGAACAAATATCCGGCATTGAAGTGAAGCCTTACGAGGTTGAATTAATAGCCGGTGACGGTCGCCACATGTTTTTCGAGCTTAGCGCGTCCCCGCTTGTCAGAGATGATGGCTTCATAATGGGTGAGCTCGCTATTCTCCATGACGTCGCCGAAAGGATACTTGCGAAAGAGAAAGCTGCCATTCAAAGTGAAGCTCTGGCAAAACGAGGCGATGAGCTCGCCAAGCTATACGAAATCTCCTCAACCATAAGTACCACGCTTGAGATGAATCAACTGCTGGACAAAACGCTCAAGAAAATAACTTCCCTTAAAATTCTTGAACTCGAGCCTGAGGCCGGCATATTCGTTCTTGAGGGAGACCGGCTGAAACTGGAAGCGTCCACTGTTACCAGCAATGATTTCCTGGAGGTCCACAGAGATCTGAGACTTGGCCAGTGCCTCTGTGGAATCGCCGCCCGGGAAGGAGATATAATTGTTTCCAGGAACTGCTCATACAATGAGCGGCACACGCTTTCCTACGCAGACATGAAAAACCACGGCGATATAATCGTGCCCCTGAAAACGCCCACCGGTATATCCGGCGTCATGTTTCTGCATACGGAACCCAATATGCATATAAGAGAACATGATCTGGATTTATTGCGCACCATCGGCAATCAGCTTGGTATCGCAATCGAAAACGCGTTGCTTTATGAACAAACCAGATCCCTTTCCCTGCACGACCCGCTCACGGGGCTGGCGAATCGCAACCTGATGAACGCGGAGCTCGAAAAATCGATGGCGCGCTGCCGCCGAAGCGGCGAACCCCTCTCCCTGGTAATGCTCGACCTCGATCATTTCAAGATATTCAATGATACCTACGGACATGGAGCAGGCGATGACCTGCTGGTAGAGATTGCCAGAATCCTTGAATATGAGATCAGGGAAGTTGACATGATAGTCCGGTATGGAGGCGAAGAGTTCCTGATAATCATGCCCGACACCTCGACCGATGTCGCGGTCAAGGCGGCCGAAAGGATAAGAAAACTCGTGGAGATACAGAAATTCCCGGTCGGCAAGGAAAAAGAGACGAACCTCACCATCAGCCTTGGAATAGCCACTTCCATGGATGGATCGGAAAGCAAGGACATCCTGATGACGCGTGCGGATACCGCTCTTTACCTGGCCAAGGGGCGGGGGCGGAACCGGGTGGAGAGGTGGGTGGAATTAAATCCGGGGAAAACCTTCTGACTTTTCAGCGAAAGTTAGCCGGAAATACTGACGCCTTGCGAACCGCGATAATTCATCAACTCTGACTCCAGTTCATTCAGAGCGCCGTCGGCCCGGTGGCGGGATAGATGAAAAGACTGCCAGGCTGGATCATCCGTGAATTCATCCGTGTCAGCGGCGAAATGAGCGAGGATTTTTCCCAGGTCATCGTGAAGCTGGTCAGGGTTGTCCTGTGATCGGTAAGCAGTGGCGAGGGCTGGAACAGCGTCGCTGGAAAGCGATTCCAGGTAGCCGACGTCCAGCTCTTTGCCATCGATAGCCCGCTGCACGTTTCGGCTGACGATCAAACCGTCCACGTTGATGACGTTGAGTGTGACGACAAAGCCGATCGTAGCCAGAACCGCGGCCAGGGCAAAGACGCGATGGCGCTGCATGATCTCAAGCAGAATCACCGCGACAAGGAGCAGGCCCAACCAGATCATGAAAACATGCGTGTACGTCCGGAGACGGGAAAAACCATACGCGTCTTCGTAGAGCAGAATACGCTGGAAGGCTGAGACCTGGATAACAAGCACCAGCGCCACCAGCCCCACTCCCAGCCCTGAGAAAATCCTTTTTCGTCTAATGCTCTCGCGCCGCGTGAACAGACTCAGCAGGATCAGTAGAAGCAGGCTGAAGACAGCCACCGCCACCAGCTCGCCAAACCCGCGCCGCGCGTACTCCGAATATGTGTAACCATCAATATCGATGTTCTTTTCCCCGCCGAAGAAATACTGGAACTGGATTCCCACAAAGGCCGCAAAGAGCGCGACGACGCTGCCCATTATTATGACTGCTTCAGTAAAACCCAGAAATGGTGATATGGGCTCTTCTCCCAGAACGTGTTTCTCATCCCTGCTTTTGGCGCCCGCATGTAGATAGATGCCGGCCAGAAAAAGCGCGCTAGCGACAATGATGAAACACCGGAGGATGTACTCGGGAACATTTTCCAGTCTGAACAGGCTGGCTATATCGCCGAGCCGCTGGGAAAAGACGAGATCGGCGGAAGCCAGCAACGCGGTGAGGACTGCCAGGATCGGAAGGGCGAGAAGAATACCGCGCGCGGCCGGCCATAGCCTTCGCATATTCCCGCTCGCATCCTCTTCTGGCGTCTGGCGATATATGGCCAGAAAATTCCTGGCGCCACCGGCCAGGAAGCTGAATGCCAGATCGGAGAACCGGACGATGTAATCCGGAAGGCTGTACCACGGCCAGCGCCCCCCGAGGTATGTCACCGCGAACAGGGCCAGCAGGAAAAAAGTCAGGGAAACGCTCAGGAATACCGTCATCGGCTCCAGTCGAACGAAAACCATCACCGTGAGAAAGGCGACGGGCGGCAGAAGCAGCAGACTGTTGCGTGCGGGGCGCAGATCGCTAAATCTTAACAGTGATATCCCCGCGATCAGACATAAAAAAATAAAAATTGTAAAACTGATGCCCGGCGTCTTCTTCCAGAACAAAAAATCAAACGACAAGCCGAGTATCATAACGGTTGACCACAGATATTTCGGGCTGATAATCAAATGCTCCTCCTGCAAGAGTTCGCCGGACACTTTTGATTATCCTATGAATGCGCACTTTGGTCAAACAGGATATCAGAAAACTATTATTTAGATTAATACGCTGTTTTGCAGGTATTTATTAGTCTACTATATTGACACGTCTACAGTTTCTTCACAGTATTTAACATATCTTCAATTTTTATCGTGGGTACCGACCGCATCCCATTATTTTATCTCTTCACACTCTGCAGATATTGCAGGTTATCCCTTGCATCCTGATAGTCGGGCTTTATCTTCAGGGCAGCCTGATATTCCTGAAGAGCCTGATCGAACCTGTTCTGCGTCAGGTATATGTTTCCCAGGTTATTGTGTGCTTCATAATTACCGGGATCCAGCTCAATCACCTTCTTGAAGGGATAAATCGCCTCCGTGAAACGGTCCTGATACACGTAAATCATGCCCAGTTTATAAAACGCTCCCGCGTCACTGGGATTCGAGTTCACGGCCAGCCTGAGCTCTGTTTCGGCCTTATCCAGCTGCCCTCTTTCCTGGTATATGGCGCCCAGATTGTAATGAGCATTCGCGTGGCCGGGGTTCAGGACGACGGCCTGAAGAAATTCGGTTTCGGCCTTTTCAACCTGGCCGGCGAGCTGGTAGTTGACACCAAGATTATAATAAGCATCTGCGTAATCCGGATTTAAGGCTATAGCCTGCAGAAGTTCGGTTTCGGCTTTATCGAGCTGGCCTTTCTGCTGATATGTGGCGCCCAGATTGTAATGTGACTCAGGATCGTCAGGGTTTATATCAATTGCCAGCCTGAATTCAGCTTCGGCTTTTTCGCTTTGTCCACCAAGCTGGTATTCCCTGCCGAGATTATTGTGGGGCCTCGACTTTCCGGGACTCTTGCTTACAACATCCTCCCAAAGCATGATGGAATTACCCCATACCTTGTTCCGGCTGTAAGCTGAGACCGATAACACCACTACGACGATCAGCGCCAGGGCTATGACAACCCGGCTGATCGAAGGGTATCTCTTCCCCATCACGTAAACGGCCTGGGCAACAAGGGCAACCGTGGCGAAGATCAAACCGATTGAAGGCAGATAGAGCCGGTGCTCAAAAATCACATCGGCGATGGTGATGAAGCTCGATTCGACGGACAGGGTGATGAAAAACCAGAAGATGCCGAAACCCGCGAGCCGCAGCAGCGCGGAATCATTTCTCTTTGAAGAGCGGTAGTAGAGATATGCGCCAGCACCAACGGTCGCAAGGAGGAATAAGAATGAAAACAGAACGGACGGGTTAAAGAAAGAATCGAATACGGGGTAGTCATAGTCAAGGTTCTGATTGACGGGAAAGAACAACAGGCGCAGATATGTGACTATCACCCGGCACTGGGTGAAGAAATAATCGATTGCCGGGGGCGGTTCCGTAAATCCTCTCGCGGAAAGAAGGGGCTCATTTCTGGCGAGAAACATCAGGGGGATAACCAGGATCGATAAGACAAATGGAATCAAGTTGATGACCCGCTTTTTAATATCCCCGCTGAAGAACGAGAACTCCCAGAGGATCATTATGGCCGGTAGCGTAAATGCTATTTCCTTGGTTCCCATGGCAAGCATGGCCGCGACCAGTGAAGAGGAGTAAAAAATAATCCTTTTCCCCTTTGGCCCGATCATCTTTTCCTGCTCGGGATCGATAGCCACGGGGTCGCTGTCTGTCAACCTCCATTTTGCGTACATAATGATGGACAGCAGAAAAAACAGCGTTGCCAGCGACGCGAACCGCTGGACTATATACGTTACCGCCTGTGTCTGAATCGGATGAGCTACAAAAATCAGACCCGAGAAAAGGGCGATCGCTATAGCTTCAGAAATATGGCTGGCCTCTCCGGTCCTTCTTGTCTGGAAGAAAGGAGTTCTGAAAGTAAGCAGGACCAGCCAGAAGACCATGACCGCACTGACCATGTGAACAGCAATATTAAAAAGGTGGTAGCCCGTTACATTGAAACCGCTGATCCGGTAATTGAGCGCAAATGAGAGGTAACCGACCAGTCTGGAGTGGACCGGATCAGCGAACAGGCCTCCGATGCTCCTGATTATGGGATCGTTGACGATGATGGGGACGTCATCAAAGACGAAGGGTCCACGCAAGGAATCCGAATAAACAATCAGGCCAAGCAACGCGATGACTGCCGCACAGATTATTCGAATGTGTGCTTTAACAAAGTCCTGGCAGGGACGTAAATACCGGATTATATCAACGTCCCGATGTTTTACTGGTTTCTTTTTCTTTTTCTTTTTGCCAGCCATCTGCTGATTATACGTTGCCGGCGGAGATTGTGCAGTAATAAAGAGCTGCGAGCATTTTAAGACTGCGCGGTTTTCTGATTGGTGCGCCCGGCAGGACTCGAACCTGCAACCTACGGATTAGAATCTAATTTCTACCGTTTTATCAAGTCATAATACTCCCGATTATCAGGGTTAACGGCTTAAGCCGTTTATATATATTCGCACGTATTTGAATCTGAAAGGTGTCAGGGTAGGTGTCAATCTCAGGAATCTTCCAGTATTCTTCCAAAATAAAAACCGGAATCCATTAAAAAGAAAGGAGCATTCCCAATGTCTCCCTTAGGCCCGGTATCCACTATCCCTGAACTTTCTTCATCTGTTGTCTGTAATCGTCCTCTCAGGGACAAACCCAAATCCGATTCCCATGCTTCGCTTGCGCATCCATATAACATCCGTTCGCAAGCATTTTGAAGTTCGATGCGGGCAATCATAACCAGTACCTTCTAAGCCCGTTTAGCCTCTGCTAATTGGGTTTCCGGGGGGTCTGCAAAAACGGAGCGGCTTTTTGGGCCGCTCCGTTAAAAAAAATCAAATACAATTGCCTCGATTGCTCAAATAGTGAGCAGTCACCTCTTAGCGGTTGCTGCGCCTCCTAAGCATAACGCCGCCGATGCCCGCTGCAGCCAGCCCGGCTACCGGAATGATCATGAACAGACCGGTGCTCGGCAGCGCTACCGGCAAAGCTGCGGCCGGCGCATAGGCCTCAGTCTGCACCGATGCCACGACCGTAAACGTGAAGGGACATTCATAAGTACCTTCGGACGGGATGCTCAGAGTAATCGTGTGGATACCCGGTGCTGCGTCTGCGGGAACCGTGAAGTTGCCGCTGAATGCCCCGGTCGTTCCATCGTTGGGAATGGTTGCGATGGCGGTTCCATCCCACATTACCGTCACATCGCCCCCACTTCCGCCGCCGCTGGCGTTGACGGTACTGCCGGCTGCACCTGATATAGGCGTCACGGTGGCGATGTCGCAGATGCTTTGAGCATTTGCGCTCGCCGCAAAACCAAACATGACAGCCAGCATCATCGTACACATAAGCATAAATTTGGCTTTCATTATCTCTCTCCCGTTTAGATTACGTAACAATTCGATTAATTTAATATGGCGGATTCAACTCCCAAGTGCAACACGAGGTCGTTTCAAGAGGTAAGCTGCGGTAGCATCAGCACTTCTGAACGACCAAGTAAAGGAGCACTATGGGACGTTACGGCGAAATCACCCGCTCCAGCCTGTGTTAGGAAATGAATCGGTGCGTTGCTTTGAGCAAAGAAAAAGGTGGGGCGGGAATGACCCCGGCGCCGCCCTGCTGATTTTGATTTGTTACCTGAGCACCGTCCCCAGCACTCGTTGAAGTAGCCAGGCCAGAGGACTCGCTGGGTGGTCATGACGTCATTGACCGTGGCTGAGGGTGCCGTGCAGCCGAAGTCGGAGTAGGGCCGCACCACCATCAGGCTGTCTATCTTATCTGCAAAATAGGAATCACTTTACCGTAGATGAAGATAATAGCTTTTTCTGCTGTATCAAACGAAAATTCGAGGAATTCATTCTTTACGATGACAGATATACAACCAGAGGATGATTGCAATGAAATAACCTGGTGCGCCCGGCAGGACTCGAACCTGCAACCTACGGATTAGAAGTCCGTTGCTCTATCCGATTGAGCTACGGGCGCTGAAGGAATATTCGCACTATTATAATGCATGCGGCCTGTCTGGGCT
>Ga0265292_1003000_pt1 | contig 10890 bp, 18 predicted proteins | sample Munlanlewell296A_FD_189080 | JGI IMG/M metagenome (GOLD analysis project Ga0265292, IMG submission 189080) | Leachate microbial communities from a municipal landfill in Southern Ontario, Canada - Leachate well 296A | ecosystem: Engineered > Solid waste > Landfill > Unclassified | place: Canada... | reverse complement strand
CGGGGATGATCTTCCTGCTCTCGGTGATGGCTTTGATTACGATTAGGGACGTCGGGCGGTTGATAGTAAAATAGGGATATGAAGGATGAAGATTGTTTGTTTTGTAAGATTGCCTCTGGGGAGGAGGCGAGCGTGAGGGTCTGGGAGAATGAGGGGTTTGTGGCGGTAAAAAATAAATATCCGGTCGCAGCCGTCCATTTGCTGGTGATGCCCAAAGAGCACGTCAGCAAGAGGAATCTGGTCGATGGGGTGACAGATGACAATTTTTGGAGTAAAATGATGGCAGCTGTTTTTGATGTTATAAGGCTTACGGGCCTGTCCAAGACCGGCTACAAATTAGTAAATAACGGCGCAGGTTATAACCACTTTGACCACGAACATATTCATGTGTTAGGAGGAACCAAGGAGGAGCCTGCCGGGAAAACATAAGGAAGTGAGGTGTTTTTTTAAATGGCTTTAGTAGTAAAGAAGAAGCAAGGCCAAAATCAGCAACAATTGATCAACGAATTTCGTCGGTTGACCTGGGGTGATGAAGGCTTGGAAAAAGTAAAGGAAGTCGCCATGCGCGGCTTTCAGAAACCTTCCTTAATTCGTAAGGAGAGGAATGATCGACTCCGAAAGGATAGAATGAAGATTAGGCGGCGCAATAAACGAGTCGCCCGTGGTGGAAAATAACCATGACTTTATTTGAAAAGATCAAGACTGATGTAACCCGCGCCCAGAAGGAGCGCAATGCTGTACTCTTGGGGATTTTGCGGTTATTGGTTTCCGAGTTGAAGTACAAAGAAATTGACGCCGGCGGAAATTTGACCGACGATTTGGTGATTGGCGTGCTTCAGAAGGAGGCCAAGAAACGCCAGGAGTCGATCGAGATTTATACCAAGATAAATGATAAGGTCCGGACGGATTCGGAGCGCAATGAGCTCGAAATAATTAGTTCGTATCTGCCAACAATGATGAGCGAAGCTGAGGTTGAGGTAGAGGTGGATAAAATCGCGGCGGAAAGTCCTCTCCGGGGCGGCCAGCTGGTGGGAGTGGTGATGGGGAAGTTGCGGGGGAAGACTAACGGAGGATTGGTGGCGAGAATCATAAATGAACGTTATAAGTGAATGAATGATAAAAACATATTATCTCTTAAGTTGGAGGTGAAGGCGGATAGTCGGTATAAATTCAATCGGAAAAAGGTTCGTGAAGGGGTTCTAAAAGTTTTGGTTGAACAGGGGATAAGGCAGTCGGTGGAAGTTTCACTGATGGTTGTGGGAGAGCGGAAAATCAGAGATTTGGAGAAAAGATACTTTGGAGAAGATAAAGTGACCGATGTTTTGTCATTTCCGCAGATGGATGGCGAGTCAATTCCGGAGGTGGACTCGGAAGTTTTGACCTTGGGGGACGTCGTGGTTTGCTACCCGCAGGCGAAGAAACAATCCTTGAAGCTCAACCGTTTACTCGACGATGAAATCGAGTTCCTGACTTGCCATGGGGTTCTTCATTTGCTGGGAATTCACCATGACTAGGGTGGTTATTTTGGCAAAATGAGGCCCTCTGATGTGGTTTGTTTGTACCTCTTTTTCGGATGACATAGTTTGGATAAATTGTTGTGTATTGACATGGAAGTGATAAGAATCTAGTTTGGATTAGATGAGTTTTTATCAAAAATACCGTTCGGAAAAAGTTGATGATTTGGACTTGACTTCGGTCAGGTCAGCCTTTGGTTCGATGATGGCCTCGGGTGAGGTTTCTCACGCGTATTTGTTCGTTGGGCCTAGGGGGTTGGGAAAAACCTCGGCGGCAAGGATACTGGCGAGGCTGGTGAATTGTGAGAAGAATATAAAAGGACTCAAGTCGAAGTTGGTCGAGCCATGTAACGAATGTGATGCTTGTGTTTCGATCAAGAATGGTAGTGCCGTGGACGTGATGGAGATTGACGCGGCAAGCCACCGCGGCATCGACGATATCCGGGACTTGCGCGAGAAAGTGAATTTGGCACCAAGCATTCTTTCTAAGAAGGTCTACATTATCGACGAGGTTCATATGTTGACGAATGAGGCCTTCAACGCTTTGTTGAAGACACTGGAGGAGCCGCCCGCTCACGTGATGTTCATTCTGTGTACTACCGAGGCCCACAAAGTACCGGAGACGATTGTGAGCCGGTGTGTTCGGATCAACTTCACCAAGGCGACCCCGGATGAGCTGGTCCGCTCTCTCACCAGGGCGGCCAAGGGCGAGGGTTTGAAAGTACCGAAGGTGGTTTTGGAGGAGTTGGCGGGAGGGTTGGACGGAAGTTTTCGGGAGGGTCACAAACTGTTGGAACAGCTGGCTAGCCGATTCGGGGAGATTACTGTGGAGAATGTCAGAGAAACCTTGAAATTGATCGGGAACACTCAGGTGGATGCGATACTGGCGGCGGTACGAAACGGGAACACGAAAGCGATTGTGACAGCGATGGAGCAGATGGAGGCGGAGGGGATTGAGGTCGTTAACCTCGTCACAAAATTGCTGGAAAGCCTGAGAGGCTCGATACGAAAGGACATTTCAGAAGGCAAGGTTCCATCAGGATTGGATACGAGGTTGGTGAGAAGAATAATTAGGATTGTCCCAAAGATAAAAGCGTCGCCATTGCCGCTACTGCCTTTGGAGCTGGTATTGGAAGAGGCGGCGCTGACTCATAAGTCCGGAGGCAGTATGAGTCAAAATTCCAAATCTCAAACCACAAGCTCCAAAACAATAGTTGGAGTGGCTGAAAATGCGGTTTCTACAGTTGGGTTTGATCAAGTGGTGAATGGCTGGCAGGACTTGCTTTCCCGGCTGTCTCCTAGGAATCACTCGGTGGCGGGGTTACTGCGAAGCGCCAAACCGAAGGAGATCAAGGATAAATTCCTGACGATTGAGGTGTTTTATAAATTCCACAAAGACCAGCTGGAGCAGGAGGCGAGACGAAGAATCATTGAGGAGGAGATCGCCAAGATGTGGGGGCCGATTTCGGTGAGGTGTGTCTTGGGGGAGCGTGTAGCAGTGAAACCCGCCTTCGCCAAGAGCTACGGCGAGGCGAAGAATGACGATGGGGTAAAAGCTGCGGAGGAAGTGTTTGGAATATAATCCTAAGATATGGCAGTAGTTATTATTGAAGACAAAGTCACCCCGGAACAACTGGTACTGGTCCAAGAAGAATATGGGGAATATGTCAAGGTGGTAGTCGATATCGAGAGAAACATTTTGGCGGCGGGCGGTGAGTGGCATGCAGATGCTGAAAAAGTACTTTTGGAGCAGGGCAGTCAACAGGAAGATCTTTGGGGAGGCGGTGTAAACCTAGCCAAGAGAAAGGTTGATTTTGTATCTTTGATTAATATGCGCCCCGTGTTATCTAATAGCCAGGAGGTGATGAACCAAGAGATTAGGGATAAAATGGAGATAGTTATGAGAAGAGTTTTTGGGCTATGAGAGCGCTTGATTACCTGAATTTATCAACTGATTTGCGAAGAATTTCTTTGTGGTTGGTTGATGGAGACGAGGTGTTAGCCAATAAATTTATCGAAATAAATAGAAAAAAGTTCGAAGGGGATGAAAGTGAAGTTGGAAAAAGGAAAATATCTGCTTGGATGAAGATGATCGGGGATTCTCAAAAAAGGGATTGGAGATCGGCGGAGGACGCGCTGACTTTATCGATTTTGCTCAAAAACAGGTTTAGTCAATGAGACTGGAGAATATGTTATTATCGTTGTATGTTTAATAACATCAAACAGTTCGGGAGTCAGGGGGCGGCGGCGGCCAAGATGGCAATGCTCCAGATGAAGATTAAGAATAAGAAGATCGAGATTGTCCAAGGGGATATCAAAGTGACGGTGACCGGAGACGGAAAGTTGAAAGCCTTATCGGTGGACGGAAAAGATTCTGGTGAGATTGTCAAAGCGGTCAATGAGGCGATCAGCAAGGCCCAGGCCTTTGCCGCCGAGGAAATGAAGGGGGCGATGGGGGATCTGTCCCAGCTCTTGTCGAGTATGAAGAAATAGGGTGAGAAGTTTGAAGCCGGTTCAAAAAGTGATTGACGCGTTTGAGAGTTTGCCGGGAATTGGCCCGAAGACGGCGGCGCGATTGGCATACTACCTGCTCCACGTACCTCAGGAAAGACTGGAGAAATTTGCCTCCGCCCTAAGCCGGCTGCGACTGGAGACAAAGGAGTGTCGGATTTGTTTCAATATTGGTGAGTCGGATTTGTGTCCGGTGTGTGAAGACGAGCACCGCGATAAGGGAGTAATTTGTGTGGTGGAGCAGCCGCTTGACCTACTGGCCGTTGAGCGCTCTGATGGCTATGAGGGGGTCTACCACGTTTTGGGAGGATCACTAAATCCTCTTTCTAACATTGGACCCGATGAATTACATATTAGTGAATTAATTGATCGGGTTCGCGGCGGTGAAGTTAAGGAGCTGATTCTGGCGACGAATCCGTCGATGGAGGGGGAGGCGACGGCGATGTATATCAGTCACAAGATTAAAGAACTCAAGAACTCTAGGACTCAAGAACTCAAGATTACGAGGATTGGAAGGGGATTACCGACCGGGGCGGAGGTGGAGTATGCCGATGGCACGACCTTGTCTAGGGCGTTGGAGGGGCGGCGGGAAATTTGATATATTGGATGTATGGCATGGACAAAAGATGATCTGGATCAGATGAATGATGTGGTTTATGGAGCGATAACCAAGTTTTACCAGAGGGTGATCGCGCCCAAGATGGCCACGAAGGACGATCTCAAGAGTTTGGCCTCCAAAGAGGATTTGGCTAAAGTTGAGGATAATTTGGGAAAAAGAATTGATAAAATTTCGGAAGTGGTAATCGAGACAAAAACGAACCACGAGAGAAGAATTAGAAAACTTGAAGACGAGGTTGGGATTGAACCGGTAGAGAGATTGACAGTCTAATATGGCGGATTTTGGAGGAGGAATTCCGGGACAGGTAATCAGCGAACTAGCCAGTATTCCAAAGCAAGTGGTGGAGACAATTGCGTCGGCGGGTACGGCTCAGGCTACCCAGCCAACAGCTACGCAGCTAGGTGGGCCACCGCCAGAGAAAAACATAGACGATGGAAAGGCCGAGGCGGCCAAGAGGAGGTTGGCGGAGGTGCGGGGGGAACTTCAGGAGTACTACGAGCAACAAAAGAAGAAAGAGGAGCACGAGGAAGTGATGGCTGAGGAACAAAAAGAACAGGAAAAGAAAGAAATTAAACAATCTAAGAAAAAACAGGAGGAACAGCAGGTTCTGCAACGATTGTCCAGTCAGTATGGGGGGACGGGGGAAGTAGCGAAGAGCGGTAATTAGTAGCTAGTAGCTAGTATCTAGTATTTAGTATCGAGTAAGATATGAGCATGAGGATATTTAATTCGTTGACGAGGGAAGTTGAAGAGTTTGTGCCGATGAAGCCACCGGTAATAAAGATGTATACCTGCGGTCCGACGGTCTATAGCTATCCGACGATCGGAAATTGGCGGACGTATGTGACGAGCGATCTAATTGTGAGGGCGTTGAAGTATCTTGACTATAAAGTGGATTTTGTGATGAACCTGACCGATGTGGGACATTTGACCGGAGATAATTCGGGGGATGCCGATATCGGAGAGGACAGGCTGGAAAAGGCGGCCAAAAAGGAGAAGAAGTCGGCCTGGGAGATAGCAGATTTTTATTCTAAGGATTTCACAACCGGTTTCGATAAATTGAACTTGATTAGACCATTGATCTTTTCGAAGGCGACCGAACATATCAAGGAACAAATTGAGTTGGTCGAGGAAATTGAAAAGAAGGGCTTTTCTTACAAAATTGCTGACGGAATTTATTTTGACGTGCCGGGGTACGAAGCGGCGGGAAATACCTATGGCGAACTGTCAAACCTGGATGAAATAAAAAAGGGAGCGCGGATTGAGGTAAATCAAGAGAAGAAAGATCCGAGAGATTTTGCGCTCTGGAAATTTTCCCCCATCTCCTCTAGGCGGGATATGGAGTGGGAGAGTCCATGGGGAGTCGGGTTTCCGGGCTGGCACGTCGAGTGCTCGGCGATGAGCATGAAGTATCTGGGGGAACGGCTAGATATTCACGTCGGGGGAGAGGATTTGAAGAGCACCCATCACCCTAACGAAATTGCCCAGAGTGAAGCGGCGACGGGGAAGAAGCCTTTTTGTAAATATTGGGTTCATGGAGCGTTCCTGTTGGTGGATGGGGGCAGGATGGGAAAAAGCGAGGGGAATGCCTTCACTCTAGCTGATATTGAGGAACGCGGTTTCGACCCGCTGGCCTTACGTTATTTTTATTTGACGGGACATTACCGCAAACAAATCAATTTTACCTGGGAAGCCCTCGGTGCGGCTGCGAAAGCGATGGATAAGTTAAGTGATTTGGTGCCGGGGTGGGATGACGGGGGCGGCATTGGATGCGCCGAGTTTGAAGAACGATTCGGGTTAGCAATTGAGGACGACTTAAATATGCCGGAGGCGCTAGCGGTGGTTTGGGAACTTGTCAAATCTGACTACCCCGATGGGGCTAAAAAGGCGAGTTTGTTGAAGTTTGATGAGGTGCTGGGGCTGGGGTTTGGGAAAGTCAAAAGTAAAAAGTCAAAAGGAGAAAGCAGGGAGGTAAAGAAACTTCTTGAGCAGAGAGAAATGCTAAGAAGGGAAAAGAGGTTTGTGGAGGCAGACGAGGTGAGGGTAAAAATTGAGGAACTGGGATACCGAGTCGAAGACACCCCCGACGGGGTGGTGGTACGGCGACTAGATTAATTGATACCAAGAATGGTAAATTGGGTGGATTCGGGTATCAGATATGTTGTAGAATTTCGGGATGTTTAAGTTGGAACAGGAAAGAATTCCGGTAGGTTTTTCGGCTGACTGTGTTGGTCCGTTTGGTCGGCCACGGCACTTGAGAGGAGCTTGGGAAGAAACAGCAAGGGAGCTTATGATGGTGAGCTCCAAGGGTAAGATGGTTTTATGCGAGATACCCTTATTTAAGGGCGCGGCAGAGACGTTGACTCCAGCGGCGACGGCAATGGGACTGGCGGTAGGTTACCACGGCAAGATTGGGACATTGGATAAGGCAATTAGCGTTGTAGATGGTTTGGTTCACAATGGTATAGATCGGTTGGTGGCTGACGAGAAGGAGATGGCTGATGCCTTGGTTCGGCAGACAGAAGCGGTTTATGGCTTGGTTCACGCGGAGCGTTTTTGGCAGCTGGTTTCCGAAAAGGGACAGGATGATGTAATAAGCCGGTTGAGTAGTTCGGGTAAGCTTATGATGATTGAGAATGGGGCGATTCCGGGTTCCTTTGAGCGGGCAGTGGCCGCGGTCGAGCTTTCCAACCATGCGAGTCCGGGGAGGTTCGCCCTGATGATTGATTGGCTGCACCTATTGAAGGACGTGGGTCGGGGGGTAATTGATGGCAACTTTATTTTTTTGTGCGATCGGGCGGTTGCGCGGGCGACAGAGGCGTTGGGTGGAACCAACTTCGTTTTTGGCGAGCATGGTGCATTTGGTCTGCGCCCGGACGATTCACACAATCTGGAGGCGATTGGAAGCAGAGGAGATAGCTTTGAAGCTCTACGGCGGCTCTATGGAGTAGGAGAGTCGTTTCGGGAGAGGTTGTTGGTTAAGGTGATCGAGACGCAGTACGAAGCGGGGGATTACTTAAAACTTGATCTTGGTTTGGTTAAGTTTCTAAGGCAGAGAAATCGGCAGTTGGTTTACTTTTTGGTGGAGGAATTGGGTTGGATTTAGAGATGGTAAACTGGAGGGGTGAGGTGGAAAGATGATTTGCTGATTATATTGGTGGCGGTTTTGGTTAGTATGGGGCTCGTCGGCGTTAATTCCCGGAGTGTGGTTAATGCTCAAACAGGGTGTGATATCGATTGCCTTTCGGATAAGGTGGCGGCGTTGAGCCGGCGGGTGGTGGCTTTGGAAAAGTTGGTTGGGGTGGGAAAATCCACAAAACCCGGAGTCAGTAAGGAAAGCTTCATGAATATTGGTGGTGGGAGCGCTATGGGGGGAGATTGGACCAAAGTTGAGGGTTCGGACTTTACCTTTGACCAAAGTTTGTATGGCACCGTTGTCAAGGTGACTTGGCAGGGCTGGATCGAAAATGGGAAGGGGTCGGTCAGATTGTTTGATAGTACTAATGGGAGGGGAGTTGACGGGAGCGAGGTTTCGTTGAACACGTCTGGGAAAGCCAGTTTTTATTCTGCAAATTTGGCGATTTGGAGGGGGCAGAACCAGTATTACATTCAGATCAAGAACGTCAATTTGGTGACGGTGACCGTATCTTCACCCCGACTGCGAATCCTGACCAAGTAGGTCTTGACAACATACAACATACGACATACAATTGACCTATGATTAGAACACAAATTTACCTTCCTGAGGATATTTATGAAGATTTACGGTTGATTGCCAAAACTCAAAAGGTCAACCTATCCCAACTAATTCGCGAGGGAGCTAAGAATGTGATTGTAGGTAGAACAAAACAGATTAAAAACGATGGTTGGAAAGAGTTTGTGGGAGCGGCAGGAAAAAGCAAGATAAAAACCAATGCCGTGAAAGATATCCACGATTATTATGCTAATTTCGGTAAATGAAGTTGCTGGTCGATTCAGATTTTCTCTTTGGGTTGTTTGTGCCCGATGATCTCCACCATAAAAAGGCAAGACAGATATGGGTGGACTTGGTAAAAAGTGAATGCGAAATCTTTGTTCTAAAATTGGCGATTCAGGAGACGGCGACAGTCTTGAGTCACAAGATAGATCAACGCACTGCGATAAGTTTTGTGGATAAATTGCCTGAATTAGGACTAAAAGTATTGGCTGCAGATGTGGAGATGGAAGAAGATGGTTGGAAGATTTTCAAAGCTCAAACAAAGAAAGGCACCTCATACGTGGATTGTGTTAATTTAGCGGTTATCCAAAAATTTAAATTTGACGGGATACTATCTTTTGACAAGTTTTACCCGAAGAGCTTGAGAATATGTCACTAAAGGTAGGGATTGTGGGGTTGCCGAATGTGGGGAAGTCGACGTTATTTAATGCCTTACTCAAGAGGCAGCAGGCCTTGGTGGCGAATTATCCCTTTGCCACAATTGAGCCGAATGTGGGAATTGTTGAGGTACCTGATGAAAGATTGGCGGTGTTGGCACAAGTTGTTCATACCAATAAAATTGTTTGTGCGACGGTGGAGTTTGTCGATATTGCCGGATTGGTCAAGGGGGCGGCGACTGGGGCGGGCTTGGGCAATAAATTTCTGTCTCATATTCGGGAAGTGGATGTCATCGTACAAGTATTGCGCGATTTTGCCGATACGGAAGTAGTAAAAGAGGGGAGCGTAGATCCAAAATCGGATTATGAAGTGGTGACCGCGGAATTGATTTTGAAGGATTTGGAGACAATAGCCAAGATGAAAGAAAGTAAAGCGTTGCGAGAGAAGGGAATGGAGAAGAAGAAAGAGGTGATTGAGATGCTGTACTTAGGACTGAATTCGGGGAAACCGGCACGGGAGATTCTGGTGACGGTTGAGGAGAAAGAGTTGGCGGCGGATCTTTTCTTGCTAACGATGAAGAAGGAGATAAAAGTGTTGAATGTAAGTGAGGACGATGAAAGATTGACCCGGCCAACAGCTTCGCAGTTAGGCGGGCTGGCACCATTGTATATTAGTGCCAGGATTGAGGCGGAGTTAGCCAGTCTTTCTGAGGAAGAGGCGAAGTCATATCTTTCTGAATTGGGGATTACCGAGTCGGGTTTGGATAAATTGATTCGAAAGGCTTATGAAACCTTGGAAAAAATCAGTTTTCTAACCGCGGGAGAGTTGGAAGCGAGGGCGTGGACGATTGATCGGGGAATGAAAGCGCCGGAGGCAGCCGGAGTAATCCATACTGATTTTACCAAGAAATTTATCAAGGCCAAGGTGGCGACTTACGATGATTTTGTGAATTACAAAGGTTGGAAGGGAGCAAGTGAGGCGGGGAAAGTGAGAGTTGAAGGAAGAGAATATGTCATGGCTGATGGTGATGTTGTGGAATTTATGATCGGTTCATAGTCATCGCGAGGAGGTATTCTGACGTGGCGATCCAGAACCTATTTGTATGGATTGCCACGCGTCCCGCGGGGAATACCTGGGATCTTCGAAGTACGCTCGCAATGACGAAGTGAGTCAGGGATGACTATGGAAATCTGCTGGCGCAATCAGGTTGAAGATTGGATCGACCGGTATATAGCCTAAATTCAAGAGAATTTCGATTACTTCGTTGATATTTTTTTTCGTGGGGAGAGTTAATTCTCCGATTCCGACGATGACCGAGTCGATTGTAAATAATAATAGTCCTTGGACGCTGACGATGTTACCTGAAATTCTTGGCTCGTTGAAGGGATGGGTTTTTTTATGTCTTTCTCTTATGTCGTCGTGGTCTTCGAGGTCAGTTAGAGCGATCAACAATTCAGGCATGGTTCTGTCCGGGAATAATTCGGCGGCAGTTGTCGAAGTAACAATTTTTGCGTTAGCTCTTGCCAATTCAAAAGCTACTTCTGGATTTGGTGAATGTCTACTCCCCATTAGAATATGAGCCTCTCTTATCACCAGTTCTCTCATCAGTATTCCCCAGTTATCAAACGGCGTTCCAACGTCTTCACGCATGGCTTCGTAAATGTTCCTTGTCTCTTGGTGGTTCATGTTTTGAGCGAAATTGTAACACATGAACTTATGACCTAATAATATTTGACCAGTTACCTGCAGGGCCTGGCCCTGCAGGTGGCCTTTCAATTTTTAGGTTTTTTTCGTATAATTAGCCAGTTATGGAAAAACAATACGAGTTAATTGCGTTATTCCCGACCAAAACGAATGACATTATGGCCGAGAAAACGTTGGTGGATATGGTT
>Ga0265292_1002999_pt1 | contig 10891 bp, 9 predicted proteins | sample Munlanlewell296A_FD_189080 | JGI IMG/M metagenome (GOLD analysis project Ga0265292, IMG submission 189080) | Leachate microbial communities from a municipal landfill in Southern Ontario, Canada - Leachate well 296A | ecosystem: Engineered > Solid waste > Landfill > Unclassified | place: Canada... | reverse complement strand
ACAGCCTCCGAGGTTAGGACAGGGTGGCTGGAATAAGTCAATGATTGAAGAGGAAATTTTTTTTGATATCGTTTTTTATAAGATAAAAAGCCGAAGTTTCTTTAGGAACAGAAAAGAAGATAAAATTTTATAGTTAATAATCCCAAGAATCATAGCTATAGTCGTAGTCACTGTAGTCATAATCATAAGAACTATTCCAGTAATAGTCGTCATACGTATCCGAATAAGAATAATTAGGATATTCATAATCGAACGGTTCTGGATCGTAACCATAATCTCTATACCAACTTTTATCGTTATATACATCATTCCAATTATTATTAAAACTATAGTTATCTGATTTATAATAATTTGGTTCTGTTCTATAGTATCCATTTACATATGTCCCATTGCTTTTGTAATATCCATTAACCCATCCAGCACTAACTGAAGAGACATTCAATAAAACTAAGAAAGAGAAAACCGTTAGAATGATGAATTTTTTTAAATATTTCATAAGCTTATTAAGCAGACTATAGAATAGCGATCTTTAAATGTCAATGTTATATTGTAACAAATAAACTACATTCATAGTTTCCTCTTGCAAAGCTCTAAAAAAGGAGTATAAATATGTTGAAAAATATGGAAACAGAAAAACATTTACATTTTTTTGAATTTAGTCACAGAAAACTAAATAAAAAAGCGAGAATATATAAACACGAATTGCAACATCTAACAGGCGATATGCTTGATATAGCTAGGAAGATTTATTTAGGCTTATCCGTTTGTGAGGGAATTATTAAAGCTCTAGGTAGTAGCGATCAAACTTTTAAAATCAAGAGTTATGCTGACTATGAAAATTATTTTAACGATCTTTTATATCATTTGGAGAACTTTAGTTTTCGCTTATATGCGTATAGAGATAAATTATGCATATTTATAAATTATGTTATGAAGATTGGTTATTCGGAGGGGGATGAAGGATTATTAAAAAAATTAGTAAACAACACTCAAGTTCAAAAATATCATATTGATACAGAATTAAAAAAGTTCTTAATTAATGAAATCTCAGAATTACTAAAAACAAGAAAATTAATGACTCATAATGTTTACTATGATCATTATAATCCATATTTTATGCCTGATATAAGTCCTAAAGATGTTGGCTACTATAAAGCTGCTTTAGCTTGGAGGCGTAGAATTACTCAAGAAGTTAAAAAAATAAATGACAGTATGGAGTTAATTTTTGAAATTAATGAGCAAATATCAGAAAAACTATTAAGTTATCTTAAATAATATTTAAGATTTTAATTAAGATAATCAAAAGTACTTCTTCAAATTCTTCCTTATCCTTTCCTCAATTGGATACTCAAAGGCTTTGAATTTTTTGCCGGTGGGTTTTTCGTAAACACTTATATCTCGCTCATTTTAATTGTTTTTCTATTTTCTTGATTTTTGACTCAACCCCTGCCATCAAAAAAGTCAAATAACCTTTGACTTTGAAGTCGAGATTAGGAATTTTTTTCTTCAATTTATCATAAAGTTCTCTTCCTGCAGCCAACTCTTCTTTCATCCACCTCCTTATTACCTCATTACCATCTAACAAGTTTGGATTATTCATCAATTCTTCGCCGTCAATCTGGGCTTCTTCCAGAACTTCTTTTGGAATTTTACAAGTAAAAAGAGCCAGCTCTGGTTTCAGATCAGCAAGGGCAAATATTTTACCTTGAAGTTGAGCTATTTCTTCTATATTTTTAAACCTGGTTTTTGAACGGAGAGAGATAAGCATGATATTGTGGGCATAACTGAAAGAGTTATCATCAATAGTTTTTAGTTTGTCTTTTGACAATACTTTATGATTGACTCTTCTATAATATTCAACAAGCATCGCATCAAGAAACATGTCCCAGTCCTGCCTGACGTCGTCGCCTGGTTTTTGATCTCTTTCAAGATTTTCAAGTGTATATTTGAGCAAAAAATCCAGAGTGAAATCTCTTTTTACTTCAACACTCCTGTTTCTTATTTGGCTTTTGGCTGCTTTTACATACTCAGGAAAGCTTTCGTATCCAAAAACTTTTGGATCTAAATCACCATCAGCCATATCGTCTGTTGCCCGACCAAGCATATATGCCGGTGCGGCTGATCGATAAAAAGATAATTCTGCCGGCGCCGCTACCGGCAAACCCAAAAGTCTGGTAGGCAGCATTTGGAGAAATGAATAACCGCCTAAAAAACTGACAGTCTCGCCTATTAGTAAATATTTTTTTAATGACCTTGTGTAAAACACGACTTTGATATCATTAAATATATTTATTGCAAAAAATTCGTCAGAATATCTCTGCAGATTTTTTTCATACATGGATGTAAGTCCTTCTCGTAAAGTCATTGTCACCAGATTATCATATCAACTCAATAAAATCAAAATAAGTAGTGATTTTTAAAATCTAAGAATAACTCATTTATAAGTAAGCACTTAAATTCTTCTTGATTCTCTCCTCAATCGGATATTCAAAGACCTTAAACTTTTTTCCGGTGAGTTTTTCGTAAACGCCGATGTACCTTTGAGCAACGGCGACGATTAGTTCGTTAGCCATTTTTGGTGGAGGTCCGTCTCCTCGGTAGCCTCGTTTAACATACCATAACCTCAAAAATTCTTTATCAAAGTTTTCCGGCTCCAAGCCCTTATTAAATAACGCTTTATAAGTTTTTGCGATCCAGAATCGGGATGAATCCGGTGTATGGATCTCATCAATTAAAGTTAGTTTCCCGTTATAAATCCCAAATTCATATTTAGTGTCAACAAGGATCAAACCTTTTGAAAGACAGAGTTTTGTTCCGTATTTGAATAAAGCCAAGGCCGTTTTCTCCATCTGTTTATAAAGTTTTTCACTGACGAGTTTTTTTGCAATTATTTGCTCCCTTGTCAATCTCTCATCATGGCCCTTTGCTCCCACCAATGGATGAGTGGTTGGGGTGATGACAGGTTCTTCCAATTTCTGATTTTTCTTTAATCCATCTGGGAATTTCAGTCCGTAAATAACTCTTTCTCCTTTTTCATATGAGCCCCAAATTGAAGTATTGGTAACTCCGGAAATATATCCTCGAACAACCATTTCGACTTGGATCGGCTCACAGTTTTTGGCAACTGAGACATTTGGATCAGGAACCTCAATTAGATGATTATCGATAATATGTTTTGTTTTTTTAAACCAAAAAGCGGCCAGCTGATTTAAGACAGCGCCTTTAAAGGGGATGTTGCCGAGAATTACGTCAAAAGCCGATTGGCGGTCAGTCGTAATTAAAATCCTTTTTTTATCTTTAAAATAAATGTCACGGACCTTTCCTTGAAATTTTTTTCCCAAGGGCAGATCAACAGTTTTTAAAACTTTTGGAAGAGAATTTAGAATCGTTTTTTCAGTGATCATATCATTTTTTAGGCCTCATCCACTAATTACATGATGTATATTTTATGTGAGGATGCGGTACAAAGGGCCGTAATCGTAAATAACATTTCATGTTATTAACGAACGAGCCCTTAGAACTTCTAAATATTTTTTATATCCAAGAGCTTTTAATTTATCTGTTTTTTCTAAGACAGAGTTTTTTTGTTTGGCTCGAAAACCATTTAATTTTTTTGCCAGTTCCGGATCGGAAGTGGCAAGAATTTGAACTGCCAAAAGTCCGGCATTTTTTGCAGCATTAATTCCAACGGTCGCAACCGGAATTCCAGGTGGCATTTGGACAATTGAAAGGAGCGAATCCAAACCGTCTAAAGATTTAGTTTTAATCGGAACGCCGATGACCGGTAGCGGGAACATAGCAGCAATGACACCAGGGAGGTGAGCAGACCCACCGGCTCCGGCAATAATTACTTTAGTTCCTTTGGCCTTTGCAGACATTGCGTATTCACGAGTAGCTTCAAATGTTCGATGAGCCGATAAAATAAGAACTTCATTCTCAACACCAAAATCATTTAAAACATCAAGAGCTTCTTCCATAATAGGCAAATCAGAATCACTACCCATAATGACTGAAACCGTGATGTTACTCATATACTTTTGATAATTTTAACTAATTTTTTGGCTCTTTCTGGGGCATCGCCAATGTGGTTCTCAACTTCCATCAATTTTTCTAATTGATCTTTATTTAAATATTTACTGACCAATTTATCGTTCAATAATAATTGCATCATGGGATTTTTTTTACCATTTTGAATATCGGTCCAAGCAATCATTGAATTGATTCTTAAAACTTCGTGCATTTCCTGACGGTCGGCACCATTTTTAACAGCCTCTAAAATTATGGATTCAGAGGCAGCAAATGACGCATACTGTCTTAAATTAAAACTAATTCGATCTCGATTAATAACTAACCCACTGATAATTTTTTCTGCAGTTATCAAAATTTGATCAGTTGTTAAAAAAGCTTCAGCAATAACAATTCTTTTGTTAGCGGAATCATCAAGGGTTCTTTCTAAATATGAAAGTGACGCATTTTCAGAAGCTACCTGTGGAAGAGTAGCAACAAAACGGGCGAGAGAACAAATATTTTCACTGCTAATTGGATTTTTTTTGAATGGCATTGCGGAAGATCCTACCTGTTTTTTTCCAAACGGTTCTGACCATTCGCCGTAAAGAGGTGACTGTAGAATCCGGAGGTCTCCGGCAAACTTAGCAAGAGAAGAAGTTATCGTCACTAAGCTGTTTAAAACAATAAAATCAAAAAGACGGGGATAGACCTGACCACTGATTAAAACGGCTTCAATTCCCAAACTTTTCATTACTTTACTTTCTAATTCCCCAGCGGATATTGTTTTATCTTTTAATAGTTCTTTATAACTTGCTGCGGTTCCAACTGCGCCCTTCATTCCTTTTCCTTTAATAGTTTTTTTAGCAAATTGGATAAACTCATAAGCGGTCAATAGATCCTGGGCATAAAAAGCCAAACGATAGCCGACCGTTGTTGGTTCAGCTGGTTGCAAATGAGTATAACCCAAACAAGGAAAATCAGAATATTCGTCAATTTTATCGGCCAGTAAATTTAAAATAACAACAACTTTTTTTTCAATAATTTCCAGGGCTTCTTGAATTCTGACCATATCAGCGTTATCAACAATGTCCATGCTGGTTGCCCCCAAATGAATTTTTCCTCCACCGATTTTTGCTTTCTCGGCAAATTCTTTGATTGCCGCCACAACATCGTGTTTAGTGTCTTTTTCCAATTCAAAAATTTTTTCTATATCAATATTTTTTTCATTTTTTTTCAAATCTTCTAATTCTTCCTTGGTTACTAGCCCCGTTTGATGTTGAGCTTCGGCGAGTGCGATCCAAACTTTCCGCCAAAGTTCATATTTATGTTTTTCACTAAAGATCTCTCTCATCTCGTCAGATCCATAGCGCCAGGTCAGTGGTGACAGGTAAGTTGAAAAATCAAAATTCATCATAAGTGATTATAGTCTGGATTCCCGCCTACGCGGGAATGACGTTTAACTACGTTAATATTTTATCAAAATTATTAATTTTAATCGCCTCTTTTATTTCCATAGCCACTCTTTCACCAACGGAGATATTTTTTCCGTATAGATAATTTCCATAAGGAGTAGAAGTTATTCCAGGCGATCCGGGCATACGAGGAGAAACATCAATGACAATAATATCTTTTTTTGGAGGACCAGCCGTGATAATACTTTGCAACGCAAAAGGCCCGATAATTCCTAGGGAAAATAGCTCTTTACTTGTTTTAACAAATCTTTCCCCAAGTTCAAAAGCTTTTTCCAGCATTGATTCAAGGACGGTTACGGCAATGTGACCCGCCTCTTCGTATTTAACATTAATTTTTTTGGAAACCTCAGTTTGATAAGAAGCAGGGATCTTGAGTAAACCTTCGATATTAGTTTGACGGCGCATGTCAGTCCCCAATAATTCCAGTCGATCAGAAATAGGGGAGTAAAAAAAGTTGAAATTCACTTGAACACCAACAATAAACTCTTCAATGACCGCCTGTTTTAATTGTTCTTCGGTGAAAACGCCTTGCTTTAATTTTTCATCAACTTGTTTTTTATAGTCTTGATAATTTTCCGCTAAAAAGAAAGCTCTTTCAAAGACGCGCTTTTTTTCCTGGACTTTGACCAAACATAAACGGTCAATTTCTTTTGGGTCCTTAAATTGCTTCGGATATTTAATTCCTGATTTTTCCAGTAAATAATATTGATTCTCAGCTTGCCCCCGCTCTTCAATTTTTAAAAGCTGCCGATTGCCAAACATTGGTACATTAAAATCTTTCTCGATCGCCTCATAATTAAAGTTCAAATAAGCTTCAAAAGAGCGATTAGGAATAAAGATAGAATTTTTCTCTAACAATTTTTTTTGTACCTCTGACTTTAATAAATCGGAGAATTTGTTTAGAGTTAAAGTTTCATCAACACAGCCAAGTTTTCCATTGGTTTTGTAATATTTTTCGTAAGTTTTTTCCCGCCCTTTTTCGGTAACAACTAAAGTTTTAAATCCAAGATTTTTCGCTCCCCGGCAAACGTCAAGAGCCGAATGACTGCCAAGAGTTGCAACCGTTAGATTAGATAAATTGTACGTTTTTAAAACTTGTGAAATATTCATAATAAAATTTATGAGACTCGGTGGTCGCAATTTTTTATCACACGAGAGTCTCACCACTTCGTGGTCCCCTCGAAAGTGAAAAAAATTTCTCCCGCCTCATCTGCTTAAGTTTTAAATAGTAAAAGCGAGGCGTAAATATTTTTTGAAAATCGCCAGGGGCCCCTTTGGGGTGTGGCGGTCAAAAAAAATTGAGCCGAGCTTTTCTAATCTAATATCTGATTTAACTTATTTTCATTAATAGCTATTTTTATTTCTCTGGCGATTCTTCGTCCGGTGCTCATTGGTTCATTATAAAGTAAATCTGCATATGGTGAACCTTCAATAAATAAATTTGTTCCGGCAACGATTCTGGCAGAAATCTCAATCACATAAAATTTTTGGTCAGGAGTGATGATCGTTTCCAAACAAAAAGGTCCGAATAATCCCTGAGGACTTATTAATTCTTGAGATTTTTTAACGACTTTTTCTCCCATTGAGTAAGCTTCTGGTAGCATTGACTCTCTTAAAACCAGGGGACTGTTGCCAACAACAACATAACTTGGGTCAACGTTAAAAGGAATTCTTCCGAGGGCATCAACGTTAGTCTCATATCTCCGATCCATACTTAAAATCTCCAAATTGTTTGTCAGAGGCGAATAAAAGTAATGAATATAGAGAGGAACCCCAACGATATATTGTTGAATAACATATTGCTGATTATTAAAATACTTAAGTTTCTCCGCCAAATCCTGCTTATTATTAACGAGAAAATAACCTTTTCCACCGGCGGCCCCAAATGATTTTATAATGACCGGAAATTTAACGTCTTCAATATTTCTAAATTCTTTAGGAGTATTGATTCCAGCTTTTTTTAACCAATCTCCCTGTTTTACGCGATCAAATTCAAAGTCGAGAACTTTTTTATTACCAAAATAAGGCAAGGTCATTTTCTTATTACCTTCCATACCGAGGTAGGCAACAAAAGATCCATGCGGAATAACAATAATTTTTTTATTTTTTAATTTTTCTTCAATTTCCGGAAATTCAGAAAAAGCGTTAACATCGATAATTTCGTCAATGAAAGAAAATCTTTTGTAAAAAGATATTTGCTTGTTGAGGGCGATTACCAAAGTCTTAAATCCTTCGTCTTTGGCTCCTTTTAAAATCTGGAGGGCGGAATGACTGCCAAGGGTGGCAATAGTATATTGATTATTCATAGTTACTTAAAATAGTTTACCCCATTTTTAAAAATTTGTAACCCAGGACCAAATTCGGGGAGTCTTTTACCTTCGCGTAAATATTTTTCTTTCAATAACGGCCAGTTGGGAAGTTGGGTAAAAAACATCGCCCGTTCTGGATGGGGCATCAGGCCAAAAATTCTTTTGCTTTCATCGGTGATAGCGGCAATATTTTCCAAAGTTCCGGTCGGATTATTGATATATTTAATTGCCACTAAGTTTTTTTTATTAATTTGACTCAACACTTCTTTATTAGCAAAAAACTTACCTTCACCATGAGCGATTGGTAAAACGATTTCTTTAATTCCAGAAAGCCATGGTGTATCGCTTGTGATTTTTAAATCAAACCAGCCGGTCGTGTAACGGGTTGACTCATTTGGTAAAAGAGCTACTTGACGTTCTCCATATTTTTTGTTGAGAGCAGGGACTAGTCCCAGATTAACTAAAACTTGAAAACCGTTACAAATCCCGATCACTAAACGATCTTTTATCACAAACTTTGAAATATTTTCCCAAAGATGATTTCTTAATTTTAAGCCATAAGCATTTCCGCTCCCTGTATCATCTCCATAAGCAAATCCACCAGGAATAGCCATAATCTGAAAATCATTCAAAAGATTTTTATTTTTTATCAGATCATTTATATGAACTATTTGCCCTTGTCCACCAACCAGTTCAAAAGCATATTTAGTCTCATCTTCACAGTTCAAACCATATCCGGAAAGAACTAGAACTTTTGGCTTTTTCATATGTTATTTTTTAATTTATAAAAGCTCGGTTCGATATTTTTCGTCCGCCACACCCCTATAGGGGCCCCTGGCGATTAACGAAAAATACCTACACCTCGCTTTTGTTTTATTTATCTTAATAATTTTTAAACGTTGACTTATAAGCATTTTCTAATTTTTCTAAATTTAAATTAATAATTTCTTTATTGTCTAACCCTTTAATCATTAATCGCTGATTGCTTGTTACTTTTCCAATTTCTTTGAAAGAATTTCTTTCCATAATTTTTTCAAACCCCTTTTTATTTTTTGGATTTATTGTTACTAAAATTCTTCCTTGTGATTCAGAAAACAACGCAAAATCATTACGGGAAACCTGACCAGGTAGTTTATTAAAAGAAACTTCAATTCCCAATTTTCCGGCAAGTGCAGTTTTTGCTAAGGCAACTCCCAAACCTCCGCGAGTAATACTAATTGCTGAAGAAATTAATTGTTTTTTGGTGGCTTTGTAAAAAGTTGAATAAAGTTTTTTATTTTTTAGAGCTTCAACTTTAGGAATATTATTACCAACAGATTTATTTAAGGCAAAATATTCTGATCCGCCCAGTTCGTTTTTTGTTTCACCAAGAATATAAACAAGATCATCAGGAAATTTAACATCAATAGAAATGGTTTTTAAAACGTCACTAATAATTCCAATTGAGGAAATCAATAACGTCGGGGGAACTGATATTTTTATCGGGTTACCTTTTTCATCATAACCTTTAAAATCATTAAACATGCTATCTTTTCCGGAGATGTAAGGGGCTTCGTAAATTTTGGCAAAATCGTAACAGGCCTCTGCGGCTTTTTTCAATTGATACAACCTTTGTGGATCGTTAGAACTACACCAACAGAAATTATCAAGAAGGGCAATTTTATCAATATTAACTCCTGCGGCAACAAGATTTCTAATAGCCGTATCAATACAACAAGCAGCCATTTGGTAACAGTCAATCTCACTATAAGAAGGGTATAGTCCTTGAGACAGAGCAACGGCGTGGGAAGAATTAAAAATTGGTTTTATAACAGTTGTTTCGCCGTTAACTTTTCCTATACCCTGTAATGGTTTAATGACAGAATTAGCTTGGACTTCATGGTCATACTGCTTGGATATAAAATCAAAACCGGCGATATTTAATCTCTGCATCATCGATAGTATTTCGTCGTTAAGATTTTTTTGTTGAGGAATAGAAGGTTCCTTAAAAACATTTTTTAAAAGAACTGTTTTCATCGGGCGGACGGGTAAACCATAATGAAGAAATTTCATATCAACATCCATGATGGTTTTATTATGATATTTAACAATACAACTACCAGAATTATTAAACTCTCCAATGATTGTTGCTTCAACGTCCCGACTAATCATGAGCTCCAAAAATTTTTTCCATTTATTTTTTGGGACGGCGAGAGTCATTCTTTCTTGTGACTCGGAAACCCAAACTTTCCATGGTTCAAGTCCAGGATATTTTAAAGGTACTTTTTCCAATTTAACCAAACAGCCATTTGACTCCTTAGCCATTTCGGCAACCGAACAGGAAATACCTCCGGCCCCATTATCAGTGATACTGTTATATAGTTTTTGGTCACGAGCTTCTTTAACAATAGCGTCACTTAATTTTTTTTGTGTGATCGGATCGCCGATTTGAACTGCTCCGACGGGACTTCCAGAAGACAAAGCTTCGGAAGAAAAAGTGGCTCCGTGAATCCCATCTTGACCAACTCGGCCTCCAACAACAACGATATAGTCACCAGGTTTAGCTTTTTTTACAGCTGACGATTTTGAGAGTAGTAGCCCCATTGTTCCTACGAAGACCAAAGGCTTACCCTGGTAGTTATTATCAAAATATAAAAATCCTTGAGGAGTCGGGATTCCGGAACAGTTACCTCCGGAATTGACACCGGCGACGACCCCATCTAAAATTCGACGAGGGGAAAGTAATGGTTGTTTTTTTTCTTGATCACGAAAAAGCTGAGTTTTTAAATTTGGATTTGCAAAACAAAAACCATAATAATTAACAATCGGTTTGGCGCCCATATCAAAACCAATAGCGTCTCGATTAACTCCAATAATTCCTGTGATCGCACCGCCAAACGGATCAAGCGCCGATGGGCTGTTATGAGTTTCAACTTTATGTGAGACTATATAATCTTTATCAAATTTTATTCCCCCTGAATTGTCTGTAAAAACAGAAAAACAAAAGTCTCGAGATTTTTTCTTTCTGATTTCAACGGTGGCTCTTTTTATATAATTATTAAACAAACCATTTTTTATTTCATCAATCGGGTCGGCAAAAATTGTATGTTTACAATGTTCCGA
>Ga0265292_1002998_pt1 | contig 10892 bp, 11 predicted proteins | sample Munlanlewell296A_FD_189080 | JGI IMG/M metagenome (GOLD analysis project Ga0265292, IMG submission 189080) | Leachate microbial communities from a municipal landfill in Southern Ontario, Canada - Leachate well 296A | ecosystem: Engineered > Solid waste > Landfill > Unclassified | place: Canada... | reverse complement strand
GATAAGCCGAACCATGCGTTATTGACGATCCCGCCGGTGATGAGCGACATTTTATTGCCCGACATTATCCGAAATCAAAAGATTGCCAAATCCGATCCAGGGGTATACGATGTTCCATGGCAGACCTCAAAAATATTATTATGTTTTTATTTGCTTCATTCCTTACTAACTCCATTGACAAGCTGTATGCGCATTAGCAAACTACTATAAATCCAGGGCGAAACAGATCGCCTGATTGACAAGGGTCATTCTGGCGTTTGATAAGGTCGTGATCAGGGATCCAATACGCCCTTTGGAGACGGTTTGAATGTGATCGAGATTCACGACGCAATCCTGTTTCATGCCATCCTCCCGGGTCAAGTACACCTCGGTGGGAATGTCCCGAATCGTGGAGGTAAGGGGAGCGATGGTAACCTCACCCAGGCACTCGATGATTTCGGTGCGGTGGAGGATCAACACCGGACGGCGTTTATCCGGCTGCGGAAATTTATACCAGCGGACCTCGCCCCGTTTCATTACTCCTCCCAGATTTGTTCCGGCTCCCAAAGGTCAAATTCATCCTTCTTGACGGGATGTTTTTCATAGCCCTTTCGATGTTTTTCCACCATCTTCCGTTTCCGATATTCCTTGAGGGCTGTCCGTAACGCCATTCGGGTAAAGCCGGACCGTGTCATGTGAAGTTTCCGTGCGATTTTATCGGTCGCTTCAATGAGTTCTTCATCCAGGGTCATTTGGACTACTTTCATCCGATTACACTCCTATGGCCTATTATAGCTATTATTATCCACATTCTTCTAATTGTCAAACGTTTTATTCCTTTTGCACATTCGCAACAAGTTTGCAGGTATCATGCGCGATGGCCAATTCTTCGTTGGTGGGAATGACCAGGACGGCGAGTTTGCCTTCGTGGGTATCGATAGCGGCCCCGGCGGAGGTCAGATTGAGGTTTTGATTTTTCTCCGGATTGATTTTTATTCCCAGATGCTCCAAATCGGCCAGGATCATTTCCCGCATCCGCCAGGCATTTTCTCCGATCCCGCCCGTAAAGACCAGAGCATCCGGAGATCCGATTTCCATGATGTACGCCCCGAGATATTTTCGCACCCGACGGGCAAAAATCTGCAAGGCCAGTTTGGCCTGTTCGTTTCCTTTGTCGGCAGCTTCAAAGACATCGCGCATATCTCGAGAGACTCCGGAAATACCTACCAGACCGCTTTTTTTCTCCAGGCTGTCGCGAACCTGATCCAGGGCCATTGGGCTGACGGCGAGCATGTGGAAAACAATGGCCGTGTCGATATCCCCGCATCGGGAACCCATCACCAACCCTTCCAGAGGCGTCAGACCCATTGTGGTATCAATGGCCTGTCCTTGCTTGATCGCAGCCATCGAACATCCATTACCCAAATGCATGGTAACAAAATTGCACTGATTTAACGGCTTATGCAAAAATTCCGCCGCTTTTTCGGAGACGTAGCGGTGGCTGGTCCCATGAAAACCATATCGCCGAACGCGGTATTTTTCGTACCAGTCATACGGCAGGGCATAAAGAAACGATTCGGGGGAGAGGGTTTGAAAGAAGGCGGTGTCGAAAACGGCTATTTGAGGAGTTTTCGGAAAGATTTCCTGGCATGCCTTAATTCCCGCCAGGTTCGCCGGGTTATGCAGCGGCGCCAACTGCGAACATTTTTCTATTTGCGTCACCACGGCTTTATCAATAATCACGCTTTCCCGGAATGCCTCCGCCCCGTGAACCACGCGATGGCCGATTCCAGCCAGATCGTCGTTGATCAAATGGTGGCTATGAAGATGGGACGCGATTTCCGCTATTCCTGTCTTATAATCACGAATGGCTTTTACCGAGGCCAATTTCCTGGAATCGACCTGATGGGCGATCTGTGCGTCGTCGGTTCCGACCCGTTCGATAAGCCCCTTGGCCAATTCCGCGTTGTACCCATTTTCGTCGATCACAAAAAGACGATATTTGATGGACGAACTTCCGCAATTAATAACCAGAATCTTCATGGAGCAAAAACCTCTATTTTAAAAATTACCTGGAGCACTCCGCTTCGAGTTTCGCGATATCGGGACGAGGAGCACCGGCGGTACTTGCTCCTTTTACTTTTTTGCGATCAACCGCCTGGAGAGCCGTAACGCAAACGGCATCGACAATATCCTCCCACTTGCAGCCGCGGGAAAGATCGTTAATCGGCGCCTCTAGTCCCTGTAAGATCGGACCGATGGCACTGCCTCTGGAAAACCGCTCCGTCAACTTATAACCTATATTTCCGGCATCCAAATCGGGAAAGATCAAAACGTTGGCCTTGCCCGCCACGGGCGACCCCGGAGCCTTTTTCGCCGCAACTTCCGGAACGATGGCCGAGTCCAGTTGCATCTCACCGTCACCCTTGAGGTCAGGATAACGTTCCTTAAACATTTTTACAGCATTGCGAACCTTATCAACCTTCGGATGCTCCGCCGATCCAAGCGTCGAAAAACTTAAAAAGGCGATCAATGGCTCGACCTGCAAAAGCATCCGGCAATGCGCTGCCGAGGAAGCCGCGATATCCACAAGCTGCTCGGACGTCGGATCGGGAACAAAACCGGCGTCGGCATAAATTAAATTACCGTCGACTCCGAATTCCGTCAGTGACGTCACCATTAAGAAGAAGCTGGAAATGGTTTTCAATCCCTGGGCCACCCCGATGCAGTAAATCCCCGATTGAATCACTTTAGGGGTGGGAGAAAGCGACCCGGCCACCATTCCATCCCCAATCCCCGCCTTGACCATCGAGGCTCCGAAAAACAAGTTATCCCGAACCTGCGTCAGCGCCTGCTCGGGGGTCATGCCTTTATGTTTCCGCCGTTCATGAAGCGCATCGCCAAATTTCTTCGCCAAACCGCTCGTGGCGGGATCGACAATCACCGCGCGATCGATGTTCAACGATAGTTCCTTGGCCCGCTTTCGCGTCTTATCCTCTGGTCCCAGCAAAATCAGTTCCGCGATGATATTTTCCTTTAAAAGATAATCCGCCGCCTGAAGAACCCGATCATCGTGCGGTTCCGCCAAAATGATCGTCTGCCGAGCCTCCCGCGCCCGTCGGCGTATATCCGCCAAAATGTCCATTAAAAACCTCCGTATCAATAAAAATATTTAAGTAAAATCTTACACATATAATGCGGTACTAAACAAGTCATACTATATTCGTATGCCGGAAATAGCAATCATCTTGTAGAGACGCATTGCATGCGTCTTTTTCTTTATTTGCAGTGTTATCGAAAATTTGTTTGACATTAAATGTTTGGATTGTTATTAAAAATAAGTTCTCCGCGGCTTTTGTCGTGCCGCTTTTCAATTTCCGAAAGGGTTTGCTGATGACCGGCGAGGTAGATGGTTTATGTATTGGATTAGTAAAGGAATACATCGAATAAATCGGCTGCGACGTCGTTCGCTGATTCTCCTTGCCGTTTTGGGACCCGGAATAATAACGATGGTGGCCGACAATGACGCCGGGGGAATCTCCACCTACGCCGTAACGGGTTCCAAATATGGATTTAACCTTCTGTGGGTGTTTTTCATTCTGATCCCCATGGCCTATTACGTCCAGGAGATGACCGTGCGACTTGGAGCTGTCACCAAACGCGGTCATGCCGAGGCGATTTTTGACGGATTTGGTAAATTTTGGGGCTGGTTCTCCATTTTTGACCTGGCCGTGGTAAACTGGCTGACCCTGATCACGGAATACATCGGAATGACGGCGGCCATGAGCATTTTCGGGGTTCCCCCCTTTCTGACATTTATTGTGGTAACCGCCATTCTAATGGCCGTGGTCGTGTCGGGAAAATACTGGACTTTTGAAAAGCTCACCCTTTTCTTTTGTGCCTTTAACCTGGTCTATATCCCCGCCGCACTGTGGGCCATGAAGACTCCCACCGCCCCCGCGTGGAATCATGTTTTTCAGGGCTTCTATCATCCTGTCTTCCCGAAAGGTCTGACCCAGGACCTGATCTTTATTCTTATGGCCAACATTGGGACCACCATTACACCCTGGCAGATTTTCTTCCAGCAAAGCGCCGTGGTCGACAAGGGGCTTGACATTCATGATATCAAATATGGAAAAATCGACACCTTTGCCGGGTCGTTCCTGACGGGTTTGGTGGCCTGTTTCATCATTGTCGCGACCGGGGCCGCCTTCTATTACCACAACCCACCGATTACCATTCAAGACGCCAAGCAAACCGCAGAAGCCCTGGTTCCGTTGCTGCCTCACGGTCAGGGCGACTGGGCCAGACGACTCTTTGCCATCGGTCTTTTTGATGCCGGATTCCTAGGGGCCTTGTGTATCTCGCTTTCCACCTCCTGGGCCGTGGGAGAAGTGTTCGGCTGGGCACACTCCCTGAACAAGAGCGTCCGCGATGCCCCGTGGTTTTATGTCATTTACCTCGGGACATTACTCTCCGCCGGCGCTGTCGTCCTTATCCCAGGGGCGCCCTTGATTACCATTACCATGTTCGTCCAGGTAGTCGCCGTTACCCTGCTGCCGGCGGCACTGATGTTCCTGCTCCTGCTGTTAAACGATAAAGACCTGATGGGCGAACACGTCAACAGCCTTTGGCAGAATATCGCCAATTGGACGATCGTCATGTTTGTAATTGTCGTTTCGAGTTTCTTTGGTATTACCATTCTTTTCCCGGGTCTTCTGGGTCCATAGGAGTCTCGTCATGCCGCTACAATCAAATACGACAAAACAACCGATTGACCCGCACACCGGGGCCAGGGAATATCAACTGTTTAACTTTTCCGAACTTATGAACAGGCCGGTTTGCGCCGGCAAGATCAAAGATAAAATCGGAAAACTGTCCGACCTTGTTTTTCGCCTCAGTGAGCCTTATCCGGAAGCCATTGGGATTTTCATCGAGCATGGCTGGGGAAAACCCACTGAATTTGTGCCCTGGGAAAAGGTAACCCGAATCGAAGACGATGCTATTTTCGTTACTCCTCCGGAAGGCGGCGGCCAGTACCCGCCATTTGTGGATCAACCCGGATGGCTGCTGGTCAATGAACATCTGATGGGTCGAACCATTCTGGATATGGACGGAAGGCGGGTCGAAGTGGTCAACGATGTACATCTGCTGGTCTCCAAGGGGCGGATGCTGATCCTCCATGTGGATATTTCATTCAACGGGTTTTTGCGACGATGGGGTCTGGGCCGATTCCATTTGATTAAAGATCATTTGATCTCCTGGAAATACGTTCAGCCGCTTTCCGTGGAAGACACGACGGCTACCGACGCCGTTTCACTTTCTGTCACACGAAATCAGATCATGGAACTTCCCAGCGAGGACCTCGCCGATGTGTTAGAGGAACTGACTGGTGAAGAGCAGCAGGCGGTATTCTCCGCACTGGATTCCGAAAAAGCCGCCGAAACCCTCATGGAAGCCGAACCCAGAGCCCAGCGGCAATTGATTGCCAATCTGCGAAAGGAAAAAGCACGAACTATTCTTTCTGAAATGTCCATTCCACAGCTGGCGGACCTGTTCTCGGTCCTTCCCCATGACGACATGAAGGATTTAATGGAACTGCTTCCCAAAGACGTAGCCGAGCGAATTGACAATATTCTCTCGGAGCAGGAAGCTACCGCCCGCAATTTGATGTCCTCCAGTTATGTCGCTGTCCACGGAGAAATGAAAGTCGCCGAAGCCATTACCATGCTGCGAAGTCCCGACCGAGACCCCGATAGTATTTCGTACCTGTACATCATCAACCCCGAGCGTGTGGTTTTGGGCATCGTGGATCTGCGGGACCTTGTCCTGGCTTCCCCCGATGCGACCCTCGCTGAAATTATGGCCTCCCCGGTCGTCTCCGCCGAGGAAGATGACGTCCGGGAGGATTTGACCGAGTTGTTTGCCAAATACCATTACAGAATGATTCCCGTCGTCGATGTCCAGGACCATCTACTGGGCGTTATTAAATACAAAGATATTATGAAAGGGCTTGTCACCCGAGCCAAAATGTGAGGTTATCATGTCCCAAATCAAAATGACACCGATGGTGAAAGTCGCCCTTTACTTCCTGCGATTCTATCTGATCTTTTTGCTCGTCCTCATCATCATCAAATTCATAAAGGTCTTTTGAGAATTTGATAACCCGCAAGTTGACTTACCTGTTTTAATTTGCTATCCTTTACATGTGATCCCAACCTAACATTTGTATTTGGCAGCCATCAGCTTTCCCGCTGGTTTGTTTTTTTAAGCTGATCGCTTTTACAGGAGTTTGAATTCAATGACCGTCGGCAAGGATTATTGTGGCGTTTTTGGTATCGTTCATCCGGAAGCGTCGGAATTGGCGTATCTTGGGATATTCTCGCTGCAGCACCGCGGTCAGGAGTCGGCGGGGATCGCCACGTGCAATGGAGACCACATCAAATGTCATAAAGCGATGGGGTTGGTCGGACAGGTGTTCAATGAGGAAATCATCACCAAGCTTCATAATCCGATGGCCATCGGACATGTGCGATACAGCACGACCGGTTCCAGCCATATCGCCAACGCTCAGCCGCTGGTTGCGGAATATTCCCAGGGACAGATCGCTATCGCCCATAACGGAAATCTGATCAACGCGCCGCTGCTTCGACATACTTATGAGCAGAAGGGTCATATTTTCCATACCACCAGCGATACGGAAGTCATCGTTCATTTGCTGGCCAAGCCCGAGCATGTCGAGTTGCCCGATCCGCTCGGACACGTGCTGAGCCATCTTCAGGGGTCTTTCAGCCTGGTTATTCTCGTTCCCGGCAAGGTCATCGCCGCACGCGATCCTTTCGGCATTCGGCCATTGTCCATCGGAAAGCTTGACGGACATTATTGCGTCGCCTCGGAAACGTGCGCCTTCGACGTCATCGGGGCAAAATATGTCCGCGACGTGGAACCGGGTGAGATTGTCGAAATCGATCAGCATGGTTTAAAATCCCGATATTTCATCAGCCCTGAGCAGCGAGAGGCGGAGGGCATCAAACCGGCCCATTGTATTTTTGAGCATGTGTATTTTGCCGATCCGGCCAGCGATGTGTTCGGGTTTAATGTGCATACCACTCGTTTCAAACTCGGTCAGCAGTTGGCCCGGGAACATCCCGCCAGCGCCGACGCCGTTATTGCCGTGCCCGACAGCGGACGATGTGCCGCCATGGGGTACAGTAATATTTCCGGAATTCGTTACTGCCGTGGTTTTGTGCGAAGCCACTATGTGGGCAGGACGTTCATTCAGCCGTCGCAAAAGCTTCGCGATTTATCCGTAAAAATGAAATTGAACGTCATTCGCCAATCGGTCGACGGCAAGCGCGTCGTCGTCGTGGACGATTCAATCGTTCGCGGCACGACCACCCGCGGCAAGATGCGAGCCCTTCGCGAAAAGGGTGCCAAAGAAATTCATTTGCGGATCAGTTCCCCGCCGATCCGCTGGCCTTGCTATTTCGGGGTCGATTTTCCGACGGCCAAGGAGTTGATCGCCCACGAGCGCACGGTCGAGGACATCCGAAAATTCCTCGAAGTCGATAGTGTGGGCTATATCTCCGTGGAGGGGCTGCTCGGTTGCATGGAATTACCGCCCGACCATTTTTGCACGGCCTGCTTTACCGGTCAATATCCGATTCCGGTCGATCCACAGGTGGGAAAATTTTCGCTGGAACGCAAACAGCTTCACATGTTTTAACTGATACGAATTGACCGATTGATAAACCACTTGCAGATGTCGTCGCTAACGCAGCAACCTTATTGGGATTCGGAATCTCTCACCCGTGCCGATGTGGAAATATTTCATCTTCTTCTTTTTCGAAATCTTTTATTTCAGGAGCGTGTTTGTGTATCCCGGTTTTCTTGCCAGGCCAGAGCATTCCACCCAGGAAAATAGTGACCATGACCACCCAGAAAATCAACTTTGGAATAATAAATGGTCCTTTGTCATGGCTTCCGGTTACGATCTGGTTGATCGCTTCGGTTCCCAGCTTGATTCCAATCCATCCAACGAGCAAATACGCAGCCCTTTCCAGCGTCGGAAATCGATCCAGGAGTCTCAAAAAAGTGCCTGCCACAAAACGCATGGCGATGATCCCCATAATCCCGCCGAGATAAATGATCCAAATTTTCTTTGTCATTCCGACCGCCGCCACAATCGAATCCACACTGAACGCCACATCCGTCAACTCCACCAGGACAATGGTTTTCCAAAATCCTGGACCCGCTCGATAGGTCGGATCATTTTTATTTACTTCGTGATGGCTCGTGAAAAAAAAGTGTTTGATCGTAAGATACAAAAGATATGCCGCACCCGCGGCTTTGAACTGCCAGTAATGGATCAGCCAGGACGCGGTGACTACTCCGATGGCCCGAAAAACAAAGGCGCCGATGATCCCGTATCGCAGGGCTTTGACTTGCTGCAATTTCGGAAGGTGCCGAACTAAAATCGCCAACACCAGCGCGTTATCCGCCGAAAGGAGTCCTTCAAGGACGACCAGGGTGGCGATGGTGGCTAGATCATTTGCGAAGTTTGGTCCTAACATGTTTTTTCCTTAAATTAAAAAAACATATTAATTCCCGATTCAATAGATGGCAAGTAAATCCGCAATAACTTTGTAATGTTGTCTTGAAGAATCATTTTATTGCGGATATCGTTATGAAAACGAATTTTGATAAGGCCCTTTAAAAAGGTAATCGTTATGGCACAAAATGAGCAGACGAATGAACGTCCGGCGTTGATTAATCCGTTTGACTGTGAAGGAAACTGGTACAAGGCCAATCTTCATGCGCATACGACTACGTCCGACGGTGATACTCCTTTCCGCCAGCGTATCCGGCAATACAGGGAAAACGGCTATGCGATTCTCGCCCTTACAGACCACGACCAAACCAACGATATCGCGAATCTCGCCTCAAAGGATTTTTTGATCTTAAACGGCATGGAAACGCATCCTCCCTGCCCGATTGCCGGCGACAATTATCATTTGGTGTGTCTCAACGTGCCTTTCGGTTTTACTCTGCCGGAAAATGCCGATGCCAATACACGAATTGAAATGGTGAAACAGGCCGGTGGTGAGGTAATGTACGGCCATCCTTACTGGTGCGGGCATCGTCTGGAACACATTCTAAACGTTAAAGGTTTTCTGGGAATCGAAGTCTTTAACGCCACCTGCACCAAAATCGGCAAAGGATTTAGCAACGTGCAGTGGGATGATCTTCTCAATCACGGTCTGAATGTCCCCGCCGTGGCGGTCGATGATGTTCATGGTGGGCGCGATATGTTTATGGGCTGGACGATGATCAAAGCCAAAGACCTTACGGTAAATTCGGTGATGGAGGCTCTGCGCGGCGGATGCTTTTACGCATCCTGCGGACCGACGATCAACGATTTTCGAATCTTGAACGGAAGTGTTGTCTTGAAATGTTCCCCCGCCGCTGAAATTCATTTTATCGGTCAGAAATATTGCGGGCTTAGTGTCTATGCTGATGACGATCCGGACCTGACCTGGGCGGAATTCCCATTGCAGGAGGGTCTCAGGTACATCCGCGGGGAAGTTGTCGATCGAAAAGGCCGACGCGCCTGGACCAATCCGATCATCTTAAAAAGATAAAGACCAGTTTCCGGCGTAATCGTTCCAACCCCGGTCCTTTCCTCCCATTGTCTCTTTTTTTAAAGGGACGAAATGCTTAAATCAATATATCCTTTTACTCACATTCGACAAGCCATTTGCTCAACAAGAATAGCAATAAGATATTAGCGAAAAGCTCGACAAAGTCGATAGTTGATCTATGCCATTCATTGAAAAAGTAAAATTGATCAAGAGTAACCAGATGACACACCAGCAACTTATCTATTTATATTGTGTTACGCAAAGAGAGCCAAACCAGGAAGTAAAGACAGGGTTGGGTGATAACATCTATGTAATATCGCATGACGACCTTGGTGCGATAGTCGGCAATGTCAATGAAAGTGAATTCAACGAGCAGAGTTTCAGACGCAATTTAACGAATTTGGAGTGGGTTACGGCCAATGCCAACAGACATGAAAGAGTCGTAGAGCAGGTGATGGCCGATTACTGTGTAATTCCCTTTAAATTTGGGACCTTGTTTAATACCCAAGACACCTTAAAGGCGATGCTCAAGGAATATAAGGAAACGTTGAAAACACTTTTGAGCAAATCACGGGATAAGGAAGAATGGGGAATCAAAGTTTATTGGGATAAGAACAAACTTGTAGGAAACTTAATGAGCGAAGACCCCGAAGTCTTGCAAATTGAAAAGGACATTAAATCCTCATCGCTCGGCAAAGCGTTTTTTCTCAAAAAGAAAAAAGAGAAACTGATAACATGCGCCTTAGACAAAAACATCAATGAATGTTGCCGGCAAACGTTTGAGTCGCTAAAAGAATTCAGCTTCGACGCTTGTATCAATAAGGTATTGCCGAAGGGAGCCGCCGAACGGAAAGAAGACATGGTTTTAAATTCAGCTTTTTGGGTCGGCAAGGATAACGTGCGTAGTTTTGTTGATACGGTTTATAGCTTAAAAAAACAGTATGAAAACAATGGCTTTCTAATGGATTGCACCGGCCCATGGCCACCGTACAATTTCTGTTTGCTTGGAAAGGAAACAACGCAAAATGGATAGCGTGGTGGCAAATTCAAAAGATGTGACAGAGTCGCGTGAAGGAAATATTATATCCCTTTAAAAAAGTGAACCAGGCGTATCAGTGCCGGAAGATTCACCTAACACGAGATTTATGACGTATAAATTTAGGGTGTAGTTTTCATTTTACGTAGTCCTTATGCAGAATCTTTGAGGCAAAGGTAATGCGACCAAAAGTTTTCCCATCGACCGGATTTGACCGCCGTCCGCAAACGGAGGAT
>Ga0265292_1002997_pt1 | contig 10894 bp, 9 predicted proteins | sample Munlanlewell296A_FD_189080 | JGI IMG/M metagenome (GOLD analysis project Ga0265292, IMG submission 189080) | Leachate microbial communities from a municipal landfill in Southern Ontario, Canada - Leachate well 296A | ecosystem: Engineered > Solid waste > Landfill > Unclassified | place: Canada... | reverse complement strand
AATTTTTTATACTGTCAAACTTTTGCAAGAACGTTCAAATATCTTGGCATTATTGCAAAAACGGTTTAAATATATTTTGGTTGATGAGTTTCAGGATGTGAATTGGGCGCAGTACCAATTGGTGCGTCTGTTGGTAGACGAATCTGCTGCCGTTCAACTTACCGTAACGGGGGATGACGACCAGAGTGTCTATGCCTTCCGCGGCGCCAGCGTTTCCAACATCCTTCGTTTCAAAGAGGACTTTCCCAACGCGAAAGAAATCGTGCTTACGGAAAATTATCGTTCGGGACAAGAAATTCTTGACGGAGCGTATAAACTTATTCAGAACAACAACCCCGACCGCCTTGAAACAAAACTTAAAATCAACAAACAATTAAAATCTGAAATCAAAAATCTGAAATCTGAAATCAAAAATCTTTGTTTTGATTCAATAGATAGCGAAGTCGCCTGCGTGATTCAAAAAATCAGTGAAATCTGTGAAAATAAATCTGTGGTTCTAGACGACATAGCGATACTCGTTCGCGCCAATTCCCACGCCGATCCCTTTATTAACGCCCTGGAAAAAGCCGGCATTCCTTACGAATTTTTGGCCTCGTCCGGGCTTTACCGCCAGCCGATCGTGCTGGATTGTTTTAATTTTTTGAAAATTATCACCAGTTATCATGATTCAACCGCAGTCTTTCGTTTGCTCCGCCTGCCTTTTTTGGATTTCAAAGAAAATGATCTGCAAAAACTTACCGGTAGCGCGAAAAAAAAAAGTATTTCTTATTATGAGGCTCTGAAACGAACCGTTGAATTTGGCATTTCCAAAGAGGGGATTAGTATCGCGGAAAAATTAGTCAGTTTAATTCACCGCGGAATGAAGCAGGCAAGAGAAGAAAAACCGACCGCTATTTTATATAATTTTTTGGCAGACGGCGGATATTTGAATTATTTAACTCGCGAGGAAGAAACCGGCAATAGAAAAGCGATTCGGGGTATTCATCATCTTAAACAATTTTTAGATTTTATTTCTCGCTACGAAACAGCGGTGCCGGATGCGAGCGTGAGCAATTTTATTGAGCATTTTACCCATATTCTTTCCTCGGGCGACGAAGGCAAGCTTTATCAGCCGACGGACACGCCGGATTCGGTGAATATCATGACTGTGCACGGCGCCAAGGGGCTGGAGTTTAAATATGTTTTTGTGGTGAATCTGGTTGAAGAAAGATTTCCTTCCAGAAAACGGTCGGATTCCATTGAAATCCCGCTCGCTTTAGTCAAAGAACAACTGCCTGAAGGGGATAGCCATTACCAAGAAGAACGGCGCTTGTTTTACGTGGCCATGACGCGGGCGAAAGAATGTTTATATTTGACGAACGCGGAGGATTATGGCGGAGTTAGAAAGAAGAAGGTTAGCAGATTTTTGCGGGAGTTGGGCTATAAACACGACAACACGTCAACACAACAACAGAACAACACGACAACATTAAAACGTGACAATACTATCCGTAAATCAGGATTATCCGTTATCGGTAAGCAATATGAATTACCCAAATCATTTTCTTTCTCGCAGATTCGTTCTTATCAAACTTGTCCGTATCAATATAAACTGGCGAACATCCTAAAAATACCGGTTAAAGGCAACGCCCAATTTAGTTTTGGCCAAAGCATGCACAGCACGCTTCAGAAGTTTTATCAGCGCGTTAAAGAGTTAAATAACACCTCGCAGGGCTCATTATTTGGCGCTCCAGAGCCTGTTGAGAGCCAAAATAGCATAAAAGTACCCTCGCTGGAAGAACTCAATGCCATGTATGATGACTCATGGATTCCAGATTGGTATGCCAACAAAAAACAGCGGGATGACTATTACGAAGAAGGCAAAAAAATATTAAAGATTTTTTACACTGCTGAAGATGGAAAGTGGACAATTCCTCTAGCGCTTGAAGGCTGGTTTAAAATTAAAGTAGGGGATTATTTAATAAACGGCAGAATTGATAGAGTGGATCAGCTCGCCGATGGAAGTTTAGAAATTATTGATTACAAAACTGGCAAAGCCAAAGAAAAACTGACTGCTGATGACAAAGACCAGCTTTTGATCTATCAGATTGCGGCTCAAAGTTTGCCAGAATATAAAAATATCGGTGAGACTGGCAGGCTGACATTTTATTATTTAAACGACAGCGTGAAAACCTCGTTTATCGGCGAAGATAAAGAACTGGAAAAAATTAAGGAAAAAATAATTAAAACCATAAATAATATTCGCACTGGAGAATTAAAAGCGACTCCAAGCAAGTTTGTTTGCGAGCGGTGCGATTTTCGGGATATTTGCGAATACCGCGAGTGAACACGTGATCACGATTCACGATGCCCGCAGCATGACTCATTGACACGATACATGATGCCCGCAGCACGATACAATTCTCCAAGTTTCTGTGTGTCGTGCTGCGTGCATCGTGTATCATGTTATGTGTCGTGTTGCGTGTATCATGCATCGTGTTATATGTACATCTTGATATTTTATACATTTGTAATTTCATTAATTTTGCTTCTGGGCGCGCTGCATCTTTTTGCGCTAACTCAGTCAACCATATTCTTTTTATTAGTTCTGGCTTCTTCTATCATCTTTATCCTTTTGTTTGCGGCAAATATACTTATGCTTGCCTCAATGATTCATTCAATGTTAAGCGGGGCTTTTTTTGCGCCTACGCCGCTTTTGGATGTGCGGAAAATGATCAGTCTCGCGAATTTAAGTAAAAAAGATTTGCTTTTGGACATTGGTTCCGGGGATGGCCGGATTATCTTTGAAGCGGCCAAAACTGGCGCTAAATGCGTTGGTATTGAAGTCCAGCCGCTTTTGGCATGGTGGAGCAAGCGAAAATTAAAAAGACTTGGTTTAACAAATGCCGAAATAATAAAGGGTAATTTTTGGCAAAGAAGTTTTTCTGATGTTGATATTCTGACTCTGTTTTTTATTCCGCATAAAATGAAAAAATTATACGAAAAAATACAAAATGAAATGAAGCCTGGCAGCCGCGTTATTTCTTATTATTTTCAATTTCCGGATTGGCAATATTTTAAGAAAGATGATAAAGTATACTTGTATCTTGTAAACCCTAGAGATAATAAGCCATAAGTGTTATTTTCGCGCCGCCAGCTTTTGGAAATAACCCGGAATTTATCCTTCGGAACAGAGATTTTGTTTAAGTGAATTTTTTAGCAGTATGCCATTTAGAGCAACAATTGATGAATCGAACACCGGCCTGAAAACCAAGAAATCTGCGCCCAAGCAGTCTGATGGATCTCCAATTATTAAAATAGCGCAAAGTGTGTTTGAGGAATTGTTTGGCCGTGAACAGGCCGTACACGCAAAACCTTTATTTTTAAAAAACCGCACTCTTACAGTAACGTGTTCAAGTTCAGTAATTGCGCAAGAAATAAGGCTCAATCAAGCAAAAATTGTAGAACAAATTAATAATAAACTGGGGAAAAACGAGGTGGACAGAATACGTTATTTGGCTTAGACTGGCAGGCTTGCAAAAATAATGATAAATCGCTAAAATATAGGATGGCTGCAGGCTGTCTTTTGTCTTTTTTATTAGGCGGTTAGTTAAACAGCCGGCAAATTGCAAATTATTGGTAAAATTTTTATTAACTTATCTTGAATTACGAAACGGGCGTAAACTGTCATTCCCGCCTCCGCGGGAATGACAGACAGTGGCGTTTCGTAATTCACAGTAACTTATGACTCTGCGGCAATATTTTACAATCATGATTATCGGAACAATCTTGTGCTGGATCTCCTGGCTGTTTGTAATCGTCAATATTGATCCATTTCAAGCCAGTCAATCAGCTTTTTTATTTTTTTACCTTAGCCTGTTTCTGGCTCTGGTTGGGACCATCTCCATCATTGCGTTTCTCATTCATACTTATTTTTCCAATGAACTCCTGCCCATGTTTAAATACGTGCAAAAAAGTTTTAGGAACGCGTGTATTATTTCTTCTATATTTATTTTATTGTTATATCTGCATGTCAAAGGATTGCTGAATGTGTGGAATTTCGGGGCTTTCATTTTTATTATATTATTTTTCGTGTCTTTTTTCGCTTCAGCCAGACATTCTCGTCCAGAGATAAATAATCAAATAACCAAATAATTATATTTATGAGACAATCAAAACTTTTTACCAAAACATTTAAAGAAGCGCCAAAGGATGAAGTGAGCATCAACGCCCAATTATTGATTAGGGGCGGCTTTGTGGATAAGGTGATGGCCGGAGTATACACTTATCTGCCGCTGGGTCTGCGTGTTTTAAATAAAATTAAAAATATTATTCGTGAAGAAATTGATGCTGTCGGAGGACAAGAAATTTTGATGCCCGCCCTTAGTCCGAAGGAGAATTGGGAAAAAACCGGACGCTGGGCAGGACTTGATGTGTTATTCAAACTGGAAGGCGCGGGCGGAAAAGAATATGCCTTGGGCGCCAGCCATGAGGAAATTGTAACACCTTTGGTTCAAAAGTATGCGGCTTCGTATAAAGATTTTCCAGTCTGCGTCTATCAAATTCAAGATAAATTTAGAAATGAACCGCGCGCCAAATCCGGTCTTTTGCGCGGGCGGGAATTTTCAATGAAAGACATGTATTCATTCCACAGCAACGAAGAAGATCTTGACAGATATTATAATCAAGTAATAAAAGCGTATTTTAACATTTATAACCGCTGTGGCTTGGGAAGCATTACCCATTTGGTTTTTTCATCCGGCGGCACATTCTCAAGGTATTCTCATGAGTTCCAGACTCTGGCCGAAGATGGTGAAGACACTATTTATCTATGCCAGGCGTGCGGGGTTGGCGTGAATAAAGAAATTATCAGCGAACAGCAGTCGTGTCCGGAATGCGGGGGCAAAGACCTGAAAGAAAAAAAATCAATTGAAGTGGGAAATATTTTTAAATTAAAAACCAAATATTCAGAAGCTTTTGATTATGAGTTTACGGATGAGGACGGAAATAGAAGGACGGTGTTAATGGGTTGCTATGGAATCGGGCCGTCGCGGGTCATGGGTTCAATGGTGGAAGTTTATCATGATAAAAACGGTATTATCTGGCCAGAATCAGTCGCGCCATTTGCGGCGCACCTTGTCTCTCTTTGCAAAAATGGCGCGCAGATTAAGCAAGCTGATGATATTTATGAATCATTGCTGAGAAAAAAAATAGATGTATTGTACGACGATCGGTTAGAGATTAGCGCTGGACAGAAATTTGCAGACAGTGACTTGTTTGGCATTCCCAAGCGAATAATCGTTAGTCCAAAAACGTTAGAGCGGAGGAGTGTGGAAATAAAAAATAGAGGAGAAGAAAAAACTATTCTATTAAAAATAAACAATTTGTAATTATACTCAATTGCTATTTAAATTCCGTATAATACCCCGTAGCTTAACGTTAAATTATAGTTAAAATTTAATAAAATAATTGGAATTTAATTTTTGCAAAATCGGAATTAATAAGGCGAAGGGGTATAGTAATTAAAATTATTGTTTCAGGCCGGATGATTCATGTTTCATGATATTATGTTTAAAAAATTATTTGGAAAATTTAGCAAAGACATCGGCATTGACCTGGGAACTTCCAGCACTCTTGTATACACAAGGGAAAAGGGAATTGTCATCAATGAACCGTCAGTAGTGGCTATTAATATACGCACAGAGCAGATTTTGGCGGTTGGCAATGAAGCAAAAAATATGCTGGGGAAAACACCCCCGCATATTGAGGTAACCAGGCCGCTTACCAAGGGAATTATTTCTGATTATGAAGTATCAGAAAAAATGCTAAGATATTTCATCGAAAAAGTTAACGAGGGCAGATTTAACTTTATGTCGCGGCCCCGCGTTGTTACTTGCGTGCCGCTTGAAGTTACGGAAGTTGAAACAAAAGCGGTAGAGGACGCGACCATCGCCGCTGGCGCGAGAGAAGTGTTTATTGTCCAGGGGCCGATGGCGGCGGCAATTGGAGCGAGGATGCCAATTCAAGATCCAATTGGAAATATGATTGTAGATATTGGCGGTGGAAATACTGAGGTGGCAGTCATCTCGCTAAACGGAGTTGTGGTTTGGAAATCTACCGTTATTGCCGGAGACGAAATGAATCGAAATATAGTGCAGTATGCGCGCGAGGTTTTCAATATGTTTATTGGCGAAAAATATGCCGAACAAATAAAAATTAAAATCGGTTCAGCAAAAACACTTTCTGATATAATGGAATTTCCGATGCGAGGACGCGATGTCGTTACTGGTCTGCCAAGAGAGGTTATGATTACCGACGGGCATATTCGGGAGGCGCTTAAAAGGTCGGTCAATGCCATTGTAGATCACATCAAAATGACTCTTGAAATAACTCCGCCCGAGTTGACCGCGGATATTCATGAACGCGGCATACTTCTTTCCGGCGGCGGCGCCCTGCTTCGCGGCTTGGACGAGATGGTATCCAAAGAAGCGTCAATTCCGGTTAGAATTTCCGATGATCCGCTGACTGCGGTTGTGCGCGGCGCCGGCATTTTGCTTGATGACGCAAACTTGCTCAAGGAAGTGGTATTGCCGTCGGCGCGAGAAACTAAATAGTCAATAATAGCGGCGGCTTGCTTGGTTTTTATGACTAATAAAATTAAGACATTTTTTGCTATTACGATTGTAATTTTTGTTACAATCGTTTTACATTATGCCGGCTGGATAGCCCCAATTGAAAATTTTATTAAACGGATAATCAACCCCACCTCAGGCTTGATTTATTCATTAAGCGTGTCTGCCGGCGATTCTATGGAAAAATTTGATTCGGTGGAAGAATTGCAATCCGCATACGCGGATTTAAAAGAACAACATGCCTCCCAACAAATTGATCAGGTGCGTTTCCAAATGCTAAAAGATGAAAATCAAGAATTACGAAAACAGCTTGGTTTTTTTACATCAAGCACAGATGAGCGCGCTGTGGCTAGTGTAATTGGCAGAAATATTGATACTCTTGGCAGCACTATTCTCATTGATAAAGGCAGTGATAACGGAGTTGAAGTTGGCAATCCGGTGGTAGCGGGGGCTGGGGCAATGATTGGCGTTGTCGTTATTGCAGACAATCGCACTGCCATTGTCAGGCTGATTAATGATAATCAAAGCAAAGTTGCCGCGACAATTATGAATAAGGATAAAAGCATCGGCTTGGTGGAAGGCGGTTTTGGCATTGGCGTCCAAATGAATTTTATCCCGCAAAACGAGCAGATCAATATCGGAGATATTATTACCACCTCCGGCCTCACCAGAAATATCCCGCGGGGATTGATAATTGGCGTAGTGGAAGCCATAGAGCAGGAAGCATACCAACCATTTCAGCGCGCAATTATTAGCCCGACAGCAGACTTAGACAGCCTTATTTTGGTGTCAGTGATTATTCCGACATAAAAAATTTGGATGATATGCGTTTTATATTAGTTATTTTAAAATTTATAATTGGAATTTTGTTTATTACAATATTGCATCTTGGCGTAGCATATTTTTTGCCGCAGCCAGTTTCGTTTATAAATATATTATTTGTTGTCATTATTCTCTTATTGCTAAATTTTGAATCTGGTATTGTTGTCTGGGTAGCTTTTTTTGCTCATTTTATCGTGGATCTATATACCACTTCTACGCCTTTTGGCATAATTTTATTTTCCAGCACCGTCAGCATACTGGGCGCTTTTTGGCTGTATCAACGCATTTTGACAAACCGATCATGGTACTCCGGAGTTGCTCTTGCTGTCGCGGCGCTCGCGATTTATCGCATTTTGTATACTGGCGCAATCATTTTTGTGCGCCAATTTGCAGATACAATTGCGATAACTTGGCCAGAACTGTTGATTTCATTTTTTTGGGAATTGTTGTTCACCGGCGCCGCGGTTGGCTTGATATTTTTTATTTTATCAAAATTTCTACCGCAGTTCGGAGGATTAAAAATCAGGCAAGATAAGTCCTCAATTTTTCGCACCATGTAATCGCTAATTATATGTTTGATAACCGACAAAAGAATATTTTCGGACTGGAAATAGAGGGCGCGGAAGCGAAACGAATTGCGGGCAGGTATAAGAATTCATGGATAGAAAATGCCTTTCACTTTGAATCAATTCAAGGGAGAAATATTCCATTACCGCAGACGCCATCGTATATCGGGTGCAGTGTTTCAAAGAAAAAACTTGCTTTTGTGTTAATAAATTTCGTTATTTTTTTCAGCATTATTTTTTTCAGAATCTTCTATTTACAGCTGATTAACGGCGATAACTATCGGCTGTTGGCGGAAAGCAACCGAGAAAAAATAGTGCCAATCCAATCTGAGCGCGGTTTAATATTTGATCGCAATGGCGCGCAATTAACAAAAAATATTCCCAAATTTTCGCTGGCATTGATTCCGCAGGAATTACCGCGGGATAGATTGGAGAGAGAGCGTATAGTAAAAAAACTCGCCCAGCTCACCAATCAAGATATTGAGGCAATTCGAGCCGCGCTGGATGAGTTTGGCTCATATAGCTATGAATCAATCGTGATTAAAGAAAATTTAGATTATGATACTGCCCTGTCAATTCAGATTGATAGCGCGGATTTGCCTGGTATTCATATCCAAAGAGGAAGCAAACGGCTTTATTTGGGGACCGCCTCATCAACCGACCAGACTGGCGAAAAAAATCTGTCGCTTTCTCATGTGATTGGGTATCAGGGGAAATTGAACGTAGCTGAACTTGATTTGTTGTATGATCAAGGATACTTGCCATCGGATTATATTGGAAAAAATGGATTGGAAAAAATATATGAATCGTCATTGCGCGGCAAATATGGCCGGCGCCGAATTGAAGTAAATGCGTTGGGCAAAGAACAATCTGTAATAGCAGAGGATGCGCCAAAACCTGGTATGCATTTGAAACTAACGGTTGATGTCAAAATTCAAGATAAATTAGAACAAATTATCAAAGCCTCGTTAAAATTGAATAATAAAAGCAGGGCGGTGGCGGTGGCTTTGGACCCAAGCAATGGTGAAATATTGGCGCTGGTAAGCATCCCGGCATTCAACAATAATGATTTTTCTGGCGGAATAGCTAAAGATATTTATTTAAGTTATATTAATAATGAGGATCGGCCGCTCTTCAACCGCGCGTTGGGCGGCACATATCCTTCTGGTTCAACCATTAAACCAGCGATAGCGGCATCAGCTCTGCAAGAGGGCATTATTGATAAGGATTCTACTTTTTTAAGCGCCGGCGGGATACGAATTGCTGACTGGTTTTTCCCGGACTGGCAAGCTGGAGGACATGGGGAAACCAATGTTACCAAAGCGTTGGCTTGGTCTGTCAATACATTTTTTTATTATATCGGCGGAGGTTATAATGATTTTGTTGGATTGGGAGTGGACCGCATCAATCAGTATTTGCGAAAATTTGGATTTGCCAGCCAGCTGGGAATTGATTTGCCAAGCGAAGCCGCCGGTTTTGTGTCTTCGAAAGAATGGAAAGAAAAGACGAAAGGCGAGCGCTGGTATATTGGCGACACCTATAATTTGTCAATCGGCCAAGGAGATATCCTAGTCACTCCGCTTCAAATCGCGTCAATGACAGCCGCAATCGCCAATGGCGGCACATTATATAAACCGCATGTTGTTCAGTCAATAATTAATCCGCTGACAGAACAAGAAAATAAAATTCAACCCGAAAAGATCCGGACAGGATTTATTAATTCCGGCAATATTGAAATTGTGCGCCAAGGAATGCGAGAATGCGTAATCTACGGTTCATGCCGGAGATTGTCCTCTCTGCCTTTTGAAACTGCCGGAAAAACCGGAACAGCGCAGTGGAGTTCAAGCAAGGACAACCACGCTTGGTATACGTCTTTTGCTCCTTATCTCAATCCAAAGATAGTTGTAACCATTTTGATTGAAGAAGGCGGCGAAGGCAGCGGGATCGCAGTTCCGATTGCCGAAGAGTTTTATAGATGGTGGTGGAAGTATCTCAATTTTTGATGTGGACAATTTATTTGACCGCGAGCGAGAATTTGATATACTAAAATCGTCCGTAGAAATGCGGTATTATTTATAAATTAGGACTTACGCTTTTGGCGTCAATGTCATTCCGAGCGAAGTGAATCCCGATTCGCATCGGGATGAACGCAGCCGAGGAATCCCTTAACGCAATCATGTAATATAGACGCTATTGCATATTCACTCGTTAAGGGATTCCTCGACTTCGCCCCGATGCGAATCGGGGCTCCGCTCGGAATGACAAAGGCGTAAGTCCTATAAATATTAAATTATGACCAACGATAAAAGACAATATATCAGCCAGGATAAAATCGACGAGCTAAAGCGCGAACTTAAAGAACTAAAAGAAATAAAAATACCTGAAACAGCCAAGCGCATTGATGAGGCAAAACAAATGGGAGACTTGTCAGAGAACGCGGAATATCATTTGGCGCGAGAAGATATGGCTTGGACGCATAGCCGCGTATTAAAAATTCAGCATATACTTGGCAATTCTGAAATTATTTCAACCAGCCAAACCAAATCTGATTTTGTTACTGTCGGCTCAACTATAGTTGTAAAATTCAACGATATAGAAAAAGAATTCACTATTTGCGGGCCGCAGGAAGCTGATCCAATAAAGGGCATGATATCTAATGAGTCTCCGTTGGGTCAAGCATTTTTGGGCAGGAAAGCTGGAGAGCTGATTGAGATTAAAGTACCGGCAGGAATTCAAATTTATGAAATTTTAGCTATAAAATAGCCATCTATACCCCTTCGCCTTATTAATTCCGATCCGCCTTTTGGGCGGATTAAATTCTAATTATTTTGTTAAGTTTTAGCTATAATTTAACGTTAAGCTACGGGGTATTATACGGAATTTAAATAGCAATTG
>Ga0265292_1002995_pt1 | contig 10899 bp, 13 predicted proteins | sample Munlanlewell296A_FD_189080 | JGI IMG/M metagenome (GOLD analysis project Ga0265292, IMG submission 189080) | Leachate microbial communities from a municipal landfill in Southern Ontario, Canada - Leachate well 296A | ecosystem: Engineered > Solid waste > Landfill > Unclassified | place: Canada... | reverse complement strand
CTGGATATTTATGTATACCTTCAAACTGAGTAGTAATTTTAGCCCAGATAGTCTTTTTCATATTATTTAAACTAATCAACATTTTTCAATCACACGAAGTCTTCCGCTACGTGCTTTAAAATTGGCAACTACCTCCTCCGGAGTGGCAGTAATTGAATGTTTAGTTATTAAAATCCCCATCGACTTACCGTCCTGTCCAGAAGTTCGCGCCATCCTCTGGAAAGTATGTTTAACTATTGCATCCTCAAATGAATGAAAACTAATGACTGCCATTCTTCCACCAGGGTTTAAACTGTCGAACCCTTGAGGCAAAACATCTTTCAAGGCCCCATCTTCATCATTGACTTTTACCCGGATGGCACGGAAAAATGGACTAGCGTAATGGTGGGTGCGACTAAATCGATATTTTGGCGGTAGAGCTGACTTAATAATTGCTAATAATTCATCAGTAGTGGAAATTGGCTTTGATTTCCGGGCGGCAATAATTCGATGGGCAACTTTATCTGCCTGAGCTTCGGCGCCATACTGGCGGAAAATTTGAGTTAATTCGAGTTGACTACAACGATTAACTATATCAGCTGCCGTAAGGGAAGAATCTGGATCCATTCTCATGTCTAAAGGAGCGTCTTGCTCTTCTCCAGACTGACTAAAACTGAAACCTCTTTCTGGTGTTTCTAACTGATGGGTTGAAACATCCAAGTCCAAAAGAATGCCGTCGACTTTAGGAATCTGCAATTGATTCAAAACTTGTCCCAAATTACGGAAATTACTTCTGACCAAAGTCACCTTGTCTTTGTAGTGGGCTAATTTCTGACCAGCAGCCTGAAGTGCAGCAGGGTCCTGGTCAATACCAATAATTTTTGCTTGACCGTCAGTAGCCTGAAGTATTAGTAAACTATGACCACCACCTCCAAGAGTACCATCGACATATATTTTACCTGATTGAGGTCTAAGAGCTTCAATGACTTCTTTGGGTAATACTGGTATATGTTTAAATTCTTGTGGCATATTGCTATTGTCTTAACCAATACATATTGTCAAAGCGATCCAGATATTTAAGACAAAAATTACAATAAAGATGGCTCCCTTGGCGATATTGTTGGTATTCTTTTGCTTCCCAAATTTCCTTCGCACTCTGTTTTTTCAAATCGCCATAAGTATATTTGACATCCTGCATTCGACAACAAGGAAAAACCAAACCATCACAAGCAATCATTGGTCCACTATAGTTGAAGACACATTTTTTGTCAGTTAATGCGTGAATTGGTGGCAAATTTAGCTTAACTCCAGTTTGTTGAGAAAGCTTAATCCACTTTTGAAATAACCCTAATAATTCATCTTTACTTTTACCGTGCATCTTTTTCTGAGCATAAAAAGCCACATTGTCAGTAATACTGCCAACCTCGATATTTAGTAAAGAAATATTATCAATGCCGATACTAGCACCAAATTCGATAATCCCAGCTATTTCGTTAATCGTCTGTTCACTTAGGACTGTATTAATTTGTAATTTACAGTTGGATTTTAATTCCTTTATTAATTGAGAAAACCCGGTTATGTTATCTTTGACTGTATTCCATTTTGAACCGCGCCTAATGGCCTCATAAATCTTTTCGTTAGCGCTTTCAATTGATAAGGTTAAGGTTGTCAAACCGTTTTTAATTAATTGTTTAGATAAATCCTCAGTCAAAAGCATGCCGTTGGTAGTTACACCGACAAGTAAGTTCCTATCAGTACTATACTTCACCATTTTCGGTAAGTTGGAGTTTAACAATGGCTCTCCGGTACCGCGGAAATCAATTCGCCGAAGGCTTTTTCTCGGGAGTTCAATAAACTGATCGACAATACTCTTAAAGAAATCAAAACTCATTAAACCAGTTTCCTTGGTAAAAAGTTTTTGTCTGGGATTCCCGCCACACATAACGCAGTTGATATTACAAAAACCCGAAGATTCAATCCAGAGTTGTTTAATCATGTTTGCCAAAAAAATTAATAATTTTATTGTAAACCTCTATATGCTGTTGTGAAACCGCTTGGATAGAGTACTTTTGAGCTTGTAATAAACAAAGTTTACTTTTTGTTGTATACAAATTTCCGTTTGATATTAAGTTTTTTATCGCCATAGCGATACTTTTTGGGCTTTTCGGTTTTATTATTAATCCAGCCTCACCAACCAAACTGGGTAAGTTCCATACATTGGTTACAATTGGTGGAACACCCATGGCTATTGACTCTAGAATGGACATACAAAAAGTTTCATCTGCAATACTGGGTTGAACTGTTATATCTGCTTCTGCTATACGTTCTGGCATCTTATCCCAGTTGCACACTGGTAAAAACTTTATATATTGTTTCAAACCATATTTTTTGATTAGAGATAAAACTATCTTTGTTTCTTCACGCCTGTCTTGTTCCATGAACGAAGACTTTCCCCGGCATAGGTATAACTTAATTTCCTTTATATCTTTAAGATACTTCATCGCCTCTACAAGATAACGAACTCCCTTAAACGGCACTATCCTGCAATTGGCCAAAATATTTACGCGCGATTTTAAGTCACCTGAACGCTTATTTTTATATTTTTGTGGGCTAAACACACTTAGATCAATACTGTTAGGCAAGATGTAATTTATTTTTAAGTTCTTGTACCTTTTTATAAGATAGTTTTTTAACGACAAACTACAGGTTGCAACCCCATCCCATTTTTCCTCGGCAATTTCAGCTAAGTCAGTTGTTGGTACATGCAATGTAATTAATGCAGGAATGCTATAAAAATTTTTAAATTCGGTCTCCCCAATTACCCCCCACAGTTTTTGATGGGAGTGAATTATGGAAACTCGGTTTTCAACAATAATATTTTTAATTTCATCGTTAATTAAATGTTGATTTTTTTTTAGCATATTCAACGCTCCTTGTTCCGTGTGGGGCAACAATTTACTTCGTATTATTTTAATACCCTGAATGGACTTTTTTACTCCTGGTTTCCCTGTATATATTATTGGAGTTGCCTTGTTTTGTTTCAGTCCTTTGGCTAGATTAAAAAGAGAGGTTTCGATTCCCCCAAACTTATCATTATCAAAGGCAGAATAAATCAACAAAACAATCAGTTTTTTCATAATGTAAAAAAATTATATTTATCATTTAAATATTGAATAGCCTTTTTTACCCGTTTGTTTAAACTATCCCGATTTATTTCTTCCACCTCTTGTCTCCATTTTTTTATACAATCACAATAAACTTCCGTTTCTTTTATGATTTTATGATTGTTAGGATAAATATTGAGTACTTCTTCGACTAATTTATCGCATTTGCCGCAATTACTAGTAATCTTAACAGGAGTGGGGTATGCTTCGAATCCTCCAAATGCTACTGGGGAACCTTGGTGGCTGATTTTTTTTGCCACTTCCAGCAGGCTCCACTTCCAGGGAGGAGTATAGAGGTTGTTTTTCCAAAGATACCAGACCAAAGTATCTTTTTCAATAAAACAAGCACTAAGGTATATCTGGCCAACTGCTAATCTTTTACACGCTTCTATTGATTTTACTGCATCATTGATGGCTTCTTTTTCGGTCAGGAAGGGGGGTTTTAATAATAAATCAACAGTTACATGGACCCCGGCTTTTTTGAGTAGATTCGCTGAATGTTTAAAATCCTGAAACGTATAACCTTTGTGAACACAATATTTTAAGACTTTGGTTGTCACTGATTCCAAACCCATCGAGACACTGAAAATCTTATTTTTAATTATTTTTTTTACAGCTTTTATGGCAGAATAGTTTATGTAAATAGGCCTAGACTCTACTCCGATAAAGGTTAAATTGTTTATTTTTGATAATTTAGAAATAATATAGAGTCTTAGTTTTGGACTTATCTCTTTATCGTCAAAAAACGAACCACAAGTAAAAATATACACGTGTGACAGTAACTTGTTTTTAATTAGCCTATTATAGGCTCGATTAAATTGCTCTTTAATTTCCTTTTGCTTAATATTCGGTCGAGAGGTAGTATAAAAACCACACATACTACACCCACCGCTACTTCTTGCCCACCGGCAACCACTGGTATTAAGAATGAGGAATGCCCGAGTATTACCTTGGTGATTAGTAAAAAATCTTACCCTGTTTTTATCGAGTTGAAATTGTCCAATAAATTTCGAACGGTTACGTATTTCTATTAATGTCCTATCTAATAAAGATAAAGTGTTATTGTCTTTGTTGGTCATATATTTGATGTTAGACTTTTTTCTTATCACCCCACAGGATCTTATGAATTTGAGGGATAATCCTAAAATTTAAATGTTGGTACTTTTGTCGATTAGTGGCTGTAAATATTTCCGACTCAACTAACTGTTTAATCAATAATTTTTGTTTTTCGATATTCAAACAGGCAATCAGGTCGATCTGGGGCTGAAAAATTACTGGTACCTGATAGTCAGTAATACCAGGGATTGCATTGATGATGGAGAAGGCATCTTTAATCGAGTTCTTACCTTCAATAATAAATTTCAATAAAACATTTTGATAATCATGGTGTTGATTAACATATTTTTTCAGGCTCTCCAATTTGAGGCTCGGCAGATTATTTATTTGCGAAGAAGGGAATTTGGGAGAAACAGAAAACCGGCTTACCAAACTAGCCAGTTCCGGCCAATATAAAACACCGTTTGTTTGAATATCAATAAACTTATCTTCCTTTTTTAAGGCGGAAGTAAGTTTTACTAGTTCAGTTTTTGATTGGGTTAATGGTTCACCGCCGGTAATACAAACACCTTGGGTGTGTTGACTAAGGACCTTAGTCAGAAGAATGTCGGCGCTATACTCTTCGAATGGACTAGGTTTAAGCGAGGTATAAGGAGTGTCGCACCAGACACAACGTAAATTGCAGCCATTAAAACGGACAAAGGTGCAAGGCAAACCAATGTCTAGACCTTCACCTTGAATAGAGACAAACAGCTCGGCAACTTTCAATTTATTTTTCATTTGGAGAATATTCAACATAAGATGTCGGCGTTTCCCAAAGTTTCACCCATTTCAATTGCAACCCTGTTTTATAAACGTCTTTAAACTTGTCATCTAATTGTTTAAAAATCCACTTGGCAATATTTTCAGCTGTTGGAGTAAAAGGCACTATAATTTTTTTGAATTCCTCATTTTCCTTGAAGAACTTCAATAGGATCTCGTCTTTTTCCCAAACCATAAAACCATGATCAAGCACGTCGTGGACGTGTTCCATGGCTATTTTTTTAATGTCTCCAAAATCAACCACCATTCCTTCACTTGAATTATCATCGTCAGCGATAAGGTTTCCCCCCAAGGCAATTTCTGCTTTATACCTATGGCCATGAATATTCCTGCACTTTGAATTATGATTCATAACCCGATGGCCCATATCCCATTCAATCTGTTTGACGACAATCATTTTTCTTTCTTTAATGAGTAATTGGATATATCTTTATAAAACCGATCAATCAAATATTTATTTTCTTTTAATTTTCCCCAGGCGATACTGGTCGTTGTTATAAAGCCTTTTTTTTTAATACCTCTCATACTGACGCATAGATGTTGGGCTTCAATGACAACAATTAAACCTTCAGGCTTGAGATGATCTTCTATGGCATCAGCAATTTGCTTAGTAATATTCTCTTGAGTCTGTAATCTGTGGGAATAAATGTCAATTAATCTTGCAAATTTTGATAAACCCAACACCTTACCATTAGGCAGGTAGCCGATATGGACTTTCCCAAAAAAAGGGATCAGGTGGTGTTCGCATAGAGAATAAAAATCGATATTACTTACCGTCACCAGATCGTGGTAGCCATTTGACTCAAAAACCTTAAAAATCTTCGACTCATCCTGGTCGTATCCACCGAGCAATTCTTTATACATCCTCACTACTCTTGCGGGTGTTTCTTTTAGCCCACAACGACCAGTATCCTCTCCGAAGAACTTTAACAACGCAGTTACGTTCCCTTCTGCTGATTTGTCTCGTCTGTTTTTCATTTGCAGGTTTTATGGTCTACCTCAAAGGGTGGCTGCCTGCTACCGTTGCAAATTTTAATGGTCCACTCTATCAGAGAATGGGTTACTTGCTACCATGTAGTTAGTCGAATATATCACAAATTTACAATAAATTCACTTACTAGTGTTTTATTTTTGTTCCTATGTCGCTCGCCCAAACATCTGATTTTTTAATCAAACCGTATAAAATTGGTTGTATGAAAGCTAATGACTTAAAAATACAAAAGGGTATATTCCCCTTACTAGAGGAAAAGTATAGTTTTAAAATTAAAGAGATAAGTTTTATCCCGATAGGTGAAGAAAGTTTCGCCTATAAAGTTGTTACCGATAATAGACACACATACTTCATTAAGTATTGCGAAAAACAAAGAGTAATAGATAATCTTAAAACTGTTAATGAGTTGCTTCTTCAAATAAAAAACTTAGATTTTGTTATTTCTCCCATTGTTTCTCAAGGCCAAACCTCCTTTAATTTAGGCCCCGGGCAAGTTTATATTTTCTCATTTGTCGAGGGCGAAATCATCAAACGGGGTAACGAAACTTTTGAAAAAGAAATAGTCTCCGAACTTACCAGGATAATGGTTCAGATTCACAAACTAAAAGACAAAATAAAAGTCGCCTTACCGGTCGAAGATTTCGACGATAATTACCAAGAACAATTAGAAAAAATTAAAGCTCAAATTCGTAAGTCGGACGGTTACCTAATAGATGTTTTTGAAGATAACGAAATGCTAACCAGAAGTATAATTAAAAAGCAGGAATCCGAAGCTAAAAGATATAAACAACAAAAGACTGATTTTATTTTAACCCATGGTGACATCACCGGAAGAAACATCATTCGGGCCAGTGATGGTCTAAAGTTGGTCGATTGGGACGGTGCCATGTTTGCCCCGGCCGAAAAAGATATTATCTTTTATTACGACAACCCCAACTTTTCTCTGGACGAATATTACCGACAGATGAGTAGAAATAAAACCCTTTTTGATTATACTCTAATGGAGTACTATAGAAGGCAATGGGCAATAGAAACCATTTTAGGTAATTTCCAAACCCTTTTAGTAGGAGTTTCAGACGAAAACAGGAGAGAATATTTAGGCGAACTCAACGAGTATCTAAATCTCTATAGATAAAACCTTGCGGAGGAGGCGAGATTCGAACTCGCGAATCCTTTCGGATGCGCGCTTTCCAAGCGCGTGCCATAAACCACTAGGCGACTCCTCCTGCTTCTCAATTGCTACCTATTTTACGGCTTTTTGGCCTTTTAATAAAGCCTGTAGTGTTTTTTCCGCCTTTCCCAACAACACTTTTTCCGAATGATATTCGAGCTTTTCTGCCGCTTCCTGGTAGGGGAGCCACGCTCTTTCCAGCACCACTTCCGCATCAAAATACTTAAGTCGGCTCTCTTCCTTGTACTCCATCAAAAAAAACGTTACTTTTTTAATTATTTTTTTCTTCTGTAATTTATCCCAAATCAAATAATTATTCGACCCGATTTTTGTCACAATTTTGGCTTTTACCCGGCCCTCTTCCTCCACCTCCCGCAAAGCCGCCTGTTTTAAAAATTCTCCGGCCTTTAGGTGTCCTTTGGGAAATTTATACGCTGTTTTGGGCGCCTTACCGCCTCCTCCCTGTCTTCCAAACCCCTTACTTACTCCCGTTTTAATCACCAACCACTTTACTTTCCCTTTTTCAATTTTATAGACCACTCCTCCGGCCGATCTCTCATCATAATTATTAATCTCTGTTTTCATTGGTATTTTCAAACTTTATAAACTACACTGTGTTCCCGTCGGGAGTCGAACCCGAATCTCAAGCTTCGGAGGCCCGTATTCTATCCATTGAACTACGGAAACAATGCCATATTGTAACAAAGTCTCCCTTGCCTGTCCGCCTCCGCAGGATCAAAGGGAGATTTAGAGGGATTTTTAATCAATTAACCTGACTGTTAAATTATTTGTATTTCTCCTCTAATCTCTCCCGTAGCGAGTATACGCACCCGCAAAAAAACTGTTTGTAAAACCCGCTTGTTTTTAGCTCCCTTTTGATTTCTTTTGGCACCCAAAATTTAATCTCGTATTTTTCCGCCATCTCTTGTCCGATTTTTTCAATTATTTTTTGATTTTGATATTGGCTTGCTAAAAGAGTCGTCGAAAATCCGGTAAACCCTTTGCTTTTTGCTTCTTTCGCTGTTCTTTCCATTCTTAATTTCCAGCAATTTTTACACCGGCTTTTATTATTTTTAACCGCCTCAAAATATTCTTTCGGCCGCCAATCCGGTACCGATAAATCAATTTTTTCTTCTTCCGTTACTTTCCTAATCGCTGCCAATCTTGACTGATATTCTGATCTTGGGTGAATATTTGGGTTGTAAAAATATGCTGTCGTTTTTGTTTCCCCATCAGCAATTTTCAGCAGGCAATCAGCACAACAGGCGTGCAGTAAAATTTTCATTTTTTAATTTGCCCTATCTCTTCCTTTAATTTTTCTAAAAATATTTTTTTCTTCTCCGCTAATCTTTTTTTAGTCCATTTAAAATAAAACTTTTTCTTTTCCTCCCAACTCATCATAATTTTTTCAAAATAAAATATTCCCACCCGAATCATTTTTTGGGTTTTTTTACTGGCTATTCCGGCCAAATATTTTTCTTTAAGCGCTTCCACCCGTTCCCAGCTCCAAATATCCAGGCTGTCCAAATCCCAAAGTATTTTGGCTTCTATCGTTTTATGTTTTTTTAATTGGAAAGCCGAATGCTTCCTGATTGCGTATTTTGTTTTACTTATCGTTTTTTTATCGACTCCGTTTCTTTTAGCTATTCTTCCAAAAATTTTTGCCGAAGCTCTGCCTTCGTGAAACATATCAAATAAAAAGCTAAAAATATTGGTCGGATTTCTTTTTGATTTCCAGCAGTCGTGCCACCCAATTGCCGTCAATAATACTTCAAAATTAATTCTTTCTTTCAGTCCCTTTTCGCTTTTTAGTAATTCACTCAAAGATACCAAAATTCTCTCCATATGCTCGGGCCCATGCACTCCGTCTTTATTTTTAGTAGCCACCACCATCGCCCCATCCCACATTAATCTGGTTTTTTCACTTAACTCAATTTTATTTTCCTTTCCAAATTCCCTCAATTCCATAACTCATTATAAAACTAAGCCTTACTTTCTGTCTCACGATATAATTAACCTGTATGAATACTCCCTATACTTGGATCCAGACTAATGATATTGAAAAATTTCAACCGATAACCCAGGTTTATGGCGTTTGCCTTAACGAAAACAATGAAGCTCTAATCTGCCGTGAACCGGGGAAAACCAATTGGGGTTTACCGGGAGGCACTCCGGAAGGGGAAGAGTCGCCGGTTGAAACTTTAGAGCGGGAATTTATGGAGGAAGTTGATGTCAAGCTTACTCAAATCGAATCCCTTGGGGTTCAAAAAGTAACCATCCCTAAAAGCCCAATTTATTATCAGGCCCGTTTTTATTGTCGGGTTAAAAAAATTCTTCCCCAAACTCTCGACCCGGCCACTGGTCTTTTATACGAACGTAAGTTTGTCCCGATATTGGAGCTAAATAAATACCTAAACTGGGGCACTATCGGCGACACTATTGTCAAACAAACTGTCGAAATAAACAATAGAAACCTTCCCTAAACCTGAGTTATTTCCATCCAATCGTCTTTTATCCAGACGTATTGTTGATTAGTTAGGGGAATTATTTTTACCCCTTCGGTATACATCGATTGAAAATCACCACAATATCCCTCTTTAAAAGTATCACTACCCCAGTGGGGCAAAATTGACAAATCGACAATATTTAAACCAGTCGATTTTAAATCCGGTGCTTTTGATTTCTCGTCAATCGTAGACATCAAATCAATTCTCGTTCCGACAATCATCGACCCGGCACTGGATCCCATATAAATCATACCTTCGTTAATTTTCTTTCTAATAATTTCATCACAGCCGGTTTTTATCACTTGATCCAGCAAATAAAACGTATTTCCCCCGCAAAAATAAACAATCTGTTTATCGGCCAATTTGTTTTCAATTTCTTCTTTAGTCATTCCTTTAATTGAAAACTCATCGACCTTAAAACCCACCTCTATTAATTTCTTTTTTTCAGTTCTAACCCACCAATGGTCACCTTCTTCTACTTCGGCGGCAGTATTAATAAAAGCCAAATTTAATTCACTCGGTTTCTTAGGTAATTTTTTGACGATATCATCCATCACATAATCGCCGCTTGAAGCCAAAAAAAGTTGTTTCATAAGCTATTTTACTCTTTTGCGGACCGCGTCCGCCGTAGTCCCGCAACTGCGGGACGAAGGCGGAGGGTACAGGAGTCGAACCTGTTAGTCCTTGCGGACACTGGTTTTCGAAACCAGCGCATTACCGTCCTGCCCACCCTCCACTTGGTGCGCCTACTGAGAATCGAACTCAGATCAACGGTTCCGCAAACCGCTATTCTATCCATTAAACTATGGGCGCGTGTAACTTTCTGATTATACCTTAATTACTTCGTTTTTTCCCTATTTTCCAATGGCAGACGTTCGGAAAACCACTTCGTTAATTTGTCGATAAAAGTAGGAGAACTGGCAATCATGGGAAGGCGCTTGAGAATGATTTTTTTAAGCGTCTCTTCATCCTCTCGGTGGATAACCAATGATATTTGGCGGGGAAAGCGAAGATTGGTTTCCAGTTCCAATAAAAGGCTACTTAAACTGGTTTTAAACCAAAACCGGGAAACCCAACTCCAGGGATAAAAAGCTTCACCAAAATAAAGACCGCGGTTGGTGATTTTGTAGTGAGTATTTTCCGGAGGAATAGTCGAAAGAACATAATATAAAAATAAAACCGAACCAAGGGCAATAATTAAAAACATTT
>Ga0265292_1002994_pt1 | contig 10903 bp, 15 predicted proteins | sample Munlanlewell296A_FD_189080 | JGI IMG/M metagenome (GOLD analysis project Ga0265292, IMG submission 189080) | Leachate microbial communities from a municipal landfill in Southern Ontario, Canada - Leachate well 296A | ecosystem: Engineered > Solid waste > Landfill > Unclassified | place: Canada... | reverse complement strand
ACTGTCCTGCCGACTGCTTCTGGTGGCCTTCACCCTGGACACATCCCCGATCTTGTATCAATATTAGGAAAAGACATGCTCTTTAATTTCGGCGGCGGTATTCACGGACATCCGGATGGCACAGCTTCTGGTGCAAAAGCAGTCGTCCAAGCACTTGATGCCACTTTAAAACGCATCACGCTTCAAGACGCATCCTCTTCCTCCCCTGAGCTAAAAAAAGCAATCGAAAAATGGATGAAATAAGTACATTTCCCGATGTGCGAAGCTGTTCCACCCCCGATGTGGAATTTTTCTTCAACCGACACGCATATTTAAGATAGAAATCTTCTCGGGCCTATTGGTATGTGTATCTGTGGGGACGGACCCAGATGAACATCTGCACCAAAATATACGAACGTTATATCCCTTGTCTTTGGATCTCTATAAATTCCTTGAAGCAATCCTCTTTTCTCTACGATGAGTTTACCCTCTGCAAACTTATCATCCAAACGCAAGGGCATAGTTCCTTGAATAGTAGTTATCCATCGACCAATAGAAGAGGTAACGGGGTGATCAGGTTTTTTCTCAATGAGAATTCCGTTCCATCCTATACGGGAATCGTTTGGCGTCTTTCTCAAGGTTATAATTTCTATGGCCCAATTATCAATTCCTGTACCTGGACAAAATGCTTGTACACGCTTTGCGCGGTCAGGATAAAATATCGAAGTACATAATTCTTTCAACGTAGGTCCTGATGTCACTGCGAGAGTTGTCATATTATTCACACCATATTCTAAAAGTGTTGCGGACCAGACCGACACGACTAGTCTACTACTACAAATAGCGCGTTGCAACTAATTTAAGGTGATCTACTTTTCTATCTCTTGCACGCAATCATAAAAGAGTATATACCTTTAAGTAAGCACTTCGATATATCAATAAATGATTAAAGAATTTAAAAAGGCAGAGACTCTTGCTACCCAAATAAGAACGGCTTCTACCCAAAAAATGTATGGCTTTAGCGACAGGACACCCTCATCCATTTATATTCATAGCGATGAACTCAAAGGAACAACGGCAGGAAAAGTGCTTTGGTCTCTAAATTCACCACTATTGCATCTTATTGGTATACGATTTTGGCAAGCAGAGCAATCAACGGATGCGTATCCAGACAGAATATTTAAAAGCTTAGAAGAACAATCAGATTCTCGACCGGGAGCAACGTTTAGTCGTACGAGTCTTTATAGACATTTGGTCAATGTATTTCTTAAATCTTGAAGCAAGTCTAATGCTTCCCTTGCTGAATTTGTTTTCATGCATGTATCTCTCACCTGACTAGCTCCATCAAAACCAGTAATATAGATTTTGAAAAACTTTTTTAACATTGCGTAATTTTTTTTATCACCCCACTCTGCAGTAAACATTCGCACATGACGCTCCATCAGATCAAGAAGTTCTTTCGTCGTCGGCTGATGCGGCACTTCTGACCGATCAAACGCCCACATGTTGGTAAACACCGCTCTGCCCATCATGATTCCATCAAGTTCGTATTGCGTACATTTTTCCTTTGCATCAGCGACATTTTTCACATCACCATTTCCTACAATAAGCGTCTTCACTTCCATCGCATTTCTCATCTTTACTACCTTTTCTATCTCTTCCCAATGATTTGGTCCCCTAGATTCCATTTTTTTCGTTCTTCCATGAAGAATAATTGCATCTAAATCTTGCAATAACAAAAATCCCAACCACTCTTCCGTAATTATCGTGGTAAAGCCGATTCTCGTCTTTACGCTTACCGGCAACGATCCAGCACCATCTTTTACCGCTTGAATAATCAATTTTGCAATTTCTGGAGTTTTGATAAGTCCTGCTCCGCCGCCACTTTTGACGACAGACTTTTCAGGACAGCCCATGTTTATATCAATACCTGCAAATCCCATGGTAGAGATTTCTTTTGCTGTTTGATACATTGTTTTAGGCGTACTTCCCCAAATTTGAGCAATAAGCGGCTTATCTTCATCCGTATGCCGAAAACCTCTCGCTACTCGTTCTTTTCCTACTGAACAAAATCCATCCGCGCTTACAAATTCAGTAAAAAACAAATCAGGTCGTGCACATGATGTTACCATCCTGCGAAACACAGTATCGGTGACGTCGACCATAGGAGCGAAAACGAAAAATGGCTTTGGAAGTGACTGCCAAATCGATTGCATCAATCAATTATACATTACCAAGTCCTGGAGGTTCTGGTTGTTCGAGCTGTTCACCAGCCTTTAACCACTGTACGTAGGTGCAACCCGTCGCTATCTTTTTCTCTCTATCCCACCCTGACGTACTACACTTTTTCATGCGTTTGCCTGAAGATGTCGTAAATAATACGAGTTTCGACGCACATTCAGGACATTCTTCTGGCAACTCGACGGTCGTACCATTTATCCATTCGATGTACTCACACCCTGTCGCCTTTTTTGTCTCCTTATCCCATCCGCCCATACTACATTTTTTCATTTTCTTCCCAAATCGTGTTACGCTAAGAACAAGTGGATTACCACACTTCGGGCACTTCTCATCCAAGGTTACCGGTTCGACAGCCAACCATTTCACATATTGGCATCCTTCTGATTTTTTTGTCTCAGCATTCCAGACTGAGGTGCTGCAGCGCTGCAGCTTCTTGCCCGTAGGTGTTGTAATCTCTTCACTTAAGGCACTCTTACACAAGGGACACATATTGTTTGAAGACGGTTGATTATTTGTCATATATAAAGATGCTAACACACGATACACGAAATCAACAAGGACTTGAATCATCCTACTAGATCAAATTTCTCTAACGCTTTTTGACGTTCTTCGTCTGAAGCGCCAAGAAGAGTTTTTTGAAGCTTTATCATCTGACTATACAATCCATTCTTTTCTTTAAGTAGTGCTGTGGGTGACCCAAACTGCCCGACGCGTCCGTCTGAAAGAACCAATATTTTATCCACACCCGAAAGCGTAGAGAGCCTATGCGCAATAATAATGGTCGTTTTACCCTCTGTAAGCCTTTTTAGTCCTTGCTGCACGAGCAACTCTGATTTACTATCCAAAGCTGACGTCGCTTCATCAAGGATGACAACCGGCGCGTCATGAAGGATCGCTCGAGCGATTGCTAACCGTTGTTTTTGGCCGCCAGAGAGCTTCACGCCGCGCTCGCCGATCATCGTTTTATATTTATCCGGCAATTTATCAATAAACTCAGAAGCATTAGACAGTTTGGCTGATTCTTCTACTTCTCTCTGGGTTGCATCCGGCTTGCCATAAACAATATTTTCGGCGACTGTACCGGAAAATAACAATGAATCCTGAAACACAATAGAAATTTGTCGCCGCAAAGATTCGCTCGTGATGCTTGCAATTGATTGATTTTGAATAGTTATATTTCCCGTGTGCGGCACATAATAGCGAAGAATCAGATTGACCAAAGTCGACTTTCCTTGCCCGCTCTCTCCTACGAGTGCTAACTTTTCACCAGATTTTAGGCTAAACGATATATCTTTGAGGACGTCTTCACCTTTTCCATAGGCAAATGAAACATGGGAAAAATCAAGACTGTCATGCTTCGTCTTATGCTTCCAAATAAATTTTTTTGCATTCTTTTTATCATAAATTTCTCTGGACGTTTTAAGCACCTCAAAAAAATCTTTGCTTCCTGCATCTGCCTGCTGGATTTGTCCTATGATAAACGACATAGCAAACAACGGAAAGCGTGCTTGATTCACAAGTTGCAATAGAAGGGTCATTTCTCCTATCGTAAATACCCCATGAAATGTTTCATAAAGAATATACGCAATAATCACAAACAAAATAACATTTAATGCTATGCGCCGATAAAAATCATAGATATGCCACTCTTTTGATTGATCTTTCGTAATTGCCTCGATATCAACGCGCGCTTTATTAAACCTGCCATACTCAAAAACTTCACCCAAAAAGGCCTTCACTACACGAATGCCGGATAAACTCTCAAGAACTCTGCCTTGAGCTTGATCGGCAATAACATTTTTCCTGCCTTCATATTTCCCCCACGCCTGAGAAGACTTATGGGTTATCAACACATATATTGGAAACAAAACAGCAAGAAGTATCGCCACAATTGGTGAATAAAATGCAAGAATCACGATTGTAACTACAGCAGTGAGAAAAAACGGCAAGAAATTATTAGTAGCATTTTGGATAAAATTGGTAATACTAGAAATCCCTCTAGTCATTTTGTTTACAAGGTTTCCCACCGCGATATTATCAAAATATCCCACATCTAAATCCAAAACATGCTTATAGAACTTGACAGATAAATACGTTTGTAACTTCACCGACATAATGTCGCCAATCCACATACCGTAGGCCGTAAGACAGGTCCCAATGACATCAGTGACAAGGAGTAATCCTAATGAAGTCACAATAGCTGGAAAATTTCCATCTCCTGATTTGACCTGTGTCGTAATAATATCGACAATGTTTTTGAGAAGGAATGGTCCGACAAAGGACAATCCCGAAGATGCCAATATAAATACACCCATGGCCACATACCATTTCCTAAAACTTGTAGTGAACTGAAATATTTTAATAATATTTTTCATGATGTTTATGCAATTGTAGCAAAAAAAACTTGACAATATAGTTATAGTCGTGGAAAATAATACTCATATGAATAAAAAATCAAATAATCTTTTATATCTGGGCGTTGCTGGCGGACTTATAATCATTGGCATCATAACAACGACCATTATCAATGCGGTCAAAAATTCTAATCCAACGAGTGGGACTGACATACGCGCACGCGCTGCACAAACCAACACATTAAAGCTTACCGGTACTATCACTGAGATCGTTGATATTGAAGGCATGCTGATTGTTTCCGGTGTACAATTTGCTGATACATCCCGAAGCGGCGACACAAAAAATTATGGAACATGGAAAGTATTCATACCAAATAATTTTACTATGAGTACAGCGACGGTTGGATCCCTCATTTCATTTACGATTGATGCGAAGTCATTTAATATAAGCACAAAGAGCGTGGCCGCTTCGCAGATAACTATTGGGAAATAACTTTGGGGCCAGAGGGAAGATCTTTTACCATATAGCCTTCTTTCATAATTTGATCACGTAATAAATCAGATTGAACAAAATCTTTCACTTTGCGGGCTGCTTCACGTTTCTTAACAAGCTCTTGAATTTCTACTGGTATTTCCATGTCTGACGACTGACGTCTGATGTCTGACAGCTTCAACCCTAATACTTCATCAAAGCTAAGTAGAAGATCAGACTTGTCTGAAGACGGAATATTTGACTTCACCACTTCCCAAACAACTGCAAGAGCCTGTGGTGTATTTATGTCATTTGAAAGTGCTACATCAAATTTATCTCGAAATGTGTCTACTTTTTCTAACTTTTCATTGGATAAATAAGACCTATTGGACAAATGAGACAAATTAGCAACTAACAATCGCAACTGCTTCAAACTATTTTCTGCAGCAGTGAGTGCTTCCCAAGTGAAATTTTGTCGCGTCCTGTAATGAGCGTTTAGATAAAAATATCGCAAACTCAATGGGTCATACCCTTTATTCCTCACCTCATCTATAGTTAAGCCCGTACCTTGAGACTTAGCCATCTTCTCTTGATTTATCACAAGATGTTCATTGTGTACCCAGTAATGGACAAACGGCACGCCATTGGCCGCCTCGCTTTGCGCAATTTCATTCGTATGATGAATAGGAATATGCTCAATCCCGCCCATGTGAATATCAAGCGTAACGCCCAAATATTTTTTGGCCATGACCGAACATTCGATATGCCATCCAGGAAATCCTCTACCATTTTGTATGGCTTTTGAAATAAACGGCGATTCCCACGTTTGAAGCGCGTTTTTATGAGAACCAGCCATAAATATCCACAACGCAAAATCTTCAAAATGTTTTTTGTCAGAGTCTTCCACATCTCCTTTACCTTTTCCTTGTATATTCATATCCATTTTTTGTCGGGATAACTTGGTGTAATTAGGAAATTTAGACACATCAAAATATACGGCAAGATCAGTAACATATGCGTAATTTTTATCAAGGAGTGTTTGCACCATGTCTATAATCTCTGGTATCAACGTACTCGGACGCGGTTTGAAATCAGGCTCTACTAAATGAATCGCCTTGGTGTCGGATTCAAAAATATCAATATACTTCTGAGCAATTTCTGCGGGAGTCAATCCTTCACGCTTAGCCCCCTTTTCCATTTTGTCTTCTCCGGTATCGCTATCACTTGTTAAGTGCCCAACGTCTGTATAGTTTCGAACATGTGTCAGAGAATATCCAAAATACCGTAACGTACGAACAAGTATGTCCCCCATGGTCATGCCGCGAAGATTTCCAATGTGCTGAGTCCAGTACACAGTGGGGCCGCAATGATAAAATCTAACCTTCCCTTTTTCTAAAGGAACAAATTCTTCAATTTTTTTAGAAAGAGTGTTGTAAAGTTTCATCTATTTGTATTCTATAACATTTCGTTTATCTATAAATAGTTTTTCTGTCTGCAACACGAAGAATAGTGATTTCCTTTAGTTTCTTATCAACAGAGTATATAGCTCGAAATGATCCCACGCGAAGTCGCCACCCTTTTTCACCTTGAAGTTTTTTACTATTAGGAGGGTAAGGATTTTCTGCTAATACGAGAATATGTTTAAGAATTGTTCTTGCAATTGGATCAGGAAGCTTACCGAGTTCTTTCTGTGCTCGTTTTGTACTACCTAAATTCATAAATCAATTGTACCAAAACGTTTTTTAACGTATGGCAAAAGAGGTATACGTGGTTCACTTTTTGCCCGTTCCGCCTCGTTTGCATCAGTTAAGTCCAATACTGCTTCCTCCAATGCTTGATAATAATCTACGTCTACTAATACAGCTCTTGGCTTAGAACGTTGCATGATGATTGTAGGAATTTGCGTACCAATGACCGCATTTACAGCTGCTGTAGCATTTTGTCGAAGATCTGATATTGAAATACTTTGCGTAGCGTTCATAATACATCCAACATACCATTCTATTGTATGTTTGTCAACTCATTCGACTACGCTCAGAGTTGATGCTGAGCAATGTCGAATGCATCAATCCTGTCTCACGTTTTTGCCGATTTCTGTTGAGCTTTTTTTGGCCTTTAAACCAAATAAGTCGCCTCGCTTTTGTTTGGAAGATTGCGGCCGTAATGTCATACTCGCTGCCTTTTTCTTTTGCTCTTTCTCTTGTTTTTTCTGCTCTTCTTCCTGAAGCTTTTTTTCATAGTCTGATGGTTCTTGCGACTTTTTGCCTCCTGCCAATTCGGAAAGCGCTGCGCGAGCAACCGCCTGCTTTACCTGCTCACTATCGGTCTGACTAAACTCTTTCAGCGCAGAGCTATCCTGTGCTTTAGCACTTGGCGTACTCGACTGTGTAGCTTTTTGTCCAGATTTTTTATTTGACGATCCGCTTCCTAAGCTCTCCAACGCTTTACCCACAATATCTTTGGGCGCTTGCACAGTTTCCCTTGCAATATCTTTACCGATCTGCTCTATGCTCTCTCCCAACTGCTGTAATACCTGATTGTTTACCATATTATAGAAAGCCAAGTTGTTCTTTGGCAGCATCTGACATACGATCCATGTTCCATGGCGGCTCAAAGGTAAGCTCAACATCAACACTTGTGACTCCTTTGAGTGCTCCAACTTCTTTCTTTATGGGACCTGATATTAAAGAAAAGAGCGGACAGCCAATGGTTGTCAACGTCATAATCACTGTAACAACACCTGATTTCTCATCAATTTTTATCTCATAAATAAGTCCCAAATCCCACAATGACACACCGATTTCCGGATCAGGAATAGTTCGTAATACTTTTTCTATTTGTGTCTTGCTTGGCATAATTTTAGATCCTTCGGCAAGCTCAGGACTTCGCTACGCTCAGTACTCCCGTCGGCCTTCAAGGGCTCTGGTGAGAGTGACACTGTCAGCATACTCGATATCTCCGCCTACCGGCAAGCCATGAGCCAATCTCGTAACTTTTACAGTTAACCCTGCCTGCGCAGGCAGGTGTTGAATTTGTTGATTAATGTACATAGCAGTCGCCTCGCCTTCCATGTTGGGATTTACTGCTAATATAACTTCCTTAATCCCAGACTCTGACTTTTCAAATCGCTTTAATAAATCGGCAATATATAGCTCATCAGGCCCTATATTATTTAACGGATCAAGTGAGCCATGCAGCACATGATACAAGCCTTTAAACATGCCAGTTTTTTCTATAGACAACACATCGGTCGGCTGCTCAACGACACAAATGATACTCTGGTCCCTTGAAGTGTTTGCACAAATCTGGCATGGATCTTTCTCAGAGACGTTTCGGCACACGGAACAAAGAACGGTGCTTTTTTTAAGATTCGTCAAATTATCGGCAAACTTTTGTAACTCCTCTTCCGGCACGTGGAGAAGATAAAAAGCGAGCCGCTGAGCCGTCTTTGGGCCAACGCCGGGCAATCTTTGAAAATTTTCAATGAGTCTTGTAAGTGATGGAGGAAGAAGGGACATAATCTTTCATTTTAGCGCATATTGCCTGATATGGCATCTGCCAAAAGAGAGGAAACGGAGATGACCGTTAACGAATTAAATTGTTTATCTTTTGGGATGCTAATCGTATTCGTGACGACGACTCGATCTATAGTACTACTGGATAATAGAGAAGCTGCCTCACCCGCAAACACGGCATGCGTTGCCAAAAATATTATACTCGTCGCGCCATGCTGTTTGAGAAATGCGCTTGTCTCTACAGCAGTAGCGCCAGTATTTATAATGTCGTCAAAAATTATTGCTGACGTATCTTTTACATCGCCAGAAATATCGGTAACCGACACTTCCCCCGTTTCTTTATTTCGATGCTTTTCTAAATAAATAATCGGCAATTTTGCGTCCTTCGCAAACTTTTCTGAACGTGACGTCCCGCCTTTGTCTGGAGAAATGACAATTAAATTCTTAAGGCCACCCCTTTCTAAAAGCAAAGGGAGTGGCCTTTTTAAAACATTAATAAATAATTTTTGAGTGGATAATTCAGTAATGGGAATTTGAAAATATTGCTTAACAGATTCTGAATGGAGTTCAATAGTAATGACTCTATCAAAGCCTGCAGCTTCTATCATTTTAGCAACCAACTGAGAAGAAATTGCTTCTCCTTTGCGAAACGCTTTGTCTTGTTTGCTATATCCCATCCACGGAATAATGGCAGTAACGGTTTTTGCACCTAAACCTTTCAGCGCTGTTGCAAATAAACACAGTTCCACTAAGTGCTGATCCGCAATTTGAGATAACGACTGTATAACAAATACATTTTGATCTTTGACGTCGTCAAGAATCCTTACGCGGCACTCACTATCTATAAATCTCGTCACTTCAACATTACCCAATGAAATGCCAAAAATTGATGCGACCTCTTTGGCGAGTAATGGATGAGATGTGCCGGAAAATAATTTAACATTCATGAAGCCATTGTAGAAGGTATTCGTACGTAAAACAACTTTAATCACTTTGACGCTTTGACCTCATCTATCTTAGCTGGCAACGCGCCAAGCTTAAAATATCTAGGAGGATTATCAGCCGTAAATCCCCATGTGCCAACCGTATCAAGATACGAAACTTCTTTCACCCTAAGGGGTCTAGAAAGTTTGACTTGTATACCTTCAATTTTCACAAAACCTTCGTCCTCTGGAAAATAAACGTCATATGTTGATTTTGTATGTGCCATATATATGCTAATATATTATTTTAGTTCTAATAACTCAAGTACCCGCTCATCCATAAGTGAATCGACGAGTAGGTCTGGATTCATTTTTTGTAATTCCTCTTTATCTATATTCCATCCTGTCGTAACTATAATTACTCGCGCTCCTATGGAACGTGCACAAGTAATATCATGTTTGGTATCACCTATAAATATAATATCTGAAGGATCCGGAGTTTCCCCATACAATGTCTCAATTTTTGGGATAACGAGTTTCGCTAAATCATCACGCATATCCGCTTCATGACCATACACAGAAACACAAAATTTATCCGTAGAAATTCCTACATGTGAAAGCTTCCATTTGGCACTTTTTCCTAAATTTCCTGTAAGCGTACCCAAAACATGATGTCTAGATTTGTGAACTTTCATAAACAATTGATGCGCTTGATCAATCTTTGCGTACAAAGGCCGCTCTTTGGATGCATTGGTCAAGTATTCAAAAAATGCGTCTCCTAGCGCATCGAGTTTAGAAATAAGAAGTTCTTTAGACACTAAAGAATCTTCAAGCAAACCTAAAAATATTCCTCGGTCTCCCACACCATTAAACCTTTTACTCCACATGGAGGAATCGAGACTGACGTCCTTGTTAAACACCTTTTTGATGGCATACGGAAATCTGCCCATCGCAAATTCAGGAGCTAACGGACGAATAAGCGTCCCATCAATATCAAACAAGATGAACTTTTTCTTCAATTTTTTCATATACTATTTACTATAAATCAATCGATTGATTTATAGTAAATTATCCAAGAGCATTATATTGTTTCAATGCTATTCGTAAAAGCTCGACGCAACGGGAAATAGCTGTGGTATTTAAGACATACGCAATCCGCACTTCGTTTTTCCCTTTTGTCGCACCTGTACTGAGCGGAGTCGAAGTATAAAACCCTGCAGCAGGAGCGAGCATAAGTGTCTCATTATTATTTCGAAAATCAGTAAGAAGCCATATGCAAAACTTCTCTGCATCGTCTATCGGAAGCCCTACGATGGTATAAAAGGCACCTTCTGGTTTTGGGATGACAACTCCCTCAATTTTTTTCAAACCTTCGTACAATACATCACGACGCTTTTCGAATTCATCATGTAATCCTTT
>Ga0265292_1002993_pt1 | contig 10908 bp, 13 predicted proteins | sample Munlanlewell296A_FD_189080 | JGI IMG/M metagenome (GOLD analysis project Ga0265292, IMG submission 189080) | Leachate microbial communities from a municipal landfill in Southern Ontario, Canada - Leachate well 296A | ecosystem: Engineered > Solid waste > Landfill > Unclassified | place: Canada... | reverse complement strand
TCTTTCAAATATGTCAGGTAAAAATCATTTGGGAGAAGTGACTTGAATTTTACTGAATCAGGAACCTGCCCGGTTATCAGACTGCAAAAGATAAGAATAAAAGCAATTGTGATCAGGGGCGGTTTCATAGCCTTTTTTAATATTTAAAAGTAGGAATTTATTTTGAGAAGTCGGGAATTTCTTAACGACTAACGACTCAGGACGCACGACTCATGGAGACATTAAATTCTTTTCTTCCTTGTGTCTTTTGTCGGGAGTCGTGTATCCAAAAGAAAAAAAGCCGCTCATATTCCTGAGCAGCTTCTATTTTAAACATTTAAATTTTTCCGTGCGTCGTGAATCGTTTCCCGTGTGTCGTTCGTCGTTCGTCGTTTACTACTTCTGTTTCATCTTGGCATCCATACAGAGAGTTGCGTGTGGCACAGCTCTCAGTCTTTCCTTTGAGATAAGTTTTCCTGTCTCACGGCAAATACCATAAGTCTTGTTCTCAATCCTGATCAGAGCAGCCTGGAGATGCTGAATGAATTTCTCCTGACGTTGAGCCAGACGGCCTGCTTCCTCTTTTGATAATGTTGTGGCACCCTCTTCCAGTACTTTGAAAGTAGGAGAGGTGTCCATAGTATCATTGCTCTCTTCGTGAGTAATGCTGGACTTCAGTATCTCATAATCTTTCCTGGCTTTATCCAGCTTCATGAGGATGATATTTCTGAACTCCTCAAGCTCACCATCCGAATATCTTGTCTTTTCAGCCATCGTTTATGATTTTAATATCGGGCAAAGATATTGTTTTTTTATTAATTAAAAAATTAAAGGAAATTAACGATGCACGACTCACGACTCACGGTGAATGACTCACGACTCACGACTCACGGCGAATGACGCACGACTCATGACTCACGACACAAGACTCACGGCGAACGACGCACGGATTATTAAATTTTGGATTATCAGGGGAGTAAAAAATGAACAGATAAAAAATTATCTTTGAAAACATTTTATTAAACCAAAAACAATGGTTGTGAATGAAACCCATCAGGGGGAAGAAAAAAAGATCATACTGAAAAAGAGCAATGAAAATAAATGGTATGCAGTCTATACCCGACCCAGAGCAGAAAAGCAGGTTTATGAACGCCTGGTAGAGGCAGAGATTGAAACCTTTCTTCCACTGCATAAGGTATACAGGATATGGAGCGACCGCAAGAAACTGGTTGAGAAGCCTCTTATTTCCTCATATATTTTTGTCAAGACAAACAGCCATAATTTTGCGAAAGTATATACAATCCTGGGTGTTGTTAAGTTCGTTACCTTCGAAGGCATCCCGGCATCCATCCCACAGAAACAGATTGATATCCTTCGGCTGCTGATTAACAGCGATGCAGAAATTGAAGTCTCTTCAGAGAATTTCGCTAAGGGTGATAACGTTGAGGTCGTCAGCGGCTCTCTTGTCGGATTGACAGGGGAGCTTATTAAAATCGGAAGTCATAACCGGGTTGTTGTTCGTATCGACAGGCTCGATCAGAATCTGATACTTAAAATACCGTTGGCGTTTCTCAGGAAGGTATAATATGGGGGGAAAAGGTATAATTTTTCCGGTGCTATTCAAATATTTCTGTTAAAAATCCTGATAATTTGGTTTTTGTTTAAAAAATATTTTCTAAATTTGGTCAGCTGCGTTTCTAAATTGTGAAGTTATGTCTCTAATTAAGTACATCGAAAGATTGCGACGGATAGATTCGTTGATATCTATGATGGCAACGGGAACTCCTGAAGAATTTGCGGAGAAACTTGGGATAAGACGAAGCACCCTTTTTCAATCTCTCCAGGAGATGAGGGAAATGGGAGTGAACATTAAATATTCCTGTATCAGACAATCCTACTATTATGCAGATAACCGAAGGATAAAAATAAAACTAGAAAACACCTTCCCCTAAAAAAATGATACAGAGAAGATATCTATCAGCAGAGAATGATAAGTTTTGACGTATTTATTTATAATATATATTTTGGACTAAAAAGGCTGTGTGAAAATGTGCCGTAGGCACAAAATAGAGGTAGAAACGAAATTTGGGATTTATATGTCGTCCCGTACGGGACGAAACAACCTCTTAAGCCCGGGGTTAGTGAATGACAGTAAGAAACGGGCTTTAGCCCAAAACTTTTATTTTAGAACCGAGTCCGGTATTATCGGACTGTATTTATTTTAATTCGTTCGGAAGTATATTTCTCGTGCTATGAGTTTACTGCTCCGGTATTATAGTCTGAATCGGCTACAACTTTTCATTGGGATCGTCCTCGCAAACCTTATAATAATCTGGTTGTCAAAGTCTGTGTTAATAAATGAGATTGTCTTTTATAATACCTTTAGTGAGCAGCTTACATACGATCGTTCGCTCAAATTATTCGATGATCTGAAGAGATTTGCCTGGATTAGTTATGCATTCACTCCAATAATGCTTCTGGTCAAATTTTCATTGGTCAGTTTAGTATTATATATAGGTATAGTATTTTGTAATATTCAGGACAAAGTTTCTTTGGGCTCTGTTTTTAAAATTGTTATAGCCAGTGAAATAGTTTTTGTATGTGCAGGTTTTGTAAAATTTCTTTGGTTTTATCTGTTTGCAGGAAACTATGATCTTAATGATCTGGATTTTTTCTATCCATTATCGCTGATTAACTTTTTTAAAACAGCTGAGGTAAGCAGGTTCTGGCTATTTCCATTACAGACGGTAAACTTATTCCATTTGGTCTATATTATTTCCATATCATATGGACTTAACAAAGTTTATAAAATAGAAAAACCTGATTCTGAGAAGATCGTTTTATTATCATATCTGCCTGCTCTTGTATTATGGGTGGCGTTAATAATGTTTTTATCAATTGATGCCTCATTATGAGAAAAATTATATTAGGTGTAGTTATTGTCGTTTTTGCATTATCTGCAACATTCCTGATTTTGGGGATAATTAATAAGGTACAAAAACACAAGCAGCTGGCCGAAAAAATAGCAAGGTTCCCTTCTTTTTCATTTATGACATTAACTAATGAAACCTTCAATTCTTCAGAGATCAGGAAGGGTCCGGTTCTTGTTATCCGGTTTCATCCGGAATGTGAGCATTGCCAATATGAAATATCGGAGATACTGAAAAGTAATATTCCTGCTTCAGGCACCTGTATTATTATGGTTTCAAGTGCTGATCCTGATTCAATAAGAAAATTTATCAGTCAGTTTGACTATTCTGATTATCCCGCAATCATCACTCTTGCAGACACATCTTATATTTTTGGAGACATTTTCGGAAGCGATATGGTTCCTTCCAATTATATATATAATAAAGAATTGAACTTAGTGAAAGTCCTGTATGGTGAGGTGAAAACCGAGACCATTCTTAAATACCTCCAGGGGAGTGAATAAGATAAGTAAAATTAAAAAGAATTCTGTGCTTCAACACGATTCTTCTGATTGTGGTGCCGCTTGTCTTGTTTCAATTATAAGATACTATGGAGGGAATTCAACTATTGAGAAGATTCGCAAACTAAGCGGAACCACCCAGTCCGGGTCCACGATGCTGGGGCTTTATCAGGCGGCCAATCAATATGGCATGGATGCTACAGGCTATGAAGCATCAATTAAAAACATCATTGATTATGGTAATGTATTGATATTGCATGTAACTCCTGAAGAGGGATTGGAACATTATATAATAAGTTTTGGTTATGAAGATGGCAAGTTTATAATCTGGGATCCGTCAAAAGGATTAACAATCATGTCAGAAGATGAACTGGAAATGATCTGGCTAAGTAAGAAATGCCTTGGATTGGTCCCTAATAGTGCATTTAAATTAGAAAAGGAAGATAAAAGAGGGAAAAAGGAATGGGTTTTGAAAACAATTAAACCCGAAAAGGATCTGTTAATTATCAGCGTTATTATCGGAATAATGATTTCTGCTTTAGGCCTTGTAATGGCTGTTTTCACTCAAAAGCTTATTGATAAAATTCTGCCATCAGGGGAGATAAAGATTCTCATTATGGCATCAGTATTAGTGTTAATACTGCTTTCATCACGGATTATTCTTTCAGCTATAAGGCAATTTTTTCTGCTGACACAAGGGAAATCCTTCAATATCCGGATAGTGGATAACTTTTACAGCTCATTACTATTTCTTCCGAAATCATTTTTTGATACGAGAAAAACAGGTGATTTTGTAGCACGGTTAAATGATACAATGCGGATTCAAAGGGTGATAGCCGATATTGTTGGTGTTTATATAATTGATATTTTGATTCTATGTATTACAATTGTAATGCTTTTTTATTATTCGACGATGTCAGCGATGCTGTCGCTCATATGCCTCCCGGTATTTTATCTCATTGTATATAGATGGAATAAAAAAATTATTTCTTCCCAGCATGCAGTAATGTCAGGATATGCTTTAAGTGAAAGCAATTTCATTAATTCCCTGGGCGGCATTACGGAAATAAAGAGCATGAACTGGCAAAATGATTTTTCAGGGAAGAATAAAAACATCTACTCGGATTTTCAGGATAGAGCCTTCTTCCTCGGGAAGATTAAGATAAAGCTTAATCTGCTTACCGGGTTGGCTGGTACACTATACCTGATTATCGTTCTCATTTATACCTCCAGCCAGGTTATAGGATCAAAAATAACTCAGGGTGAATTGATGGCAATCCTTTCGTTAAGTTCTACATTGCTTCCCTCTGTTCTTAACCTTGCTCTTATTTCTATTCCAGTTAGTGAAGCAAAAGTAGCTCTTAACAGGATGTTTGAATTTACACAGATAAAACCCGAAGAGGGCAAAATTAATGACATGAATGCCACTTTAAATATCAGGCAAATAAAACTCGAAAATATTTCTTTCAGATTTCCGGGACAGAAATTATTACTCGATAACATCTGTTTAACTGTTGAAAAAGGAAAGATAGTCTCTCTTGTTGGTGAGAGTGGATGTGGTAAAAGCACACTTGCAAATATTATTTTAAGGTTCTATTCGTCAGAATCAGGGAAAATAATTCTGAATAATAAAATAGATTCCGATGAAGTTGACTTAAAAAATTGGAGGTCAAAAATTGGAATTATCCCACAGGAAATTCATATATTTAATGGTACAATTCTGCAAAACTTATTAACGGAACTTACTGAAAGCAAAATTAAGGAGATGATCTCAACTATTTCAGGGTTTGGGTTAAACGGTTTTATTGATAGTTTTCCTTCCGGTTTAATGACTTTGGTTGGGGAGGAGGGAATTAATCTTTCAGGTGGGCAGAAACAATTACTGGCATTTATAAGGGTTCTGATAAATAAGCCTGATATCCTCGTCATTGATGAAGGGACGTCAAATATGGACAGGGGCACCGAAGGCATGATTATGAATCTTATAACCAGGCTCAAATCTGAAATGGGTATTTTATTAATATCTCACAGGATCAATATAATTAAGAATTTAAGCGATTATATTTATGTGATTGAAGGCAGGAGCATTACAAACAGAGGAACTCATAATAACCTTATCAAATCTGACAACCTGTACAAACGATTTTGGGATGATTTTTATTAATTTTTTTGGCTAGTCCGGTATTAATGGACTCTTCTTGTTTTATTTTGATGATGCAAGATAGGTTTCAAAGAAAGTTTATCTTACAGGCAGAAGCCGAAAAGCCGGAATAGAGTAGGTAAAAGAAAAAATGTCTCGCTATGAAAACATTAAATTTTGAACAAATGGAGAGTCTCCATGGAGGAAGTTGGAGAGAAATCCTAGCATGTGCTGCGATTGGAGCAGTGTATGGCCTTATTAATCCAGTTGTAGGAATAATTGCAGGAATAGCTTGTTCGAAAGCCTTTGAAGTTTACAATGAGGTATAACTGGTATGGTAGAATGAATACTTCTTAGTACCTTTAAACGATGCAACTATGTTTCAGAACTAGTGTTAAGTTAAGTATAATATGACGTAAATAATTAAAATATTTGTATCTTTGTAAAAATTATACAAATGATACGATATACAATTAAACTAACTAAAAGCGAGGTAGAAGAACTTATGAGCATTATTAATAAAGGCTCTCATACTTCTCTGACATTTCGAACTGCTTACATTCTGCTAAATTGCGATGAAGGCAGGTATTCTGAAAAAATAACCAATGAACAAATAAGCAAAGTGCTTAAAGTTGGAATGCGGACAGTAGATAGGGTTAAGAAGAAATTTATCGAAGAAGGTTTTGAAGCAAGTTTGGAGAGACGACCCACTTCACGGATTTATGAAACAAAGACAGATGGGGATGTGGAAGCAAAATTGGTAACTCTCTGTTGTAGTGAGCCCCCGAAAGGATTTGCCAAATGGTCGTTGAGATTATTAGCTGACAAGATGGTTGAATTAAACTATGTAGAAAGCATTTCACATGTAACAGTGAGAAGCGTTTTAAAAAAAACGAACTTAAGCCTTGGAAAGTAAAAGGGTGGGTCATCCCTCCGGAACAGAATAGTGCGTTTGTAGCTAACATGGAACGTGTATTGGATGTTTATAAAAGACCCTACGACAAAGACTATCCGGTAGTTTGTATGGATGAATCGCCAAAACAATTGATAGAAGAGGGCCGACCATCAACAGCAATGAAACCGGGACAAGAAGCCAGGGTTGATTATGAATATGTAAGAAATGGAGTGGTGAACATATTTATGGCAAATGAACCACTTAAGGGAAAGCGTTTTGTGGGAGTTACAGAATTCAAGACCAAAAAAGATTGGGCAATGTTCATAAAAGGGATTGCAGATGAACAGTATCCTAAAGCGAAACGGATAACATTAGTAATGGATAATTATAGTACGCATGCAGCATCGGCATTCTATGAAACATTCAGACCAAAAGAAGCAAAACGGCTATGGGATAGATTTGAATTTGTATTTACCCCAAAACACGGTAGTTGGCTAAACATGGCTGAGATAGAGTTACACGTATTAAATGGACAATGTTTGAACAGGCATATATCCACAATGGAAAAAATAAAAGAAGAAGTTTATGCTTGGGAAACTCAAAGGAATAATAAAAACAGTAAAATAAATTGGCAGTTCACAAACAAGGAGGCAAGAGTCAAATTGAAAAAACTATATCCGTCAATTTATGATTAACATAACACTACATAAAAGTACAATATAGACCATTTGATGTAAGATGGACTTTATATACTGGGAACTCGAGAGGTTTATATTCCAGTCCTCAACCTAAAATAATGTATCAATTTATTAAGGGTAATAATTTGGGATTAGTTACAGCAAGAAGTAATAAGTCAGCCACTTGCGATCATTTCTATATCTCTAAACACATAATGGAAACTAAATGTGGAGAAAGAACCACCCAGTCCGCAATTTTCCCGTTATACCTTTATTCCGAAACCAAAGGACAACAAACCATCGGGCAAACAACTGAAAGGACACCAAATTTAAGCGCAGACATTGTAAAGCAAATAGAGGAGAAATTAGGTTTAACCCTTACCAACGAAAAAGAAACCAATGATGGAACTTTTGCACCAATAGATATCCTTGATTATATCTATGCCGTTTTGCACTCACCGGATTACCGATCGAAATATAAAGAGTTCCTTAAAATTGATTTCCCCAGGGTACCATACCCTCAAAATGCTGATACATTCTGGAAATTAGTTAAACTTGGTAGCGAGCTCCGGCAGATACACTTGCTTGAAAGTCCAGTTGTTAATAAATTCATTACCACCTACCCGGTTAACGGATCGAATGAGGTTACAAAGCTTAAATATGAGGGTGGGAAGGTCTGGGTAAACAGCGATCAGTATTTTGATCATGTCCCTACGGTTTCATGGGAATTTTACATTGGAGGTTATCAGCCGGCACAAAAATGGCTGAAAGACCGCAAAGGAAGAGTATTATCTTTTGAGGATATTCAGCATTACCAGAAAATAATTGTTGCCTTGGCAGAGACTGCCAGGTTAATGAGGGAGATTGATAGAATTGAGTTTTAGACTTTGACTTAATAATGCTATGCACTAATTTGGATAAAGATTAAATCTTTTTTCTTTTTCTAACACCTTTCCTTTTGATAATCTCCTTACTCAATTTTTTCATTTTGGTTTCCTTGTTATCAAAAAGTTTATCCAAAGAAAATTCTAAGAGTTCATATGTCTCAAGAATATCAATTTTTTCCAATTTGCCAGGATGACTACCAATGTTTCCAATCCATTTAATCGCTAATAAATAATCAGCTATTTCAGAATTAACAGCCTTGAACTCCTCAATGCGTCTATGAAGGGATAACAATCTTCTTTTACCTGATTGAATAATTGTTGTTTTCACTTTCTGTTGATTCATAAGCATCTCTATAGATGTCCTTATCTTGTTTGCACAAGATGGTAAATCACTCCAGAAGAGACTGAATGATTCTATAATTTCATTTTTAATTTCTTTGGGACATTCTGTGTTAATTCGAAATAATTCTAATGGCGGATTGAACCAAGAAGGTTCAAAGATATTGTTGTATTCCTCATGATACTCGTCCCTAAATTGGTCATAGTATTGGTCATGTTCTACATTCCCTTTACCCAGAAAAGAAATATGTTCTCCACAATTTGGACAAGTAAGTAATCCGCAAAAAATATAACATATAAATTCAGGTTCCCATTCATCTTGGTCATGATAACTTAAGGATTGGGCAGTTTCTTCAAAATGAAATTTCTCATTTACGAGTATTAATTTGCCACTTTTGCAATTAGGGCACTGCCATTCTGGAATTCTTTCCTGAGAAAAAGTGCTTTTTAACCATTTAGTAACATCCATTGTTTATCCCTTCTTTTCAATTAGTGCATTAATGTGTTAATAATTTAAAAATCAAAATGGAAGATCGGAATTGTGTCCATAAATCATATCAAAGGGAATGTAATTTTCACTATTTGACTCAGTTTCAAAATATCTTTCAAGCTCTTTCCATGAAGATACATCAAGACCATTTTTCATTTGGTAAAAAAGAGAATTTAAAATAGGATTCTCGTTTTTATATGTAAAGTAGCTTAACATGATTCTTTGAAAAAGATATTTAGATTTTTGACATAATAGATATTTTCCTATTGATGTAAAGGTTCTGTTTTTTGAGAATCGCTGTAATTCGTCTAGATCAAATTCCTGTTCCAAATAAGATAGTACATACGTCACTACTGTATCAATTTCTGTTCCCGATAACAGGTCTAAATCTTGACAAAGTAAATCAAAATAGTATAAAGCATCTGATTTATCGCCAGTCTCAACAATTTTCAATAATTTTAAAAGTTGCATTCTTAACTCTTCTTTTGGAATCAGGGATTTTAAAAGAGAAACATACTCATTTCGATTTTCAATATGTCCTTCATACTTTATTATCTCTTTGAAAAGTTTGATTCGTTCTGGATTCTTAAGTTTTTCGACAAGCTTATCAAAAATTGTTATTGAAAGCTGATCATGTTCAATTTTTTGTAAAATGTCTTTTGAATTATATCCATATAGTTTCAGATAATTCTCTCTTATTTCAGATACAATAATTTTAAGCAGATTATAAGCAACATTTGAGGTTTCGATATCAAAGGATTCATTCTTCCTAATTTCTCTTCCAGGGTGTATTAGATTTCTGTAATTTCTAATAACAGTCGATAATTCTTTTGTCCTCTGAGAAATAAGCTTGTTTTCCACCGCTAAGTCAATTAATTCACTCAGATTTAACTGAAAAATTTTATCATCATTATATTTATCTGGAGGATTATTAAGAAAGTAATCAACCAAAACTGCCTCAATTAGACTACCAGAAATTATTAAAATTGACTTTGTAGCTTTATTTGCAACTAGGATCTCTAACTCTAAATAATCTCTATTAAGAATTTTTCTGAGATTATCATCATTTATAAATTCAAACATTCTAATTATATTAATAATTCTTAATTCGTCTCATAAATTCAATTCCACTTTTTAAGTGTTGACATTCAGACAATAAACTTACACTAATTTTTAGTTTGAAGCAATTAAATAAAATTTAATAAATGTAATTTTATCCTATTTGTTACAAAATGCCCCGGCTATGGTACCGGAGCACTATATAGTATTTATTAAAGACCTGGATCAGCATCACTAAATGATTCTGACAGATCAAATTCTGAAAGCTGGATTAAGTCCCAGCACTCATCACAGGTATTTACACTGGCAGAGGAAATGTATCCTGCTGCAATCAGGTCAATAATTAGCACTGTTAGTTTTCAGTGGTTCTTAATATTTTTAAATTGAGCGGAATCCGAAACCCTTAAGATTTCGATCATTTCCGTTATCGCCTCAGTATCAACGGAATCTTTTATCGGTGATAGACTTAAAAGAATTCTGGCCTTATTGAGATCATCTCCGGTAATGAAATCTTTACCAATCAATATATAGTATAGCAATGCTGATTTCAGTGTGTTTGATTTGATCCTGAAAGAGTGTGGACTTGACCGGGCCGGAAAAAGATGGACATAACGGATTTCGTTATTGTGATATTTAAGAGTCCATTGGGAACTGTCGGATAATGAGACTATTCTGAAATCTTTCATATTTATTCCTGTCCAGAGGGAGAAGAGTTCTCTCTTTAAAATATTTTTCTGTTCAAGGAATTCTTCAACTTCTTTGCAAATATTAATAATAGATAATGATCCGGTATAAACATCCATTACAGATGTGCCTATATGTTTCAGGTCTTTAATGAGATTTTTAATGTCAGCATTAGATTCATCTTCTATTTTAAGATTTATAAACTCTTTAATGAATCCAAGATGGTGCTTAAGAGGGTTGAATAAAAGGGGTTCAGGTATTTGATAACCAATATTCATATTACAAAGATAAGCTAAAGAAAAAAAGCATTTAAAAATAATATAGCATG
>Ga0265292_1002992_pt1 | contig 10912 bp, 9 predicted proteins | sample Munlanlewell296A_FD_189080 | JGI IMG/M metagenome (GOLD analysis project Ga0265292, IMG submission 189080) | Leachate microbial communities from a municipal landfill in Southern Ontario, Canada - Leachate well 296A | ecosystem: Engineered > Solid waste > Landfill > Unclassified | place: Canada... | reverse complement strand
AAGTTTCCTTAACAACAAAAAGTTGGTTATCCGCTGCATCTTTCCAAAACACAAATAGAGTCTTAATTAATAATGCAATTCGTGGGGGGATTGACACTCTAAGAGGTCTTAAAGAAAATGTTATTATTGGTAGTCTTATTCCAGCTGGAACAGGATTTGGAGTAAAACGCCCAAGTAAAGTGGTAGAAAAAAAAGATGAATCAGGTCAATAGGTTATAATAAGTTTACAAAAAATAAATATGAATTCAAATGTGGAGAAAATTAAAGAGAGACTTTCTATCGTTGATGTCGTTTCTTCTTATATGAAGGTAGAAAAAGCTGGGAAAAACTATAAGGCTAAATGCCCATTCCATAATGAGAAAACACCATCATTTTTTATTTCTCCTGAAAGAGGAAGTTATTATTGTTTTGGTTGTAATGCCAAGGGTGACATTTTCTCTTTTGTAGAACATTTTGAAGGGACAGATTTTTTAGGTTCTTTAAAAATTCTTGCCGAGCGTGCGGGAGTAGAGCTTTCTTCATATAGAGGTAAGGAAACAGATAAAAAAGATATTTATTATGAAATTATGGAAGAGGCCGTTTCTTTCTTTGAAAAAACTTTTACTAATAATAAAGAAGCTAGAAGCTACTTATTAAGTAGAGGACTTAATGATATTTCTATTAAATCTTTTAGAATTGGTTATGCCCCAGAATCTTGGAATTCTGTATTTGACCATCTTATAAATAAAGGATTTAAAAAAGAAGATATTGAGATTGTTGGTTTAATAAAGCAAACCGAAAAAGGCGCTTATGATAGATTTCGTGGTCGCATTATGTTCCCGATAAGTGATTCGAGTGGAAGAGTTATAGCTTTTTCTGGAAGATTATTCTCAAATAGTTTGGAAGTCGGACTTCCAAAGAATGGAAGTCCGACTTCCACTTCTGATATAGTTCAGGCTAAATATTTAAATAGTCCCGATACTCCTTTATTTAATAAATCAAATATTTTATTTGGTTTAGATAAAGCAAAAAGTTCTATTCGAAGTCGTGATTATAGCATTATAGTTGAAGGTCAAATGGATTTAATATTATCTCATCAAATTGGACTTACAAATACAGTAGCTGTTTCTGGAACTGCTTTTACCGATACTACAATTGATAACCCGCTTCGTCGAGACTCCAGCGAGGCGAGCGAATCAAAAATCAATAACCTTGGATTAGTTAGGCGTCTTTCTTCAAATATTATTTTTGCATATGATGGAGATGATGCAGGAATTAGAGCTGCGAGTCGCTCAGCAATGATAGCTTTATCTTTGGATATGCAAGTTAAGATTGCGATTTTACCTAAGGGTAAAGATCCAGCAGATATAATTTTTGAAGACCATAATAAATGGAAAGATGTAATCAAAAACTCAATCAATATAATTAGTTTTCATTTAGATAGAATTTGTAAAGCAACTAACGATATAAGAATTAGAGGAAAACAAATCAGAGAAATAATTTTTCCTTTCATGATAATGATAAATAGCTCTATTGAAAAATCTGCCTATATAAACGAAATTCACTCAAAAACAGGAATTTCTGAAAATGCTATAATTGAGGATTATAAAAACTATGAAAAAGTCGCCTCATCGGCGACCCGCCGCCTGTCCGCCGACAAGGTGGGAGAAGATGAGACAAAAGAAAAGATAGATATTAATCCTCGTCGTGATAATTTAGAGAAAAAATTATTTGGTATAATTTTCTGGAAAGGGGAAAATGAGGAACAATCACTCACAATAAATAATTTACGAGCTTCATTTGAAGAAGATATTGGATTTGAAAACTTCAAAAAAATGCTTGATTTCTATGAGCCTTTTTCTGATACTCTATCTTTTGAGACTGAAATGTGGTATGGTGACAAAATTGATATGCTTATTTTAGATATGGAAGAAATCATTCTTAACTTAGAAGAAGAAATTTTTCGGGAACAGGTCTCTTCTTTATTTATAAAAATAAATGAAAAAGAACAAAATAATGATAAGAAAGATATTAAATCTGACCTTGCTGATTACCAAAAAATAGTCGAAAAAATAGAAGATATTAAAAGTCGTAGGTCAAAATAATTTTTATGGTAAAAAAAATAAAGAAAAAAGTCGCCTCATCGGCGACCCGCCGAAAAGGCGGAAAAAAAGTCAAAAAAAGTACGAAGAAAGTCCCGTCTAAAATTCATAAGAAATTTAAAAAAGTATTAAAAAAAAAGAAAATCCACAGTAAAAAGATTCACTTGTCGGCATCTAAAAAATTATCTGTAGAGAAAAAAATAATTGAACTAGAAGAAAAATCTAATATTATTGTTGAGAAAGGTAAAAAAAGAGGGTTTATAACTTATGATGAAATAATAAAAATCTTCCCTGATATTGAGAATAATATTCTTTTTTTAGATGAACTTTATGAAAAATTATCAGTTTCAGGTGTTGATGTTTTAGAGGGTGGTAATTTGCTTGATATGGAAAATGATACTGATAAACTTGCTCTTAAATATAGCAAAGATGCACAAACATATGATTCTATACAGATGTATTTGAAAGAAATTGGACAATATCCACTGATTTCAGCGGGTGAAGAAAAAAATCTTGCTTATCGTATTGAAAAAGGGGACATGGAAGCCAAAAATTTGCTCGCTCGCGCAAATCTTCGTTTGGTTGTGTCTATCGCCAAAAAGTACGTAGGGCGCAGTTCTGACCTTACACTGCTTGATTTAATTCAGGAGGGAAATCTCGGTTTATTTAAAGCTGTAGAAAAATTTGACTGGACTAAGGGTTATAAATTTTCAACTTATGCGACATGGTGGATACGCCAATCTATTACTCGAGCACTTGCTGACCAATCTCGTACAATTCGTATCCCAGTTCACATGGTTGAAACTATTTCCAAATATAAACAAGTTGTTCGCAGGTTATCTCAAGATCTTGGGCGTGATCCGTTGGTAGAAGAAATTGCGATGGAAATGAATTTGGAAGTTGAAAAAATTCATATCATAGAACAAATTAATCAGGATACTGTATCTCTAGAACAACCAATAGGAGATGATGATGAGAAATCTACCCGTGGAGAGTTTATTCCGGATGAAAGAATTCTTCGTCCTGACCAGGATGCTTCAAGAAGAATTCTTTCTGACCAGATTAAAGAAGTTCTGAATACTCTTAATCCAAAAGAAAGAAAAATACTTGAACTTCGTTATGGACTTACGGATGGCATTCAGCATACACTTGAAGAGGTAGGCCAAGAGTTTGGCGTCACCCGCGAGCGTATTCGTCAGATTGAAGCCAAAGTTCACGAAAAGCTCCGTAACAACGAAAAAATCGCTAGACTTAAGAATTATTTTGATTAAATAGTTTTTACCAGCTCAACGCTATCGCTTCGACTTGGTAAAGATAAAAAAATATGGAAAGTGAAACAAAAACCTGTCAAAATTGCAAACACGACTTCACTATTGAGCCAGATGATTTTTCGTTTTACGAGAAAATAAAAGTTCCTCCACCAACATTTTGTCCGGAATGTAGAATGATAAGAAGAATGATTTGGCGCAATATGCGCTCACTTTATCATCGAGAATGTGGTTTATGTAAAAAATCTCTAATTAGTATGTATTCTGATGATAGTGTGCCAGTTTATTGCAATGAGTGTTGGTATGGGGATAAATGGGACTCATTTTCTTACGGAAAAGAGTATGATTTTTCTAAACCATTTTTTATTCAATTAAAAGAATTATTTCAAATTGTTCCAAGATTGTATCGATTTGCCTACAGGAATTTGATTAATTCTGATTTCATTAATTTTGCCAGAGATGATAAAAATGTATATTTATCGTATTCAGTAACTGACTGCGAAGATGTAATGTATTCTGAAAATATTGATAACTCAAAAAACAGTTTTGATAATTTTGGTGTTACAAAGGTAGATGAATGTTCATATAATATAGATTGTGAAGGAAACTATAATACTCATTGGGCGGTTCAATCAAATAATTGTATTGATTCATTCTTCATTTATGATTGTGTTAATTGTCAGAATTGTTGTTTGAGTTATAATTTAAGAAATCAAAAATATTATTTCAAAAATCAAAAACTTTCTAAAGAAGAATATAAAAATAAAGTTAAAGAACTTAAATTAGAAACATATTCTGCAATAGAAAAAGTAAAAAAAGAATTTAATAATCTTTTAGAAAAAAATGCAATTCACAGATATGCTTTAATTTTTGCTTCACAAAATTCGACTGGAAATTATATTCATCATTCAAAAAATATTAAATACTCATTTGATATTAGTAATGGTTCTGAAAATATAGCCTACAGCACAAGAATAATTGATGGAAAAGATTATTATGATGTTCAAGGTTCCTCCAATTCTGAACTGTGCTATGAATCAGTAGCTCCAAGTATAAACACTTATAAAAACTTATTCATATATTTGAATATAATTGGTTGTCACGAATGTAAATATTCTCTTATTCTCAAAAACTGTTCAAATTGTTTCGGTTGTATAGGAATGACCAATGCTGAATACTGTATTTTTAATAAACAATATGAAGAAAAAGAATATTTTGAAATAGTAGAAAAAATAAAAAAACACATGATGGATATGCCATATATTGATAAAAAAGGAAGAGTATTTAAATATGGAGAATTTTTCCCGTATGATATGTGTCCATTTGGGTACAATGAAACAAATGCTCATGATTTCTTTAATATAAAAAAAGAAGAAGCAATAGAAAAGGGTTACCCGTGGAAAGAGAGAGAAAAAAGAGACTATCAAATTACAAAAAATTCGTCTGATTTGCTAGATAGTATTTTAGATGTCTCTGATGATATTCTAAATGAAGTTATTTCTTGTCCAAACAATGGCAACCAAGATTTTCAATGTTCCAACGCTTACCGCATAATGCCCGACGAATTTCAGTTCTACCGACAGAAAAAATTACCACTACCTAGATATTGTCCAAACTGTAGGCATTATCAGAGGTTGAAATATAGAAATACAATGAGACTTTATACAAGACAATGCATGAAAAAAAATTGTCAGAATGAGTTTCAAACAACTTATGCACCAAACCGACCAGAAATTGTTTATTGTGAGAAGTGTTATCAACAGGAAGTTTATTAAATAAATTAAATTACATTTAAGAAACAGCCGTTTCTTAAATGTAGAAATGATGTGTAACACTTACTGACGGCCGTCTGTATCTGTTACACTAGAATAAATATAAATAAAAGCGGTTGGGCTACGCCCAACCGCTTTTATAATGATCGTCTTTTACAGTTTATCGGTTATTGGAGCAGGGGCAGGATTAAGAAGCCCGAAGAGTAAATCAGAATATTTCCAGAATGCCTCATTACCTTTTATTTTAGCGACACATTCAGCGGCGACTAATTTAGCCATTGAATTCTGATGTATTGGCCAGTGACGGTAGACCCAAATGACATTTCCATCAGACTCTGCAACAACTTGGTTCATAGTTATATGAAAACTCTTACAGTAAGGACATTCATAATCAGAGTATTCAATAATTTTTACTTGAGCATCTGGATTTCCCAGTATATGGTCACCTTCTTCTGATAATACAATTTCACCTTCATATTTTTGGGTAACTGTTCCAGATAAAACTTCATTAATTAATTTTTTAACATTTTCAACTGAATCAGCTCCGCGAATCTCTGTCTTTACACCATTACTACCAATAACTACGCTATATGGTGTTCCTCTTTGATCAGCAGGAAGTGCTTTCATTGCGCTTATAACACTTGCTTGTATTTTTGTGCCTAAAGTAGTTGCATCAGTGGCCTTTATACATTCCGCGAGTTGAGCTTTAGATACTCCTACTTGTTCTGATAATGTTTTTTCTTTTACGACTTTATTTCCACTATTTGTTAATAAAATACTAACCATAATAAGAACTCCCGCTACAATTATAGCGACAGGTGTTGAAATCTTCTGTCTCCCTTCGGGAGATTCCCCGTAGGGGTGATTTTGTTCCGTGTTTTCCATCTTATTATTGTATCATAATTTTATTTTTTAAAATACTTATATTATATTGAAAAATATAAATAATATGTTATACTAAGATTCAATTATGGAATCAGTTTATACGGTTGTATTTTATGTGTTTTGTTTTATTTCTGTCTACGTACAGCTATTTTTTTTGGTGACCTTTTTGGAAAAGAGACGTCATATTGTCCACAATCCAGAAAATTTAGAATTATCATCTTATCCCACTGTGACAATTGCAGTCCCTTGTTATAATGAAGGAGCAACGATAGATAAAACAGTTAAATCATTACTTTCTATTGATTATCCAAAAGATAAAATAAAAATTTTCTTAATTGATGATGGTAGTACAGATAATACTTGGAGTGCGATTCAAGAATTTAAAGATAATCCTAGTATTGTTCTTTTACAAAAAGAAAATGGTGGAAAGTATACAGCCTTAAATCTAGCTATAGAAAATACAACGTCTGAATTTTTCGGATGTCTTGACTCTGATTCACTTGTTCATCCTCAAGCTCTTAAACGAATATTAAAATATTTTGAGAGAGACCCAAAAACTATGGCGGTGGCTCCATCTATTATTGTCTATAACCCTAAAAATATTCTCCAGCATACCCAAAAGATAGAATATGATATGGCTATCTATACCAAAAAAATGCTTGGTTTTATGGGTGGAATTCATGTAGCTCCTGGACCGTTTTCAATTTTTAGAAAAAAAGTTTTTGATGACCTTGGTTCTTATCATAAAGCTCACAATACGGAAGACCAAGAGATTGCATTACGCATGCAAGAACATGGCTATAAGATAGACCATTGTCCTGATGCATATGTTTATACAAGCACACCCGATTCTGTTATTAAACTTTACCGTCAGCGCTTGAGATGGATTTATGGCTTTATTAAAAATCTTATAGATTATAGACGATTATTATTTAAAAAAGAATATGGGACAATTGCTATATTTACATTACCATCGGGTTTGATTTCCCTTTTTGGTGTTACTTTTCTTTTTATTAATATATTAGGTAATATCATTAAATTTTTTTATAACAAAATAATACAAATACAAACTGTTGGATTTAGTCATGTTTTTAATTTTCATTATCAATTTGATTGGTTTTTTGTAAGCACCAAATCTGCATTGTTATTTTCTATAATTTTATATATACTGATTATTATAGCTGTAATGATTGGTAAAAAAATGGTAGAAGGTAAATACAGTTTTTCTTTGTCTATTTTTTACTTTGTTATAATTTATAGTATAATCGCGCCGTTCTGGGTGTTAAGGGCAATGTATAATGCCGTTATTTCCAAGGAATCTAATTGGACATTTGAACGCCGTATCACCAATAACCAATAACCAAGTATGCATCAACACGAGCCAAATGATTGGAAAAAATATATTATTGTTTTGTTTATTACTTCCACGATATTTATATCTGGATTGTGGCTTTCAAATTATTTTAATAATAAAAAGGTTGACCAACTTAAATCTATTGAAAGTACAATTTCTCTTGATTTAATGTCATCTGAGACGCAGTTTGATTTATTACAAGAATTATCTTGTAAAGATATTTCTACCACTGTTTTATCATCTGAGCTTAATTCTTTAACAGAAAAAATTTCTTATAGTGAGAATAATATTGGGATAGAGAATGTTGATGTTATAAGTTTAAAAAAGTCTTATTCTCTCCTTGAAATAAAAGATTATTTATTAATGAAGAGAATTACAGAAAGATGTGGCCAGAAGTCCATTTTTATTCTTTATTTTTATAAGAATGATAATTGCGATGATTGCACCAAACAAGGTTATATATTAACTAGTTTAAGAGAAAAATATCCAAATCTTCGCGTTTATTCTTTCGATTACAATCTAGATATTTCTGCTATTAAGGCGATGATTTCAATATATAAAGTTCCTGATAATCTACCAGCCATTGTCATAAATGGTAAGGTATATAGTGGGTTAAAAACAGTTGAAGAAATAGAGAAAACCTTTCCCGAACTTGAAAGTATAAAGGTTGAAGAACCAACTCCTAAATCAACAACCAAAACAACGACAAAAACTACTATCCCGGCGGTTAAAACTAATTAATTGAGCCGGCACGGGGATTTGAACCTCGGACATCCACTTTACAAAAGTGGCGCTCTACCAACTGAGCTATGCCGGCATGGTATAAATTAACTATTCTTCGTGGTCTCTTCTTATTTTTTCTCGGATGTGTTTGATTTTTATTTTTGACTCTAGGATAGCTCTTTGAATAAATGAATTTTCTTGTTGGCTGATATCTTTTGTTTTTTCCTTGAAGAACTCATATATTTTAGGTAAATTTTTTCCAGTCCATTTCTTTGTTTTTGCGTAAATAATAAACCAAAATTTTACTATCATTAACACAATCCATTGAATTACGTGTTTAGTTAAATATAACATAAACTTTTCTACGTGTCGAAAATATATTTCTGGAAATATGTTTTGGGTTGATAGAGGTTTTTCAATTTGTGTTGTTTTTATTTCCCAAGCTCGAAACATTAGCATACCAAATGCCAAGATGATTGCTATTAAAAAAAGAATTATAATTATTCCCATATTAATTAATTGATTCGTAGATAAAAGATAATAGCTTCGCACTATTATTCTTAAGCAGAGTTTCTATGGTCACCTCAGGATTTTTGATAAATATTTGGTCCATAAGTGTTTGCTCTTTGAAATAAGTGGACAATTTTCCTTCAAGCATTTTCTTTTTAATTTCTTCTGGCTTGTCTGATTCTCCAACTTCTTTTTCAAAAACTTCTATAACTTTCTTTTTATCTTCTTCTGCAATTTCCTCTTTAGTTGTATATGCTGGTTTCATTGCAGCTATATGCATAGCTATATCGCGAGCTAATTCTTTTGTCCCTGAAGATAATGATACAATAACAGCACTTTTATTATTATGAATATAATTGCCAATAACAGAACCGATAACTTCTTCAACTCGGCCAAGTTCAATTTTTTCGCCAACTTTTTGGACGATCTCGTTTATCATATCTAATGATTTGACTTTCATAACATCTATTCCTTCTTTAAGAGCTAAATCAGCGAGTTGATTTGCCAGATTCACGAAGTCGCTATTTTTAGCCACAAAATCTGTTTCGGTGTGAAGAGCTAATAACAAAACTTTATTACTAGTTTCTTTAACAATAACAATTCCATCTTTTGCATTACGCTCAGCTTTTTTCATGGCAATACTGCTAGATTTTTTCTTAAGAACAATGAGAGCTTTCTCCATATCACCACCTGCTTCTTCAAGTGCATTTTTACATTGCATTACTGATACTCCTGTTCTATCTCTTAATTCTTTCACTAATTCTGCTGTTATTTTTATGGACATATTTTTGTTGTCCACATGTCGGACATAGGGTCTTCTTTTAAAAAGTTGTCCCTATGTCCGACATGTGGTCTTAATTATTTATTTGTAAGACCTTTTGCTCCACTGGTATATGCTTCCTTAATTTTTAATAAGAAAAAAGTAATACTAGAAACTGAAGCATCATTGGCTATGATAGGGTATTGTATTTGTTTTAAATTACAATCTGTATTTAAAAGAGCAATGACAGGAAGATTCATTTTTCTAGCTTCTGTTACAGCTATGTGTTCCTTCTTTGGGTCAACAACAAAAACGGCATCAGGAGTACGAGTTATGCCAGTTAACCCCTGGAAATTTTTTGTCATATCATCCATTTCTTTATCTATTAAAAGTCGCTCTTTTTTTGTATATTTATCAAGCTCTTTCTTCTCTTTTTGACTTCGAAGGTCTAATAATTTTATTATTCTTTTTTTTATTTCAGGGAAATTTGTTAGTGCTCCACCAACCCAGCGTTCTGAAACATAAGGCATATTAAGAGCAAGAGCCGTTTCAATAACTTGTTGCCTTGCTTCAGGTTTTGTCCCAACAAATAAAATTGTTTTACCACTAGCTGCAAATTTTGAAACAGTTTCTAGAGCTTTTTCAAGAAGTTCTTGGGTTTTTTCAATATTTATAATGTCTACTCCATTTTTTGTAGCAAAAATGTAAGGAGTTGTGGAAGGATGTCGACGACTTTTAGAATATCCATAGTGAACACCAGAACGGAACATTTCTTCTATAATATTTTGTGTACTCATTTTTGTTCTATGATTAATTAATCTCTTTCGACAGAGATGTATTTATAATGCTCCGTTTTTAAGCATTCCAGCTTGCCCCGCCTTGGCGAGACTCACTTCCGCCATCGGCGGGGTGAATTTACAAGGTTATTTAAAAATAAAAATCCCTCACGGAACGTCTTAATATAGTACCAGAAAAAGTATTATTTTGCAAACCTAGCAATCTTTTTGTTTTTTGACTGAAGAGCGTTTTTAAGGTAATATTGGAATATATATGAAACAATCACATTTGTTTACTAAAACCAAAAAGGAAAGCCCAGCTGATGAGGTTTCTCTTAATGCTGAGCTTCTAATAAAGGCAGGATTTATAAATAAAGAAATGGCCGGGGTCTATTCCTATTTGCCGTTAGGGCTTCGTGTCATAAAAAAAATTGAAAATATTATTCGTGAAGAAATGGATGCAATTGGTGGACAGGAAATGAAAACCTCTATACTTCAAAATAAAGAAATTTGGGAAAAGTCTGGAAGATGGAGTGATGAGGTGGTAGATAATTGGTTTAAAACAAAATTAAAAAATGATACCGAAGTTGGATTGTCTTGGACCAACGAAGAAGCTCATGCAAATATTTTAAAACAATATATAAGTTCTTATAAAGATTTACCAATATATTCTTATGACTTTAAAGATATTTTTAGAAATGAAGCTAGAAGTAAATCAGGAATTTTAAGAGAAAGAGAATTTTACTGGAAGGCTCTTTATTCTTTTTCAAGGGATGAAGCTGA
>Ga0265292_1002991_pt1 | contig 10913 bp, 5 predicted proteins | sample Munlanlewell296A_FD_189080 | JGI IMG/M metagenome (GOLD analysis project Ga0265292, IMG submission 189080) | Leachate microbial communities from a municipal landfill in Southern Ontario, Canada - Leachate well 296A | ecosystem: Engineered > Solid waste > Landfill > Unclassified | place: Canada... | reverse complement strand
TGCCAGCGGCACGTCGAGCAGTCGAGGCGCCGCAGCGCCGGTGCGAGGAAGAGGGGCGGGATGCGCCGGAGCGCCCGGAGGGTTCGCACGCGGCGGGGCTGCGGCATTGGCGCCAGTCGCGCTTCGCGCTCCTTGCCTCACTCGACGTGGCTCTGCCACGCCGTCGCTCGGCCGCCTTCGCCTCGCCTGCCGCCGCGTGCGAACGCGGCGTTACGCAATCCACGCGCCGGTCAGTAGCGGCGAGCTTCGCCTCAACGTCTACTTCGCCATGATGATGGGCGTGTCGCGTGCTTCGAACACGATCGTCGCGCGGTACGCGGGGTGCGTGACTGGCGCTCCGTCTGGGCGCACGACTTCGATCCAGTCGGAGAGGCGCACGCTTCGACTCGTGTTGGAGGCATCGAGCCAACTGAGTGACGCCACGAGGAGGTGTGAGCCAAAGAAGCCGCCCGACGGGATGGGCAATGTGAAGGTGAATGCTCCCGCAAGCGTGCTTGGGGACGCGGTGAGTCTGGGATGGCCCGGGTAGGTCGTGGGTCGAGCATCAGTGGCGCCGTCGTCGTACCCGATGCCAACGGTGTCGTCAGTGCCCCAATTGCCGCTTGCGAGGATGGTGGGCAAGTGGCCGTTCTGGAGGTAGTTGCGCCACTTGAGTTGTGCTTGAGCATCGAGGACAGTCACATATGGCCCGCCGCGTTCCACGTGCTCCTCAATGATGCCAGCGGACCCCACCGCAAGGAGGGGCGGAAGCGAGTTGAGGTCTTGTCCACCCATGTCGGGGGGTCCCACGCACACTGGGTAGCTCCACTGGGTCGCATCTGCGCAAGTCTCCAATGCCTCCAGCGGAGGAGCGGAATCTGGGGAGCCGATGCCCTTGGGCAGATCGAGCGCCGTGTTGTAAACTTGGTATGCATTGGTTGCCCCATCGAAGATCCAGATGCTCTTGTCTTCCATCGCGACGACGAGCTCGGGTACGCCATCACCGCTCGCATCACCAGAGGCGGCGGTGATGGCCATTGTGGTGCTGAAGTGCGTGCTGGTTCCCACTTCGAGCAGGGTGGTCTCGTCGATCGTGAGCTCGTCGAGTGCCGAGGCCACGCGCACGACGTGCTCTCCCGCGTTGGGCGCTATGGCGAGCCAATGACCAAGCCGCAACTGGACAACCTGCAAGTTAGCGTCGAGCAGCTCCAACGCGCCCCCGCTCGTGTCGTTCTGGGCAAGGACGTTGCCATTGTTGAGGAAGGCTGCGAACGCATAGGACGCGTTAGGGCCCGCGCTGCGGTGAGCCTGGGTCGCTCCGGCGCCATCAAGCAGCGTGAGGCGCCCATCCGCGGTGGTCGTCACGATGCGGTCCCGCGTCACGTCCACGCTGATGCTGGTGACGCCCCGCGTGCTGAGAGTCATCGCGTCACAGGGAATGGTCCCGACGCACGTGCTCCACGAGGCGGCGCCAGTGACGGCGTCGATCGAGTAGAGCATTCCCAAGTCGTCGCCAGCGATGACAAAGCGTTCCGAGGCCCCACCGTCCCAGTAAGCGAGGCGCTGCGCCGTCGAGGACAACGGGGCAGCCCACAACGCCGCGCCTTGCGCGTTCACTCGGTACAACTTGTGATCCGCAATGCCAATGATAGCATCTGGACTCCCCACTCCAACGACGTCCATGAACGCGAGAGCGCGCACGGCCGGGCGCGGCAAGCTCTTGGCGTTGATGTTCCACGAGTGCGTGGGCGCGCACCCAAAGTTCGGGGGCGCGAACAAGTCGATGGTGAGGTTCGAGTCCGTCACACCAGCGGAGCTGAGTTGGTTCATGACGCTCTCGAAGTTGGCGTCCACCCGCACGAGGCTCCCAAGTGGCGCCAGCCTTTGCCTGACGGTGAAGGTGCTGTTGGCGGCCGCACTATCCGTGCTTGCCGCATTCGTCGCGTCCGAATCAAAACTGCCAGTCGCGTGCTGGTACGCGCGTGATCCGGTCATGACGGTCACGTCGAACGCGCCCTTCCCGGGCGCTGTGCTGTAGCCGTCGTTCATGCTCGCGCTCATGTTGGGCACACTCACGCTGATGATGCCGGGACTCTTGCCCCACGCCGTGCCAGTCACGTTGAACGTGTTCGTGTTGAATGATAGCGTGACGTTGGGGCCAGTGCCAGCTTCGTTCTCGATGTTGGTGGCTTGGTCAGAGCGCGTGGTGATGGGGAGCATGGCGCCCCACCACGAGACGGACAGCGCAGGCACGATAATCGTACTGTTGGGGCTGCTCGTCCACCGCGCGTGACGCGCATCAACGATGCTCCACGTGCCACCATGATCGTCCACGCCAACGATGGGGCCCGAGTACGGGTACTCGAAGAGCTGCGCGCCAGAACCGCGGTTCAGCCAAACGTCGTAACCACCGGGAACCTCAAAGTCAAGCTGAGTGACGCTGGTGTTCTCTCCACCATTCGCGAATGAGGCACCAAACAACGCCAACGTGCCAGGACGCACTGGGTACGGGGTGGTCGGATAGAGTTGGCGCGGCAGATCAGGCGAAGCAGGGACCGGGTACTGCACAAGCAAAGTGGACTCGCCGAAACTACCGTTGAAGGCGTGCGCACGGACCACGTCGAAGGGATGAACGGGGTTGGACGGAGGATGCGCGAGGAGTACGATGTCGCTTCCGTTGGAAACGTCTTGTGTCGCAGTGAGGGTCACGCTCGCGCCGGCGGCGGACTCGGTGGCGCGCAATGACCAATTGGAGTTCGGTGAGTCCTCAAGCGTCCAGCCGCGCGGGAAATCGACTTGGAGACTCGTGTGCGCCGGAATACGAACGCCAGACGAGCCCACCGTGCCGTTCACGCGGATGCGGAAGAAGTCAGCGATGCCCTGGGCGTAGCTCGTAAGATTGGTTGCTCCTACGACCTTCGTGAAGTTCCATGCACTTGTGCCATTAGTCATGTTCCAGCCGATGTCTTGGATGCCGTCGCGGGGGTTGTTGCCCAGGATAGCAGTGGGTGACCACGCTTGGTAGTCCCGCGTGCTCGTGATGTCCGTCGTGTGAATGGTGGTGCGGACTGCGTCTCCCTTGAGGCGAACGAGTTCGCTGTAACGCGCGCTTGGCACGTCGATCTTCATTGGCGAGACGCCAGTGGCTGGCGCGGTGATCATGCTGGTTGGTTGGCCGAAGTCTGGCAGGATCACCAAGTCTGTCGTGCTGCCCATGAGTTCGTCGTCACCGTGCAGCGTGTACGGGCGGCCAAACACGTTATCGAGCACCATGGCCGAATCCATGCCAGGGCCGAGGTAGCGCATGATGCGTTCCTTCCAGAAGTCATGCTGGCCACTCGCGCCCTCGATGATGAGTTGCTCCAGCTGGTTGTGAGCGCCACACGAATCGCTTGGGAGACCGTCAGCCGTCCTGAGGAAGTCCTCCGCTTGGGGCTTGAGCTTGGCATTCACGATCGAGCTGATCGGGATGGACGATTCGCTCACGAAGCCCCCCACGTAAAGCATGGATTGGATCATAATCAGGCTGACTATGACCGCCTCCATTACATGCGTGCTCACGCGACTGCATGACGACCCATCATGCGAAACACTTCCGAAGATGGTACATGTCCGAATGCCCGATCACGTGTCTCGTGGTGCTATCTGTTCTGGTTTGTCGAACAAACGGGCACGAAACGAGGCACCACCAATGGTAGCTCGATCAGGGTTTCGATAGCATGAACCCGTCGGTCAGCGGCCATTGGCCGACAAGATAGCAGCCAAACCGCCTTCCCCATCGTTACCAGTCTGCCTATGGGTCAGGATGCCTGGGGCCTCCACAATGGTCCAAGTGCACATATTGCACCCGTGCGGCCAGACACCCGCTGAGGCGATGGCGTAGTTATCAACCTCAGGCCCCTCGTCCACCATCATACCGAGTGAGTCCCCCCTAGCCCACCCGTACACTCGGTAGGCGTAGCCGGGGGTCCAATCCGAATAGTCATCCACGCCGCCTCGGTCCCACAAGAGGCCCACGCTGCCCTTGAGGTCACCAGCGGGACCGCCTGCGCCCTCCGCGTATCCCCCCCCCCAGGTTAGGACCCTGTAAAAGTCGTTCCCGCCGTCATCGCGAGCAATGCCCAGCCCATTGGTTCCGCTGCCAAGGGCGCGGCCCATGGCGGCGTAGGTATCATTTCCCGCATAGTCCCTCAGGAGTCCGACGCCGTCGATTGCTCCACCTTGGCAAGCACCGCCGCAGGCATAGTAGTCGTTTCCCGCGTAGTCCAATATGATCCCGATGCCAAGCCAGCCCCCGCCTTGGGCTGGGAGTCCATTGCTGTACCTGTCGTTTCCGCCCATATCGACGCTGATCGCGATGGGAAGCAGGCCGGGGCTTGTGAGGGCGCCCTGGAGCAGCGTGGTCCCTCCCGCGTTGTTCCAATAGACGTCGTCTCCGCTTGGGTCGATCTGCACGATGCGGTTGATCCCCTCGACGTCGTTTCCGGGTGAGCCCAGCCGCAGCACGCCCGTGCCGGCTGCGCCTGGATCCGCAATCGGGATGGGTGGCCACGCGCCTGCTTGGACTGCTTGCTGGAGTTGGGGCATGACGATCGCTTCGAGCGTGTCATCCAGCGCTATGGCAGCGTTGATGAGGCCCTCCATATCGACTTCGCCGCTGAGGGCTTGCTCGCGCGCCGATGGCTCCGTGCCGTTGCGTTGGAGCGTGAGCGTCATGAGTTCTTGTTGCTCCGCAGGTGTGAGCTTGCTGAATGCCTCGTCACGCGCGCTCCACGCTTGGTCCACCGCCACGAGGAGGAGGAGCGTGGGAGCGGAGACGCGGGGATCCAGCTGGGCGAACGGCGCCAGATCGGTTGGCGATAGCGTTTGTCCCATGCGGGATGCGAGGTGTTGCATCAAGCCGGGCAGCGTCGCGCCAGGCGGCACGACGGTCTTGCTTGCTGGCGTGACGTGATAGCCTGCTTTGGTGGCGAGGACGCGCATGAGGTCAGCGTCACTCAAGTCCGAAGGCAACGCTGGCACGCCCACGGTTGGCGCGTGCCAGAGACTGCCCACAGTCGGAACGGATAGCAATAGGATGCACGCGACGGCCCAGAGCCTCATGCCTCACTCGCCTCGCTGCCGCAGTTCCCGGGAAGGCGCTTATAGGCATCGGGGCCGGGCGAAGCTGAGCTTTGTGGTGTGAACTGGACGAACCTCGAACGAGTTGCCAGCCCACGACGCACCGCAGGCAGCACCGCCCACGGCCATCATCATACTGACCTCGACGGCAAGAGCCGAATGGACTGACAGAGCTGCCTGCGAGAGCTTTCGTCGTGGTGGAGCCGCAGGATATCACCGCAGGCGTTCGCCGCGCCGTTGGTCCAGCTTCATGCGTGTGGAGTCAGTAAGGGGATGCCCCCGTGGGCATGACTCGCCTGCGGGTGCGCCCAGTCGGGTCGGTTTGCGAATCGTTAAGCGCGTGGCGGTTGGAGCCGGGATCGATGCGCGTGGGGTGGTTGGTTGGTGTCGTGCTCGTGCTCTCAGGGTGCGCTGGGACTGGCGAGCCGCCTTCGCCGTCCACGGATCCGACCTCGACGACGCCCCTCCATCCTTGGCCGACGGTGGATCAAGCCGTCGTCGATCACGAGAGGGGGTGGCGTCCCTTGGGCGAGCCGCGAGAAGTGACGTACTACCTCGCTCCAGACGGATCGCTCACGACGACGCTCCCGCCTGAGGGGAGTGTTCCGGCCGACGTGGACATCACCGATCTCGTGAACCCGGTCAAGTCCGTCACGTACCACACATGGACTGGGGACGCTTTGACCGAGGCGATCGCCATAGAGAGCGTGCGCGAGGCGACTGTCTACTACCGCGCGGACACGAACATGAAGAGTTCCGCTGGCATCGTGAGCGGCTCGTGGGATCTGGTTGGGTGGATCGGAGACGAACGACAGCTTCGCAAGAGCGATGGTGCCGTCGGCCCTGCGGAGCTAGAAGCTGAGAGCACTCATGTTGCTAACTTCTCGTTCTTCATGCCCCGAGGCGGAATGGTCCTGCCGGCAGGGTCTCGTCCGAGCTTCTACGTGTTCAGCAACTACTACCAGACCAAAGATCATCCGCTCCAGTTCCTTACGGGAGGCTCCACGCCCACGCATGTGCGTCTCCGAATTCAGCCCATCGAGATCCTTTACGCGCCCACGAACGCTACTCTGATCGATGAGACGGGATCGCTTGACGCACACCAACCCGGGACCGATGTGGGGAATGGTCCCGACACCTTGCGGTATCCCGTGCGCCTCGGTTGGGACATGGGAATGACGCGAATGATCGAGATTAGCGTGGCGCCAGCTGAGGGCCAGCTTGGGCATGTGGATCTTGATCTATTCTTGGAGGCGCCTGGAGTCGGTCACACGCTCTTGACGAAGGGGTATGTTGAGTACGGCTCAACACACCAAGCCTCCGAGCGCATCGACCGGTATCCTCCCAACGCGCTCTCGGATGGGACGTACACTCTCATCGTGGCGAACTGGCAGCCCACCCCCGTCAAGTTCCATCTCGAAGGCAGGGTGTATCACAAGGCGTGACTCACTGCTTGCCGAGTTGGAACGTCGCGATCCAGACGTTGTTCCCGAAGAACGGATCGTACGCGTATGACCAGCTTTGTGGTCCGCTCGTTGGGTCCAACCTGGTGTCGTCACTCCATTGGGAGCATGGCGCGTTGTTGAAGCCCACGTCCGAGTAGAGCTTGTAGAGGCCCGTACTTTCGCGGGCGATGTTGCCGAAGATCTCGACGTCACGTTGGCACGTCTGGTCTGCGGAACTTCGGATGTGGTAGTTCACGCTCGAGCCACGGCTCAGCACGATGTTCTCCCAGGTGAGGAACGCCTTGCTTGGCGACGTGCCGTCGCCGTGGAACAAGCCCAGCCTGATGACGCCATAGGCTGGATCCACGTGGAGCCTCTGGGTCGAGCACGAGGACGAGAGGTCCGCGTCGAGGCGCCAGATGGTCCCGCCGTTCGCGTCGAACTGCAAGTCCACGTGGTCCCCTTGGCTGCTGATGCGCGTGACCCCTGATAGCTTGGTGTCGATGCCTCCAAGCGTCGCAGTCACGATGCCTTCACCGGGGGCGAAGTCCGCATTGAGGATGAGGTTCGCTGCGTTCGTGACCGAGTCGCGCTTTGTCGTGGACGAGCATCCAGAGGCGCCGCTTGCGCCACCGCCGACCGTGGCGCCGTCGCGGAAGGTGACGGCCACGAGGTTCTCGAGCGTGACGTCCTTTGCTTCGTCCTTGAAGCTCACGGTGGCATGCACCTTCGAGGGAACGGCGTCGCTTTCCGTCTCCTTGTAGGAGAGCACGTCCTTGGGACCAAACGTGAAGCCGACCCGAGCGTCCGGAAGGTACTCGAGTCTAACGTTCTTCTCAAGGAGACTGATGCTTGCGCCAGGCAGGGACAAGACGCCACTGATGCACGTCTGCGTCTCGCCAACGACCGACGTGTCCGAAGAGACGAGTCTCGTGGCGCTTGCGTCGCACGAGCCATAGTCCGCAACGCCGTCTTGGAGCGTGACTTGGCGGAAGTCGAAGCCCGAGATGCTGGGCACGTCCTGGAGCCTCGCGCTTGCTCCAAGGATGGGAAGCCAGACGTTGTGCACTTTCACGCCATTCAAGTCAAGGAAGCCCCACACGTGCACGCCCGTCGCGCTCGACTCATAGGTGAAGTTGAGGTGCGCGTTGTTGGGGACCGCGTCGATGAGAAGATCGACGGGGGCGCCGCCGCTGGACCACGTGATGGCGAGGGGCGTGAGCGGCTCAGACGCCGTGTACGTGGCATCCACACTGCCCGGCCCGTCCTCCGGGGGCGTAAGGCGGACATCCAGTTCCATGTGTGATGGCGCAGCCAGGCTTGCTTGCGCGAAGTCGCGCTTGAACGATCCCACCTCCACGGCGTACTGCGTGGTCTTCGTGACGTCCGGCGTGATGGTCAGCGTGAACGACGGGAGACCGCGAGTGCTCGCATCATACGTCGCAGTGAAGCTCGTATCCCGGGTCGTGCCCTTGAAGAGACCTATGGTGATCCCGCTGATGCTGAACGTGACTTCGCGGGGGACCACGAAGGGGGCGGGCACGCCGTAACGTAGCGCGTTTCCGGCGACGACCACTGTGAAGGCGGCCACGTTGTTGCGCGCGTCATCGACGATGAGGAATGCCGTGTGGGCGTTCCGGTCGTAGTCGATGCGCACCGAGTTGGTTCCGATTTCGTCGCCAAAGAAGTTCACTACGCCGTGCCCCGTGAGCGCGGAGGGGGCGAGTTGGTAGCACGCTTCGTAAGGAGATGAGCGGCCGGCGATCTCGGCGATGAAGCCGTACTGGTTCTCGCCGCAGTGGTAAGCAGAGTGGTCCTGGGGTGGTGTACTCCCATCGGCGGACTCGGGGGCCGCGCTTGGTGCTGCGCCCGCGGGGAAGGTTTCTCCCAGGGGGGCGTAGCTTATGATGCCTTGGCCCACGCAGTCTCCCTGGCCGTGCACTTTGAAGCCGCCTCCGGTGGCGGGGTCGCAGGGCGTGAGTTGTTGGAGGATGATGCCACGCAGGAGGGCGTTTTCTGGTGAGAGCGTGTTGAAGGCGCCATTCACGCCAGCGTCGTAGGCTTGCAGTCCAGAGCGGCCAGCGCTTGAGGCGGCGCCCAGTCCCGCGTCCACGCCATCGAAGTACGCGCCCAGCGCGTCGCGACCAGCGGCATCCGCGAGGGCGAAGCCCTCGTCCACCGTGCCGAAGTAGGCTTGCGCGGCGGCTTGGCCACTCGCCGAGGCGACTTCGCCCGTCGTGTTGACGGCTCCGAAGTACCCAAGCAGGGCGAATCGTGCCGCATCGCTCGTGAGGTTGGTGGAGTCCGTCACTACTTGCTGGTACGAGGTGATGGCGTTTCGTCCGGCAGCGCTTGCTGCGTTGAGCGATGCGTTCGTGGTGTGGTTGTACGTGACGAATGCTGCCCTACCAGCGTCCGCCCCGGTGGTCGTGGCGTTGGTCGATGCGTTCATCGAGTCGCGAATCGTGTGGGCGGTGATCACGCTTGCCGCGTCGAGCCCGTTGGTCGTGACGTTCTGTCCCGCGTGGATCGTTTCCGCGGCGAGGGGTCCAGCCAGGCCAAGCTTGCTGGTCAAGTCATCGTAGGTGCCAGCGGAGTAGTTCGAGAATCCTTCGGTCAGGTCGAGCGCGTTTTGTCCCGTCTTGTCGGTGAGGTCGGCCACGGTTCTTCCGGCGCCGCCGCCAACGTCGCCGGCGGCATTGATGGATGAGTCGTATGTCGTCATCGTGGTTGAGGCGATGTTCGTCGTGAGGTTCGCGGAATCGTGGGCGACTTGGTTGTACGAGGTCAACGTGTTCCGGCCTGCTGCGCCAACGGCGTTGAGTGCGAGGTTCGTGGTGTCGGAGTAGGCTCGGAGGGCGGACTTCGTGAGGTTGCTTGTCGTGCTGATCGAATCATCCACTGCGCGATTGACGGCTGGGATCGTCTCGCTGCCGGCTTGACTCACCGCGTCCATTGTGGCCGCGGTTTCCTTGTTCGCGAAGATGATCGCGTCCCGGTCGGGAGTCGCCATTGCCGCCCCAGTGAAGAGAGTGGGCATCAGGACGGCGAGCGTGAGGAGCATGGCGGGCAGGCTGGGGCGGAGCATGGGGGATCACCAAACGAGGGGGGAGATTGGAGTGTGAGGTTGGGGAGAGGGGTCGGAAGGCCCGACCCAGAGAGTGTGCGCGCTGGGTCGGGACTACACTGTGCGGGTGGCGCAAGAGGGGTTGCCGTAGAGAATGTAGCAGGCGTCTTTGCCGCCTTGGGTGGCCGCGCACCTAGCGAGGCCGTTGAGGCCGTCGCACTCGCCGGCGATGGTGAGGTCGCTCGTGACGGGGTCCGTGGCAGCGGGCGTTGTCGCCGCGAGCGCGGAGGGCGAGGTGGCGATCAGGAGGCTGGCGGCGATCAGGATCATGGCGGTCTTCATTTGCAAACACCTTTCATCGCAGCCGCATGTGGGCCGCAATGCGAGTGTTCCTCGCCTTAGATATCAAGACCATCCCGCATTCCTAGACACGAGCCCCGCTGGCTATCAAACGTTCAAGATGTCATTAAGACGTGACGCCACGATGGTGCCGGGTATGGGGCGTTGGCCACGTGCGGCGGCAACGAGGCGGCATCGGCGTCGTTTCCGGGCTCGCAGGCGTGGCTGCGCGCGATGTTGATGAGATCTAGCCGACGGTCGCGGTGTTCGTCACGATCTCTGCCTTCACATGGAAGCCGACGGCGGCCTCATGATCTGATTTGGAGACCGACGTCCTCGCTGGTGCCCGAACTATAGGCGCCGGTGTGCCCGATGAGAAAGCCGTCGGTGTCATGGAACGCGTAGCTCGCGCCACGACCCTCATGGCTTCGTTGGCCTTGCGTCGCCAGTCACAACAGGACGCGTAGCGCCTGGGGCACGACATCGACGTCCACTGGCGTCGAGCCGTAGATCTCCCCGTCGCCAAGTAGCGGCGATGGCTCCCTCGGCTCGATGCGGACGTGCTTCGCGCGCCCCAGCAGGACGCGCTCGTGCCCCACGTGCGCGCCGCTGAAGATCTTGGGGAACAGCCGCAACAAGCCCACGCGACCCACCGCCCGCAGCGCCACGACCTCAAGCACGCCATCGTCGGGCAGCGCCATGGGCGCGACCTCCATGGCGCCGCCCATGTGCCTGGTGTTGCACACGGCGACCAGGACAAGGGGCTCCTCCACGACGCGGTCATCCATCACGAGGCGCGTCATGGGAGCGCGCAGGTGCGCAAGCTCCGGAAAGACCGCGAGCGTGTATCCCTTCGCGCCGAAGCGCTTGAAACGCCGATTCGCGAGGTCCGCGCACTTCGCCATGAAGCCAATGCCGAACACACCGATGAAGAAGCGCTCGCCCTGCGCCCAGCGCACCCG
>Ga0265292_1002990_pt1 | contig 10915 bp, 9 predicted proteins | sample Munlanlewell296A_FD_189080 | JGI IMG/M metagenome (GOLD analysis project Ga0265292, IMG submission 189080) | Leachate microbial communities from a municipal landfill in Southern Ontario, Canada - Leachate well 296A | ecosystem: Engineered > Solid waste > Landfill > Unclassified | place: Canada... | reverse complement strand
TGTCATATATATGTGTCCATCAGCTCCAGATGTGACTAAGTTATTAGTAATTCAGCATATCTTGTCATGTGCCTGCAGAATCTCCCGAAGCACTATTACTTTTCGCATTTAGTACCTCCCGATAAACATCGAGAGTTGCTAGAGCACATCTCTCCCACGAGAATTCGGCAGCTCGTGCTTTGCCTTTTTCAACCATGCTGGCCGTATCCTCGGTGTTCGTAAGAATCTTATGAATCACTTGCTCCATATCTTTAGGGTCATCGGGATCGAAATATTCAGCTGCGTTTCCTAAAATCTCTGGAATACAAGAGGCGTCAGCGGCAGCAACCGGGGTGCCGTGCCCCATGGCTTCCAGTGGGGGAAGTCCAAATCCTTCTGCCTTGCTTGGGAAAACAAAAAGCGCGGCCTTCTCATAAAGGGCAGAGAGTCTGGAATCCGTGAGAAATCCAGGGAAAATGACTCTGTCATCAAGATGATTTCTTGATATGGAATCCAGCACGCGTTGGTGACCTCCACCGGGAACGCCGGCAATGATGAGTTTGTAGTCTGAGAAAGCCGGTTTTTTAACCAGTATTGCGAATGCCTCCACAAGAGTGTGAACATTCTTGTGAGGCTCGGTGGCGCCGGTAAAGAGAAGATAAGGGGAATACTCGTCACCGAAATCGCGGTCGGCCTCCAAGACCTTCCGTTGAGTAGCCCCAAGATATACCACTCTGAGACTTTCGGGAAGCACATGCAAATGAGTTTCGATCTTTCGGGCAGCGTCCAGCGAGTCGGTCATTATTATGGATGCCTTCGCAATGGCAATCCGAACCGCGATACGAAAATAAGCCATGCCAATACGATCCCGGTTTTCAGCGTGGGTAATAAAATGGGCGTCGTGTATAGACACGACGCAAGGGCAGCTGAGAAATAACGGTGAAGAATTTGCCGGCATGTGTAAGAGGTCAACGCGATTTTTTCTGAGTAACATAGGTAAGCGCACATGCAACCAAAGAAGATCCTTCGCAAGGTTGAACGGGCGGCTTATGAAATTCTTGTGTTCTTGCGGGCTGGGTCCGGAAAATGTAACAATTTTCACATCATCGGGGTTTATTTTTGAAATTGCCGCGAGAAGATTATTTACGTATACAGCAGTACCTGTTTTCGTTCGCCCGAGGACGCTGGTATCAAAGGCAACCCGCCATACTTTTTTGGAACTTTCAGATTGATTAATCAGATTGACGACTCGACTCTAGTAGTGTATGGCTGCATCGTAAAATAGAATATCAGCCGTACAGCGGATATGCCAAGTTTCACACATATCGCAGTGTCCGATATTTCAACGTGACGAATCGCTTCCGTAACTCGCATTTATATAAATAAATATACACGGGATATTAATGCCAATTATGGAAGACGTTGGGTTTGCTGTAAAGTGCGGCCTGCTGCTAAGATTTATTAATATCGGCGAATCACAATTGGACAAAAGCAGCGCGAATGAACTTCTGAAAGCCCACTCGAATGCGGATTTTCTGCTAACACAAAGGTCATAATGAAAAAGAATGAAGAAATTGACGAAGGATATAAGTGCGTGCTTTGCGATGGGAGAGAGTTTGTAGTTGAGCTGGAGAGTTTAAGTGATAACAGCGGCTGCAGTAAGGAGCGTTTCAATATAGTCCGCTGCTTAAACTGCAGTCATGGAAGTATATTTCCATATCCTCAACAAGAGGATATCGATAAATTTTATCCGGAGCAATATTATGCTCATGTGAATCCCCGAAACACTCCGAAAAAACGGGTAAAATCGTTTCTAAAAAGGCAAAGTCACCGGCGGTTTTCCGGGAAGTTTTCCAGTATTGATGATTCTGGAAACAAACCGGGTGTGTGGGCGAGATTACTTGCAGAGCCGGCGTACAAAGCTAATGGCAACCTGCTGGATGTTGGTTGCGGAAATGGTGAATACCTATTCTTTGCACAATCGTGTGGTTGGTTCGTTAAGGGTGTCGAGCCCGACAGTGATGCTGTTGAAGCGATGCGTGCGGCAGGATTGGATGTTGCATGCAGCACTGCCGAACATCTGCCTTTCCCTGCGGAGAAGTTTGATGTTGTCAGATCCTGGCATTCTCTCGAGCATACATATTCGCCTTTATCTGCCCTGTCCGAGATCAAACGTGTGCTCAAACCAAATGGTCACCTGCTCATCAGTGTGCCGAATTACGGCTGCTATCAAAGCAGAAACTTGGGAAAATACTGGCCCCCCCTGGAGGTTCCACGGCACTTGCACCACTTCACTGACCAGTCTTTGAACACAGCTCTGGAAAAAGTCGGTTTGCGGAAGGAATGCGAATATCTATATTCAGGCATTCCATTTTTTGATCTGGGATGGAACATCAAGGTTATGCGCGCGCAGGGTATTAATCCCGGAGAGACTTTTCTGCGTGTAATTAATTCCACAATCAGTGAAGCAGCTGGCAGGTTGACCGGGAAGGATTGCCGGTCATTTCTGACCTGGTGGATCCGGAAAATTGATTGAAGATTACTTGATGTAGTCGCCTGAATCGAACCCCGGCGATAAATCAATCTTCCTGATCATTTACAAGACTGTTGCTGATGCCCTGCGCCAGGAACGCCAGTGATATGCCGATTGCCAGGCTGATGACAAAAGCGATCACTGCTTTCTGTGTCATCTGATTCCCCACTACTGAATATGTATCCGCAGGCCCTGCGACTTGAATATCAGCGCTACTGGCCTGCTGGCTAATAAGGGTCTCATAATTCTTCAGAATCGATTGACGCCTGTCCTCCAGCGCGCGTGCCATGCTTACGTCAGGATTTGACCCTCCGGGCTGAACAATAGCATACTGTTTTTCTACTTCCTTAAGCTCATCCATTATTACCGCCTTGGCGGTTTCAGAACCCGCCTCGCTGGCTTCCTTGAGATAAGCCACAAGCCCTTCTCCTACAGCGTTTGCCAGTATCTGGACCCGTCCGGGATCATTGTCCAATACTGATATATTGACCATGGGAGTGTTCTTAGGCTGGTCGGTCGTAATTCTGCCGCGAAGCACTTCCGGCTTCCAGTCGAGACCTGCTATAGCCAGAGATTTTTCCAGGACCGGTTTCGTATATACAAGTTCCGCGTAGGTTGCGCCGATGCGGTCGCCAGCCTGCTCGATATTGATGCCGGCAGACGAAGCGTTGGCTATTTGTGGTAAACCTGGAATCACTGAGACTTCGGCGCTGTACATGTCGCCCTGTCGCAGTGAAGTTGCCAGCACATAACCTGTTACCAGAATCACTATGGCCAGTACGAGCCATTTCCATCGCCAGATTACATGAATAAAATCCGCTAGCTCCATCTAAAACCTTTCATTGAAAAACTTCCTGTAATGCGTAGCGCATATTAAGTACCGGCTAATCCTGACAAATGTTATATATTATAGCCGAAAAATATGCCATATATTCGATTTGCCGGACATAATAATGTGTCTTTAATGTGTCTTTATATTCTTCCTTGAGCGGCTACCGAGCCTTTTCGGGTAATACTTTAATAACTTTAATGACTTCGGCAGTCCATATGTTTCAGCCATCCAGCTCAAAGACGGCGCTATCCACCTTGCCTGGTAAGCCATTTTGTCACTCATTCTTCCTACCAGAACAAAATTCAAAATGTTCCAACCGCTGAATGGCCGGTAAAAATAGTAGCATATACCGTCTTCGTAACGGCCCTTGAATTCAGCTACCTGCTCAGGCGGCCATAAATAATTCCATACCACTCTCTGAAGTTTTCGCGGCTTCATACGCTTCATCGCGGCCTCCGGGGCAAGTTTCACGTCCAGCAGCCGTTCTATATGCCTGATCGTCATATAAATTACTGCGGTAACTTTTTCCCGGCGCGCTATCCTCTCGAGTAAATTCCAGTCGACCACCTCATCCTGGCGTACGTATTCGGCGATGTCCACCAGCCATTTGAGTCTTGCACAGCCATGTCGATTAGCATGTACGAGCAGGTGTAACAGCTGATCCTCGCGCCCGGGGACATGAACCGCCCTACCACTTATTACAACTTGCCGCGAACGTTCCCAGACGCCCTCCATGTCCAGCATGCCGATGCCCATCGTAAACAGGTCAAACTGAAACTCGAGACATGTATCAACCGGCGATACACATTGTACATGAGCCTGCACATCATATCGGGTTAATTTTGGCGGTAAAGGCGAAAAATCCTGCTCAACTGGTTGATATTTCAGATCTTTTAACACTTTACATACTTTTGGCCAATTTTCTTCACCGATTATCACATCGACATCCGACATCGGTCGCAGGCCGATGTCACCATAAAGACTCTCGGCCAATGCCGCACCCTTGAGCAGCATCAGTTCCACGCCAGCCTCGGCGAACGCATCGGCTGCCTTTTGAAACTCAGCCATCTGTTTCAGGTTGGCGGCGGTTATGTTCAGGTAAAAAACAGATAGTCGGCCGATGACGTCTTTTGGAACACCGGCCTCAGGTTGCAGGGACGAAAGATGCCTTAACAGCAATCCCGCAGTGCCGTGAATCATGCTTTGCGATATCAGGGTATCCCAATCGATATCCGTTTTTACCAAACGCGATATTTCCGTTTTGCGGTCGGCGTCAATCTGAATGCAAGCTGTAGCGATCAGTAACTGCCACTCATGGCTTCCGATATGCGGACGGTTATTGTCATTTGTCTTATTCATATGTTTGTGTTCAATCTTGCCCCTTCTATGCCAGCTCCTTTTTGTTTTCGATAAGCTCAAGCTGAGCTCTGATCAGACCGGCCTCGAACCAGAATAAAACCATAGCGGGCCAGATAAATAGCGAGTCTGCTGTCATACCGTTCAGTAGTAGTGCAATCATGCCAAGTACTAAGGGAACAGCAATTCTGGTGCTCTCGCCGCCATTGCGAATAACAAGCCACGCATGCCTGCCTAACAGGATGAGCGTGCCGGCAAACAACATTGAACCAATCAATCCCTCCTCCACCAGTATCAATATGTAGACATTGCTTATCGGGATTGGTGATTCCAGATCAAAACCAAACTCGTCAGCAACGAGGTGCGATACAATGTTTCCGCCATGCCATATACCAACTCCCACCATCGGTTGCTGCAAGAACACGTCAGGTGCCTTCTTCCACATATCCCAGCGCATGTCAATGCTTTCCTGCTGACGCTCTTCAGACAATATATTAAAATTCAGATTCTGCAGTGACATGAGTGAAAAAATCAATATAACTACAATGCAGGATACTGTAAATAATACCAGACCAACTCTCAGTCCCTTCTTCAATCGCGACCAATGCATTGCAACATAAATGGTTGCACCTATCCCCATCATTACCGCAACCACCCAGCTTCCCTTTGCAAATGTGGCAAGGAGTGCGGCGATCGATAACGCAGAAGCAGCACCCCATAGCACTTTCTGCATGTTGCTACGCGATACCACGAATAAATAGACAAGTATGGGGATAACCTGCACCATGAATATTCCAAGTACTGCAGGTTGAGCCAGGGTTGATCCGCTGCGATAAAAAACCGCACTTTTAAGAGGTGATTTTTCCTCAGTAAGTGAGCCGTAAAGAAAATTATTTGCAAGAAAATATTCCAGCAACGCGTATGCTGATATGACGACAGCCAGAATAGCCAGAGTGTAAAAGATGAGCTCAACTGTCTTACGACTCTGACCAAGTACGGCGGTGCCATAATAAAGAAGCAGTACATAACATATGTACGCGACAACCAGTCCCAGCTCATTGCCGTTTGTTACGGCAAAAAGACCACGAGCGGTAATAAATACCAGACTGATTAATAGCCCGACATCAAATATACCCGGCCGAATGTGCCTCCTGTGAATCCATGAATACCAGATGATCGGAGGTGCCGCTATCATGAAAAGCACAGCCATCGGGCTGATTCGGAATGGTCCCGCCATTAAACCAACACTGATAAAAGTCTCGGGATATAGAAGAGTACCCGCCACCATCAGCATCAGCACGGCCAGCGCCACGTTAAAGAGGCGGCCATCTTCACGAATGCCGGCACCGAATTTATCTGAGACGTTCATTCCTGATTATTCACCTCTGCCCATAAAAAAACCGTCAGGACGTTGTGGCTCTCGAAAAACGGCTTTTTATGGTGTGCAAAACCGCCTTGTCATTTTCATCAAGCCCCAGCGCCACTGTTAATGTCACATAAACGGTCAACAGGATCGCTGCAGGAAATACAATAGCAGTCAGGTTCGAGCCCGGGCTCACGAGCCGTTGTTCAACTAAAACCAGCAGCGAGCCGGCAGCGCCCGCAATTATTGGCTTTAAATAATGGTAATCGTAAGCATGCATGCGCATGAATATCCATACTTCCACAGCCCGCATGAGGTTGATCACCGCGGCGCCGGTGGCGTTGGCAATGGCGGCTCCCACGATCCCAAGCCGTGGTATAAGCAGAAAACAAAGCGCGACATTCACGACCAGAGACGCCGATACATTCACCATTTCCATCTTCGAACGCCCGGACATAAGTACCATCAGTCCCGCTGTACCCGTACTGGCATTGATCAGCTGACCCAGGGCGAGTAAAATGAGGGCAATGCTGCCTGCCGTGAACTCGCTGCCAAACATCTTCATCAAAGGGTCGGCAAACGTTGCCGTAACCAGAAAAATCGGCAGGCTGAAGATGAATATCCAGCGGCCTACTGTTTTATACAGAGAATGCAGCTCCGTGGAACGTCGCCTGTTATACAGATCAGATATAATCGGAGTGAACACGGTTGCGAATGCCAGCAGCACCACGGAGCCGCCAGTGCCCAAGCGAAGCGCCGCGCCATAATAGCCGACATCCGTCGAAGACCCAAGGTAACCCATAAACAGCATGTCTACCCAGGCCAGCACAATCCCCAGGATATTGGAAAACGCGAGGGGATACGAGTAACGGAAGATACGCGCCACAGGACTGGATGGCTCCGGCTGGGTACGGTCCGCGCGCGGTAGCGCCAGCACTACAAACCAGAGCGACATCCCCGCCGCCAGCACAATTGATGCCGTGTTGGCCCAGATCACTCCTACCAGGCTGGCGCCAAATGCCACGGCCACAACTGAGAAACCAATCTTGGATAACTGCTCACCCATGTCACGGCTGTATACCTGGTACTGCATGCGGTTAATGCCCTGGGTGGTCGCGTTAAGGAGCCTCGCCATAACCCAGAAGGGTATGGAAAGTGCGAAGATCCGCAGGGCTGTCACCTCTTCAGGGCTGCTTTCCATGACCAGATTCGATAATTGTGGCGCCACACCGATTATTACGGCCGTGACCGCGACTGATATCGGGATACCCAAAGATAACCCCGCCGACAGTGTCTTTTGAACCAGTCTGTATTTGCCTTCACCCGCAAAAAGGGCTACATATCGCACAACACCAAAATCAAGCCCCACCATGGCTACTACACCCATGATATTTATGATCGTGAATATCAGAAAATACAGACCAAGATCGCTTGCGGAAAGCGACCGCGCCAGAAATACCGTATAAGCGAATAATAGGACAGTACGACTTACTGCCCCAAAGAGATTGATTATCGCGCCCTTGGCCAGATTGGGGATGTTTGAGGCTTGATGCCCAACGACTGTGTTCGGTTTATCTTTATCTAAATTCTTCATTTATTCAGCTGCTTTGAAACCGATCATTTGGTCCCTCTTTGTGTGATTTCTCCACCAGTGATCTCAACATGCCCGCCGACAGCCAGAATACAACCATGTTGGGCCATACCATAAGCGAAGTCATGGCAAAACCGCTGATCAGAATCAGGATCATGCTAGCAACGACCGGCAACCCCCATTCGAAGATTGATCCTCCGCGTCTCAGCAACCTTGATGCCTGTATTCCAAAAAGGACCAAGGTGGCGCTCGTCAATATGACACCAATAATGCCCTGCTCCACGAGAACCGTAAGATATATGTTGTCAATAGATGATGGACGGTTTTTTGCGTCTGGCGCCTGGCTGACGCGTATAACTTCCGCATTTCCCTGCCACATACCTGCTCCAATAAGGGGGTTTTCCTTAAAAGTTACAGGTACTCTTGACCACATATATTCTCGCGGTTTAAAACTCTCGCTGGTTCGTGCCTTGGATAACGTTCCCGAATATACCGTACTGTGAAATGCTATGGTAAAAATCCCAAGTGCGAGTAACCCTGAAATGAGTGTAATCAACATTGGGCGCGCTGATGCAGGGCGTCGTTTGATAATCAGAATCAGTCCTGTCAAAATCAGGACGGCGGCTGTACCCCAGCCACCCTTGCTGTATGTCAGCAGTAGCGCCAGCATGGAAAGCACAATAGCGGCACCCAGAGCGACTTTCCGTGATCCCGCTGACTTGATGAAAAAAAAGATTGAGAAGGGTGAAGCCTGCACCAGGAAAGCGCTTAGCGCCCCCGGATGCCCCAACGTTGACCCGCTTCGATGATAGCCGGCCCCGGGGAAAGGCACCATGCTCGCCTTGATGATTCCCTCATAAAGAATATTGCGGCCCAGAGCAAACTCGATAACCGCATATGCAGCAGCAATAACACTCATACTGACAAGGACAATAAACAGCACCCGCAGCGAGCCCCTTTTCTGCCCCAACACAGCGGCGCCATAGTAAAGCAGCAGCACATAGCCTATGTAACCAACCACCAGTCCCAGCTCATTACTGTTTGTGGCTGCAAATACCCCCCTTATTCCAACAAAAAGCAATGTAATAACAAGAACTGCATCAACAGCGGAATACTTCAGTGTCGCCTTTTGTTTCCAGAAGTACAAAAAGATGGATGGCGCCGCAAGCACAAACAATAACCCCATTGGGCTGACGCGAACGGGTCCAGCACGTAAACCGACACTTGCCAGATAGTCAGGATATAAAAGAGTCCCTGCCAGCAAAAAGGAAATTGAAACGAGTGCCGCCATATATTGCCAGCGTGGTTCAAGATGTGCCGGCGGCGTCAACGGATCCGCGGCTTCAGCCTGCAGGATAGTCAATTTAAACCCCCTCTGCCTTTATCAGCCGTTTTTTCACGAGTCCGAGTACTGTTTTGTCTTGTGCACTCAGGCCCAGCATCACAGTCACAGCAGTATAGACAACGAGCATGCTGGCGGCCAGTATCGCAACCCTGAACAGTCCCGTATTTCCAATGAAATATCTGCCCAGCAATACCACCATTGCGACACTCGCCGTACCGGCCAGCAACGGCTTAATGTAGCCGAGGTCATACGCATGCGTGTGCATGAATATCCAAACCTCCGTGGCGCGCATCGTGTTTATAACCGCGGCCGCCGCAAGGTTAGCCAGTGCCGCGCCGATTAGGCCATATGAAGGGATCAGCAGAAAACACGCCAGCACACTTATGCCCAGCGCCGCGCTGATATTAAGCAGCTCCATCCGCGAGCGTCCAGACATGAGAACCATATAACCGGCCGGGCCTGAGGCAGAGTTTACCATCTGACTGAGCGCTAAAATCATCAGGGCGCCGCTGCCGGCGGCAAACTGGTTGCCGAACATGCCCATTATGGGGTCTGCAAACAGCAGCTGCAGCAGCACCAGAGGTAATGTGCAGATAAATATCCACCTGGTCACTGTCTTGTAGAGGGAATTCAGCTGGCCGGTGAATCGCTTGTTGTGCAGGTCGGAGATAACCGGGGTAAATACGGTGGTAAATGAAAGAAAGAGCGCGGAACTTATAACACCGACCCGCAATGCGGCCCCATAGAAACCCACCTCGGTGGACGTCCCCAGGTAACCCATAATCAACATATCACTCCATACCATTACCATCCCCAGAATGTTGGAAAACGCCAGCGGAAATGAATATCGCAGCAGATCGCGCGCGGAACCCTTCGCCCCCTGAACCAGGTTCTCCCCTTGCCGCGACATGATCTTGAATGTAAAGAACAAGGAAAGCAGCATCGCCACTAGAACCGACGCCACGTTGGCCCATATAACTCCCAGCAGACCGGCGCCAAGCATCAGGGCCGCTATGGTAAGTGTGAGCTTGGAAAGCTGCTCACCCAGGTCGCGGCTGTAAACCTGGTAGCGCATCCTGTGCAGACCCTGGGTTGTTGAATTAAACAGCCGGGCCGCCACCCAGAATGGAATTGAGATTGCAAAGATACGCAGGGCAGCGATCGACGTGTCGCCGGATTCATGCAGCCTGTCCACCGCGACAGGCGCCAGCGCTATCACGAAAGCTGCTACAACGATTCCGATCATTACACCAATTGATAACGCTGTCGCCAGCATTTTATAAGCCAGGCGAAAATTGCCCTCTCCTGCATATAGTGAAACATAACGCACTACTCCAAAATCCATTCCCACGGTACAGGCCAGACCGATGATGTTTACAACGGTCATGATGAGGAAATATCGGCCCAGATCGCTTACCGGTAACATGCGCGCAAGCATAACGGTGTAGCCGTAGGCAAGCAGGGTTCTGATGATCGTACCGGAAAGATTGATCAGGGCTCCCTTGGCAACCTGGGGAAGGTAGGCCGGTAAATCGCTGCTCTGGGTGGCCGGCTGTATGTCCAGCGCCTCCCGCTTTGCCCGGCTGGCGCTCACAAGTTCCCGGACCGTGTTTTTTCCATAAGCGCCGCCAGACCCCTGATATGGGATGGAAGCTGTTGCCCGGCGCCCCCGGAGGCGAACACAAAGGCGTCATCGTGTGTATGCATACCCGAAAGCAAACCGCGCGGGACAAAGATTTCCCTTGACATGCGCCCTTTTATTTCATAACCGGTCCGTGGGACCGCCACCATATCCGGCCCCGCGGGTGTTTGTGGTCCGCTGAATATATCCGTACCGATTTCCACCCGCTCGACCACGCGCGCGCCGCTGTCAGGATCATTGAGTTCGAGTAATAATCCTTTTATTTCTTCCATAA
>Ga0265292_1002989_pt1 | contig 10917 bp, 16 predicted proteins | sample Munlanlewell296A_FD_189080 | JGI IMG/M metagenome (GOLD analysis project Ga0265292, IMG submission 189080) | Leachate microbial communities from a municipal landfill in Southern Ontario, Canada - Leachate well 296A | ecosystem: Engineered > Solid waste > Landfill > Unclassified | place: Canada... | reverse complement strand
AAGAGATAAGAAGCTGGCCGAACATAACGCAAGGAATGCAGTAGCAAGATATATAGCAAAGATAAGTTTGGGCATAATAAAGAGCGGCGAGAAATATAAACCATACAAATGGAGAAATAATAAAAGATCCACGCAGAGCGGGATCCCGTTTGCGGGAGAAAAAGAAGCTGCATAAATAGAGAAAGACAAAAGTTGGTTATTAGAATAAAAGCAGAACTTCATTTTCTTTTAGGATGATCTAAAAGTGTGGGAGAAAGAGTTCAAAACGGCGTTTGAAGTCCCGTTAAGTTAAGGGAACATTCCAAAGTCGCGGTTAACCTCTCCCGGTTTATACTAAAATTTGCCGTAGCCCGTGTGGCATTGCCACTAACAGAGAGCTCAGACCTGCCTGCCGGTAGGCAGGTAGACGAGTAGTAAAACAAGCATGAATAAAGAATAACGAGCAAAGCAAGAAAGTCTTATGGCATAGCCATCACTATGTGAAAGAAAAAATAGATTGAAGTTGTTTGCAAAAAATAATAAGCTATGCACTTATGAATAATCAACCCTGCTCAAAACAGCCGGGCAGGCAAGTGTTGTCTGTGAGACCGAAGTCAGAAATGTGGGATAAATAAATCCCAAGGGTAAGCTGTTTTTTCTTGACTTTCTTTTCTATAGACAACGCCGTTATAAACCTTAAATTTGATTTTGGCAAAATATTATTCTAAATTGCCAATGACAAATTTAGGAGAAAAACTATGGTAACAACATTAGATAAATTCGGTCGAGTAATAATACCTAAAAGATTTCGTGAACGTCTTGGAATAAATTTTAAGTCGACTTTGAACATTTCGGAAGATGGGAAACGAATTGTCTTAGAATTAGTCCAAGAAAGAGAACCTGTTGTTGATCGAAATGGAATTCTTGTTTTTACTGGAAATTTAGAGTCCCCCAAAAGTGATTTGATAAAGACTGATAGAAATAAACGAATGCACAAATTATTAACTAATGAGGGCTAATGTTGAAAATTCTATTTGATAGTTCCGTGTTAATCGCCGCTTTTGTTGAATCTCATCCAAAACATAAATCTGCTTTGTCATTCTTGATGAAGGCAAAGAACAAAGAATTTGAATTATTTGTTTCATCGCATACAATATTAGAGATCTATAGCGTTTTAACAAGTGCTCCATTTAAACCCAAAATTACACCAATAATTGCAAAACAGTTAATTGAAAACAACATTAAGAAAATCGCAAAAACTATTTACCTCACAGATGAAGATTATTTTAAAATTGTTGAGAATATGAGTAATTCAAATTTCTCTGGAGGACTTGTTTATGATGCAATAATTGTTGAATGTGCATTGAAGGCAAAAGTTGATGAGATTTTAACACTAAATTCCAAAGACTTTTTACGTTTAACGAACGAAATATCAATAAAAGTAAGCTATTTGTAGAACAGTCGGTTTATAACCAGCCAATCAAGCGGACGCCGTTTTCGCATTTGGCATTTTTGTAACTATTGGCTTTGTTTTTCCGTGTAATGTTGCTTTGTAAAGTAGTTCTGTTAAATAAATTTTTTAATAATTATTGGCAGTTGTTTTTTAAGCGGCATTCCTGTTCTGGGGCGCCGCTTATCGGCAAGGCCGTTAGAAAAGAAGGTCTCACTCACTTAGCAGGTGCATATTCCAATAGATTGGAATAAATTATGGCAACTCAAACAAAGCAAGGAGACCTAAAATGTTTACGAATAAAATAAGCGTAAAAAGTAAGAAGGACAATAGTTCTTTGACAGTAACTGATTTATACGACCATTACATAGCGCTGGATTGGTCGGAAAGAAACATGGCAATAGCAAGGTTGGGCAAAAAGGAAACAGAGCCCAAAGTAATTGATGTTCCGTCAGATATAAAGGAATTGAAATTATACTTAGCAAATCTGAAGGGAAAAAAATACTCACTATAGAAGAGACAACGACTAGTCAATGGTTATATGTGGAGCTATACAATTATGCAGAGAAAATATTTATATGTGATCCATACAGAAACCGACTCTTAAGCGATGGTCCGAAGACTGATAAAATAGACGCGGGTAAATTATGTAAGCTGCTTAAAAACGGAATGATGAAGGAAGTATATCATAGCACCAATGAGTTGTATGAGTTAAGAAAGTTGGTTAGTTATTATGATGACGAGGTAAGAGCCGGAGTAAGATTATTAAATCAGAAATCGGCCTTATACAGAGCAGAACATAAATCGTGGAAGAAGAAAGAAGAAATAGAGAAGAACCGAATCAATAATTTTATAGTAGACAACGCCGTTAGGTTTCCACATTAAAATGATTTTTTCCAAATGAATAAAAATATAACAAGATATGGTTTCAAAGAAGGATTTCCAGTTGAGTTTGAACTGACATCATTAAGTGATCTTTATTTACGACATAAAAGTTTACTAATTAGTCCACATCGAACAGACTTTTATCATATCATTTGGTTTCAAAAAGGAAGCCCAACTCATTTGGTCGATTTTGAGCCAATTAAAATCAAATCCAATTCATTACTTTTTATCAGTAAAGACAAAGTACAATCATTTGATAAATCCGGTAATTTTGACGGTAAAGCAATTCTTTTTACTTCAAATTTCTTTTGTCAAACCGAAGTAGATAGAAAATTTCTTCATAGCACATTATTGTATAACGATATATTAAATGTATCTAACATTAATCTTGGAAAATCTACTGAAATATATTCCAAGATTTTTGATGCAATAGGCGCAGAAGTAAACAAACCAACGGACGGGAGTCAGCAATATATATTGAAGAATTACCTGCACAATCTTATGCTGCATGCCGAAAGAGAAAGACAAAAGCAGACAGTCATAAAAACCATAAGAAGTTCCGATCTTGACATCGTTCAGCTCTTTAAGGATATCGTGGATAAAAACTTCAAGTCAGTAAAATCTGTAAGAGAATATTCAAAACAACTTCACATTTATGAGAAACGTTTGAATATTGCAACTACCAATGTATTCGGCAAACCGCCTAAAAAAATTATTGATGAAAGGATTTTGCTTGAGGCAAAAAGACTGCTTGTTTATAGCGACTATAGTATAAAAGAAATCAGCATCGAGTTGGGATTTGATGAACCAACAAATTTTATTAAATATTTTCGTAAGCATACTACTACAACTCCACTGGAATTTAGAGAAAATCATCAGTTTTAATACACATTCCTAAAAGTATCATACACTTTCACAGATATACCTTTAAGTCAATTTTTTTTAACGGTATTATTGTACTAAAGTATTTATTCAATAAGAAGGAAGTACAAATGAAAAAAAATATGTTAATAATAATATCGTTAATGGCGGTAGGATCTATTTCCTATTCGCAACAAACTAAGGAGAAAAGTATGGAACTTACTAACAAGCAAAAAGTTATAACTTTATTAAAAAGCATTGAAACCGGGGATACAGAACCGGCAGGATATATCAATCCGAAAAAATACATTCAACATAATCTTGGTGTGGCTGATGGATTAGCTGGCTTTGGTGCATTATTGCAACAGCTTCCTCCAAAATCTGCAAAAGTTAATACAATTAGAGTCTTCCAAGATGGAAATTATGTCTTCACTCATACCGATTATAATTTTTTTGGTCCTAAAATTGGTTTCGACATTTTCCGTTTTGAAGAAGGAAAGATAGTTGAACATTGGGACAATCTTCAAGAGAATGCAAAACCAAATCCAAGCGGTCATACAATGATTGATGGAACGGTTGAAATTAAAGACCTATACAAAACCGAAACCAATAAAACGCTGGTAAGAAATTTCGTGGAAGATATTCTTGTAAACGGAAAGATGGAAAAATTAACCGGGTATTTTGACGGCGATAAATATATTCAGCATAATCCGCTCATACCTGATCAACTTTCCGGTTTAGGAAAAGCACTTGGAGAATGGGCAAAACAAGGTATAACTATGAAATACGATACCATCCACAAAGTACTTGGCGAAGGAAATTATGTTTTAGTTGTTAGCGAAGGAAATCTCGGTGGTAAACACAATTCTTTCTACGATTTATTTAGAGTAGAGAATGGGAAAATTGCCGAACACTGGGATGTAATAGAAGAAATCCCAACAAAAGAGAATTGGAAAAACAATAACGGTAAATTTTAAACTGCAGATTTATAGATTATGAATTAAGCCACTTATTAAAAGTAAGTGGTTTTTTTTTGAAAAGAAGTAATAGGCTTTATTGGGATAAAAACGATGTAATTTTCTAAATAAATTCTTAGCTTTATAAAAAAATATTAGTTAGATAAAAGCAAACCTAACAAGCCGCTCAACACGGAGAGCGTTTTCTATGCGGTATTATTCAAGTTATAGTGTTTGGTATGCAAAGTTAAGTTGCTCTTTATGGTAGGTTTAGGGCGTGAGATAGAAAATAAAGTATTGTTCATTGAAGAAATATTTTTGAAATAAAAAGGGTAGAAGATGATTATAAATATTATCTCACGCCCTGAATTCTAAGAAACATTTTTATAAATAAAAGTTGTTGCGGTAATTGGCGTTGCTGTTCCGGGCTGCCGGTTAGCGGCAACGCCGTTATATGGCTAAAAATAATTTGAAAATATGAGTGTGATAGACTATATTTGGTCTAAAAAAGGACTACGTTATGAGAATGAGTGAAGCGGTAAAATCAATTAGTTACCTTAAAGCCAATGCTGCTAATATGATTGAGGAGATCAATAAGGATCAAAAGACCTTTGTTATTACTCAAAATGGCGAAGCGAAAGTTATCGTTCAAGACATAAAAGTTTATGAAAAGACACAAGAGACTATGGCAATGTTAAAATTATTAGCAATGACTCGTGATAAAAGTAAAGGTGCTAAAGGAATTCAAGAGACATTTACTGATCTTCGTAATGAATTGAAATCTAATCAATGAGTATGAAATATAAAGTTATTATCGATCCTCAAGCCAAACTAGATATTAAAGAGATCTTCATTTACGTTGCTGTGAACGATAGTATTCAATCTGCGAATAAACTTTTAGATGCTTTGGAAGAAACTTGTTTCAAACTAGAGAAAATTCCTGAGCGGGGACATATTCCTCCTGAATTAAGACCCACTGGAATTAAAAAATATTTAGAAATCCATTACAAACCTTACCGAATAATCTACGAAATCGAAAAAAACATAATATACATTCATTGCGTAATTGACGGAAGAAGAAATATCCAAGAAATCTTAAGTAATAGATTTTTAAGATAGAAACGCCATATAACCCGCCAATCAAGGCGGACACCCCCGACAAATCGGGGCAGGCTGTTTTCGCTCTCGGCATTTATGTTATTATTGGCTTAGTTCTTCCGTGTAATGTTGCTTGTGTAAATTAGTTCTGCTAAATAAAAATTTATAATTATTGGCATTGTCTGTTATGCGGTATTCCTGTTCTGGGGCGCCGGTTATTTGCAACGCCGTTATATTACTCACTAATTATAAAAGGGATTTGTAGTTTCTTGCACCGTGAAGCATTCTATGAATTAAAATTGTTCTTTTTTCTATTGTGTAAAAAATAAGGTAGTTCTCAATGATTAAATATCTGTAGCCAAGCAGTTTAAGATCAGAATCGCTTGGGGTTTTACCTAATAAAGGGTTATTAGAAAGTAATTCTAAGTTTTTTTCAATTTTGTTGGCGATTGCTTCTGCGGCAGTCGGATTATCAGATGCAATAAAAGAAATTATATCAGTAAAATCTTCTTCGGCAACTCTAAGCAGTCGAATTTGATATTTATCTGCTGGCATTAATCGAGTTCCTAAGGTCAGTCATAACTTGTTTAAGTGTTCTTCCTCTGTCCCCGTCTGCATTTTGATTTTGAGCAATAGATAGTTTACTCATTAAATCAAGTTTTAATTGCAACTTTGAATAATGAGACATAGACATAACTACTAAATCGCCTTCTCCATTTTTAGTTATGAAAATTGGCTCGTTAGAATTATGAGCTAATTCAGATATTTCGTTTGATTTATTTCTTAAATCAGATATTGGTTTTATAATTGGCATTGGATATCCTTTTTTATGTGTCAAAATTATATCATTATTATGATAGACACAACAAAAATATTCAACGCAATATAACCAGCGCCTCAAGGCGACAGCGTTTTCGCATTCGGTTTGAGTTGCAATTAATGAATTTAGTTTTTCAGAATAAGTTGTTCGTTCAAAGTTGATTGGTAATACAAAACTGATTTATCCGACAAAAAGATCCTGTAAAAGGCAGCCGGACAAGCGCCGGACAGGTAAATAAAAGTTGCGTTTAGGGCGTGAGATATAAAAACAAAATAGGTGTTATAAATTATTTCATTAAAAAAAACGTTGTGGTAATTACAAATATTATCTCACGCCCTGAACAAAACCGCCATTGTTATTTCTGGGCAGCGGGCTAAAGACAACACCGTTATGCCTTTTCAAAAAATGATGTTGAAAGTTTCTACGGATATGAATACATTAGAACGCAAAGAAACGATAAACATTCATTGAGGTTATTCTATGTCTAAGACAATCACTCTTCGATTAAGTGAAGAAAATTATAAAATCTTTAGAAAACTGGCAGATAGAGATAATAGACCTATTTCTAACTTTATCGAAACTGCCGTCAAAAGATTTATCGAACACAATGTTTTCGTAGATGAATTCGAGATGGAAGAAATACGCAAAAATACTGAACTGAATAAAAGCTTGAAGCGCGGTTTGGCTGATATGAAATTAAAAAAGGGGCGGATGGTTGAGTAATTACCAAATCTTTGAGACTAGTGAATTTCTTAAGAAGATTGAAAAAATCTCCAAACGTGATCAAACCTTCATTGAGAGGAAGCTTCTACAACATATTTATCCTCAGTTAAAAGAAGAACCACACTACGGTAACAATATCAAAAAATTGATAGACTACAAACCTGAAACCTGGCGATATAGAATTGGAAAATATAGATTGTTTTATGTAATCGAAGAGAATGAAAAAACTATATTCATCTTATCCATTGATTTAAGAAAAGACGCATATTAAATATCTGTTGTATAGAAGAAAACGGTAAAACCAATCAAGCGGACACCCCCGACAAATCGGGGCATGCTGTTTTTGCACCCGGCATTTGTTTAGGACGTGAGATAAAGAAACTAATAATGTTTGTTATGGAAAATAGATGAGAAGAAAGCTTGTTTTTATTTCTGAAAATATTATCTCACGCCCTGAAGCTATTGATTTTGTTATTCCGTTTTGGCTTTGTTGTGTAACGTAGTTTGTAATTGAGAATTTTTTCTAATTATAAATTTAATTAACAAGTTCGCCATTGTAGTTTTGGGCTGCCGGTTAGCGGCAACGACGCTAGGTGCCTAAAATATTGAGAGTATTTCAACTGTAAAAAAATGGATACAGACGATTTATCTGAAGAAGCATATAAAACTATTATTGTAAAATCTGATTTGTTTCATCACGATTTAACGTTACAATTTGGAGTACTATCTTCAAATTGTAAAAGTGAAAATGAATATTTGGAAAAATCTTTATTGATGATTGCAGATTGGGAATCCGACATTGAATCAGCAGTTGATGAAATATTTTTTGAAAATATTCCTCAAATAAATCGAATTAAATCAGTGTTAAAAGAACTAAAAGAATCTATCAAAGAAATTCAGAAGATACCAATTGAAGAAAGAACATATGAACAATGGTGATAAAATGAGACTTACAGAAGAACAAATTAAATCCATTGCAGAAGATTTAGATATTGGGATGAAAGTTTTTGTGCATATTGAAACAAATGAAATCAAATCAATAATAAATTTAGAAGAAAATATTTATGCAGATGAAGAAATGTGGGAAGAAGATATAAAAGAGATTGAGGGAAATATTGATAAATATTTGGAATTCGAGAAAATGGATTCAAGAGAATCATTCCAAGTAATGGAAGAGTTTGTGGAAACTGTTCAAGATGAAGAATTGAGGAAAAAATTAGAATTAGGATTAAGTCTATCAAAACCATTTAGAAATTTCAAAGACATAATTGATGATGATAATGAATATAGAACGAAATGGTTTGCATTTAAGAACGCCAAGCATATAGAATTTGTAAAAGGACAATTGGATAGATACAATAACAATATTAATTGCAGCATATAACCTCTTTAATCCGCCAAAAGAACGGCGGACAGGTCCGTCAAAACCGGACAAGTAAGCAAAAAGTCCTCGCAACGAGCGCGGGACAGGCAATGGAGTAAAAATATTCTTGACCGATTCACCGGAGACGGATGATCTAAAATGTTCTTTACAACTGCCCCGATAATAACTACCGGGACAGGCGAATACTCATTCAGCGGTTGTGATTTATCTAAATATGGCGTAACATTAATCAATTCAATAATCTTATACGAAAGAAATATAAATGATAAATTTTATTAATGGTTTACCCAAAGCAGAGTTGCATCTTCATATAGAGGGGACTTTAGAACCTGAACTGATGTTTAAAGTTGCTAAACGGAATAAAATAGAAATTAAATACAAATCGGTTGATGAATTAAAAAGGGCTTATGACTTCAATAATTTACAAGACTTTCTAAACCTTTATTATGAAGGAGCGGAAGTTTTGCTTACCGAAGAGGATTTTTATGAGATAACATGGTTATACCTCGAAAAAGCTTCTTCGCAGAATGTTCTTCATTGTGAAATGTTCTTTGATCCTCAAACGCATACAAATAGGGGAATTAAATTTGAAACCGTTATAAATGGAATTCATAAAGCAATGACAGATGCCTATAAGGATCTTGGCATCTCTGCGAAACTAATTATGTGTTTCCTTAGAGATCTGGATGAGGACTCTGCCATTAAAACACTGCAAGAGGCATTACCGCACAAAGATAAAATTATTGCGGTCGGATTGGATTCAGCTGAAATAGGAAATCCTCCTTCCAAATTTAAAAATGTATTTAACATGGCACACCAAGAGGGTTTTCTTACGGTAGCTCACGCCGGGGAAGAAGGTCCGGCAGATTATGTTTGGCAAGCTCTGGAACATCTTAATGTCTCCAGAATAGACCACGGTAATAATTCAATGGATGACAGTAATTTGATTGATGAATTGGTTAAATCGAAAATGCCGCTAACCGTTTGTCCATTATCAAATTTGAAATTGAAAGTTGTGGATGATTTGAAAAACCACCCGTTGAAAAAAATGATTCAAAAAAATCTTTTGGTTACAATAAATTCTGATGACCCGGCTTACTTTGGCGGATATATAAATGAAAATTATTCGGCAATTGCTTACGCATTAGACTTATCGAAAGATGAGATCTGCCAACTTGCTAAAAATTCTTTTCAAGCAAGTTTTCTTAACGATGATCAAAAAGAAAAAATGATGGAAAAGGTAGATGACTATCTTGCCAAATATAAATAAGGGTAACTTCGTTAGATGTAATCAATTCATTCAAAAACACAAAATGAGAAATTCAAATAAAGGATAGTGATCTATGTATGAATATCAATTGAAGAATAGTTTCTTTGCACAAGTCCCGGGAATGATGGAAACTCTTTGCGAAGAGGAATTGATTGATCTTGGAGCTATCAATACAAAGGCGGCATATAGAGGGGTTTATTTTGAAGCTGACTCTACTGCTCTATATAGGATCAATTACACTTCTCGATTGGTATCACGAGTACTTGCACCTTTGTTAACTTTTCCGTGTCACAATACAAACATTCTTAAAAAGAAAGCAGAAGAGATCCGGTGGGAAGAAATATTTTCAATTGATAAAACATTTGCGATCACGGCTTCTGTTGCAAAAAGCAATATTAATAACTCGTTATATGCTGCTCAATGTTTGAAGGATGGAATTGCAGATTATTTCCGGAAAGTAAGTGATGGTCTACGTCCCGATGTTAGTACTGTTAATCCGGATGTGCGGATAAATCTTCATATCGAAAAAGATGAAGCAGTCGTTAGTTTAGATACATCGGGTGAATCGCTTCATAAAAGAGGATACAGATTATTGGCAGGAGAAGCTCCGATGCAGGAAACACTCGCTGCAGCAATAATCCGTTTGAGTAAATGGGACGGCCAAAATCCTTTGTGGGATTGTATGTGCGGTTCGGGCACTATTCTATGTGAAGCGTTGATGCATTATTGTAGAATGCCGGCTCAGATGCTGCGAACAAATTTTGGATTTTTTTATATGCCCGATTTCGATAAACAGATCTGGGAAAACCTAAAAGCAGAATGCGATAAGAAAATACGACCACTGCCAAAGGGACTTATAAGCGGCAGCGACAAATCTCAAAGGGTAATTGATGTAGCAAAAGAAAATCTATCTCGACTTCCATTTTCCGATGCTGTAGATTTATCATGTCATCCATTCCAACATGTTAAACAATTTGAAAACGGTACATTGATTACAAATCCTCCGTATGGAATTCGCATGGGTGATTTTGAGGATGTGCAAAAGTTATACACAGAGCTTGGTGATTTTATCAAACAGAAGTGTAAAGGAACTACGGCATTTATATATACCGGCGATCCAACTCTTAGAAAATCTATTGGTCTCAAAACTACAAGAAGAATTCCTCTTGTTAATGGAAAACTGGAAGGTGTACTTGTTCAAATAGATAGTTATGATGGAAGTAAAAAGAGATACTATGCAGAGTACAAAGCCGAGGAAGAACTTTTGAAGAAAAAATCTGAAGCTGACTAAATTTCAGCTGGTAATGTTAGTCCAATTATTATTTGATCATTTTTATGTAGCGCAGAATCGTATTCTGCGCACACAGAACAGAATACGATATGTTGAGTGTTGAGTGTAGAGTGTAGAGTGTAGAATGTAGAATGTAGAGTGCAGCGAAACAACAGAATTCAAAAGAGCAATAACCGCAACTGAATGCAGATTGTGATAAG
>Ga0265292_1002988_pt1 | contig 10918 bp, 8 predicted proteins | sample Munlanlewell296A_FD_189080 | JGI IMG/M metagenome (GOLD analysis project Ga0265292, IMG submission 189080) | Leachate microbial communities from a municipal landfill in Southern Ontario, Canada - Leachate well 296A | ecosystem: Engineered > Solid waste > Landfill > Unclassified | place: Canada... | reverse complement strand
CCTCTCTTCTTCTTGAGCGGCGCGCTCTATCCAGTGGACAACTTGCCCGCGTGGCTCACCGTGCTCGTGCGCGCGAACCCGGCGACGTACGCCGTCGATGGGCTCCGCGGCGCGCTCCTCGGACCGCACGTGTTCGCGTACACCACGGACGTCGCTGTGCTCGTCGCGTTCGGCCTCGTGTTCCTCGCGGCGGGAACGTGGGGCTTCAAGCGGATGACTTAGGAACGCCGTTCACACGCAGCTTTGCCGGATGAGCGCGCCGCACGCTGGCAGCGGCACGTCCGGGTGCTCCCCCGCGAGGACCGGCAACAAGAGCTTGCTTGGGTGCGCCGCGTCGTGATACACGAGGTTCACGGCGGGGACAGGCAGACCGACGAAGCCCCACAACTCGGGCATCACGGTGGGAGCTTCGATATCGACGCGGATCTTGGAGTCCTTGCGGAACGCGTGCCCCATTGGGAAGATCTCGACGCTCATCTGCGTCGCTTCACCCGGGGTGAGCGGGTCGAGCGATTGGTGGCTCTGGTACGGGCGGTACGTGCTGCTCTTCGCGCCGTCGAGGCCGCGGTGCGACGCGCGCAGCCACCCGTGCTGGACCACGACGTCCTTCCCGTCGGGACGCACCTCGCTGATGGTGACCTGGAAGTCCGTGTCGGCAGCGGTGCTCGCAGCCCAGAACGTGAAGTTGCCGTTCCCGAGCACGACGACGTCATCGGAGAGCGCGTCGGTCGTGTAAGTGAGTCGTGTGGGCGCTGGCGTGTTGCGCGTTTGGTCGGTGACGCCCTGCATCTGCGCGTTGCTGAAGCCGTAGCCAGCGCCGTTCGACGTCGTGCCCGCGGGGTACGCGTATGCGTCAGGAAGCTGCGAGCCCGTGGGCGCTTCCGCCGACAGCTTGCCGCCCGCGTCCAAGAAGAGCGTGTGCGGCACCACGTCCGTGACGGGCCACGCGGAGTAGTTGCGCGTCCACGCGGGGGAGCGCGTGCCGTTCGCGCCAGCGTCCCACCAGATGGTGACGCGCGGCTCGTTCTCGAAGCCGTTCTGCTCGCCCTTCAAGAAGTGGTCGAAGAAGCGTTCGAGGCGCGCGAGCGATTGGGGCGTGCGGTACATGCCATGGTCGCCGTTCGATAGCGTGAGCCAGTAGTCCGTGTGGAGGTTCTCGACAACGTTCACGCCGCGCACGCCGACCTGCTCGTCCTGCCAGCTCTGGAAGAGGTAGAGCGGGACTTGGATCTTGTCCGCGATGTAGAGCGGAGAGCGCTCCTGCATGAGTGCATCATCGAACTGGTGCTGAGGCGCCTGGATGAAGGGGTTCCATTGCGCGTTCGCCGCAGTGTGCATGGCGACGTTCTGCGCGCAGACGGGGTCCTTCTGGGATTGCGAGAAGGCGGCCGCGTAGCCGGGCTCGGGTTGCGCGACGAAGCTCCACAGGCCCGCGAAGGCGTAGTTGAAGATGCCGCCGGGATACACGACGTCACGGTAGATATCACCATAGACGTGCCCGGGCGCGGCCGCCACGAGGTGCGGCGGCTGCGTGGCGGCCGTGAAGAGCTGCGTGATGCCGGGGTAGCTCTTGCCGATCATGCCGACCTTGCCGTTGCTCCATTGTTCTGCGGCGGCCCACTCGATGACGTCGTAGCCGTCGAGGCCCTGCACGGGCTCGAAGAAGTTGAACGTCCCGCCCGAGCAGCCGGTGCCGCGGACGTTCACGCCCAGCATCGCGTAGCCCTTGGGCACGTACTCGGAGACGTACTTCGCATCAACGTTCGAGCCAGCATCATAACCGTCGTACGTCAAGAGGAGCGGGTACTTGCCCGACCCGTCGCCCGGGAGCACGAGGTCGTAAGCGAGGAGCGTGCCGTCGCGCACTTCCACGTAGCCCGACTTCACGGTCTGCGACGGGGCAGCGGGTGCGCCGCCAGCTTGCGTGACCGCACCAAAACAGCCAGTCGTGAGGATGGCGACAAGGAAGAGCGCGTGTGTTCTGCTGTGCACTGGGGAGCCTCCCGGCGGATCCCCATACGGCGGAGCAGCCATCAACCTATGTGGATCTGGCCACCGAGTACGCCTGCTGCACGAACTGCTGCACATGTGCGTCCAGGTCGCCCGCATCATCCACGCGGAAGTAATGGTGCTCGCCACGCTTCAGCAAGCGGCCCATAGGGTCATCTAGACGGATGTCGGCGGGGAAGCTCGCAAGCAACCGCGTGCGCACGGACTCGACGACGAGGAACGCGCGCCCGCGACGCAGATACGTGACGTCGCGGGCGTTCACGCGCTCGACCACGTCTGGCCCCAGTGAGATCGCGAGGGCGCGAAGCGCCAGAAGTCCAGCACGTGGCCCCGCTCGCAGCCGCTCCACGAACTCGGCCAGTCCTGGCGTCGCTTGGTCATGGTCGATCCTGCCGCGGAATGGATTCAAGGGAACAGTGTGCTTCTCGCGCGCGCGGACCCAACCCACTTCTGGTACGAGGGAGCAAGAGTCACGATCGTGGGATGCGCGAATGTGCTGGAATGGCCTGGGCGTACTGGCAACGCCAAGACGCCAAGAAACCAGGACACCAAGCGTGAAGCTTGGGGTCTTCCCGTCTTGGAGTCTTGGCGTGAGCCGCCGTGCCTGACCCTGTGGTCTCGCACTTTCGGAGGCGTGAAACGCCTTGCGTGCCATCCTCGTGAGCGTGGAGGCTCGCTTGAAGCTGGAGCGTTTGGCGCTCACGGGCATCGGCGTCGGCGTGCTCCTCCGGCTCGCGTCGCCCTTCATCATGGACCTTGGCTACGACGCCAACGCCTACGTCGCCACGGGGTACGGATGGATGCGAACGCATCACCTGCTCCTGCCCTACGGCGACGTGCTCACGTTCTGGCCAAGCGGCCCAGGGTACAGCCACCACTTCCCGCCAGGCTACCCGTTCTACTTGGGCCTCGTCTTCGCGACGTTGGGCTACGGTCTCGCGCAAGCGAAGCTCGCCGCGGTCGCGATATCACTCCTCGCGCTGGTGGTCACCTGGTGGGCGACTCGCGACCTCTACGGGCGCGAGGCAGCCGCGCTGACGACCGCGGTCGTCGCGGTCACGCCATGGCTCTTTTGGCTTACGGGCATGGGCTTCAGCGAGAACCTCGCGCTCATCCTGTTCACGCTCACCATGTGGGCCATCGTCCGGTCCTTGGAGAACGAGCGCTTCATCCTGCTCGCGGGCCTCTTCGCGGGGCTCGCTTACCTCACGAGGAGCAGCATGGGCGCGTTCTTCCTCATCGCAGGAGGGGGCGGCGCGTTGTGGCGGCTCTATCACCGTGGGTGGCGCGCGTTCAGGAGCCCCTGGTACGGGGCTGCCGTCGTCCTCTTCGGCGCGATCCTCGGCGCGTGGGCGTGGCGCAACCTCGCGCTGTTCGGCTGGCCCAACTGGGAGACCTCGACGGGCTCGCGGGGCATCCCCGAGTGGATCTGGGATCACAAGCTCCAGTTCGCGCTCTCCACGTTCGCGCGCGTCCCGATGATGCTCGCAGTACTCCTGCCATTGCCGCTCTTCCTCCGCCCAGAAGCAAGAGCCGCCGTGCGCCGGCTGCGTGAGGAGCACGCGAGTGCGCTCTGGTTGAGCGTGTTCCTCGTGTGGTTCCTTGCGGTCCTCTTCAGCGCGGCGTACCTCTCCATGGGCGCTTGGGAGGACGCGTTGCGTCTCGACAACTTCCGCTACGTGGTCATCGCCATCGTGCCGCTGACGTGGCTCCTCGCGCGGGATAGCGACTGTGGCGACCCCAGGACGCGCCGCCGGTGGCTCGCGCTGGGCATCGTTCTCCTCGTGGGATGTGCCACCGTCGCTATCTATCCCGCGCACGACTTGTCCAGCGAGGCCGCGCGAGCGCTCGACCCCGCCTTGCAGAAGGGCGACGTCATACTCGTCGATGGCACGGGCAAGTACGCCTTCTTCGCGTACCTCACGCACCCCGAGGACGTCAGCGTGCACCTCGCGGGGTACGTGCCGCAAGACGAGCCAGCGCCGCCCTTCGTCATCCAACGATGGCAAGGCGCGCGCGATGGCTACGTGCTCCTTGGCGAGAAGCTGGAGCGTCACCCTTGGTTCGCGCCGGATGACTACGTGGTCATCTATGGGCGCGCGGACGTCGTGGCGGCGCGGGGCATCGTGCTGGAGCCGATGCGGGCTGGGTGGTGAGGACGGCACCGACCCAATTGCCAAGTCTGATGGGCGCGCGACTCGTCTCGGTGCCATGCACCTTCGCCTCGCCATCCTGCTTGTCGCGACGCCGGTCCTTCTGGCGGGCTGCCTCAACGCGCCGAAGGCACAAGTGGAGCCCGACCGCCAATTGGAGTTCGACCGCCAATTCGCGGTGCTGCATCCCGCCGCACTCCGCGCTGCTGCGGATCGTGCGGAGAACGTGACGATCCCGTTCGGTGGCGTCCCATACGTCGTGCATCTCGAGCATTCCACCATCTATGCTCCAGGCTGCCTGAGCATGACAGACAACGGTTCGTACGAGCCGTGCCACGACGACGGTCGATTCTTCAAGGGTTTCCTCGTGGGGCACGAGAACGCGACGGTCTCCCTCGTCCTCAACACGACCACGGTCGAGGGGTTCTCATACCTGCCAGACTCACCATGGTCGAGCACCGTCCAGGCGTGCGGCCCGTTGGTTGACGACGGCAGTCGTGTGCACGTCTTCTACAACAACACGTGGCGCGGCGGCGACCCATGTTCGGGGTATCAAGCCTTTTCGAACAAATACACCGACTTGTAGCTGGGCGCGTGCTTGACCTTCGTTCCGGGCGGGAGGTCGCGGTCGCTCGCGATGTCCATGACCATGCCGGCGACGAGCGTCCCATCGTCCAGCTTCACGACGACGAACGCGAAGGGGATGTCGTTCAGGAACTCTTCGGGCGCGATGAGCTTCTGGACGGTGAACGCTTCGATGTGTCCAGTGCTGGGAAGCTGGACGGTCTTGATCTCGCGCGACTTGTCGAGCGGGCAGATGTACATGGGCGTGACGCTCTTGTGGCCGCACTTCACGCAGGCCCACGCGAGGAGCTTGCCATCCTTGGCGGCGTCCTTCTGCTCCTTTTGAGTCATGAACGGTTGTGCTGTCGCGGCCATCAGTTCTCCCCCTGCAGGATCGTGATAGCGACGCTACCGCCAGTCGAGCCGACGTTGTGCGCGAGACCCGTCTTCGCGCCGCGCAGCTGCCGCTCGCCGCCGACCTTGCCCGTGATCTGCTGGTGCATCTCATAGACTTGGCCGATGCCCGTTGCGCCCACGGGGTGCCCCTTGGCCTTGAGGCCGCCACTCGCGTTCACGGGCACGTCGCCCGAGCGAAGCGTCTGGCCGTCGCGCACCATCGCGGCGGCCTTGCCTGGCGCGGCGATGCCGAGGTCCTCCATCGCGACGAGTTCCGCGATGGTGAAGCAATCGTGCACCTCGAAGAAATCGACGTCGTGGATGTCCATCCTCGCTTGAGTGAGCGCTTGCTTCGTCGCGAGCTTGGCGCCGTGGATGCTCGTGAGGTCCGTGCGGTCGAGCAGCGCGGCCAGCGAGCCAGCGCGGCCGATGCCGGCCACGCGCACGAGTGGCGCGCCGAGGCGCTGCGCGATCTCCTTCGTCGTCACGATGGCCGCGGCCGCGCCATCCGAGAAGGGGCAAGCGTCGAACATCTTGAGGGGCGTCGAGACCATCGTGCTCTTGAGCACGTCCTCGACGGTGATCTTCTTCTTGAGGTGCGCCTTGGGGTTCAGGAACGCGTTGTCGTGGTTCTTGACGGCCACGCGCGCGAGGTCCTCCTCGGTCGTGCCGTACTTCTTCATGTGCGCGCGGGCGATGGTCGCGTAGAGGCCAGGGAAGGAAGCGCCGCAGTTGCCCTCGTACGTGTAGTCGGAAGCGTAGGCGAAGTAGCCAGTCGCCGTGATGCTGTCGATGCCGCTGACCTTCTCGACGCCAACGGCGAGGTACGCGTCCGCGAAGCCGCCCGCGACGTTCACATACGCCTCGCGGAACGCGGAACCGCCGGACGCGCAGGCGGCCTCGATGCTGCTCGCGGGCTTGTCAGGGATGCCCAGGCTCGTCATGACGAGGGGGCCGAGGTGCCCTTGGCGCTCGGTCATGCCAAGCGCGTTCGCCACGAAGGCTCCCTCGATGAGGTCGGGGTCGATGCCCGAAGAATCAATGGCGCCCAGCGCCGCTTCGCACGCTGCCTCGCGGAGCGTCTTGTCGAGCTTACCATAGTTCGTTGCGCCGACACCGACGACGTATGCGTCGCGGACCATGCTAGGGACCGGGGCGGTCTCGTCAAGAAGGTTTGGGCTTCGGGACTCCTTGGCAAAGTGAGCAAGACGCGGCGTCGCGCGCGGCCGCGTGTGGGGTCGCGTGTGTGCGCGCGTGCGTGCGCGTCCACCGCGCTGTATTACGATTGTAATACAATCAATGCGGGACCTTCAGCCCACGGGGGACTTTCGGGATCGTCATGCTTTCTCGCGACAACGCTTATCCCCCCGTCGCATGGTGGCATGGTCGGAGGCTCAGCATGCGCTTCATCGTCCTCGCGCTCGTCGCATCCCTTGTTGTTCCCACGGCGGCCGTCGCCATCACGCTCCAACACTCCCAGGTCACGCTCCCCCTCGGCGCGCAAACGGTGGACGTCACCATCAAGCGCGACGCGTATGGCGTGCCGCACATCTACGCGAACGATGCTTTCAGCCTCTTCTATGGGAACGGCTACGCGATGGCGCAGGACCGCCTCTTCCAGATAGATGTCCTCCGGCACGTGGGCCGTGGTCAGGCCGCCGAGGTGCTCGGTCCCAGCCAACTTGGTCTTGACGTCGCCGCTCGGCGCGACCTCTACACGGAGGCCGAGCGCTCGCAGCAATGGCAGGGCCTTCCTGGCGAGTACCAGACGGCTTTCCTGGGCTTCGCTGCCGGCGTGAACGCTTACATCAATGAGACGCACACGGACCCCACGAAGCTGAGCGCCGAGTTCTACGCGATCGCGCACCCGCCAGAGCAGTGGATCCCCGAGGACTCCGTCGCCATCGCGGACTACCTTCTCTCCATCTTCGGCGTGGGCGCCGGCGACGCTGAGCTATCGAACGCTCAGCTCCTCGCGCAGTTGCGTAGCACGCTGCCCGCGAGCGAGGTCGAGGGTGCGTTCCATGACCTCGTCTGGATGTATGACGACTCATCCTACAGCACCATCCCCGCGAACGAGGGTCACTACGCTTCGACCGAGCAGCCCCTCGCGTTCAGCGAGATCCCACCCCTCCAGTGGGAAGTGGCCTCCGCGGCCGCGGACGCCACGCCATTCGGCGGCCCGCAATGCTATCTCGGGACGGACGCGCAGTCCTCGCCTGACGTGTGCGCCGCGAGCTTCGACAACCTCGCGCAGAGCACCGTCACCGCGGGCATGCCACTCAAGTGGGGAAGCAACGCGGCGCTCATCGCGCCAGTGCACAGCCGCAGCGGCGGCGCGCTCCTCTTGGGTGGCCCCCAGATGGCGTACTACAATCCCATGATCCCCTACGAGCTCGCTCTCCACGGCGCTGGCTACGAAGCGTTGGGCATGGGCGTCGCCGGGGCGCCCGGCGTAATCATCGGGCGCGCGGAGCACTACTCGTGGACCGTGACGAGCGGCGATGGCGACCAGGTGGACGTTGTGGGCGAGCGCCTCGTGAGCGGCAACTCGCGCCAGTACTACAACGGCACGACGGGAGCCATCACGGACATGGATTGCCGGACAGAACTGCACTACGGCGTGCCCACCGCGATCGACCAAGCGCCTCCCGTGATCGCGACGCAAGAGGTCTGCCGCACGGCCGAGGGCCCCGTCTTCGCCATGAACGAAGCTGCCGGCTGGGCGTTCGTGCGCCAAGGGACCGCGCGTGGCGACGAGCTCAACAGCGGCCTCATGTGGCTCACGCTGGGCCGAGAAAGCACCCTCCAAGGCTTCCAGGACCACATGGAGCACTTCCGCTTCACGTTCAACTTCAACTACGCGGACGATGACGGCAACATCGCTTACTTCCACTGGGGCGGCAACCCCGTCCGTGCAAGCGGCTACGACTCGCGCTTGCCCCGCGCCGCTGGCGCTTGGGACTGGTCGGGAGTCCGCACGGGCTCGCAGTTGCCCCACATCGTGAATCCCTCGCAGGGATTCACGGTCAACTGGAACAACTTGCCCGAGCAGGGCTTCAGCGCGGGCGCCACTCGCGAGCTTTGGGGCAGCGTGCACCGTGCCGAGCTGTACGACCTCGCCATCCGCGACGCCATCGCCGCCTCGGGCGACCACAAGCTCGGCGTGACCGAGCTGCTGGCGATCCACGAGCGCATCTCCACGCAGAACCCCTTCGCTTACAAGATCGGTCCCTTCGTGATCGCGGCAAGCGAGAACGACGCTGACCCGCAAGTGCAAGCCGCCGTCGCAGCGCTTCGCGACTGGCGCGACTGTGGCTATTGCTGGACGGACGACGGCGCGGGCCCCAAGGAAACGCGCAAGGCCGGAGAGGACACGTCGAAGTACCTGTACCCGGGCATGGCCATCTACGAGCAGTGGCGTTCTGACGTGCAGGACACGCTCATGAAGGACGAGCTGGGCAGCTTCGTGAATGAGCTGAACTGGGACCCGGCCACGAGCAGCGACCCGCATGCTGCGGACGCGGGCAGGAACGACAACAAGGAAGTCCCGCTCCTCAACTCGTATCTCGGCCGCAACGCGCACGACTGGTGCGACGACGTCGCGACGCCTGCCATAGAAACGTGCAACGGCATCACGCTGGCAGCGCTCAAGCAGGCGCTGGGCGAGCTGACGACGCAATACGGCACGAGCGACGTCACGCAGTGGCACGAGCCCATTCACCACATCAAGTTCGTCGGCCTCTCTGGCGGTCCAGCTTGGCTCATCCCCATGGTGAACCGGCCCAGCTTCGTCCACCTATACGACTGGGGCACGCTCTACGCGGGCAGCAACCTCCCGCCCGGGACGAACCAGCACTGGAACCCCGCCGCGTTCATCCGCTTCGAAGCCGACGGCACGCTGCCTGACGCGCACAAGGCGGACCAGCTCGACCTCTACGTTAACTTCCAGTACAAGCCCGCGCAGATGACGCCGATGGGCGTGGAGAGCGAAACGCACCTCACCGTGTAAAGGACAAAGGGCAAAGGAAGAGGGGCAAAGGAGCGACGCGGCGCTCTCTTTCAAGTCCATCCGAAGGCAGTGGAGGTGGTGAGGCGCACGTTCTGGTACGCGAAGGCGCGAAGACCGCGAAGGGCAGGACCCAGTTCCTTCGCGCGCTTCGCGGCTTCGCGTACAAGAAATCACTCGCGGCCGTCATGACGTGGTCAGGGACGACGCCCGGGTCCAGCGAATTCATTCACCCCTTCACTACAATGCGACTGGCCAAGCGTTCCAGCGAGGGGAATGGGCTTTCCCCCGGAGCGTGCGGCCGTCAACATAGTGTTCACGATCTCTGTTCGCGCTGATCGCTCTTCTACGAGTTGACTTCGCGGCGCGATTCCCCTGCGCCGCGTTGCCGCGCGGCCCAGAACCAGCCGCCCGCACGCTCTCGCCGAGTCACGATGCCATTCTGCTCCAAGGCGAGCAGGCGGATGGCGGCGTCGTCCTCCAGCCAGTCATAGCATCGCTTCCTTGAACGCGGAGACGTCCACGCCGACCGAACGCGCGATCTCCTCCTGGAAGGGCGACGGCCTTGGCCGCGATGCCCGCGCGGTGCGTCGTCCCCGAGTGCACCTTCAGCACGAGGTCCGCGTCTAGCGGCATCCCGCTCTGGCGCTTGGCCGCGTGGAACATGCGCACGATATCATCACGCGGGAAGTCGCGCGGCACGGGCGTCATGGCCCAGCACCACACGCTCCAGGGGTCAGTGTAGTGCGTGACGAGCACCGGCGGTCGTTCAGCCACTCGCATCAGCTCCCCTTTCGGGCGCGTTCGACCGCATCGACGAGGCTGCGGATCCCATCCACGATCCCGAGTCGGATCCCGAGGCTCAACAGTCTTGCTTGGTCGAGGGCCGGCCCTTGCCTTGCGATGATCGAGCGTGCATCTTGGAGGTCGAGCGGGGTCCCGAACTTCACTTTGAACGCGACTGCCTCTTCAGGGGGGACGACGCGAAGCCTTCCAGTCGGCAGCTCGACATCGATCCCTGATGCAACCTCCTCGTGCTCCATCGCCGTCTTGGCGAACTTGGCATCCACGTGGTAACCCGTCTCATCATCGAAGATGGTGACATGGCCCCCCTCGCGAAGGCCGTCAAGGATGTCACGCGTATCGGTCGTCAACGATTCTTCCTTGAGCGCGATCACCCATCCCTCGATCTGGGTCTGGTCGATGGAGACGAGGGCATCCACGTCGCGCGTTGCCCGAGGCTCTCCCCATGCAGCGACCGCGAACCCACCTATGATCACGGATCGAACGTTGGCCCGCTCGCAGGCACGCGTGAATGCGACTGCCGTCCGCTCAATTCCTGGCATGGTCGGCGGCCTCCGCGAGGCGGCGCGCGAAATCAGTGAGATCGCAAGCCATGAGGATGGAGCGGCTTGGAGGCATTAGGCGGATGGCCTCGGCCAGACGCACTCTGCGCGCGAGCCTCTCGATCTCATCCACGCTACCCCATGACACCGCGTACTGCATAAGCCATGCGGGGAAGTGGTCCGAATCATAGAAGTGGAGCCTCCGCGCTCGCACCGCTCATGCCCACGAAGAAGCTCGCGTCCAAGAAGGAGCCTGAAGAGCATTTCGAGACGCGCGCCATCCACGCGGGGCAAGCGCCTGACCCGAGCACTGCCGCCGTAGTGACGCCGATCAGCCTCGCGACGACGTACGCGCAGGACGGGCTGGGCGGGCACAAGGGCTTCGAGTACTCACGCACTGGCAACCCCACGAGGAAGGCGCTCGAAGAATGCATGGCGTC
>Ga0265292_1002987_pt1 | contig 10924 bp, 5 predicted proteins | sample Munlanlewell296A_FD_189080 | JGI IMG/M metagenome (GOLD analysis project Ga0265292, IMG submission 189080) | Leachate microbial communities from a municipal landfill in Southern Ontario, Canada - Leachate well 296A | ecosystem: Engineered > Solid waste > Landfill > Unclassified | place: Canada... | reverse complement strand
TGAAGATCGCCGACCTGAGAGGGGCCGCGCGGATCGGCCGCGAAAAAGGGATCCTCACCGTCGTGGACAACACGTTCATGTCTCCCCTGCTCCAGCGGCCTCTCGGCCTGGGGATCGACGTGGTCGTCCACAGCGCCACCAAGTTCCTGGGAGGGCACAACGACCTGATCGGCGGAGCGGTCATCACGACGGACGCGGCGGTCGGGGAAAAGATGGCCTTCGCCCAGAAGGCGATCGGGGCGATCCCCTCCCCGTTCGACTGCTGGCTCCTCCTGCGGGGGATAAAGACCCTGGCCGTCCGGGTGGCGCGCGCCCAGGAGAACGCCGAAACCCTGGCGACGTTCCTGTCGGGACACCCCGCCGTCGGGAAAATTTATTACCCGGGCCTGCCGGACCACCCCCGGAGGGAGCTGCATTTCTCCCAGGCCTCGGGGGCCGGCTCGATCATCTCGTTCGACCTGAAGCGGGGAAAAGCGGTCCCGGCCTTCCTGAGCGCGTTGAAAACCATCCTTCTCGCGGAGAGCCTCGGCGGGGTCGAATCGCTCATCACGCATCCATCGACGATGACCCACGCGGACATCCCCCTCGAAGAGCAGGCCGCGGTCGGGCTCACCCCCTCCCTGGTCCGGCTCTCCGTGGGAATCGAGGACCGGGCCGAACTGCAGGCCGACCTCTCCCAAGCCTTGCGGAAAGCCTAGCGCAGAGTGCAGAGTCGCCGCAGGAGGGGGGGCGCAGTGAGGTAAAGCGCAGCCGTGCAGGTTCATCGCACGGCGAGCCACGAACGGAGCCCCGCCCTCCGAGGCGGCGCAGCACTCTGCGGTTCTTACGGGCGGCGGTTGACGAACTGCATCTCCACGCCGAGGTCCTTCCCCTTCAGCAGTTGGATGACCGTCTGGAGGTCGTCGGTGTTCTTCCCGGTCACGCGGACCTGCTCGTCCTGGATCTGGGACTGGACCTTCAGCTTCGTCTGCTTGATGATGGCGACGATCTCCTTCCCCTTCTCCGTGGAGATCCCCTGCTGGATGGCGATCACCTGGCGGACGCAACCGCCGGAGGCGGGCTCCACCTTCCCGTACTGGAGGGCCTTGAGGGAGACCCCGCGCTTCACGAACTTCGACTGGAGGACGTCGACGACCGCCTTCAGCCGGTAGTCGTCGTCGGTCAGCACCTTGATGCCGTCCTTGTCCAGCGTGACCTCGGTTTTCGACCCCTTGAAGTCGTACCGCTGGCCGATCTCCTTGACCGCCTGGTTGACCGCGTTGTCCACCTCCTGCATGTCCACGACCGATACGACGTCGAACGACGGCATCCTCTTCCCTCCCACTCTGTTTTCGTCCCGCGGTTCCCCGCGTTCCAATAATAGCCCGCCTTCCGCTTTTCGTTTGGAAGAACGATGCTCAAAAATCTCCCAACAGCTTGATATTTCTAAAGGGACATTTCGACAGACGTTCTAAACGGACCGAATTGTTCCCTTGTGAATTGAGTTCATAATTAAAGTCGCGGAAAAATGTCCCTGCCTCTTCCCGAACAGCGTGGCACACCCCGCTTTTGAAGGCAAAATAAGGCCAAACCAAGGAATGATCAAATCCGTCTCTCAGGCCGCTCCGCAACACTTCTTGAAATATATCCTTTCAACATCAAGATTCGATGTCCCCTGAACCAGCTTGATCTCCCTTGAAGTAGATCTTGGCGGTTGCCTGCGCCAGATCCTCAGGTGCGCCCCCGTATCCCTTGATGTCGTATTCCTGCTTGGTGCGCTCGAAGATACGGTATGGCTCTAATTCCCTGGACGTTAGCAGGATCGCACGATACCGATATTCGTCGTTCAGCGTCTTTGCAATCTCTATTTCCTCCGGGGTAAATGGGCAGAGTTTCGCCAGCAGCACGAAGGTCTTGAAGCGCTTGCGCGGCAGCGCATCGGCGACGCGGCGCAAGTTCTCAACGCTCTGCGCGAAATCTTTGGATTTGATCATGCCTTGGTCTTTGCATTCGCCCAAAATGACGACTGTCTTGCGCGGGTAAGAACGCGCAATTACCCATACGAAATCGACTTCACATCTGGAGACGTTCGCCCCGTCCTTCGGTTCAAGATCCAGAGACGGAGAGTACATACACTTCCGCAACCCTCCCCCGAGGTTGCTGTCCAATTGTTGAAGCGTGAGCACTACGGGAACAGCGCCTTGGGCGTTTTTTTCGGCGCCGAGCACACCTGAGCGTCGGTAATGCCACTCACTTTTTACTAATTGCCGCGTCGAGTCGTATTCTCCGCCGCACATCTCACAAGCCACGCGTTGCTTCAGCACGTCGAGGGCCGTCCAACTGGCCATGCGGCAACTCGGACACGTCAACTTTGCACCGATACGGAACAACCCCTTTTCTACCAAGTGGGAGAACACCGTGGCCGGCTCTAACTTGGTCCGGAACGGGTGGAACTCACCGTATAGGTTTTGATGGTCCTCGAACTTGGCGTCCTGATTGTCAGGATCCCTGCTCGCAATCAAGTCCAGGGCACTTTTCTTGGTGAATGGCGCCGTAGGTCCGTGAGTCTTCAAGAGTCGTCGCACTCCAGGTATCTTGAACGCACGAGCCCCCTGCAGGCCACCCAGCTGTGCGATGAGTTGGCGCGCAATGAGGCCGCCCGCGCTCAACCTGGATGTGAACCCAGCCATTCCAAATATCTGCTCGACAAGTTCGGCCACAGGCAAGGCGTAGAGGAACGTATCTACGTCAGACGCGTCGATAACCAACCCAATGCGCTCCGACTCAATGCGCAGCTTGTCGTATTCGAAGTGCAGCGTCCGAGCGTAGAACTCGTTCAGTTCGGGGAGGTACGGTGGTACAAGCGTGTGGTGTTCGTCTCCGTAGAGCCCGCCGATGAACGACACGGACGCGACCAGGTGTTGAGTGTGAAACCAAGTGTCTCCGCAGAATGGTTTTTCGCTTAATGGGAACGATATCTTTGGTTTACCACTTCCTCGCCCTATTACCCCCAATGTCGAGATTTGGCCGAAGTGCATCATGGGAGGACGCACGTTGCGTCCGTTCCAGGATTCCGTGGAAACTGGACATCCCATCAACTTGAGGTTCCCGAACGCCTTTCGGGCCTCGTCTATGTTTTCGCGGCGCGACCACACGGCCACGTGCTGTTTCCACTCGTCGCGTTTCATGACGACTTCTCGCATTGCCGTTTCCCATTCGGGGATGACATTTACATAGCGGTCGAGGAAGTTCGGATCGACGAACCACAAGGAAATATCCGATGCCCGCAAGTTCCAGTGGGAGACGAGGTCGTCGACGTTCGTCACGTCGCCGACGAAAAATCCCGGGGTGTCCCACCCTGGATGGACGCTGTGGTGCCGTTTCAATCCATGGCGTGATATGTAGGCAATGCTTCGCTGGTTCAACACTTCACCTGGGATAGATCCAGCACAATCGAGCATGTATTCCTTGGCCTCGGCCGCTTGCATAAGCATGTCCCGGTAGTCGATACCGATTTCGGCGTGACTCGGATAGGCACCGAACTGCACAAGGAACACGTCGGCCAAGGGGTCGTCTGGTTGCCAGCCAAAGATCTGGACGCTCGCGTCTCGGATGGCTTTCCACTCAGGTGCGTTGCGAAGGTGCACGAGCGCGTTGTGGATATCGAGAACCTGGGCCTTTTTACGTTCGTGTGCACCGCCGATAAAGAGCGCGTCGGGGAAGAGGGGGTTGATGAGGTGCGGAAAGCGCTTTGGAAATTCTTTATTCGATTCTGAGTCGCCAATCGGCAGAAGCATATCCACGCGAAAGAGATCGACCAGTCTACGCGCTTCCTCTTCTTGGTCCACCACAATAATAGGGTTGAACCGTCCGCCCCACATCGTATAGGACAAGCGGACTGCTTGGCGAAATGCGCCTATGTCACCCGCCCTGATTGCCCAACCGATGCGCAAGGGGCGATAACAGATGTCCACTCGGATAGTCTCCAAATAATCTAGCCTTTCGTTTTAGGTACTGAAAACTTCTCCAACGTGCATGACGTAACTAATTGCAAGCCATGAGAGAAGGTGTGGAAAAAATAGTTTAGGCCAGCCCTGCAACCCCTCGATGTTATTGTTATCAACTGCTCCGCCAGCGTTGATTATTAAATATGAACGCGGCTCATCTTACCGCCGGGACGATAATGCCGCCTGGGCCTTACCGGAAGATCCTGTTCTTTAAGGCCGGGATCCCTCCACTCAGTGTTTACGAAGTAGGGGCCTGTCGTGCTTTCACCCGCGCATCCACAATGTTGAGCAGGTGGCTTGCCAGGAAAACCATCTCGATCGCTTCTATGGGATCAGAGATCGTCACGCTGCGATGGCTAAGCGGGTTCTTATACGAACCGATGGCACCAGCGAAAAGGTGTTGCAGGGCAGAGCGTTCAGCTTCTGGAAGACTGGTATCTGTAAGAGGCCCGTTCGAAACATGGAATGCTTTTCTGGCCAAATCTGTCCCTATGTCCGTAGCTTGATACTGTCCAGCCGCACGTAATGCAATCTCAACCTGTCTGAATGCCTGAAATACAGCGGTATCGTATTCCCCGCGAAGAAACGCTGAGGATACCTTCTCCGCGATGACGGGATGCAGAAGATTTTCGGGAAGCAACTTTGCCTTCTTGTATACGCTCAGGTCTGCTTTCCCCTTCAATCGCTTCCCTCGCCTTGTCATGTAGAACCAGGAACCGCTTGAAGAATCTGGCTTCGGCGCTATAAGTCCCTCGTGTTGCAACCACATCAGAGATTCCATCAATGCACGTCCGACTTCCCTTTCTCTGTCTCTATAAACCTGTGGACAGTCCGAGGATCTCAGGATGTTGCAGTAGTTATGGATACTCCATATCCCTTCGTCTTCCTTGCAGGAGTGGAGATGCTCCAAGATGACTCCGGCAAGTTCTTCGGGTTCGAGACGGAGGAGGTCTTCCGGGGCCGGAATCACAGCGTAGAAAATCTTTTTTTGCACGTTTGCACCCGCTCTACGCTTTTCCCAATTATTGCAGTCCCGTCCTATTTCTTAGGGCAAGTTGATACACAGATATCATATGCCTCTTTACAGGCGCGTCGATCTACGACCAGAGCGGGTGATCATGTGCGCCGCTCGTCTACTCAAGCAGTCTTCTTATATCCGGGGACTTGATATGAACCCATTGCTCCGCCCCGATGTTTTTCGACACCATGACGTATTTTTTCATCTCAAGTGCACGCAAGACATGGTTAACGACGATAACGGGAAATCCGGTTGCCTTTACGATCTTCATGTTGGTATTCGCGTCCTTGTTCACGATCTCCGCGACGATATTTGTTTTCATCTCCTCGTACTTATCGATGAACAATCGAAGATACTGACCCAGTCCATGTTCAGTGACGGAAACCCGCGGAAGAACCGTGTTCGTGACGTGGCGGATTTTGGCAAGGCCCAGCCGGTCTAAAACGGCGAGACTTTCTTGTACGGCACCATCCAAAATACCGAGAGACTTGCATTCGTCGAGTATCTCCTTCTCTTCGAGAACGTGGACATACGCGAGTGCGTTGTCCTCCTCCACACGGTCGACCGTCTGAGAGCAGAGGGTCCTGAAGACGATTGTATCGGTTTTGGATAGGCCGTCGATGGCATCCGTGTCCGTTGTCGCGTACACCGGCGGTTTCCCAATCGGAGGCTTTTTGGTGTGGCCAAATATCGACATCAGGATCCGTTCGAATTCGTCATCATAGTTGGTCGTATCCGCGATCTTGATCCACACGGTAGCCTTGAGGCACTCCGGGATTTCGCAATTGTCGATGACGACGGGGATGATTTTCGAGTCCTCGTTTATCCTCTTTATTACCGCCGTGTCCAGTTCCTCCCTAACCCATTTGCTGCTGACGCTGTTATGTGACAGGACGATGATCAGCGCCTTAGCGCCCTTTATCCCTTCTTCGAATATCTTTCGGACAAGACTGTCGCCGGGCAGCAAATCCCATTTATCGAACCAAGCATCGACGCCGTTCGCACACAGTTTCGTCGCAAATCCGACGACGAATCTCTCTTTGTCCAGCCCGGAATGGCTGATGAACACCTTTCGACTATTGGAATGATTCGTCGTTTCCAATTGTAATCACCTCCGATCCCAGAGCTTTTCTATAGCGTGTGCAGCAGGTTTTCAATCTTGCATGCAACTTCACTCGGTTTTTTCGCGATTTCATAGGCCCATTTTCCATAACTCCTATCCGCGCTCACGGCGTCCACCCACCGCTTGGCGGCTTGGGCCTTGACCTCTTCCAGGGGATCGAACCCCTTTGTCTCCAGGATGAGGTGGAGGGGGACGTCCCCCTTAAGGCGGACGATGAAATCCGGCTCGTAATCGTGCGGCTGGCCGTTGTGGAGATACGGGATCGCGAAGCCGAGCCCCGCGTTCTTCACGAATGCGTCGACGCGAGGGTGCTTGTCGAGGGTGTACGCCGCGGACTGTTCCCACTGCTTCGTGTCCGCAACGACGAAGTTCACGTGGCTCTTCACGACCTCCCGGACGTCCCGGCTCGTCCAGAAGTCCACGTCCGCCGTCGAGCCGGGCCCCCGGCTGGTCTCGTAGCGCGGCACCTCGGGGACCTCGCCCTGGGATACGTCCGGCATGACGGCCGCCACGAGCCGCTCGATGACCCACCCGTAATAGGGCGACAGGAAAACGTCCCGGATGTCGGCCGGCGGGATGGGGACGACCTTCTCCTTCAGGTATCTCTCCACGATCTTGGCGATTTGGGGAAACAGGACGTGCGGCGGCGCTTCGCAGCTCGGTTGCACCGCGTAATCCCTGGTCAGGGCGCCGGCCAACTCGAAGACCAGTTGCTGGACCCGGAACTGCGTGCGGTACGGGTTGAGATCCACGCTCTCGATCTTCCCCGGCCCCGTAATCGAGTAGCGCCCCTGATTGTTCGGGAGGGTGGCCTTCATATCGACCTCCGGCGGGATCTTCAGGGGGTCGAGCTCCAAGGGGGCCACAGCGCTCCAGTCGATCGTGACGCGGTTGCGGATGGCCTGTTGGTATCCCTCCACCCGGGGGAATTTTATCTCGTAAGCCGCCCGGGTGGGGAGAGCGAAGACGTGGTGCCGCTTCGGGGGCGAAGGTGCCGGCCCCTTGGGGCTCTCCTTGAAGGGGATCACCTCGAAGGGGACACCGAAGATCTTGGCGACCTCCTCGGTGAGCAATCCGTCCGGTCCGACCTCGTAGCTCGACCGCCGCAGTCCTCGGCCGACGACCTGTTCGCACAGAAGCTGGGACATGAAGGGTCTTAAGCCCACGATATGCGTGACGGTATTACAGTCCCATCCTTCAGTGAGCATCCCGACGCTCACGATGCACCGGATGTCCCGTCCGGGCGGGTGAAGGGGACGACCGAGCTTCTTCACCAAATCTTCGAACCTTTCAGGGTACAGAGACCGCCCCTGTCGATCCACCGGCCAATCGAGTTTTCCGACGGTGTCGAGGATCAAGCGCATCCATGTCATTTCGTCATTCTTGGATTGATCCGTGTCCGTCTCGTGGATAACCTTCGTGTCCACCCGAATAGTCCGCTGAACACCGTCTCCGTTTAGGAACCCCTTGATTCGGGCTGGCGGGATGCCTGCGGGCGTGTTCTCTCCCGTCAGCCACTCGTGGACGACCTTGGCGATCTTCGTGTTCTTGCAGACGATGATAAATACGGGCGGGCGGGGATCGTCCTTGACCTTCTCCCACTCCTTCCGCAGGTCCTCCCACAACCCAGCAAGCATGACGATGGGCGTGTTCGCATACTTGAGGATCGCGGCAGGCTGGGGATTGGCTCTCCTTCCGCCCCGCTCGACCGGTGTAAGCTTCGGCAGAATCCAGCGCCAGATGTTGAAGTAGCCCGGGATCTCGGCCCCCGTCGTGTCGCGCACCGCGAGCTGGGGGATCTTGACCAGTCCCGACTCGATGGCATCAGTCAGGCCGAAGTCGCTCACCGTCCACGGGAAGACCCGGTTTGTTTCCTGCCCGACCCGGCCCAAAAAATAGGGTGTCGCCGAGAGGTCGACACAGAAGTTAATGCCTCGGAGCTTGTGGATCCGGTCGAGACCGTCTACCCAGACCGTGGCCTCCTTGAAGAATTCCTCGATCTCCTCCTCATCGCCGAAGAGTTCCCCCTCTATTTCCTCCGGTTCGGGTTTGCGGATGCGGTAGGCGTGATGGGCCTCATCGTTGAAGACGAGGATATTTTTCTTCCCGCCCACCTCCCGACCGAGCACTCGGTTGACCAGGGAGGTATCGCTCTCGACGTATTTTACGGACTCGACGACGACCTTCCGCAGGTTTCCTTGCTCGTCGCGGTCCTCGTTCTTCACCTCGATGAGGCCGGCCGCGATCTGCCTGTCCAGTTCCGCCGGGGTGAGGTATCGCTTCCCCCGGGCCGTCGTCGTCCTCGTCCCAATAATGATCGTCTCCTGGACGCGGACGGGGATCCCTGCCTTGGTTACCTTCGCGGATACACCCCCGGTCTGGATTCCCTGGGGCTCGAAGACGTGCCAGTTGGTGACCAGCACGCGGCCTTTATTGAGGTCGGGCATGAGATGATGCGGAACGAGATCACGCTTCCGGTAGAGGCTGGCCTCACCGCCGGCGGGGTTGAGTTCCTGGAGGCGGTTGCGGATCGTCACATTCGGGCACACCACGAGCACGACGTCAGAGAACCGGGCGTCGCTACGGTCGTTCACCTTGTTAAGGATGCTCCAGGCCGCGAGCATTCCCATGACCGTCGTCTTGCCCGTCGCGGTGGCCATCTTGCAGGCGTAACGTCGAAATGCCGCATATCCTTCAACCTTGCGATCGTTACTCGGTTCATCCGACGGAACGTCTATCCCCTGGCGGAAGTCGGGCCGGGCTTCCGTGAGGAAGATGGTCGTCTCGACCGCTTCGAGTTGGGCGAAGAAGAGCCGGTGCTCCCGGCCCTCGCGGCGCCAGTAGTGCAGCAGTTCGAGGGAGGTCCTCGTAACTCCCGGGTAGCCCTGCTCGCGCCACTCCTTGATCCGCATCCGGATCAGATTCACGAGAACCAGAGGAACCCACTGGCCGCGAACATCGTTCGCCCCCTCGGATACGGGTACCCGGGGATCGCGATAGAAATATCCCGCGTCCCGACGCTTCTTGCGCCGTTCCGGCTCCCGACCCTCCTCGATGAACCAGTGTTTCTTCGGTTCCTCGAAAGGGGAGTTGAGAATTGGTTGCGGGACTTCGAAGCTGCTCATCGCTTCGCCTCGCGGAGACTCTTCACGACGACAAGCTCGTTCCCCCGGTCGTCGATGACCTTGACCGCTACCTGCTCGTGCTCCCCGGCTTCGAAGGGTGCGCTTTTGGTTCCCGCCAGGTGATCCCACACGGATTCCTCGTAGGTTACCTTGAGAGCCTTCTTGAGGCTCTCCCAAGCTCCGGTCCTGGGGAAGAACGCCTGGCTGACGTTGAAGCAGAGGCTGTTGTAGTCCGCGTCGAGAAACCACGCGGGGACGTCGTCGCCGTCCCGGTGGTCGGTCTTGATCGTCACCGGATCGAAGACGTCCAAGCCCAGGATCTCGACCTGGTACCTTTCCTGCTCACCCTTGCGCTCCGGCTTGACCTTGTGGATTTTGACCTCCGGCAGGCCGCAAACGCTGAATATCTGGCTGGACCGCATGTTCTTGAGCAGGTCGCCCATCATGATGTCCGGCGTGGCCTGCACGTAAGTCGCGGGCACCCCGATTGCGGCATCGCATTCATCGATAAGCCGGCGGGCATTGGGCTGGACGGCGAAGCCGATGACGTATAGATGGGAGTAGCTCTTCGCATGGGCTTCCCGGGCCGCTTCGTAGACAAGCTTCTCGCTCACCGCGCCGTTCTCCGGTCCGAAGACCAGGGCGACCGGCTTGTCCACCCCGTTAGCCACTGCCGCCTCCGCAGAGAGCGATAGCGTCTTCGCCGGCGGCCGGACGTTCTTAAATGTGACGGCCTTCCCGCCACCGATGTGTAGAACGGGAGATTTCCGGAGGACCTCCATCATCCGGTCCACGAAGGAGCCGTGGGACTCTTCAGCACCAGAGTCTTCTGCGCCGTCCCCTTCCCAATCCACGGGTGTTGGGATCGTGGCCTCAACACAGAAAGGCCCCGTTACTCGGATGACCTTTGATTCGACCTCTGGGCGGTCGACAATGACTTCTTCCACGGAAGGCTCATCGTTGGCAATGGTGCTTGACGTTATGTGCGGAACGACTCCGCCGATTTCCTGCCCCTTTCTGTTTTTCTTGCGTAAATAGATAAACCCGCCAGCAGGCCCGCGTTTGTCATCCTTGAGTTGGTAGTACGGATACGTCGCAGTGAGAAGCCGTTGGCGTGCCAAGGCCAGTGGAACCCGACTTGTGTCTATCGTGATCCACCTTCGTCCCCACTGCTCTGCGACAAATGAAGTTGTACCTCCACCGCATGTTGGATCGAGAACGAGGTCACCAGGATCGGTGGTCATCAGGATGCAACGTTTGATGATTTCCGGGTTCGTCTGAACCACGTACAGCGGGTCTGCGGCTCCGCCCAGAGCATCCCACCAATTGGAGATTGCCTTGTAGCCGAAGTCGTCAGCATATCGCTTGAAACCAAGTTGATCATCGCCGATATAAAACCGATTCGCCGCAGCCAGTTTGGCCATCCCCGATGGCGATCCGTCGTCCGTGATGGCACTGTGCTTCCAGCAGTTCCCCTTCGCTATGCCCGGATCAAACGTCCTTCCCTTGTATTTGAAGGGTACGCTTTGAGTTCTCCGATATCCTCCGCTTGTTATGTTTTCCGACTTGAAGATACGGGTCCCGGGGAAATCCCGGAATACCAGATGGGGTTGTTCCGTGTAATCCGTCCCGCTATCCAAAGTCTTGGACAGGACTTTAAGAGATAACCCGT
>Ga0265292_1002986_pt1 | contig 10927 bp, 15 predicted proteins | sample Munlanlewell296A_FD_189080 | JGI IMG/M metagenome (GOLD analysis project Ga0265292, IMG submission 189080) | Leachate microbial communities from a municipal landfill in Southern Ontario, Canada - Leachate well 296A | ecosystem: Engineered > Solid waste > Landfill > Unclassified | place: Canada... | reverse complement strand
TCGGTTACGTTTCAGGCAACCTCGTAAATAACAGAATTTGCATGATCCATTTTGGTGGATGCATTTAATACTTCAATACCAACAATACCACCAGCTGCATCATAGTCAAGAATGATTCCCGGCTTTTCCTCATCACTCTCTGTGACCTGGGAATTGGAAAACTGTATATAAATTATATCAGTTTCTTTATCATATCTGATTTTCATACTTTTCAATTTTTGAAGTTTTATAAACGGTCACAATCAATTTTGGATCCAAATCTTGATTAATAAACACACGATAAAGATATTTTTTATCTACCTCAATTACAATCTTTTGATAGATTAACAAACTGGAATCCAATGGAATAATTTTATCAGGATTACCAAGCACTTCTAAAACAAGATCTTTGCTCAGTCCTCTGCTGGCCAGACGCTCTTCTGCATGCTTTGAAAAACTGAATCTTGCGCTCATAATCTTTCTGTTTCAAATATACAATTTTTTCCAGCCTTTGACATATGCGTCCTTTGACATTGATTTTGCAGGTTGTGATTGTTGTGATTGCTGTGGGTGTTATGATTGTTGCAAGTTACAGGTTGCAGGTTGCTACGTGACGGTTGTCGGTTATTGGCACATTGGCACATTAGCATTCTTTTCGCCAAATCAGCATCGCCCCCTTCCCATCACCAAGGTGAACAAATGCCTCTGCAGGCGTTAAGATCAGATAGCGAATCTTGCGTTTAATGAGCGATTCGGCTTTGTCGATCAGTTTGAGCAGAAAATCTTTATGGATATCAGTACCAATAAGCAGGATATCAACAGTTTTGCCGTTTTTACCCACTGCGAAGTCACCGGTAACATAAGCCTCTTCCACATCACCGAGCTTGGCAACCACCTCATAGACGATCTGATCGATCCCGATGGTTTTGCTGATGTGCTGATGTGCTGATGTGCTGATGTGCTGATGTGCTGATGTGCTGATGTGCTGATGTGCTAATCGGAGCCTTGTCATCCCCGCGAAAGCCTGCCCCCGCGGAGGCGGGGGGCCGGGACCCCGTTACGCTACACGAAAGCTTGCAGTTGTCCTATCGGCGAACTAGGCACATTAACCAGCGTGTCGCTAATGCGCTGAGCATTTGTGATATCCTCACACTGGAAATTCCGATACATAGGCAAGGTGGGCAATAAATTCCAGGCCGGACGGCAATGAACACCCTGACTGTTCGCTAATTGCAGAAATTCATCACGCTGGGTTTTGTCGGCCAGGAATATACCGTTGAGCCAAAAATTCGACCGGGCATGCGAAATTTCCTTAATGGTTCGGATTCCCTTTTCAGCGAAGAAATCGAAATACTTCTGAGCAACCAACCTCTTTGATTTGAGTATCAAATCAAGGTTTTCCATCTGGGCCACACCAAGGGCCGCATTGATATTCGGCAGCCGGTAATTATAGCCGATTGCATCGTGAGCAAACTCACATGGATGCGGAACCTTGGCTTGGGTAGAGAGGTGTTTAAGAAAGGTTGCCAGTTGTCGGTTGTCGGTTATCACCATACCACCGCCACCCGTGGTGATCGTTTTGTTGCCGTTAAAGCTCAGTACGCCCATCTGGCCGAAGGTGCCGGTATGACGTCCCTTGTAGTAGCTGCCGATACTCTCGGCCGCATCTTCGATAACAATGATATTAAATTCGTTACAGATTTCAACGATTTCATCGATTCGGCAGGGATTGCCGAAGGTATGCATGGGTACGCAGGCCTTTATCTGTTTATTTGTTGAGTTGTTTAATCGTTTAGCGGACCCGGGTTCAGCATGGGTTTGTGTTTCAAGGAAATGACGCAGTGCTTTCGGTGATAGACCCAGTGTATCAGGATCAACATCCACAAAAACCGGACTTGCCCCAATATAGACTATCGGATTAGCCGTTGCAATAAAGCTCAGCGGCTGTGTAATCACTTCATCACCCGCCTTCACCCCGGCCACCACCAGCGCCAGATGCAGTGCCGCCGTACCATTCACACAAGCTACTGCTCTTACTTCGGTAGCATTGTCATCCCCGCGCAGGCGGGGATCTCTACGCTGGCTGACGAAGTCAGCCACGATCTGTTCAAACCTTCCCACAAAAGGCCCCACCGACGAGACAAAAGTGCTATCAATACACTCCAGCACATACTTTTTCTCGTTTCCGAAGAATGACGGCTCATGGAGAGCAATGACAGGCTTATCAGGGTAAAGGGTTTTAATGAAATCGAGGATGGGCTGGTAGACCATTATTTGAAGTAAGAAGTCAGAGATTCGAAATTAGAGTTTTGAATTTTGAGGTTGGAGATTCAAGTGGGGGCGGAGCCTATGTCCGCCGTATCTCATCCACATACCTCTCAAATAGCCCCAGTCCGCTCCGTATCAGGCTGTAAACGATTTCGAGATCGATCCGTTCATAGCGGTGAACGATGAAATTGCGGAACCGGATGAGTTCCTGATAGGCGGTGGCGTCGTTGATGATTCCGAGTTTTTCAATTGCCTCCATGTTTTGGATTGCCGAGTTGACTGGCGGATGGTGATGAAAGCTTAGTATTCGTTCGCTGGTGTCGATCATAGCTTCAACCGCCACCTGGAGGGCGCGTTCGACAGCGTTCTGCAGCAGGCTGCTCTTTTTCAACTGATCGAATGAATCAATCTTCCAGCTGCGGATTTCATTGAGCTTCTCTTCGATAATCCTCAGTTTATTTTCAACGATTGTGCCGTACTTCATATCCCCGGTATTCGAGTTGTTTCGTCATCCAGAAATCATAATCGGTATAATCTGCGCAGGTGCGCGAATAAAAATTGGAATAAACTTCTTCCCTGCCCTCTCGTATAAAAAGCACCCTGCCCTTCAGCGCCTCGAACCGCAGAACCGGTCCGGCTTCATTGAGCACCGAAAGATCGAACGTGATCTCCGGAAAGCCTTTTTCCATTGCCGTCATCAGCCTCATGATGAGATCAGTCTTATTCACCCCCTTCTCGCACCAGATTCCCAGATCCACATCGGCGCCTTCGGAGATTTCGCCATCCTGGGAGCTACCGAAGAGGAGAACGAAGGTGAGTTCGGGGAAGCGGGCCTGGAGGAGGTTGCTGAGGTGTTCTATCGGGAGAAACATGATGAGATTCGAAAACCAGTTTTGAATTTTGAAGTACAAGATTCAAGTATCACCTAAGCTAGCCGGAGCACTTGTCATCCCCGCGAAAGCCTGCCCCCGCGGAGGCGGGGGGCGGGGACCCCGTCACGCTACACGAAGTCCCTGATTAGCAGTCGTTTAGGCCTGATCGTTCGGGCTGCCCTGATACAGCTTCGCCACCTCAGTCCCATTTTGGGAACTGTCCTTAACGCCCTCACGTCCTCACGCCCTCACTTCCTCACGTCCTCACGCCCTCGAGGTACGCGGCCTGCATATTCACGATCATCGAGTAGCCGGTTTCGCCGATCCGCACGAGCAGGCGGTTCTTTCCGGCGTAGCGGACGATCTCGCCGCTGCATCCGCACATCGGGCCGGCCGTGACTTCCACGGGCTGACTGGGTTTGAAGCGGTTGCTGGTGATGCAGAAATCGATGCCTTCGCCCAGGGCGCGGCGGAGGGCCTCCATGTGGTGATCCGGGATCGCCGCGGGCTTTCCTCCGAACGATATATACTTTAACGCGCTGCGATGCTGCAATATTTTAAAGTATTCCCGGCTGCTCACCCTTACAAACACATATCCCCGGAACATCGGCTCATCGACCCACTTGATGCGGTCGGACCACTTCCGTTTGGTCCGCTGCAAAGGCAGGTACGATTCAAATCCGTCCTCAGTGAGGTCGGCATGAACAACCTTCTCCTGCCTGCTCATCGTGTAAAGGGCGAACCAGTGGTATGTCCTTGTTAGTTTTAGCATGGTTTAGCAAATATACATTATATGAGTAGATATTCTACCCGTTATCGTCAAAAAAATTTCAAAAAAAATTTTGATAAAAGAAGTAAAATTATGAAAAGATTATCAATACTTGCTCTGATATGTTTGATAGGAGTAGCTTCCATCGGACAAACACACAGATTAAAAATTTTTATTATTTTGGCAACAATATGGACGATACCTTTAAAACGATTCTGGAACCCTCCGAGGGCATTTTCAAGGACAAGGGAAGCCGGTTCATTGCCAAAGCTTACCCGGTGGAATCTGTTGAGGAGGTGAAGGAAATTCTGGCCTCCCTGCGAAAAGAACATCATGATGCCCGCCACCATTGTTATGCCTGGCGCCTCGGACCGGGAGACGCATCTTACCGGGTAAACGACGACGGGGAACCGGCAAATTCAGCGGGTAAGCCAATTTTAGGACAAATTCAATCACATGATCTGACCAATATCCTGATTGTGGTTATCAGGTACTTTGGCGGGATCCTGTTAGGTGTCGGTGGACTGATAAACGCTTATCGATCAGCAGCAAAGGAGAGTTTAGAGCACGCCGTGATTATCGATAAAACTTTCAATTGTCAAATCAGTATCATTTTTCAATATGCGGCCATGAATGACGTGATGCGGTTAATTAAGGATTTTAAGGCTGATATTATCAAACAGGAATTCGGGATCGACTGCAAAATGCAGGTACAGATACGAACCGGAGCCTCTGATGGTTTAATTAGTCAACTTCGTCGTATTGATTTAGTTGAAGCACAAATTGATACATGGTGAATAAAATAATAATAATATCCTGTTAATGTATTGCGGGAACCACCGGCGTTCCCTTAATTTTACCAAACTTCGATAAAAAAACAGACACCGTCCTATGAAAAACAGAAGCCTGGTATCCATTACTGATTACAATCAGGATGAGATGTTGCAGATCCTTGATCTGGCAGCTGAGTTTGAAAAAAAGCCAAATCAGAATATTCTGAACGGGTATGTGGTTGCTACACTATTTTTCGAACCTTCGACCCGTACACGCCTCAGCTTCGAGTCGGCAGTAAACCGTTTGGGCGGCAGGATAATAGGTTTTTCGGATTCAGCCTCGTCAAGCGTATCCAAAGGAGAAACCCTGAAAGATACCATTCTCACCGTTTCCAATTACAGCGATCTGATCGTTATGCGCCATCCCCTTGAAGGAAGCGCCAAGTATGCCAGCGAGGTTTCGCCGGTTCCCATAATCAATGCGGGCGACGGAGCTCATCAGCATCCTACCCAGACCCTCCTGGATATGTATTCCATCCGCAAAACCCAGGGCCGGCTTGAGAATCTGAAAATCTGCATGATTGGGGACCTTAAATATGGCCGAACGGTTCACTCACTCCTGATTGCTATGTCGAACTTCAACCCCGTATTCATTTTCATTGCCCCTGAAGAGCTCAAAATGCCTGAGGAATACAAGATCCTTCTCGACAGTAAGGGAATCGAATACTATGAATACAAGGATCTTGCCGATAATATGGATGATGCCGACATTGTTTATATGACACGGGTTCAAAAAGAACGCTTCTCTGATCCCCTTGAATATGAAAAGGTTAAAAACGTTTATATTCTTCGAAACTCAATGCTTGCCAATACCAAGCCAAATATGAAAATCCTGCATCCCCTGCCGCGTGTGAACGAAATCAATTATGACGTGGACTCGAATTCAAAAGCCTATTACTTTCAGCAGGCTTTAAATGGTGTATTCATCCGGATGGCTATTATATCTAAGATATTAGGTGTCAAGTAAAATCTCAGAAACTATGGAAACCAAGAAAGAACTGAAAGTCAATGCTATCAAGAACGGCACCGTCATTGACCATATCCCGTCAGAAAGTTTGTTTAGCGTTATTAACATATTAGGCCTCAATAAGATCGACCATCCGGTTACCTTCGGTTTTAATCTGGAAAGTAAGAAATTAGGAAAGAAGGCCATTATTAAGGTTGCCGAAATCTTTTTCAAGGATGAAGATCTTAACAAGATATCGCTGGTGGCCCCGGATGCCAAGTTGAATATAATACGTGATTATGAGGTAATTGAAAAAAGAGTTGTTATTGTACCCGATGAAATTACCGGTATAGCCAAATGCATGAATCCTACCTGCATCAGCAATCATGAGCAGATGACCACCCGCTTTGATGTAGTTCATAAAAGCCCGGTAGCATTGAAATGCCGCTACTGTGATAAAATAACTGACCAGGAGCATTTAGAGATTCACTGAGGTACCCACCCCAACCCCTCCTGGCTGTAATCCTAATACCGGCCCGATAGTTACCGAACCGGATCTTATAATAATTATCGTAACCGGTTAACTTGCCGAAGTTTGGTATTTCATGCGGAGAATTAAGCTTTTTTATGTCCTCAAAAACAAATCTCTCTATACGCTTTCTGTCTCTAACCGGAATCTCAGCCAAATCTCTTAAGAAACTTTTATTGATTTTTATCTCCACGAATGACTAATCTGTCAATTGTTTATAATACCCTTTGGCTTCCTCCAATGAAAGATTATCTCCTGGATCATTCTCCTCAATTAACCGGCCCAAGGCATAGTCCTCTAATAGCTGCTCCATTCGCTCAAAAGTTTTAATGTCAATCTGAACCGCCAAAGGTCTCTTCTTCTCGTCGGTGACATATATTTTTCTGATTTTCAACATAACTCTTAATTATTATTACTACAAAGATAACAGAAGTACTTTAAACAGATAACAGATAACTGATAACGGTTTTCGGCTACCGCAGCCTGTCCAGAGCTCTGAGCAACAGCATATCCCGCCGGATCCCGCGGAAGGCAAGAAAACTGCAGATACATGCAACAAGCGGCATGGCTGAAAAAAAGAGTAATCCGGCAGGGGTGTGGAGCAAGTTCTTCCCTTGAATGGCGTAAAGGGCTATTATTCCATAGGATAAAAACTGAAGCATCATATTCAGTACCGTCACTCTCAATTGCAGGGCTCTTCTGCGGTAGGACAAAACCGAAATCAAGGCGAGTATCTCAACCAGAACAAATAAAATAAACATCGGAACCGCCCCCAGCACCATTTTACCGCCAGCTACCTCTTTTATCCCATTTGCATAAAGCATCCATGCCCCACCCGCCTCATTGGTGAAGCCAATAATCGGGTTGAAAAGTAAAAAACCCCATGCGATAAGGCTGATCAGCAGGTAAATCGTTTGAATTCTTTGAATCATAGCTATCAATAATATAATATTGTGGAGTCAAAAATAGAAAAAAGTATAATAGCTATAAACATGACCACCTACACTGAATCAGAATTGATATTAAACCCCGATGGGAGCATTTTCCACCTAAGGCTTTTTCCGGAACAGATTTCCGATAACATTATCCTGGTAGGAGATCCCGGAAGGGTTGCCCTGGTTGGTCAGTTTCTCGACAGAGTGGAAAAGCTCGCATCAAACCGGGAGTTTATCTCTTTATCAGGTTATTACCACAATACCAAAATCACAGTGCTTAGTACGGGCATTGGAACCGATAATATCGATATAGTTGTAAATGAGCTGGATGCTTTGGCAAATATCAACCTTGATTTGCGCAAGGATAATCCGGCGATGCGTCGGTTAAATCTGATCAGGATAGGTACATCGGGTTCCCTTCAACCCGACCTGCCCCCTGGAACGGCGGTAGCATCAGCCTGGTCGGTCGGATTGGATGGCCTCATGAAATATTATTTCCGGGCACCCGATCCGGAACGTGAATTATTTGAATACGCTTTTATGGAGTCGGTTAACTGGCCGGTTCAATTGCCTCAACCCTATGCAGCCAGAGCCTCAGCCAGGCTGCTCAGTAAGGTTGAGTCGTTCTGCACCACGGGGATCACGATTGCTGCGCATGGCTTTTATGGCCCCCAGGGCAGGCAATTAAGAGCAATGCTTGCTATACCCGACCTGAATGCCCGTTTACAGTCGTTCCAGTTCGGCGACCTGCGGACAACCAATTTCGAGATGGAGTCGTCGGCTTTGTATGGACTCGCGCAGTTATTGAATCATGAAGCTCTTACCGTTTGCCTGATTATCGCGAACCGCATGACCGGGAATTTCCTAGGCGATTACAGTTCTGCGATGAATGACCTGATTTTTAATACGTTGAATTCGATTACCCGATAACGACAGTTGGGGGACAGAAGACCCCCAGGCTGAAGCCTGGGGGCTTTGTCCCAGCCCGAGGTCTGGGGCCCTCGTACCCGCACCCCTATTAAAAGAAACTAAATGGAATCCCTTACAAGTGACGCTCTCATCAAATTGCTGGACGATCCTGACCAAATGGTTTTCGAAGCAGTGAGTGAGAAGATACAGCAGTTGGGCCCCGAATTACTCCCCGATCTGGAATTAGCAGCCAGACAAGCCATGTCGCCGATTCTTCATGAACGTATTGAACAGATTATTAAGATATTGCAATACAATCAACTTAAAACTGATTTAAGTGAGTGGATCAATAGTCCACACCCACGGTTGATCGACGGCGCATGGCTTATGTTGCGCTATCAGTTTCCGGATCTGAGTAAACAGCAATTTTCCTTGTTAATTAAACCCCTCAGGGATGAGATTTGGCTGGAGATTTCTGATATTTTAACTGCTCTCGAGAAGATCAGGATAATGAACACCTTGCTCTATGGAAAAAACAGGATACATCTGAACGAAAGTCATCCTGACTCTCCGGGTAACAATTTCATCAACAGGGTGGTTGAAACCGGTAAGGCCAATGAGCATTCATTGAACCTGCTGTATGCAATTCTCGGACAAGAGCTTGGCATGCCGGTATTTGCAGTGGAAATGCCAGATCATCCCATTCTATCCTATGTTGATATGCCAATGGTTCCTGAGGAAAGTATCAATCCAGCCCTTTTTGAAGTTCTGTTTTATATCAATCCAACTGATAATGGTTCTGTCCATTCCCGGAACGATATAACCAATTTCCTCATCAGCCAATCTCTTCCTCTTGAGCAAATCTTCTATAAACCAAGAACAAATCCCGATTTCATCCGAATCTGCCTGAAAAAACTGGCTTCGGATTATAAGCTTTCCGGGAGTGAAATACGTTCTTCACAGGTACTAGATTTGCTCACTCTTTGGAAATAATAAAATTTATTTAACTTTGCACACCCGAAGCCCAGGTGGCGGAAATGGTAGACGCGCATGGTTGAGGGCCATGTAATCGTAAGGTTGTGCAAGTTCGATTCTTGTCCTGGGCACGAGGCGTTCTTTTTGAAGACGCCCAGATGGCGGAATTGGTAGACGCGCTAGTTTCAGGGACTAGTATTCGCAAGAATGTGCAGGTTCGAGTCCTGTTCTGGGCACAACAAAGTTGGGGGCAGAGAGGGTCAGCCCCCCAGACTGAAGTCTGGGGTTAGTGATGTCTGGTCTTTGACCCCCAGGCTAAAGCCTGGGGTTAGTGAAGTCTGCCGATCCTGCCTTACCTACTTAACCCAGGATTCTTTCTAATGATGAAATTGCTGATTCCGAACAAGTTTGCTCGAGAGACTTTACTAACCCCAGACTTCAGTCTGGGGCTTTTTATGACAGTCTGCTTTTTTTCCGGTCCGCTTTTTGTCACACCCCCTTTCTTATTTTTACGCTATGATCAGAATTACTTTTCCCGACTTAAAAGTCAAGAAATACCCGGCAGGCACTACCGGGTTAGAAATCGCGCAAAGCCTTAGCCCTCAGTTGGCTAAGGAAGTCCTGGCGGTCAGCATCAATGGTGAAGTCATGGACCTTACCCGTGCCATTACAACCGACTCAACGATCCGTTTGCACAAATGGGATGATCCGGAGGGCAAGCACGCTTTCTGGCATTCCTCGGCACACCTGATGGCTGAAGCCATCGGGAATTTATATCCCGGGACGAAGTTTGGCATTGGGCCGGCCATCGAGAGCGGCTTTTATTATGATGTTGACCTGGGTGAAAAGGTGCTATCAGAAAATGATCTTGCTGAGATTGAATCCAGGATGGTCGAACTGGCTTCTAAAAAATCGACCTACAACCGGGAAGAAATCTCCAAAAAGAAGGCTTTGGATCTTTTTACCGGCAAAGGAGATGAATATAAAGTTGAATTGATTTCGGATCTGGAAGACGGCACCATTACTCTATATAAACATGGATCTTTCACTGATTTATGCCGTGGGCCGCATTTGCCTGATACATCGCTCATAAAGGCCATCAAGGTAATCAGTTTGGCCGGGGCTTACTGGCGCGGTGATGAGAAACGGAAGCAGCTTACCCGGATATACGGTATTACCTTCCCGAAAAAGAGCATGCTCGATGAATATCTGTTACTGCTGGAGGAAGCTAAAAAAAGGGATCACCGGAAAGTTGGCCGGGATCTTGAATTATTTACGTTTAGCGCAAGGGTTGGCAGCGGCTTGCCGTTATGGCTTCCAAGAGGTGCCCAGTTACGGGAACTTCTTGAGAATTTCCTGAAAAAAATTCAGAAAGAGTATGGTTATGAAGCTGTTATCACTCCGCATATTGGCCAAAAAGAGCTATATGTAACCTCCGGACATTATGCGAAATATGGGAAAAACTCGTTCCAGCCGATTCATACACCGGTTGAAGGGGAGGAGTTTTTGCTCAAACCGATGAACTGTCCTCATCATTGCGAGATATACCGTTACAAACCCAGATCTTACAAAGATCTTCCGGTCCGTCTGGCTGAGTTTGGCACCGTTTACCGGTATGAACAGAGTGGAGAGCTGCACGGATTAACCCGGGTAAGAGGATTTACCCAGGATGATGCTCATATTTTTTGCAGGCCCGATCAAATCAAGGAAGAATTCGCCAAGGTGATAGATATCGTCTTGTATATTTTTAAAACACTCGATTTTAAAGATTTTACCACTCAAATCTCTCTCCGTGACCCCAATAACCCGGATAAGTATATCGGCTCGGATGAGAACTGGAATAAGGCTGAGCAGGCCATTATTGAAGTGACCAGTGAAAAAGGCCTTACCGGGCAGATTGTCATCGGTGAAG
>Ga0265292_1002985_pt1 | contig 10938 bp, 15 predicted proteins | sample Munlanlewell296A_FD_189080 | JGI IMG/M metagenome (GOLD analysis project Ga0265292, IMG submission 189080) | Leachate microbial communities from a municipal landfill in Southern Ontario, Canada - Leachate well 296A | ecosystem: Engineered > Solid waste > Landfill > Unclassified | place: Canada... | reverse complement strand
CATGCAAATATGGATTTACTTTGATATATGATGAGTTTACACGCTCCAGACCCGAAGCTAATAATATTCTTCTTTCAATTCTGCAAGAAAAAATTATGGACTTTCCCAGCGGAAGAGGAGGAGATAGCGCTTATTTAAAAGTCGATCCGGAATTTACGGCAATCTTCACAAGCAATCCTGAAGAATATGCAGGTGTGCATAGAAGTCAGGATGCACTTCGAGATAGAATGATAACTATGGACCTGGATCATTTTGATTATGAGACTGAAGTCGAAATTACAAAAGCGAAAGCAAAGATTTCCAAGCGGAATGCAGAGATAATAGTGAATATTGTAAGAGGCTTAAGAGATTCCGGCAAATCTGAATTTTCTCCAACTATTCGTGGCTGCATTATGATTGCAAAAACTCTAAAAATTCAGGGTCTTGCGCCTACGAGTGCTAATGGGGCTTTTACGCAAATGTGTCAAGATATATTAGCTTCTGAAACAAGCCGCGTGGGCTCAAAAACAAATCAGGATAGAGTGAAAGAGATAGTTAAAGAATTAGTAGAAAAGTATAATAATTAGCGGCTCCAAGGAGAAAGTATGGAAGGTTGGTTATTAGTAATTTTAATTCTACTTGTAATATTTTTTATTTATCCTTTCATCAAAGATCATATAAAGAAAAAGTATTTTCATTACTGGTGATAATGGGGAATTATGAATGTATTATATGTTTTTGGTAAACACGATTTTATAATTAAAAACAATTTTACTTGGACTAACGGATAAATGGAATATAAAGAAGAAAAGAAGTATTTGTTAAATATATAGAGGCATTCTAAATGAAAAAAAATTTTAATATAGCGGGAATAAGAGACGTAAAAAGTATGCATTCTATAGGTGCAAGGTGCATTCCCAAGGTGCTAAGATCAAGCTATTTAGAGCTGTACTTGTGTAAAAAAGAAATGGGAAGATTAGAAAAAGAAATTTTTATTTTAGATAAAAAAAGAAACAGTGTTAACATGCAATTAGAGAGCATTGGTAAACAAATTAGAAAATTGCAAAAAGAAATTATAGACGAACAAAAAAACAGATCTATAAAAAATACACCTTCAAAATCGATTAAATTAATGTCGGTGAAATATTGATGGAGTTGAAATTAAATCTGTTCATGTTACTGTCGTACATAACAGATAGATAAACATTTTTAATAAAATTAAGGATTAGGTTATGGAAGAGAAAAACAAAGAGAAAAATGGTAAAGAAGAGAAGAAGAATTACGATTTTGATTTTGGTATTGGTGGCTTATTTAAAGGCATTGAGAAATTAGTTGATCTGGCAGCGGAGTTAAAAGAGGCAGGTGGAGAAATCAAAAAAGAAGGCGAAATTGACCTAAGCCATCTCAAAGAAGGAATGAAAGGTATATTTGGTTTCTCTATAAAGACAGCGGTGGGAGGAAAACCAATAGTTGAACCATTTGGCAATATTAGAAAAACTGCCAAAGGTCCGACAGTTGAAGAAGAAAGAGAACCCATTACCGATGTGTTCGACGAAAAAGAAGAAGTACGTATCTATGCCGAAATGCCCGGTGTAAATGAAGAAGAGATCAAAATAAATTTATCAGATGATATATTAGATATTTCTGCTAAAAACCAGGATAGAAAATACCACAAAGAAATTTTACTCCCTTCTAAAGTAAAAGCCGAAACTCTTACTTCGAATTATAAAAATGGTGTTTTAGAAGTAAGAATAAAAAAATGAAAATGGTTTTAACAGAACCGGAACAGCTTCAATTAAAATTAATTCTATTTGGCGGAAAAGGCGGTGTTGGAAAAACAACATGTGCGGCAAGTACAGGATTATATTTATCTAAATATTTCAAGACATTACTTATTTCAACGGACCCGGCTCATTCGTTATCAGATAGTTTGGGTCAAGAAATCGGCGATCAAATAAGAGAAGTACGAGGCGTAAAAAATTTACATGCTTTTGAAGTGAGCGCTGAAAAAGCTCTCGCAAATTTCAAAATAGAATATGAAGATGAAATAAAAAAGATTTTAGATACTTCAACTACTTTAGATCAGGAAGACATTAATTCTCTTTTTGCTTTGCCGATACCGGGGATTGATGAGGTTATGGGATTTAAAACTATTCTTGATCTAATTGAAGAAGCCGAGTATGATAAATACATTGTTGACACAGCGCCTACCGGTCATGCATTGCGGTTGTTAACTTTGCCTGATTTACTTGATGATTGGATTAAAGTTCTGGCAAAAATGAGATGGAAATATAGATATATGGTTGAAAGATTTTCCGGTAAATATAATCCCGATGAAGGGGATGATTTTTTGTTAAGCATGAAAAAGACAGTAAAAAAAATTAATGCACTTCTGCAGGATTCTCACAGGTGTGAATTTATACCGGTAACCATTCCGGAAGAAATGGCGATTTTAGAAACTGAAAGATTGGTAAACAAATTAAAGAACTATGGAATTAAAGTAAGACAGTTAGTAATCAACAATGTTCTTGAATCGCAGGAATGTGAGTTTTGCAGAACGAAGAGCGCTGAACAAGAAAAATATATTAAACTGATAAAAGAAAAATTTAATGATTTTTTATTTACTATCATTCCATTAGAAGCGAAGGAAGTTAAAGGGATTGAGAGATTAGAAAAATTTAATAAACGATTATTTCAATAATGAAAAAGAACACCACCATAATCCTAAAGGTCAAAGAAGCTTTGTCTAAAGATGTAGGCAGGGCAATTGTCAGGATTGACCCGGGTGATATAGAAAGTTTAGGTTTAGAAGTAGGCGCAATTGTTGAGGTTGAAGGAAAACGAAAAACTCCCGCTAAACTAATGCCGTGCTTTGTTGATGAAAGAGGCAAAAGTATAATACAAATGGACGGCATCTTAAGGGATAATGCCCAGATCGGTTTAGATGAGAAAGTTAAGATTAGTAAAATTGATTATAAGCCTGCCGTTAAAATAACGCTTTCATCATTAACATCGGCAACTCCATTTCAAAGAAGTAAAGACACACAATATATCTGCATACTTATAGAAGGACTTCCTGTACTATCGGGAGATAGAATTAGGGCGACATTGTTTGGTTCAAAATTTTACGATTATAAAGTACTCAACACGAATCCAAACGGAATTGTTGTAATAAATCCTGCCACCCAAATAACAATAGAATCAAAAAGTTCAGCAGAAAGTAATCATATCAAACTTACTTATGAAGATATTGGAGGGCTCGGCACTCAGATTCAAAGAATTAGAGAGATGATAGAACTTCCATTAAAATATCCACAAGTATTTGAAAGGTTAGGTATTGATGCACCGAAAGGAGTTCTTCTCTATGGGCCGCCCGGAACGGGCAAGACCTTAATAGCTCGCGCTGTTGCAAATGAAACAGATACTTACTTCACAAATATATCCGGTCCGGAAATAATGGGTAAATTTTATGGTGAAAGTGAGGAACGCTTAAGGAGAGTTTTTGAGGACGCGCAGAAGCACGCACCGGCTATAATTTTTATTGATGAAATCGATTCGATTGCACCTAAGAGAGAAGATATGGGAGGAGAAAAGCAAGTTGAAAGACGTGTTGTTGCACAGCTTCTATCTTTATTAGACGGGCTGAAATCGCGCGGACAAGTAATTGTTATTGGCGCTACGAATATTCCTAATACTATTGATCCGGCATTAAGAAGACCCGGAAGATTCGATCGTGAAATTTCTATCCCTATTCCGGATAGAAACGGAAGGTTAGAGATTCTTCAGATTCACACAAGAGGTATGCCTTTAGCTAAAGATGTAAGTCTGGAAAAATTGGCAGAAATTACTCACGGATTTGTAGGCGCTGATTTACAAGCATTAGCAAGAGAAGCGGCTATGCGGGCATTGAGAAATATTTTGCCAAAGATTGATTTTGAGATGGTCGATATTCCTTATGAAACATTGATGACACTTGAAGTAACAATGGATGATTTTTATGATGCGATGAAGGAGATCGAACCCTCGGCAATACGTGAAGTCTTTGTTGAAATTCCGGATGTTAAATGGGAAGATGTCGGCGGACTTGATTACATCAAAGAAGAACTTAAAGAGGCTATTGAGTGGCCCTTGAAATATTCCGACATTTTTAAAAAATCAAATACAAATCCGCCCAAAGGAATTTTACTTTACGGAGAGCCGGGAACAGGGAAAACTTTATTAGCCAAAGCAGCAGCTAATGAAAGCGGAGTAAATTTCATCTCGGTAAAAAGCCCCTCTCTTGTCTCCAAGTATATCGGTGAAAGTGAAAAAGCAATTCGAGAAATATTCAAGGTTGCAAAACAAGCCGCCCCTACAATACTATTCTTAGATGAAGTGGATAGTATTATGCCAAAACGCGGAGAAGGCTCAAATGATGCGCATGTTTCGGAGCGGATGATCAGCCAGTTTTTAGTTGAGATGGATGGAATTGAAGAATTAAAAGGAGTGGTTGTTTTAGCTGCCACCAATAGAATTGATTTGATTGATCCGGCGCTTTTAAGAAGCGGTCGGTTTGATCTGTTGCTTGAACTTCCTAAGCCGGATGAAAAAACAAGAAAAGCAATATTCGAAATACATACACGTAATAAACCTCTTGCAAGTGATGTCAATCTGGAAAAGTTGATAAAAGAAACTGAAGGAAAAGTTGGTTCCGATATTGCATTTATCTGCCGCAGAGCATCTATGTTTGCGATTAAAGAATATATAGAAAATCAAAAATCCCTTCAACAGTCCCAAAATAATTTACAGGAAGGAATGATAGAAGAAAGTAATCCCGAAGGGATGGATTCCCAAAAGCAAGAACATCAATTATTAATTTCAAACCGGCATTTTGAGGAAGCACTTAAAACGGCGAGGGTGCAAAGGATAACTTAAAGCAGGAATTTATTTATGAATGACAAACAGGCTTGCAGGAATACGACTTCAGGTTTCTCCGGCAATTTGATAGCGGGAGGAAAAATTATGAATAATCACGGGATTTATATTTATGGAATAATTAATTCCGGTTTGAATAAATTCATTACTGATTACTCAACCGATGGTGGGGAAAAAATCTATGGATTTTCGTATCAAGATATAACGGCAATATTAGACAATTCAATAATATTTGATTATTCAAATTTGCCCAAAGATATTTTAGCGCGAAGGCTCTTAAAACATCAAACAATAATTGAAGAAATAATGAACTGCGGATATACGATCATCCCGATGAAATTAGGAACGCTGGTATCAAGTGAAAATGAGGTTAGCGATATTTTAAATAAAGGATATGTTCTTTCAAAAAATATATTCAAAAAAATAAAAAATATGATAGAAATTGATTTAGCCGTTACCTGGAATGATTTAAATTCAGTTCTAAGAGGAATAGGAGAAGGCGAAGTTATAAAAGAGCTTAAAGAAAAAATATTGGCGGATTCTCAAGAGATTACTATTGAACACAAAATTAAAATAGGAACAGCAGTTAAAAATGAACTCGATAAAAGTAGAGAGATAATTTCTTCTGAAATATTGACTTGTTTAAAAAATTTCAGCAATGATATTAAAATTCATACTCTCATGAATGATACGATGATAGCAAACTTTGCTTTTTTAATAGAAAAAAGAAAGCTGGAAGAATTTGAAAGAAAAATAGAAGAGTTAAATTCCGAATATTCTGAAAAACTTAATTTTAGATGTGTGGGTCCGCTTCCCCCTTATAGTTTTTATACACTTGAAATAAAGAAGATACTGAATAGGGATTTAGGTTGGGCGACAAAAAAACTTGGGCTGAAAAATTCCCGGATAAGCAAAGGTGAAGTTAAAAAAGCATACCAGAGTTCAGCCTTTGCCAGCCACCCAGATAAGAATATTGACCTTCCGAATACTGAAAAAGAATTTGATGAAGTTAATAAAGCATATAAAATTCTTAATGAATATTGTCAATCCTGCGAGCAAGCAAATCACGGGAAAAATGAATTTTTCGATATAGAAGAGGTTGATAATTCAGCAATATTGGTAAAAGTGAAAGAGTAAGATGGCAAAAGAAGGTAAATATATTTATTGCATTATAGACACAAAGCAAGATAGGTATTTTGGATCTATAGGAGTGGGCAATAGAGGAGATGAAGTTTTAACAATCGGTTATGACAATTTAGGTATGGTGGTAAGTAATTATCCTTTAGCCCAAATAGATGTTAATCATGAGAATATGTTGGCTCATGAAAAAGTAATTGAAACGGTAATGAAAGAATTCGACAGCGTGTTGCCGGTTAGATATGGAACGATTGCTTCTAATGCCGATGAGATACGCAATTTACTTGACAGAAGATACAGAGAATTTAAAAATCTATTAAGAGACATGGATCGTAAAATAGAATTGAGCGTGAAAGGCTTATGGGGAAATATGGACGTTGTTTTCAAAGAGATAATTGAAGAGAACAAAGAGATTAAAAAAGCAAAAGAAGAAGTCCAAAATATTGGGGAAGAAATAAGTGTACAATCAAAAATTGAAATCGGAAAATTGGTTGACGAAGCTCTTCAACAGAAAAAAGAGAAAGAATCACAATATATTATCGATACTCTTCAAAAAACCTATATTGATCTAAAACTTAATAAGACACTTGGCGACGAAATGTTTATAAATGCATCATTCTTAGTTGACCGGGGTAGAGAAAAAGAATTTGATAATATAATGAATGACCTGAGTGAAGAGTTTAAAGATAGAATAAAATTCAAATATACTGGTCCCTTGCCGGTATTTAATTTTACTAATATTGCTATTTATCCTGAAACTTGGGAGAGATAGAAAAGTAAAGTCAGCGATAGTTATTCACATACGTATTGACAGGATTGAAAATGGAATCACCGAACAAAGAAGGTAAATATATATACTGTATTATTGAATCAAATCAGCCTCGGTCTTTTGGTCCTTTAGGTATTGGCGGAAGGGCTGATGAGTTGTATACAGTCTGCTGCAATGGTCTTGCCGCTTGTGTGAGCAACTCTCCCATAATAAAGTATTCTTGTATGAGAGATAATATGATTGCACATGAAAGTGCAATTGAGAAAGTGATGAAGGAATATACAGTTTTGCCGGTTCGATTTAATACGATTGCTGAGGATGAAAAAAAGATAAAAAAGATATTAGAAATAGATCACGATAAGTTTAAAGATAAATTGAATGATATGGAAGGTAAAAAAGAACTGGGACTTAAAGCCATATTTAAAGAAGATATTCTTTACAAAGAAATATTAGAAAAGTATGATGATATAAAAATATTAAAAGAAAAAATAGCTCAACTTCCACCAGAAAAAACATTACACCAACGAAGGGAAATAGGAAAAATGGTGGAAACCGCTTTGCAAAATGAAAGAGAAATCTCCCAAAAAGAAATATTGGATACTTTAATTCCATTGGCGGAAGACCATAAAATCAATAGTACCTATGGCGATATAATGATTTTAAGCGCCGCCTTTTTAGTCAATAAAGAAAAAGAACCAGAGTTTGACCGGAAGGTTGATGAATTAAATAAAAAATATGGCGATAAAATAAAATTTAAGTATGTGGGAACAATACCGCCATTTAATTTTGTAAATCTTGTCATTGAAACAGGAAAATATTAGACATGTTTTTAATCGACGACATATTGCTTGCGCCTTTAAAAGGCGTGATGTGGTTAGCTGAGCAGATTAAAGAAGTCACAGATAGGGAATTCTTAGATGATGAAGACAAAATAAAAGAGAAGCTTATGGCGCTGCAACTAAAGTATGAACTGGATGAGATTAGCGAAGAAGAATATGATGAAGAAGAAAAGAAACTTTTAATGCGATTGGATATAATTCTGAAACAAGAAAAGGAGAAAAGAAATGGCTGAGATAACAGATGTAAGCAATACAGTCATAAAATTTTTACAAAGCACGCTCGGTGCAAAAGATGTAAAAATTATTAAAGTATTGAAGAAAGGTAATGCATGGGAAACAGAGGCAGAAGTATATGAAGAGAGTTCATTCATAAAATCCCTTGGATTGCCAACCAGGGTAATGGATAGAAATTATTATACCGTAACGCTAAACGAAAATATGAGTATTGAATTTTATAAGCGAAAAGAAAGAGGAGAACAAGAGGAGTAACTAATGGACGGATTATATCTTTATTGCATTAGGGAGAAAAACGATTCTTCTATCTTTTTCATAAAAGGAATTGATAATAAAAACGAAGTATTCGTTCTGCCTTATAAAGAAATTGAAGCGATAGTAAGCGGGATTTCATTGGATGAATTTGATTCTGACGAGATAAAAAGAAAGGCACAAGAAAATTTAAATTGGATTAAGGAGAAGATCGTCCTTCATGAAAAAGTAGTTGAAGAAGCAATGAAAAAAAACGGCAAGGTAGTGAGTGTAATTCCCATGAAATTCGGGACAATCTTTGCAGGAGAAAAAAGATTAATAGAAACATTAGATGAACATTATGAGCAATTCAAAACCGCTTTGAATAAACTGGAAGGCAAAGAAGAGTGGGGCGTAAAAATGTATCTTACCGGTAAAGGACAAATTGAAGAAACAATAAAAACGGAAAGCGAAATAATAAAAGAAATGGAAAGCAAAATAGCCGGTCTGCCGGAAGGCATAGCATATTTTCATGAATCAGAATTGAAAGAAGCGGTATCAAATGAGGTATTAAGAAAAATAAATGATACTAAGAGAAATATTTTTGAGGAATTGAAAATGAATACGGAAGATGCGAGAGAATGTAAAATATTGGAAAAGGAATTAACCGGCAGACTTGAACCAATGATATTAAACGCATCCTACCTAATTAAAACGGAAATGGTAGATGAATTTATTCAGAGTGCAGAAAGAAAAAATAAAGAATTGAATCCGCAAGGATTTTCTCTTGAATATTCCGGTCCCTGGCCGCCATATTATTTTGGAGAACAAAATGTTTGATAGAGAAAGAAATGTAACATTAGTTGACGCTCTTGATAAAGTTATAGAAAAAGGCGCGGTTATCAACGGTGAAATAGTTATCAGCGTAGCCGATGTTGATTTAGTCTTTCTCGGATTAAGACTTATACTTACTTCCATATCGAAAGCAGAAGAAATAAGCGGGAAGAGATATTCTTGCTCATCGGATGTGCCGACGCCGGAAGAGTTGGAATACATAAGTAAATTGCAAAGAGAAATTAGAAAGTCGGAAAAGAATATTTCTCAAGTACTAAGTTTGAATAACCCAAAGGAAACGGAAAAAGGTATTGCCAAATTGATACTTACCCTTGTTGAACTCATTAGAAGACTGATGGAGAAAGAGGCATTCAGAAGAGTTAAAAAAGGGTCTCTCTCATCAGTGGAAATTCAAAAATTAGGTTTGAGTCTTAAAGCAATTGAAAAGAAAATTAAAGAAGTTCAGATGATCTTTGGACTTGAGAATGAGGAATTAAATTTAGACTTAGGTCCATTAGGAAATTTGATGTGAAGGGAGGTAAGATGCAAAAGGAAGAACATAGAATAAGTTGCCCAACATTCTTAAAACAGGAAACAGTAATAAAGAATATTACTAGTAAGATTAATCAGGCTAAAGGAGTGCGAGAGAAAGCGACATTTGCCGAAGAATTACAGAAAGAAGCAGATGTGCTTTTTACTTGTCCGGATTACGATGATAAAAAATTAGACTGTAAGAATTGTCGTTTCATTGCAAATTTGCGTAAGAAAACAGCAGGTTTAATTATAAAAGCTAAAAAGTTAGTATAAGAAAGTAGGAGATAATCATGTCAGAACAAAAAATGATGCACGCCACAAATGCTACTAATCTTGCCGATATCTTAGAACGGGTATTAGACAAGGGAATTGTAATTGCCGGAGATATCCAGATTAAAATTGCGGACATTGAATTACTCACAATAAAAATAAGATTGTTAGTTGCATCTGTCGATAAAGCGATGGAAATAGGAATTAACTGGTGGCAAACTGATAGTTTTCTTTCCTCAAAAGCAAAAGAAGCTGAGATAGAAAATGAAAACACAGAGCTGAAAAAGAGATTAGAAAAATTAGAGGAGAAGATTAAAAGTGCATAAGGAGCAGTAAATGGAAATTAAAGATATTGTGGGAATTGCTAATGCAGGGTTGGTTCAACTTACCGGATTTAGTTCCCCCGCTGCGATAGGAATAAACAAAGAAGCGGATATATGGCACATTACTGTAGAAGTAATTGAAAAGCCTTCTGAAGCAGCTAATCTTGATCTCCTTGGAATTTATGATGTCCGGGTTGATGATTTTGTCCGCCTAGGCGGATACTTGGTTATGAGAGAATAGGGATGAGGAAGCATTGTGAGTTTCAAAGAGGATAGATAATGAGAACACTGATTTATGCCCCAGTTATACATACAAGCGCAGACCTTGGCTCTTTGGCAGGGGATGTAACTAAGCGAAGTATAGCGGATTTAGGGGAGGATGTTTGGAGAGAACATCAGAGGACAGTTGAAGGTTTCTGGGATGCTATATCAGATTATTTCAACTCCATAGATGTTCCCGGGATGAAAATATATCAAGATGGAATGGTAGCTGAAGGAAAAACAGGAGAAAAAATAGTTGAGGAAAGTCTAAATTTAGGCAGCAGAAACTATCAATTAGTCTCAAGGCTTCTTAAAAGAGGAGCAATTTTAGTTAAGACAGAAGACTTTAACCTTGTGAAGAAAGAGCGGGATAGGTTACTTAAAATCATACAGGCTAAGACGATAACGGAGAAAATATTAGGTTTTATAAGATATAAGTTAATCAAAAACATACTATTAAATAAAAGAGATGAATATATTGCCAAAAGAAGTGATTATACATGGCATCACCGAACGCAAGCGGGCGGAGGAGGCGATTCGAGAAAGTGAAGAACGGTTCACGGCGTTTATGAACAATAGTCCAGCAGTTGCCTGGATGAAAGATCCCGCAACG
>Ga0265292_1002984_pt1 | contig 10941 bp, 11 predicted proteins | sample Munlanlewell296A_FD_189080 | JGI IMG/M metagenome (GOLD analysis project Ga0265292, IMG submission 189080) | Leachate microbial communities from a municipal landfill in Southern Ontario, Canada - Leachate well 296A | ecosystem: Engineered > Solid waste > Landfill > Unclassified | place: Canada... | reverse complement strand
TCCATCAATTCAATCTGCGGCACATCCATCGCTTCGGAGATGACCAGCAGACCGAATTCATCAGCAGCACGGCGCATCAATATTAATCCCTCTTCTCCCAGCCCTTGAAACGCATACGGTGATGACCGTGGTTTGAATGCTCCACCACGCAGAAATTTTGCGCCGGCTTTCGCAACACTTTCGGCGACGGTAAAAATTTGTTTTTCGTTTTCCACGGAACACGGACCAGCCATCACCACAATTGTATCACCGCCGATTTCGCAATTTTTAAACTTGATGACAGACCGTTCCTGCTTAAATGCTCTGCTGGCCAGTTTATACGGTTCCGTAATCCGGTATGCATGCGCCACGCCCGGTAGCACTTCAACCTGGCGTGTATCGAAATCCGGTTTTACTCCGATAGCACCAAGTACTGTTTGATTTACTCCTGTGGAACGATGTACATCAAATCCGAAATCGTGAAGGATCTTTATGATTCCTTCAATCTGTTGTTCCGTCGCTTTCTGTTCTACAACTACAACCATAATGCTCCCGTCTTCAAAAAATATTTTTCTATTCGTCAGTCAGTACGGCCAGACCGATTTTTGTAATGTGTAATGTGTAAATCTGATAATCAGCTTTCTACTCATACCGATCAAGCTTAAATCCTTCGCCAAGGTATAGCCGACGCGCTTCCGGATCATTGGCCAGTTCTTCCGCCGATCCCGCTTTTAAAATTTTCCCTTCGAAAAGAAGATACGAACGGTCGGTGATGGAAAGCGTTTCGTGGACGTTATGATCGGTGATCAAAACACCGATATTCCTATATTTCAATTGCTTCACAATTTCCATGATATCCTCAACAGCGATCGGATCGATTCCCGCAAACGGTTCGTCGAGCAGAATGAATTTCGGATCGGTCGCCATAGCGCGAGCAATTTCCGTTCTACGACGCTCTCCTCCGGAAAGCATAAATCCTTTGCTCTTGGCAATATGCGTCAGGCTGAATTCTTCCAACAGCTTGTCACTACGCTCATGCTGTTCCTTTGCAGAAAATTTCGTCATTTGTAGAACAGACAGAATATTATCCCGAACACTCATCGTCCGAAATACTGAGGCTTCCTGTGTCAAATATCCTACTCCCTGTCGTGCCCGTTTATACATTGGAAGCCGGGTGATGTCCTGTTCATCCAGATACACCCGTCCTTCGTTAGGACGGATCATGCCGACAATCATGTAAAATGATGTCGACTTGCCCGCGCCGTTTGGCCCGAGCAGTCCGACAATCTCTCCCTGTTCAACAGCAACGGAAACGTTATTGACCACAGTCCTTTTTTTATACCGCTTAATGAGGCCTTCGGAACGAAGACTCATTTTCTGTGAATTACTCTGTTCGCTCATAATTTCGGTCTTGTCGGAAAAATGGTCCGGAATCCGGGCCGGTCGTTGCGCAGAAGAAATCCGTCCAGATTGTATTGCAATTCATCCCGTTTCAATAGATTTTCCGGAAAATAATTCCCTTCAATCCCTTTTATTACATGGATCGTATTCGGCTTGCCATCGTCAAACAGCATCGTAATGGCATCTCCGCTCGTTTTATTCACACCATTACCGGTGGAATCGTCATAGAGAAAATACAGACTGATGGCGTTTCTTTCAACAAATGATTGTTGCAGTTTGTTATCATGAAACGTCATGAGAATCGACCGTCCGGTCAGTTGATTATATCTGCTCGGGAACAATGAATCACTTTGCGATAAAACAAATGCACGTGTCTTTACCGAAACTGTCTTGAGCTTGTTCTCTTCTAATGTTAAAAAGATCGTGTCACCCGTTACCTGATTCTCACGGTACCAAACAATTGGTTTGTCGTATAATTCGATCGACTCATCCTGCCGAAAAAAATTTACCAATCCGCTTCGTGCTGCAAGTTCTCCCCGAACAATCATAACGCTGTCCTTTACGATCATCCGTTTTGTCGAATCGTCGAACGATTCCATTACCACGCTTTTTACCGCCAGTGTATCAATTGCTCCGTCGTCTGAAGTGTCAATTTGAAGCAGCCGGGGTTGTTCCGTCATTCTGCTATACCGCGTAGAATCAGAATGAACAAGATGATTTCCAAACATCCTCACATTATCTTCCAGATTTACGATCCTCACATTCAATAGCGCTTCGGACCGGCGTTCTTTCTCCAGATACGTCAGTTGCTCCGAATAAATTATTGTGGATGAATCAACCACCCGGACGTTGCGTTGAAAGAACGCCCGTTCTTCGTCCAAATAGTATGTTCCAAAATCTGCATACAGTGTAACGTGCGGAGTTTTTAGTTTAACGTTCCCTTCGCCGTCCGCTTTGCGCGAATTTCCGTAGTACCGTCCTTTTTTTGCAGTAAGCGTGACCGTATCACGAATGATTTTCACACTGCCGATCAACTCAACCTCGTTCCTGTTCAGGAACTGCATCGCTTTGTCGCACCATACGATCGTATTTCCCTGTTTGAACCGGACATTCCCCGTCAACTCGCGGATATCTTCGCCGTTTTCCAACCGTTTCCCGGCAAAAATATCTGCATTCTGTAAAACTATCAGATTCGATTGTTGGGAAAAAAGCGGACCCAACACCAGAAGCAATATCATGATCGACTTGTTCACTTCCGTTCCGCCGTTCCCGTTACTTTGAAGATCCGATAATTGCGTAAATTATGGTCCGATTCGAACCCGGTCCCTTTAAGATCTTCCGTTGGAGAAGTGATATGAACAAAATCCGGTGAATGAATTAATTGCGTGGCATTGGTCCAAAACATTTTCTCTGTCCGAACTACCGTTCCGCTGTCCGAAGTGACAATCACATTACCGATCGCTTCCAGATTGCTGGTTCCTTCATCCACAGAACCTTTATGCGATGTCAACCGGGATGTATGCGCTCCCAGTTCATCGTAAAAATCGACAACAACGCCGGAGTCCAAAAAAGTAATGCGCGTATTCTCATACGCGTAAATGTGTCCTGCATTCACAATCGCTTTTACAATTCCCGAGTCGGTAAATGTAATTGTTGAACCCCAACTTTCTTGAGACGGAAGTTGCGTACTAGAAACACCGCTGAGGACGGAAGGCCTGACCTTTTCTTCACAGCCGAGCAATAATAACGCCAGCAGTGAAGGTATGAGCAATTGTTTCACGTCGACGATTCCCCGCCGAGTCCGGCCCGCACCAAATCATGTAAATGAACAATGCCGTACGGCCGTCGTTCATCATCAACAATAATAAGCTGGGTGATGCTGAATTGTTCCATTTCCTGCAATGCTATGGAAGCAAGGGTACCCTTCCGGATCGTTTTGGGATTTTTGGTCATCACTTGTTCTGCCGTCAGATCCGAAACTACTGTTGTTTTTTGCAGAAGCCGGCGTAAATCTCCGTCGGTAATAATTCCAGCCAACTGTCCATGTTCATCCACCACGCTTGTTGCACCAAGGCGTTTCGACGAAATCTCCAGAATTGCATCTCGCAAACTTGTTTGTAAACCGATCTTCGGAATATGCTCACCAGTCACGGCCAGTTCTTCAATTTTCAGCAACAACCGCTTCCCAAGATTTCCTCCGGGATGAAACATGGCAAAGTCATCCGCAGTAAAATTCTTTTTTTCCAGCAACGTCACCGCCAATGCATCACCCATCGCTAGCGTTGCTGTGGTGGAAGTGGTCGGAGCAAGGTTGTGCGGGCAAGCTTCTTCTTTCACCGAAATATCTAATGCAACATCGGATTGGAATGCAAGATGCGAGTTCATATTGCCGACCATAGAAATGGTCTGAACGCCGATCCGTTTGAACATGGGCATCAGTTGCCGCACTTCCTGCGTATCGCCGCTTTTGGAGATGCAGATAACTACATCGTCGCTCCGCACCATTCCCAGATCGCCGTGCACGGCATCAGACGGATGCAGGAAAATCGACGGTGTTCCGGTGGAATTCATCGTGGCAACCATCTTCCGCGCGATAATGCCGGATTTTCCCATTCCCGTTACAACAACTCTTCCTTTGCACTGATAGATGATATCGACTGCTCGTTGAAACGATGCGTTGATGTTTTTTTCCAATCCCGCGACTGATTCCGCTTCCATACGGATGACGCGTTTTGCTTTTTGAATATCGATAGATTCGTAGGACATATTATTTCGCAAATGCATTCACTGTTGTATGGATGGATACGACCTGACTCACCAATCGTTCCAATTGATCCAGCGGCAACTGACTTGCCGCATCGCTCAGCGCCTTCGCAGGTTCAGGATGAGTTTCAACGAACAATGCGTCGATTCCTACCGCTGCTCCCGCACGCGATAACGGAAAAATAAATTCCGGTTGACCGCCGCTTTTTCCGTTTTCTCCGCTCGGCAGTTGCACGGAATGGGTCGCATCCAGCACCACGGGGTATCCGAATTTCCGCATCATTACCAGTCCGCGCATATCCACCACAAGATTGTGATATCCGAACGAAGTGCCTCGTTCCGTCACAAGAATATTGTGATTTCCGGTTGAAACAACTTTTTCGATGGGATGTTTGATGTCGTCCGGAGCAAGAAATTGTCCTTTTTTAATGTTGATCACTCTTCCGGATTTTCCTGCCGCTATCAACAGATCTGTTTGACGACACAAAAATGCCGGTATTTGCAACACATCCGCTACCTGAGCTGCTGCAATTATTTCAGCTTCAGTATGAATGTCGGTCAAAATCGGCAGATCGAACGCTTTCTTCACTTCATCCAGAATCTTCAGTGCTTCATCCACCCCGATCGAAACGAAGCCTGTCATGCTAGTTCGATTTGCCTTTTTATAGGAAGATTTAAAAATAAGTGGAACGGAATGCCGTTCACAGATCTTTTTAATTGCTTCCGCTGTATGAAAAATCATATCGCGGCTTTCAACCACGCATGGTCCGGCGATCAGGGTTAGGTGATTCCCCGCACCAATAGTAATGTTTTGGACTGTTACTTTTTTTGTCATAGTATAGTAAGGTACCAATCTTTAAGGGCTAAAGCAAAAGATACATCAACACGGCGCCGCTCAATCCGCATATCAAGTTCACAACATCATTAGTAATCCAACTGTATCCGCGATGAAGTGTTGTGGACACACCATCTAAAACGATTTTTTCTGTCATCGTTCCGGCAACCGTTACATATTGCGCCTGCACCGTCGCTCCAAAAATGCTGTCAATCAGCGAACCAAAAATTCCGCTGACGACCACAGAGATAATCAGCGATGATGGTACCTGCGCTTGGTTGAATACCGTCGATGAAACCACAATCAAAAATGCACCTAGCGCTCCTCCGAGTATACCGATGATCGACACTCCGCCACTGGTTCCTATATTCACTGATTTGAAAGAAATAATTGACCGCGGTTTCCCGCTCACGAATGTTCCGATTTCCGTCCCCCATGTATCGGCAGTTACTGCCGCGATCGATGCAACAAAGCAATAATAGAATTCCGTACGATCCGGGAAGAAATACCATAACAACATCAACATTCCAGCAACGCCCCCGTTCGCTGCCACCTGTCCCGCATCACGTTTATCTGTTTTATCGAAAACATTTTCCAAGTGCTTTTTTCTTTTTATCCCGAATTTTGATAGAAGACTCGAAGTAATAAAAAAGATCAATAATGGGAATGTCCATATCCATCCGCCAATTCCGTACACGATCACCGCCAGCAGGAATGCGGCGATGCTTCCACTGGGAGATAAAAAATTGAATCGATGTGAGACGATGGCGATAACAGTCGCAAAAACAAGGGCGGTCATCATTTGTTCCGGAAGATGGTGCGGTTCCGATATTAAAAAATAATGGAGCATGAAAGCCGCACTTAATGGAATGGTGAGGTTATCCAATCCGTGCGTACAAACCATTTCCCAGGTGCTAACAACAACTGCAGTCGCAATGGCTATAAAGATCCATGGAAATGGTGTTTCATAATTTCCATACGCAAAGTACGCCATAATCAACAGTGTTGTACTAACGAACATCACGACGGATCCTTCCACCGTCTTTTTATCTGAGCTAAATCCGAAATAATGAGGTGTACGAACGAATTTACCGGTTAATGCCGCCAGTACATCAGGAACGGCAAGAATCAGTATTGAAAGAGAAAGTATATGCGGAGCACGATCCCACAATGTTAACACAAGAATTAAAAAGGCAAGAGGATGTAACGTTGTACCGTACGATATTCGGTCCGTAGCATGCAAACTTTGTAGTACATTAGTCTGGCCAGCAACAAACGTTCCGACAATTGCAATAATGGATATAAGGATTGCCGGAATGCCCGATGTAAAAACGAACGGTGCGAACGCCATCAGGATTCCCACAACCACATGCACAAATTTTCTGGTATACTCTGAATTTCCGTTCATCAGTCTTCGCACAAGTTCGGCGGCAATAATCAACATGAATACGAGGAACGAAATGATTCCAATGAAGAACCATTCATCCGACGTAGGCCGGGCGAACACATTCATCATAGAACCGCTCCCATCCGAGTAGATGATCCTGCAATAATCTCTGCGATCAACGTGGTGATGATTAACCGAGGATCACCCGAAGACTTAGATACCAAATCGGCCTCCGCCAACAATATAAACACATGTTCCAGTTCTGCCGGCTTGTAATTCCGCAATTGTGTAAGGCTCCCTTTTAATGCGAAACTGTTAAAATAGACATACTGGAGCATCTCTTGTTCGCTTTTCCGTTGCTGGACTGCATCTTGTAATTTCCACAATCTCACAAAATGATTCGTGATGGCTGCAATCAAACCCACAATACTCTCGCCTGAACTGATCATCCGTTGCGCAATTTCAAGCGCCTTCGGCATATTTTTTTCGCCAATCCTGTCGCACAATTGGAATGAAGTAAACTCCCTGGAAATGCCCACTACTTTTTCGATATGGGCTGCCGATATTTTCGGAGCATTGCCGTGTGCGATCACCACCTTTTCGAGTTCGTTTGCCAGTTCGCGAAGGTTGTTCCCTACGTACGAATGAAGCAGCTGCACCGCCGCTGGCTCGATCGTTGAATTGATCTTCTTTACCCGTGCTTCAATCCACGCGACCGTTTCGTTATCATACCAACTACGGGATTCATGGACATATCCTGCTTTTTTGAATGTGACGTATGGTTTTTTTCTGAAATCTGGATTATTGGCAATCACAGCAAGAACAGTGGTCGCTGATGGATGTTCGATATACGGATCCAACACATCTTTTCCGTTCACTCGGTCAAAATCTTTTATAATCACAACACGCCGTTCCGCCATCATCGGATACGATGACGCAATGGAGACAATTTTTTTTCCGTCGATCTCATTTCCATGAATCATATCCAGATTGAATTCTCGTATCGACGGATCGATCGCATATTCCACCAGTGCATCAATGATAAGATCGATTGGATATTTCTCATCTCCGCAGAATAAATAGCAAGGAGCAAATTGTCTCTTCTTGAAGGAAGAAACAAATTGCTCCATATCGAGTTTTTCTTTCGACTTTGCCATGCTGCGAAATATTCCGGTTATTCAATGACAGTCATTTTTTTGATCATTACTTTTTCCAAGGGATTGTCACGGGGATCTCTGGGAACAGTAACGATCTTATCCGCAATATCCATACCGTCCACCACTTTCCCGAAAACAGAATATTGACCGTCTAAAAACTTCGTCGGTACCACGGTAATGTAAAATTGACTGCCGTTAGACATTTTTTGGGGATTGATCTGGTCCCCTTGGCGGGCTGCTGCAATCACGCCGCGATCATGCGACAGTCCGATTTCCGCATCGATCCGATATTCCGGTCCGCCTATGCCATGGGTTTGCCGTTCGCCGTTTTTCGAGTTCGGATCGCCACCTTGGATCATGAAATTTGGAATCACGCGATGGAACGTCGTGCTGTCATAATACCCGTCTTTCGACAATTTGCGGAAGTTCGCGGAATGTTTCGGCGCCGCCGAATCGTTCAATTGGATGGTGATATTGCCGAGTGTTGTTTCAATGACGACAAAACCTTTTTTAGGATTCACTTGTTGTTCGCTCACGATTTTTTTTCCTTTGATTGTTGTAGAGGACTGTTGTTGTGCAGCGGCGAAATGCGCGGTCATTATAAACGCACACGCCAGAATGATGAAAGTTTTCATAGTTCCTTTAAGTATTTTTTGTTTATAAATAATAGATAATTCCAAATCTCAGACCGGCTGAGAGTGAACTCAGAGAAACAGGTGTCGTTGAATTGGGAAGCACAAGTTTCCGTCCGTTTTTTTCGGTAAGATCACCGGTAAAATCCCAGCCGAACGTACCGCCGATATAGCCAAACAAATGTTCATCGAATGCTGTCTGCCCTACTGCTTCTGCTTTCAACCCGATTCCATCTGTTGAATATGTTGTGACAACACCAAATGTCGATACCTTCTGTTCGGCATTGCCGAGGTGATAACTGCCGCCTGCTCCCAGCTTCACAAAATATCCATATCCGGTAATAACATGCTGTATGATCATTGTCGGCGAATGTTTCGCATAAAAAAAATCGATTGTTCCTCCGCTTTTCCCCGGCACGGAATACGATTTAAATATATACGCGTGCTCCAGCTTAATACCCCAGGAATCAGATATTGGAAATTCGCACCCACCGAAAAAATCAATGGATGTTCCGAAATCGTTGATCCGCTGGGAATACAGCGCGATGGAATTAATATACTGTACGACATCCGGCGCAGTGACGATTTGAATACCCATTCCTCCGAATACAGCAACGCTATTTGCCCGCTGGACAAACGTCGGTTCTTTTGCGTGTGCATACACGACCATTAAAATGAAAAGAAAAAACCGGGAGATGGTCATGACAGAGGATTATCCGAATCGTTTTTGGACATAAAATCGTCGACATGGATCTTATCGACAAAAAAGTAATACAATCCGAGTATCGTAGTCGTCAGAAAACCTACGGCGTGCGTATATACGGCATAACTTAACGCTTGCGCCGGATCAACCCGGAATAACTCCGTTAGGGTGAATGATGTAAATGCATGATAACTGCCGATACCGCTTGGCGTCGGCATGGCAAACGCCATTCCGGAAGCTACCTGAAGTACAGCCGCCGATCCAAAATCCAAAGCATTGGTCGTATGAAAATGATAAATGAAGAATGGTATGTACAGTAACACGATATACGAAATCCAGATTAACAGACTTGTCACGGCGATCATAAAAAAATTTCCCGGATGTTTCGCTGCCTGGAATCCGCTCAAAAAAGAATCGAAGATTTTTTCAACGTTTGCCCGAAGGTTTGTCGGGAAAAGGAACAAAATTTTTTTCAGAAATTGGAAAAGCACGTCTGCTTTCAAAAAAATTAATCCGAAGACGATCGTCATAACAAGTGCTGCAACAAAGAATAGCCACTCAAATTCCGCCATCGCTGGGAACCATACGGCAAACGGTTCGGCATAAATGGAAAGGATCAGTAGCGTCACAAGTGCAAATGTCACAAGATCCAGAATTCGTTCCAGAACGATTGTTCCCATTGTGGCGCTTTTCGATACACCTTCAAGTTTCTTTAGTGCATACGGTCGAACAAATTCGCCAAGCCGCGGGACCACATTATTGATTAGATATCCGATCATGGTAACGGAGAACGTGTTTCTGATCGAAATATCCGGTTTGATCGGATACAATAAATATTTCCATCGCCAGGCACGAATCACATGACTGATTGCACTGCCAAGAAAGAGAATCACAAACCAGCTCCAATGAACATCAATTAACGAATGCCAAAGTTCATTGACGTTCTTTCCGCGAAATGCCAGGTAAAGGAAACCGGCTGCGAGACCAATGCTGAAAACCGTACTCACAGTATTTTTTAGGAATGATTTCATTGCAATGAGTTGATATCAACAACGTGCATTTCTTTGGTTACAAGAAATTGAAACACAGACTCATCGATCCCTCCGTTCAATTGGAGGTCGGTTAAAACAATCGTTATCGTCGTCCCGCTCTTTTCAATCATTTCTATTTTTTCTACATCCCAACGATTTCCGGATGTCCAAACAGTGAGCGCTGTAATATTTGCAAGCGATGAGTTTTTTGCAGACGGTGTAAGACGAAGAATGTATACACTATCTTGTTTCGTCACCGATTCCGTTGTAACATCGCCGGGTAAACCAAGCAGAAACTTGTCGGGAGAAAACGGCTGGCGATTAAATTTAAAGCGATCAATTAGTACTTGTTTGGTTTTCGGGGTGTACATCCACACGGTAACGCCGTCGGAGACGACGGTCTGTTGTTCGGATTCAATACGGTATTTATTCCCTTTTTTGATCTTCACCGTACCGGTGACATTCTGTCCGGTCCGTTTATATCGCAGCTTGACGGTCTGAGTAAACGAAGCTGATGCATCGTTTATCTGTTGATACCGGTTTCGGACCTTCTGTACTATTTCCGAAGCGGAGGGTTGTTGACCGAAGAGCGATCCGGCAAAAATCAATATGGCCAAAATAAGTTTCATGCCGGAGATCATAAACTCTTTAAAATAATCTCAAGTTGTGACTCATCATCGATGATCACTTCACGCGCTTTGCTGCCGTCGAACGGTCCAACAATACCCGCATCTTCCAGTTGGTCCACAAGGCGGGCCGCACGAGAGTATCCGACGCTGAGCCGTCGCTGCAGCAACGAAACGGAACCCTGCTGGTGGCGAACGATGATCCGTGCTGCTTCTTCGAACAATTCGTCCCTGTCTCCGCCACTGCCGCCGCTTGATCCTTTTTTCTTTTCCAGTGCGGAAGGAAGTTCATACATCTTGCTGTATCCTTTTTGTTTGCCGATGTGCTCGACAATATCTTCCACTTCCTGCGTTGAGATAAATGCGTTTTGGATACGGATCGGTTTCGGACTGCTGGAAGAAAGATACAACATGTCGCCACGCCCGA
>Ga0265292_1002983_pt1 | contig 10945 bp, 8 predicted proteins | sample Munlanlewell296A_FD_189080 | JGI IMG/M metagenome (GOLD analysis project Ga0265292, IMG submission 189080) | Leachate microbial communities from a municipal landfill in Southern Ontario, Canada - Leachate well 296A | ecosystem: Engineered > Solid waste > Landfill > Unclassified | place: Canada... | reverse complement strand
GAAATTTATCGGTTTTGTAGCCGATGAAGACTTACCACATTTATATAATACCGCCAGTTTAACTGTTTACTTGTCAGCATACGAAGGCTTTGGTCTCCCACCGCTTGAGTCATTGGCCTGCGGAACTAAAGTGATCGCAGGGAATAATTCTTCGATGAAGGAAACAATGAATCCAGAATTTTTAGTCGACGTCAATGACAAAAACAAAGTCTTGGAAAAAATGAAGTATTTACTTAATAGCAAAATAGAAATTAACGCTAAAGAAGTTCAAGATAGATTTAATTGGAAAAATTCAGCAAAGAAGTTTTTAAATGTAATTACCGATTTAACTGATTAAACCGATTTAACCGAATACCTTTTGAGGTCTGCTTCAACCATCATTTTGACCAGGTCTTTAAATGAGGTCTTAGCCTCCCATCCTAGTTGTTTTTGAGCTTTGGTAGAGCGGGCTCTAAGATTTGGCACTTCGGCTGGCCTTTTAAATCTAGCATCAATAACAACATATTTTTCCCAATCTGAAATTCCTGCGTATTTAAAGGCCAGTTGGACAAATTCCTTCACTGAATGATTTTCGCCGGTTCCAATAACATAATCATCTGGTTTTTTGCTTTGAAGCATCAGATACATCGCCTCGACATAATCTCCTGCAAATCCCCAATCACGCTTAGCATCTAAATTTCCAAGATAAAGTTTATCTGTCAGTCCCGTTTTTATTTTAGCAACGCCATCGGTAATCTTACGAGTGACAAACTGAATACCGCGAATCGGAGACTCATGATTAAACAAAATCCCATTACAGGTAAATATATCGTATGATTCTCTAAAATTGATTGTCATCCAATAGGCATAGACTTTGGAAATTCCATAGGGCGAGCGAGGATGAAAAATCGTATCTTCATCTTGAAATCCATCATCGTGGCTTGTTCCAAACATTTCGCTGGTTGAAGCCTGATAAAATTTGGTCGTCGGAGAAAAAAACTTAATTGCATTAAGTAAATATAAAACGCCAAGAGCATTGATTTCTGTTGTCAGCTTTGCTTGCTGCCATGAAGCGCCAACAAATGATTGAGCCGCCAAATTATATACTTCATCAGGCATGGTTCTTTTTATAAGCTGAAGAAGCGAAGATTCATCAGACATATCTCCCTCTACAAGTTCTATTTTCCTTGTAATCCCCAAAAAATCCAAATTACTGAAGTTTGGATTTGAATACCTACGAATTAATCCGTAGACTTTGTAGCCTTTTTCAAGTAATAATTTTGCTAAATAAGGCCCGTCTTGTCCCAAAATTCCTGTGATCAGTACAGTTTTTGTCATATCAGTATAAATTATATCATAACAAAGTATGTGCAATAACCAAGATACAATAAAACAAGTATTCCAAACAAGGACCAATCATCAATGACCAACATTCAAACCGTTTGGTTAATTGGTAATTAAATATTGAGATTTGTTTGTTTCTTGTAATTTGGTTATTGGTTATTATCTATTATGTTAGAATAATAGAATGCTTGGAAGAATTCTTAATTTTATTAAAAAACCAACTAGTAAGAATATCGTCATTAACACAATCGGTAATTATCTAAACGTTATTTTTATTGCTTTTTTTGCTTTTTTGTTGGTCCGAATAATGCAACCTTCAGAGTATGGAGTATTAAGCGTTTTATTGGGAATCTCTTATGTTCTCGCCAACATACTTGATTTTGGGACGACCGCTAGTATCTATTCTTATCTTCCAGTTATGATTGAAAAAAAACATAAAAATATCTATATATTTTTAAAAACAATTTTCTCATATCAAACCGGTTTTTCTGTAATCATCATAACTTTACTTTTAATATTTTTCCCTTATCTCGATAAAATATTTTTTAAAACTGACGCTCCATCGTGGGAACTTTACGTCACAACATTTTCAGTTTTATTTTTTGTTTGGCAAAACTATGCCATCAATGCTTTGAATGCTGCCAAGCAATTCTTTAAGGCTAATCTATATCTTAATCTGTCAAACCTTATTAAAACCGTCATCATAATCGGCTTAATTCCTTTTAAGGCCGTCAATGTTGGCACAATTATCTTTACTTTTGGTATTTTAGGTCCGTTGGTTTTTTTTCTGCTTTTATTTTTTGAAAAAAAACATATTTTTTTAAAAATAATTAAAGCACCTGTGGTTAAAAGTGAATTTCGTTTGGGTTATACTTTGACTTTTTTCATTGCCTCGCAGTTTTTTAATCTGGCCTTAAGAATGGACTTGTTTTTACTTTCCTATTTTCTATCCCGATCTCCGGAGATAGGTTATTACGGTCTGTCACAAAAAATAATCTTAACTGTAATGGCTTCCATTGGATCAATCACTCAAGTTTTATCTCCAAATTTTTCCAACATTAAAACAAGAGAGGAAGTAAAACATCAATTTAAAATTGGTTTTTATTATCTACTTATTCCAACCGGACTTTTTTTCCTGTTGTTTTTAACACCAAACTGGGTTTTCTATCTTTTTTTTACGGAAAAATTTGCTCCAACGGCTGCAATTACCAAGGCTTTAAGTCTCGCTTTTCTTATTTACCCCGTTCTTAATCTTCCTTTGTTATATATTTTATATACTGCCAAAAAACCCATTCATATTCTAACCTCTAATTTGATTATTTTCCTTACAGTTGCTATCGGCTGCTATTTTACCATTCCAAAAAGTGGCGTCTTTGGACCACCTTACGTTCTAGCTCTTTCCTTTTTCCTGGGAGGAGTAGTTCTTTTGATAGCGTCAATTTATGAATATAAAAAAATACCAGCGACTGCTATTTGACCCATTGTTCATAAGTGACTTCCCGAAAACTAACTTCTTTTTTTAAGTTGTAACCGGCATTAGTTAGAAGACTTTTGTAGTCCAAATCATAAATTATGGTCGCATAAGGAATAACGGTGATTTTCCTTGATAAACTTGATGAACTTGACAAACTTTTTAACTCATTAATGATTAGGTTTCTATCATAATATTTAACCGGATCACTTGACGACGTAATCATATAGACAGGTTTATTTTTTGGTAAGCTTTTAACCAAACTTTTCCAATCTTCCCGATGAAATTGAGGATTAATGAGATAGACTAGCGAGAATATCAAAAAACCTGTTGCCAAAATCCAACCTCCGAGGTTGAATTTTGCTTGGCCTGACAGCCCAAAGCCCAATAATAAGCACACTATAGGTATAAGATACAAAAATCTAAAATACTGTAACATCGGAGTAAAGAATGAAATTATAAAACCTAAAACTAACGGAAGAATTAAGAAATATAACATTAAGTTAACATTTTTTAATTTTAATCTGTCACTTTGATATTTGATCTTTGATATTTGATATAAGATTAATCCTGTCCACATTCCCGCTATTCCCCAATACAGCCACTTAGGATAAAAACTTATTCTGCCAATAGAAAATTTGATCGGGATTAATAATAAATTTTTTATATTAGCTTTTCCCAACACAGCCGACCAATTAGCAACATTATTTATAGCGATTTTAGAATTGACAAACTGCTGATAAAGTAGGGGACTGATTAAAACAAAAGAAACAAGAAACAATAAACAAGAAACAAAAAAACTTTTATATTGTTTCTTAAATAGCAAATACAGCAACATCGCCACAATCAAAAAAACTGAACCATAAAATGTTAAGAATGCCAATGAGATAGATATTGAAAAAAATAATACATCTAATTTTTGACTTTTGATTTTTGACTTTTGATTTTGCAACATTTTTGTTAAGTAATACAACGAAACCGTCAACAAAAATGTTGTCATCATATACATCCTCGCTTCCTGGGAATAGTAAACTATCAGAGGATTAAATAAAAAAAACATTGCGGCCCAAACTCCTCCAATCAAGTAAACAACATAACCTGTCAATAAACTAAACAAAACTGATGGCATTCTTAATGCTATTTCTGAATACCCAAACACATTTGTCCATACTTTCATAAATAGATAATAAAGCGGGGGATGAAAGTCGGTTGGAGAAAATTTGCTAACAATCTGCGTAAAACCAAAGTTTTTAACTACATTAGCAGTTATTGCCTCATCCAGCCAAAGAGATTGATTAAGAGCAATCAAACGAATGAGAAAAGCAAAGAAAAAAACAAGGAGAATTTTTTTATTTAACATTACTTTAGAGCGTCAAATCAACCTAAAGAGCGGGATACGGGAGTCGAACCCGTCCCCTCTGCTTGGAAAGCAGATATTCTACCGATGAACTAATCCCGCTTTATTTTAGAATTAAAGTATACCAAATAATCTGAAAGTATATTTTATCATTACTCAACCTCCGAGGTTAGAACTGGATGGTATAATATTGTGGCATAATATTGTTCTTGACAGAGATTTTTGGGTATGTTATATTGTGATCAATCTGCCTGACATGCATGCATGTCAGGTCTTTTTTTATACCAGTTCAGTCACTTCATTTTTATCAATAGTTGCAATAAAAGGTCTCTTTCTGATTTTATAAATATTTATTGCCTTATTTGTGAATTTAATAATATAAGTTTTAAAAAATAATAAAGATTTAAACATTATTTTATTTTCGATACAGATTACAGATGTATACTTACCAATTCTTTGTGACACTTTTAACGCTTCCATAAAATCAGCATCTCCTGATATCAAAAATAATTCGTCATATTTATTTTGATGGGCTAAATCAACAATATCAACGGCGAGTTTGACATCAACCTCTTTTTCTTTTCCTGATGTTTTTGAACGGTATCCGGTAAAGAAAAATAAGTTTTTAGTTTGTTTTACTGAACGATAAAATAAGGCTTCGTTTTTTAAATAATGTTTTTCCTTAATCGTAGGTCTCTTAGGTTGGGGAGAATAGGAAGCATAAAAATATATCTGATCAAACTTAATTTTTATACTTTTTTCAACTTCTTTAATAAATTTTGGAAAACTTAAATATTTATTGGGTCCAAAAAGCTCATATTGAGACGAGTAAAGGTTAGTACCATCGATGAAAAGAAAAGTTTTCATTTAATAAATAATAAAGTAGTTGTAAAGTTTTGTCAGTCGCTTATAACCTACAAAAGCATGAGCTTAGATTATTATGAAAGGATAAAAACAGCGATAGATATATTTCCCACACAACCTCCGAGGTTATGTAGCGGGTGGCTGAAACAGGCCGTAGAGGTATTATTTTTTTCAAGTTTGAAGGATGTATTTCTGTCATCCTCGCGAAGGCGGGGATCCATGCCAATAAAAATAACCCCGCTATTTCTAGCGGGTCGTCCCTTACGGGAATTTGTATTCTTATTATATCATCTTTTATTATTGTCAAGTGTGAGAAACACATAAAGTTGCTAGAATGTTACAATGAGTTAAATGAGGCCACTTTTGCGATTTTTCTTTTTAGCTATTTTTAGCTTTTCACTTTATCATCTGGTTCGGGACATATTACAGACCTTCGAAATTCATAATGCTTTTACAAATATTTTTCACCGATCACAAACGTTATGGTGCGGTCTTTATTGTAATTACGTAACATATCCTCTAGATCTTTTAGGAATAATTGGCTCGTGGTTAGTATTAAAGCGAAATACATTAGGAAGAATTGGGGCGATTATTCTTTTGTCACTACTGTTATGGCTACTCGCAATTTTGTTACCCTGATTATCACTTATTCCACCCCTGAGGGTGATTTTTGTACCAAGTGATCAGCGATTTTACCGAGTCTTCAATTGTTCGCTTTGGCTTCCAGCCTAAAAGTTTTTCAGCTTTTGAAATATCGGCAATTTTTTTAGCGTCGTCACCTTGTCTTATATTGGCTTTTTCAATCGGAATCTCGACACCGGTTAGCTTCTTAACTTGATTAACGACTTCAAGAACTGAACTTCCTGTTCCTGTTCCTAAATTAATAATTTCACTTTTTTTTGTTAATAATAAATATTCTAAAGCTTTTAAATGTGCCATGTTCAGATCTACCACATCAATATAATCCCTAATCGGTGTCTTATCAGGTGTATCGACCTCTGGACAGGTAAGATAAAATTTTTCTATACCTAAGGCGCCACGAACGGCATTTTGCACTAACAAAGTTGATGGTTTTTTGGAATCACCGATTGATCCGTCATCAGTCGCTCCGCACACGTTAAAATACCGAAGAATCATATAATTAAATTTTTTTAATTTTCCATACCACGCAATGACCTCTTCGGCCATTTTTTTGGAAGCTCCGTAGGGAGACGTTGGATTAAGAGGATGTTTTTCGTCAATCGGATAATATTTCGCTTCGCCGTAAACCGCACAAGTTGAAGAAAAAATAATATTTTTGATATTAAATTTGTCCATCGTTGCCAAAAGATTTGCCGTAGCGGAAACATTATTTAAAAAATACTTTCCAGGGAGTCGGACAGATTCATCAACCAGGCATGAAGCGGCGTAGTGAAGAACTGCATCAATATTTTTCTCCTTTTGAAAAATATCATCAATGTTTTTTGTTAAATCAGCTTCATACACCTTAAGGGTGTCCTGATCGATATTTTTCTGAAGAACTTCAAGCGGCTCTCTATATCCTGTAGTGAAATTATCAATCGCAACAACCGTATGTCCTTTTTGAAGTAAAAGATAGGTCGCAACTGAACCTATGTACCCGCCGGCGCCGGTGATTAGAATCTTAGACATAGGTATATTCTAACAATAAACAGTTAAGTATTAAACTGTTAAAACCTAAATAAACTATTAAACCTGCCTGCCGGCAGGCAGGCATTAAACTACTAAACGTTTAATACTTTAAGTTTTAGAAGTTTTTTTAACCGTTTAAGTTTTAACTGTTTAACTGTTTTTTCTTAATCTGTGCCACGGGTGCCAGTGAACTCTTCCTTCAGCAAAATATATTCCCCCAAAAATTAGGGCCCCTCCAAAAATATAAAATATATTCGGATATTCATGAAGTAGGGGAGCGGCAACAACAATTGCAGCCAGTGGATCAATGTACGTAAAGATCCCAACATCCTGGGCTTTTAGTTTTGAAACACCATAATAAAATAAAAAGTAGGCAAGAGCGGAAGAAAAAAATACTCCAAATATTATTCCGGTCCATCCGGCTATATTAAGAAAAGAAATATCCCAACTGGCAAATTCTTTTGGTATAAACGGTATGAAAGTTAAACTCCCAAATAGAAAAGTAATTGCCGAAACTTGAAGAGCATTTACTTTTTTTAAAACGTCACGACCAAAAACTGTTTGTAAAACACTCCCAAAAGTTGCAAGTAAAATAAATAGATTTCCCTCGACAGCTCCAATAACAAATTTTTTCCCGTCTAAAATCAGAGGTGATAAAATAATAAATAAAACTCCGGCTAAAGCAATCAACATGCCCGTTAATACTCTTAGTTTTGGTTTTTCCTTGAGAAATATTGTTGACAGTAAATAAATAAATACCGGTCCGGAAGAGGCAATTACCGGCACATTGATACTCTCTGTCTTTTGTAACCCTAAAAAGAAAAAAGAAATATTTATTGTAATACCAAAAAAGCCGATTAATAATATTTCAAGCCATTGTTTAACTGTTAACTTTTGCCATTTATTGAAAGCCAAGGGCAAAAATATTAGTCCGGCAAAAAAGAAGCGAATAAACGCCAAAGTAAAAGGAGGAATGTTGGTAAGCGCAAACTTAAAAATTGGACTAGCCATGCCCCAGATGACGTTGGCGATGATGAGGGCGAGAACTGGATTCATTAAATAAGTTTATCAAGTTTATCAAGTTTTTAAAGTTCATAAAGTATTTTAATGCTTTCTCTTTATAAACTTTATGAACTAGTTTTTTTATTTAAAAAAACTATTAGTTCTCCAATTATTCCCGTCATCACTATCTGTATTCCGACGATTATCAGAAGAATTCCAAGTTGAAGTAGTGGACGCTGATATAGAAGAACACCAAAAAAAAGTCTTTCTATCGTTAAATAAAAACTAATTAAAAATCCGATAAAAAATAAAATCCCACCTATCATTCCAAAAAAGTGAAGAGGTTTTTCAGAAAATTTAAATAAAAAATATGCCGTTAAAGTATCAAGTAAACCGGTAAATAATTTGTTTGGACCAAACTTTGATTTTCCAAATTTTCGCTTGTTGTTTTTTACGTTTATTTCAGTCACCTTAAATCCATTATAATATACGGCCAGCGGAAAAAAGCGAAAATTATTGCCATAAAAAATAAAGTCCTTCAAAACTTCTTTTTTAAAAACTTTATACCCACAATTAATATCAGTGTACGGAGAGTTCAAAAAGATTTTTAAAAACCAAGAAACAATTTTTGAATAAAATTTTACAAGCAGATTATCCTTTCTTTTTTCCCTTATTCCATTTACTAAGTCATATCCCTCATTAATTTTCTCAAGTAATTTCGGCAGATCAACTGGATCATCTTGCAAATCTCCATCCATAAAAACAATTACGTCTCCAACTGAGTTTTCTATACCCGTTTTCAACGCTACTCCCTTTCCTAATCTTTTTCTGTGAGAAATAACTTTTAACTTTTCACTTTTAACTTTTAACTTCGACGCGAATGCGTCGTCCGATCCATCATCCACTAAAACAACTTCCCATTTTTGATCTATTTTTTTTAATGTATCAATTAATCGATCTATCAATACAGAAATATTTTCTTTTTCGTTATAGAATGGAATAATAATTGATATCATATTTTTTTATAAACTTCTATTTCTTGATTATCAAAAAAAATCATTTGATAATATACATCGTTTTTTAATTTATTATAAAACTTATTATTTAACCTTTGTTTGACTTCTTGCTTATTTATAATAACATAGTCAGCTAAACGATATTTATTAATTTCATTTTTTATTATTCTATCCTCAGTTATTCCCATGCTAGCAAATGCTGAATCATAAAGAAAATTATAGTAAAAACGACGGTTTGTAAAAAAAGGCGCAAGTTTTGGAGTAGTGGCTACTTTAATATTTTCATCTTTGAGTTTATTTACCCAGGACTTAATAGACTTACTTTTTATTTTATCAATATCTTTATAATTGACGGGTTGTTTTACAAAATCGGGGATAGGGTTATATAAATAAATTGAATAAATATTAATTGATATAAAAATTAAAAAAATTATGGCTTTTAAAATTTTGCTTTTAATTATTCTGTTAAAATTTTTATAACCTAAAATCAAAGAATAAAATAAAAATGCGACGATTATTGAATTGTAGTGAAAATATATCGAGCGTTGATTTGAATTAATACTAATTATGTTTATTGCCCATTCCGGTAAGCTGATTAATAATGTCAGCGGAGAAAATAACGAATAAAACAATGGGCTAATCATTAATTTAAAGTAACTAGTTCCATCTTTAATTATGTTTGGTAATCGCGGTTTTATATTGACAAAATATTCAGTAGCAAAATGCTCGCTTCCTCTAAAATAGGGGATTATAAAATAGATAGTTGTAATGAAAAATATTATTCCTAAAATCGCCGTTATTAACCCTATTTTTTTTTCTTTTTTTACAAAAAATAAATATATTCCTAGAAAAAACACGATTAATCCAATATGTTCTTTAGTCAAAAGAGCCAAGAGGACAAAGAAGAAGAACCAAAACCATTTTTTTATTTCCTGGAAATAAATTGCGAATAAAAAAAATGTTGTAGCTAAAGCGACGGCGTGAAAATCAAAAAGTACCGCTCTTTGAATCGCAAAATAAAAAAGATAGGTAAGGGAGAATATTAAACTAATAAGATCCTTTTTCAGAACTTTTTGAGAAATCAAAAATACTGCTAAAGCCCCCAAACCCAATATGATTACCTGTCCAATAAGCAATACTTCCGGCCCTTCATATAATTTATAAAAGGGGGCAAAGACCGCTAAAATCGGATCAAAATGAATGGCCAGACGGGAAACATTTTTTTTCAAATCCTGATTGGTCATCTCAAGAAATCGGCCACGCGAAGTATTATAGACAACCTGGTTCATGATGCCCAGATCATAGTAATAAGAATTTAATGTTCGATAGCGCCTGATGCTAAGATATGAAAATATAATTACGAAAAAAATTATTGAAAACCAAAGAATTATTTGATATTTATAATTTAGAATTTTCACTTTATAAACTTTATGAACTTTATAACTTGATAAACTTATTTATTCCCTGAGTGAAATTTTTCGTGTATTTGTTTCAGCCCAAAGTTTGTGACATGGGTATAAATTTGCGTCGTGGCAATATTTTTGTGCCCTAACATTTCCTGAACTGATCTTAGGTCTGCTCCATGTTGTAATAAATCCGTGGCGTAGCTGTGACGCAAAATATGTGGGCCAATCCTAAAAAGAATTCCGGCTTTTTTTCGATACTTATCAATCATCCTTTCAATCGAACGGGCAGAAAGCCTTAACCTTTCATCGGTTAATCCTTCTTTACCCTTGGGACCTGAGTAGCGAATAAAGAGAGGACTATATGGATCGGATCTTTTAGTCAAATAAAGATTCAGCCATTCTTTGGCGTGCTTTGATAAAAATACCACTCGGGCTTTCCCACCCTTCCCAATTACTCCAAACTCTCCGGACTGAATATTGGCTTGTTCACGGTTCAAAGCAACCAGCTCTGAAACTCGCAGACCGGTTGAAAAAAGTACCTCCAAAATTGTCCTATCTCTAAGCCCCTGCTCATCCTTTGGATTAACAATTTCAAATAATCTTTTTAATTCAACTGGCGACAAAAATTTTATTATCCGGTCGCGATTTTTTCCGAGCTCAACCATATCTGGAGAGAGCGACTGGACGCGCTGACGAACCAGGTAGCGGAGGAAGCTTCGGAGTGCTACCAGGAAGTAATTTTGAGTTTGGCGCTTCAGAGCACCCTTATCTGGATTCTTATATTCGTGAGAAAGATATAGACGGAAGTTTCTGACAACATTATCATCAATTTTAATAACTTGAAAATCTTCTACCT
>Ga0265292_1002982_pt1 | contig 10946 bp, 8 predicted proteins | sample Munlanlewell296A_FD_189080 | JGI IMG/M metagenome (GOLD analysis project Ga0265292, IMG submission 189080) | Leachate microbial communities from a municipal landfill in Southern Ontario, Canada - Leachate well 296A | ecosystem: Engineered > Solid waste > Landfill > Unclassified | place: Canada... | reverse complement strand
AATGCTTCGCGCTTAAAAGAAAATGGTGAGATAAAGAAAATAATAGTCACAGGTTGTCTTCCGCAGAGATACGGCGGTGAGCTTCAAAAAGAGATGCCTGAAATAGACGCCATCGCCGGTATAAACGACATACCGCGAATAATGGATTATGTTTCTTCCGGGAAAGAATCTTCCCCACGAAAAAAAGACCCACCTACTTTCATATATGACCATAAGCTGCCGCGGAAGAAATTTACACCGCCGGGAATATCTTATATAAAAGTTTCAGACGGCTGTTCCAACAGATGCTCCTACTGTTCCATTCCGGCAATCAGGGGAAACTTCAGGTGCAGGGAAATCAAATCAATAGTAAGTGAAGCGGCAAGGCTTGCCCGCGATGGAACGGTCGAAATAAATCTCATAGCACAGGACCTTACGGCATTCGGAAACGGCAATAATAACGGGGAGAACCTCAAAACACTCCTTTCCGAACTTGAAAAAATAAACGGACTTAAATGGATAAGACCTCTCTACCTGTATCCTTCAAAAATAGACAATGAGCTTATAGACATCATTGCCTCGTCAGAGAAAATCTGCAAATATTTTGACATCCCCATACAGCACTCTGAGGACAGGATATTGAAAAAGATGGGAAGGAAATACGGAAGACAGGATATTGAAGAGCTTATGGCACGCATAAGAGAAAGAGTGCCTGATGCAGTATTGCGGACATCTCTGATAACCGGCTTTCCGGGAGAAAGTAAAGAAGAGTTCAACTCTCTTCTTGAGTTTATAAAAATAGCAAGATTCGATACTCTTGGAACATTCACCTATTCAAGGGAAATAGGAACACCGGCTTATAGTTTCAAAGGACATGTCAGTAAAAAAGAAGCCATGCGGAGGGCTCTTGAAATAGAAAATGCACAGAGAGAAATATCAGCCGCAAGAAACAGGAATCTCATAGGCACTGTCAATGAGGCAATAGTAGAACGCAAGTCTGAAGAAACCGGGTTTTATGAAGGAAGAATAAAGTCGCAGGCTCCTGATGTTGACGGCATCACATTCATACAGGGGAAAAAACTTGTACCCGGAAAAATTTATAAAGTCGAGATTGTTAGCTCAGTCGATTTTGACCTCACCGCAGAAGTAGTGAAATGAAAAATATTGTCAGTAAGTTTTAATCAGGATTAATTTCCAGAATCTTAAGTCCACCGCTACCATCAGCAACATAAGCAGTTGTTCCAGAAACAAATACATCGGTTGAATAACCACTGGTTTTGTATTTGCCAAGGAGAGTTGGAGAAGACGGGTTGCTTACGTCTATTACCTTAAGGCCAGAAGAATCATCAGCAACATAAGCTGTCGTTCCGGAAACACATACACCGTTTGCTCTGCCGCTCGTATTGTATTTACCGAGAAGTGCGGGAGATGCAGGGTTGCTTACATCTATTATCTGAAGACCTGCATGGAAAGTAGCAAGATAAGCTTTTTTACCGGAAACATATACTCCGTGTGCTTTGCCACTCGTATTGTATTTACCAAGAAGTGTTGGAGATTCGGGGTCGCTTACGTCTATTATCCTAAGACCTGAAGCACCGTCAGCAATATAAGCTTTTTTCCCGGAAACATATACATCAGTTGCTCTTGTGGAAAAATTACTCTCGCTGTGATTCTTATCGTATTTACTAAGAAGCTTTGGAGAAGCGGGGTCGCTTACATCTATTACCTGAAGACCTTTAGGACCAGCAGCGACATAGGCTGTTTTACCAGAAACATATACACCAATTGCTATTGAGTAAATAATATTCTCACCGTTACCTGTATCATATTTACCAAGAAGCTTTGGAGAAGCGGGGTTGTTCACATCTATTATCTGAAGACCTGAAGTACCATCAGCAACATAAGCTGTTGTACCGGATACATACACACCGTTTGCATAAATACTCGTATTGTATTTGCCCAGAAGTGTTGGTGATGCAGAGTTGCTCGCGTCTATTACCTTAAGGCCTGAAGCACCGTCAGCAACATAAACTGTTGTACCAGATACATATACGTCAAATGCCTCTCCACTGGTATTGTATTTACCAAGAAGTATTGGAGAAACGGGGTTGTTTACATCTATTATCTTAAGACCTGAATATTCATCAGCAATATAAGCTGTTGTGCCGGATACATACACCCCGTAAAAATAACCACCATTCTTATTGTATTTACCAAGAAGCTTTGAAGAAGCAGGGTTACTTATGTCTATTATCTTAAGACCTTTAGCTCCATCAGCAATATAGGCTGTTGTACCTGAAACATATACACTGATTGATCTGCCACTCGTATTGTATTTACCAAGAAGTATTGGTGATGCAGGATTGCTCACGTCTATTATCTTAATTCCTAAATTATAATCAGCAACATAAACTGTCGTACCCAAAACATATACACCGTATGCTATGCCATGCGTAGTGTAGTTGCCAAGAAGTGTTGGAGAAGCTGGGTTGCTCACATCTATTATCAAAAGACCTGAATAACCATTAGCGACATAAGCTGTTGTGCCGGAAACAAATACACCTCTTATATCTCTGCTCTTATTGTATGAACCAAGAAGTGTGGGAGATGCAGGATTGCTTACGTCGATTATCTTAAGACCTGAATCACCATAAGTAACATAAGCTGTTGCTCCGGAAACATATACATCTGGTGCCGTTGCGTAACTACCCTCATCGCCACTCGCATTATATTTACCAAGAAGTGTGGGAGATGCAGGATTGCTTACATCTATTATCTGAAGACCAGAAGTATAATCAGCAATATATGCTGTTGTGCCGGATACATATACTTTGCGTACATACCCACTCGTATTGTATGAAGAAACCTTTGACGGAGATGCTGGGTTAGAAATGTCGAACACAACAAGGCCATTGCCTGATGCAACATAAGCATAGTTACCATGGATTTTAACATCATTAAAACTTCCCCCATAAGCTCCCAGAAGATTCACATCCAAAGCAGCAAAAGAGGAAAAAGCACAGAGAACAAAACCTAAGAAACAAAAAAATATTTTCTTGTTCATTACACCCCCTAATAACATCAATATCCCTATATAGATTTGTCATTCCGAAAATGATGCGGAATCCAGTAGTGGCAGCTTTTAAATCTGCCACTACTTCTTTTTAAATGTTGCGCTTATGGAATGGTTTTTTGTTATGTTCGAAAAAGTATAAGCTTTAACTGCGCCAACAGAAACTCCATCTACTTTTACCTTTGCTATTTTGTAGTCCTTTTTCGGTGTGATGGTAAATGTCCTGTCTGTACCGTAAGTGACTTTCACATTACCTTTGGGCTTGATACTTCCTCCCACACCTGCTGATGCTGTAATTGTAAAAGCCCAGTATTCATAAGCCCCCAAGTCAATTGATTTACCCCTGATACGCTGGTTCCCGTCTTTATCTGTTTTCAAAACCTGTAATATTTCAGCAAGCATCTCACTATCAGTAAATAAACTTTTAAATTTATTAGAGTTGGGATCAAGTCCCTTATTAATAGCGATCGAACCCTTACCTAACCGGAAATCAGAGTCAGCAAAATGAAGACTCCCTGCATTTGGCTGAATATTATTTTCCTTGGTAATGACAAAAGAGGATTCATTTTCCAGCTTTGTATTGTCAATAAAGTTGTTATAAAGATTGCTGTCTCCACCAAAACGAATATCTGACGAATTGTCCGTAAAGATGTTATTTATGAAATTGCCATTGCCATAAATTCCACCACCACTGCTGTCAGCAGTATTTCCTGAGATAGTAGAATTTATAACAGTAACTCCACCCCCGCAATCACTACTTCCGCAATAAATACCGCCGCCTTTGCCAGGGACATAACTGCCCTTAGGGCCGCTGTAGTCGTTAGCAGTATTTCCTGAGATGGTAGAATTTGTAACTGTTATGGTATTTGGACAAAAAATACCTCCACCGTAACCTTCCAAAGCATTACCTGAGATAGTGGAGCTTATAACTGCTAGATTGCCCCCGCTAGCAATGCCACCATTATTATTCTCTGAGATAATGGAGTTTGCAACTGTCACATCGCCACCTTCTATACCTCTACCACTATTCTCTGAGACAATAGAGTTTGTAACTGTTACTTTACCACTTGAAATACCTTCACCTGCATTGCCTGATATAATGGAGTTTGTAATTACTACTTCATATTTATATGAACTATCAATTCCGCCTGTGCTTGGTGTACCATGGTCATAATATATATAGCCATTTTGAACCGTGATACTGTCAACTGTCAAAACTGAATCTGTTTCAGTGTTTGCAAAGTTTAAGACCTGATCTGTATTATCACCATCCAAAATAACGTCATTCCTTGTCAATCCATCCTTAGCTTTTATTGTGAGGTTGTATGCCTCAGTGCCTGAAAACGTAAAAGTCCCCTGTCCGTCATCTGTGGTTTTATAAGTTCCGGCATCTAAAATGATTGTGTCATCTTCACCATTTCCAGCGGCATCTAGAAGTGCCTGACGGAACTCGCTTGTTGTGCTTACCTTGAAAGTTGCGGCTGAGGAATAACCGTAAAAAGATAGAAAACTAAGAACTAAAAAGAATGTGATAGTAATTTTAATTTTTGATTTCGTTAAATGCATTTTTATCTCAGCATGTGCAATCATTTTACTTCTTTTTAAATGTTGCACTTATGGAATGGTTCTTTGTTATGTTCGTAAAAGTATAAGTCTTCACTGCGCCGACGGAAACCCCATCTACTTTTACCTTTGCTATTTTGTAGCCCTTTTGAGGTGTGATGGTAAATGTCCTGTCCGTACCGTAAGTGACTTTCACATTCCCTTTGGGTTTAATACTTCCTCCCACACCTGCTGATGCATTGATTGTAAAAGCCCAGTATTCATAAGCCCCCAAGTCAATTGATTTACCCCTGATACGTGGGTTCCCGTCTTTATCAGTTTTCAATGCTTTTAAAACTGATTTATCATTTATTAACTTCTTAAATAGTTTTGAGCTAGGATTTAATCCCTTATTAATAGCAATCGAACTCGCGCCTAACCTGAAATCAGAGTCAGCAAAGTTAAGACTCTCCGAATCATAACTCGTTTTATATACATGGGCACCTAACCTCAGATCAGAATCTGGAAAGTAGTTACGTTTTACTTCATCCGGCTGAACATTGTTCTCCTTGGTAATGACATAAGACAACTCATTTTCCAGCGATCTATTGTCAATAAAGTTATTATAAAGATTGCTGTCACCAGTAAAATAAATATCAGACGAATTGTCTGTGAAAATATTGTTTATAAAATTCCCTTTGCCACAGATGCCTCCTCCTGCGGTACGAGATGAATTATCAGAAATGGTAGAGTTTATCGCAGTTACAGAATCCCTTGCATAAATTCCACCGCCCCGCGCACATGTTGAGTAGCAAAAATCGCTTATATTTTCCGAGATTGTAGAGTTCGTTACGTTTACAGTATTGGCATAGATACCTCCACCATCATTCCCAGATATAGTTGAATTTGTTATGGTTACATTCCCTTGGTAATAAGGATAAGGAGCGTAAGGGTGTCCAAAAAGGATCCCACCACCAACTATCAGAGCTCTATTATTGGATATAGTTGAATTTGTTATTATTACATATACTTTACTCTGGTCATAACCATAGGTCTCCCCCTCAACATAGATACCACCACCATAGCCAGTACCGGAAAAGAGCAATGGATCTATATTATCTATAATGACTACTTTTTTTATTGTTTCATTACCATCAGTATTAAATTTCTTATTACAGTCAGTACAGGCAAAATTATTATCCCCGTAATTTGAAACTGAATTATTAGAAATAATGGAATTTGTAATAGCTATAGTTGCGCCACTTTCGCCATAGATACCTCCGCCATATTGGTTAGCACCATTATTTGAAATAGTTGAATTTATCACGGTCGTTTCTTTACCCGCATGTATTCCACCACCGTTATAAGCTACATTATTCGAGATGGTTGTGTTTGTAATTATTATTTCACTTGAACTACTAACCCCGCCACCTGGGTGGCTGCTGCCGTGACTGTAGCCGTTTTGAACAGTGATAGTGTCAACTGTAAAAACCGAATCTGTTTCAGTGTTTTCATAGTCGAGAACCTGATCAGTATTATCACCGTCCAGAATAACGTCATTCCTTGTCAATCCATCCTTAGCTTTTATTGTGAGATTGTGAGCTTCACTGTCTGAAAACGTAAAAGTTCCCAGTCCGTCATCTGTGGTTTTATAAGTCCCGGCATTTAAAATAATTTTGTCATCTTCACCGTTTCCTGCGGCATCTAAAAGTGCCTGACGGAACTCGCTCGTCGTGCTTACCTTGAAAGTTGCGGCTGAAATACTATTGGAAAGAAAAAGAAAACTTAGAACTAAAAATAATAAAGCAGTGATTTGAACTTTTGATTTCATTAAATACACTTTTATCCGCATTAGTTGAGTAATTAGATTTTAAATTAACAAAGATACACTAAATATAATACGTGCTTAATTATATGTCAAAAAATTAGAATGGAGTATGGGAAGCGATTGCTTAATCAGGCTGGTGCCACTTTAATCTGTCGATGTATGGACGATTGCCTGGCTGTCATTAACAGTCCAGACATCTTCGTCTGGATCATTGTCAATATTCCCGCGAGCCTCGGCAGTAAATGAAAGCTGAGTGGCAACTATGGAATAAGTATAATAGGGATTCGATTTTGCTTCAAAGGAGAGCTGGTTCGTACTGTCCGTAAAAGTATTCTTTTCCGCAAAATATTGCATTTCAAATTTATAGATATTTATCAGGTTTGTTGTCGCTTCTACGCTTATGGCTTTTTTCCTGTAATTCAAATATGTTGGTATTGCAATAGCTGCAACTACACCGACGATAAGAATGACTACGACAAGCTCAATTATGCTGAATCCGCCCCGCTTTGATTTGGGTTTTTTCATAGTCATGACTTATTATTCTTTTTTATTATTTACACTGCTTCCCGTAAGACGCTCAACTATCTCAAGCTGCTCCTTGATATTCTGCAGTTTTTCGTTCATCTGCTCTTTTGAGATCGTTCCTTTGTCAGCACCCTGCATGATTTCAGCAATTATGAGACGGCATTTAAGGTTCGAAGTAAACACATCCCTGAATCTGGCTGAAATCACGTCAATCATGCTGTTGAAAACAGATTCCACATCTTTCAGATAGTCATTTTTCCTGAGCTTGACCCTGATGTCCAGATTCCCCTCTGCTATTTCTTTTATTGTTTCCTTGAATCTGTAAATTGGGCCAAAAAACCTGTGCGTTATTCTAAAACTGTGCAAAGACATCACCACCATTACAAGCACAGCTATAGGCAGATACCTGCTCTCAAGGAAAAAAAATTCCTTGGATGCAGCAATCCTGCTTTCTAATGGCAGGTTCTCATTCTCGAGGACAGAAACCGTAGGCAGGTAAACAAGGACATTTACTACCAGCGAATAAATCATCAGGTAGGCAAACACCATTATCGCATATTTGGACTGGGAGCTCATATCTACTATTATCTTTTTTCGCTTATCTTTATATTTCATCTCGCCTCCTTATCTGTTAATCTTCATTGATAGAAAATTAAGATAGATTACACTACATATTGGAATAGATAGGGCATGGTGAAGTCAACAGATTTTTACTTAACAGCAATTTTAGTTATTGCCCGCATTAGATTGTTAAAGTAATATTTTTTTATACTTGTTGACAGATAGTTGATAGTTCATTGATGGCTTTTTGATAAAATGAGGAGGGCATTGCGATGATCATTGGAATCCCTAAGGAAATAAAAAACCACGAATACAGGGTAGGCGTTGTCCCGTCCGGAGTTCGCGCCCTTGTTGAGGCAGGCGCAAAGGTAGTAGTAGAAAAATCAGCAGGGATTGGGAGCAATATAGCTGACAGGGAATACGAAGAAGCAGGTGCAAAGATCCTCCAATCAGCAGAAGAGGTTTACAACAGTTCAGAAATGATAATCAAGGTAAAGGAACCTCTTTCTGCAGAATATCCTTTTTTAAGAGAAGGACTCATCCTCTATACTTATCTCCATCTTGCATCAAGCAGGGAACTTACGGAAGAATTGATTAAACGCAAAGTCTCTGCCATAGGCTATGAGACAATACAGCTCGAAAACGGGAGCCTTCCTCTTCTGCTCCCTATGAGCGAAATAGCAGGAAAACTTTCGATACAGGTTGGCGCTTCATTCCTTGAGAAGGAACATGGCGGCAGAGGGATTCTTCTCGGAGGTGTCCCTGGGGTTCTGCCCGGCAAAGTAACCATTATAGGAGGCGGGACTGCGGGAATAAATGCTGCGAAGGTAGCCTGCGGCATGGGAGCTGATGTTACGATCCTTGATATCAGGCAGGAAAAAATGGCTTATATAGATGACATATTCGGAGCGAGGATAAAAACACTCATGTCGAACTCCCATAACATAGAGATATCACTTTCTGAAGCTGACCTCGTCGTAGGCGCAGTCCTTATCCCGGGAAAGAAAGCCCCGGTCGTAATACCAAAAAAGTTAATAAGCTCCATGAAAAAAGGCTCTGTCTTTGTAGATATTGCCGTTGACCAGGGAGGTTGCGCCGAAACTACAAGACCTACAACACACTCGAATCCGGTATTTGTAGAAGAAGGGGTCACACATTATTGCGTGACAAACATGCCTGCCGCAGTTGCATGCACATCAACCTATGCACTTACAAATGTGACCATCCCCTATGCGGTAAAGATAGCAGTCATGGGATTCAAAGAGGCTGTAAAGAGCGATTCTGCATTGGGTCTTGGAGTCAACACATTCGCAGGGAATATAACATGCAGAGGAGTTGCCGAGTCATTTTCAATGAATTATACAGCGGTTGAAAATCTTTTGTGATATTTCATGAATTTAATCATACGCTGTAGAGGCAGGTTTTAAACCTGCCCTACGCAAGGTCTTCGTTTAGAATAATTCTTGTCAACCTGCCTTATTTTTGTTATTTCAGTCATCAATGCAGGAGGTTATATGCACAGGTATTTAACCAAAACATCGGTTCTTGTTTTGAGTTCCACCTATGAGGTAATAAATATTTGTGACACCAAAAGGGCTATAATCCTGGTCCTCAAAGGTGTTGCTGTAGCCGAGGAACTGTCAGACCGCTACTATCGCTCTCCTACATTCAGCATGCCTGTACCGTCAGTAATAAGGCTGCACCGTTATGTTAAGATAACATATAAACTTGTATCATTTACGAGGAAGAACATATTCTTGCGCGACAACTTCACATGCTACTATTGCAACGACCAGTTAAAAGCAAAGGAACTCACACTTGACCATGTGCTTCCAAAATCAAAGGGCGGATGGAATAACTGGGACAACATCGTTACCGCCTGTATCCCCTGCAACAAGAAAAAGGGGAACCGCACACCCGAAGAGGCCAATATGAAACTCCGACGTCCTCCAAAGTCTCCATCTGTGCCGATTTATCTTCAGATAATCCGCAACATCGGGAACACAAAAAAGCAATGGCACAAATATCTTTTCATGGACGCATGAATGGATTTTATTGATGAGGAGCTTAAGAGGCTTAAAGATAAAAATCTTTACAGGATCCTAAGACCGGTTTCAACCCCGCAGGATCACCGCATCAAAATCGCTGGAAAATCATTCATACTCCTTTCTTCAAATAACTATCTTGGTCTTGCCAACCACAAGCTTATAAAAAAGAAATCAGCAGAGGTGCTCATTAAATACGGCACAGGAGCAGGAGCATCGAGGCTGATATCCGGGAACATAGAGCTTTACGATGAACTTGAAAAAATAATTGCACGATTCAAGCGGACGGAAAGCGCTCTTGTTTTCTCATCAGGATATGCAGCAAATGTCGGGACAATATCTGCTCTTGCCGTAGAAAAAGATATTATCTTTTCTGATGAGCTTAATCATGCAAGCATAATAGACGGATGCAGGCTGAGCGGAGCAGAGATAAAAGTCTATCCCCATAGCAGCGCAGACAAGCTGGAATGGATGATTAAAAAATCCAGAAGCAGGGGAAAGAAATTTATAATCACAGATTCAATATTCAGCATGGACGGAGATATCGCACCGCTTGGCGAGATAAAAAGTATTGCCTCAAAACATGGCTGTATCCTCTTTGTCGATGACGCTCATGCCACAGGCGTGCTTGGAAAAACCGGACGCGGTTCTGCGGAACTCTTCGGGATTGACGGCGAGATTGACGTTTACATGGGAACGCTGAGCAAGGCGCTTGGAAGTGCCGGAGGTTTTATCTGCGGGAAAAAGGAATTAATAGATTTTCTTATAAACAAAAGCAGGAGCTTTATCTATTCAACCGGACTTCCTCCTTCAGCGCTTGCCGCGGGAACGGCAGCAATAGAACTAATCGAAAAAAACAGAAGCTTGAGGGACAAGCTTTTAAAGAACGTAGAAATGCTGAAAACCGGGCTCGACAGCCTCGGCTATGATACAATGAAAAGCGAGACACAGATAATCCCGGTATTAATGAAAAGTGAAGAGCTTGCAATCAGGGCATTTAACTTTCTTTACGACAACGGCATATTCGTTCCAGCCATCAGGCCTCCTACAGTTCCGCCAAATATGTCAAGGTTGAGGATTACCGTAATGGCAACCCATACAATGAAAGAGATGGAGTATGTGCTTGATGTTTTTTCAAAGATGAGACGGACAATCAGAATTTGAAGCTTTCTCCACTTATTATAGGCAATATCGAGATTTCTCCTCCACTGCTTTTAGCTCCAATGGCAGGGGTTGCCAATCTTCCGTTCAGGATAATCGCTTCTGAATATGGAGCGGGGTTTGTTTACACGGAACTAATCAGCGCAGAGGCGCTTTCAAGAAGGAACGAAAAAACAGAAGTTTTACTTAAAACAGACATCCGGGAAAAACCTGTAGGGGTGCAGTTGTTTGG
>Ga0265292_1002981_pt1 | contig 10946 bp, 9 predicted proteins | sample Munlanlewell296A_FD_189080 | JGI IMG/M metagenome (GOLD analysis project Ga0265292, IMG submission 189080) | Leachate microbial communities from a municipal landfill in Southern Ontario, Canada - Leachate well 296A | ecosystem: Engineered > Solid waste > Landfill > Unclassified | place: Canada... | reverse complement strand
GTCGAGCGCGACGTCAATGGCGGCTAGCGTGGCGGCGGGATCAGCGAGCTGGGAGCCAATGTGGATGTGGACACCGCCCAGCCAGAGGTGTGGAAAATCAGCCGCGCGCCGGATCAGGCCGAGGCCCTCGGCCGGACTCATCCCGAATTTGGACGAAGCACCGCCAGTGACCATGTAGGGGTGCCCACCGGCTTCCACGCCAGGTCGCAGCCTCAGCGCGACGTTCGCCACTTCGCCCCGCGCGCCAGCAACATAATTCAGCCGTTCCGCCTCTCCGATTGATTCGACGTTGAACCACCCGACTCGGCTCTGAACGGCAAACTCCAACTCGGCCTGCGTCTTTCCCACGCCTGCGAATACGATCCGTTCCGGCGGGACGCCGGCTTTCAAGGTGCGGTACAGTTCGCCACCGGATACGATGTCGAAGCCGCTGCCTTTCTCATTCAGCAAGCGCAGGATGGCAAGGTTGGTGTTGGCTTTGACTGAGTAGCAAATGCGGGGGTGCAGGGGCGCGAAGGCCGCGGCGAGGCGGTGGTAATTCTGACGCAGACGGGCCGCCGAATACAGATAGAACGGCGTACCCACTGCGGCGACGATGCGCGAGACGGGCACGCGATCACAATGGAGCTCGCCGATGTGGTAGTGAAACGGCGAGGTGTCTTTCATTTGCCGTCCAGTTTGCCGACGCGGTAGGCTTGAAGGTAGGCACTGTACCACTCGTCACGACCGGCCAGCCCGCCAGCGTTCACATCCAGCATCTGCGCACCCCATTCCACCTGGCCGCGAGCCAATGTGGTGATAGCCTCGGCGTCGCGGGCAACAACGGCCTGTCCCACCTTTGGGATAACGGCATTAAGGGTTTCACCAATGACCAGCATAGCCACCTGCATCTTTCTCTGTGAATATTTCCTTTACCCGCCTGATCTCTGCTCCGCTCGCCTCACGACAGCATTGACTCTGTCCCGGATATCCTCGGGCAACAACTCTGGTTTGTGCTCGGCCAAGATTTCGCTCACGCGTTCGGCCGCCCGCTCGGCCAGGGACTTGCCCCCATGGGCCAGCCAGTTGTCATAGTTATCTCGCTCGAAGACGCGTGGATACCAGCGCTCACGGAAGTGAGCCAAGGTGTGTTCGGAGTCCAGGTATTGACCGTCAGGTGTCATCTTGTCAATGAGGTCGAGGGCCAGGGTCTCGTCGTTGATTTCAATGCCGGCCATGAAGTGCTCGATCCAGCCCACGATCTCGTCGCAGATCACCAGTTGCACCAGCGAGAAGGTCAATCCCGATTCTAGGTAGCCCAAATCGTGAATCAGGTTCGCTCCAGCCAGAGTCTCCACCAGCAGGGTCAGCACTGCCTCCGCGCCGGCTTGCGTGTCGACCAGTTTCGATTCGCTGGCGCCAGCGAAGCCGAAGGCGGGCAGATTGTAGTAGTGGGCCAGCGCCATCGCCATTCCCCGAGGATCGGGCGCGCAATACGGCCCGACCATCGTTCGCATGTCCAGGGCCTCGCCGCCCCAGCCGGGCATGATAAACGGCGCTCCTTCTCGCTTGAGTTGCGAAAGGACAAGCCCAGTAAGGACGCCCGCGTTAACCATAGCCATGTCCCCGGCCAGCGTGACCGGACCGGTCATGCCACCGGAGACCACTGGGACGTAAATCGCTGGTAAGCCCTTGTCAGCCAGATAGAGCAACTTCTGTAGCGCTTCGGCGTTGTGCTTCAACCCTGTGGTAACGTTGATGTAGCAAGCCACCAGGGGATTTTGCCGCAGTGCTTCAGGTCCGCCGACGACCGCCTCAGCCATCTCGACGGCGTCCACGCAGCCCTCGAAGTCGTAAGTCACGAAGACAATCGGCTTGGTCGTGCAAGATAGCATCGCCTCCATCTGATAGCGTTCTGCGATGGCCTGGTTGACGTCGCCAGGCAGAAACAACGACATGACGAAGTCAATGTGAGGCAAAGCATCGCACACGGTGATGCCTTCGACGACGTCTTGGAGCACGGGTTGGCGGCGCGCTCCTGTTCGATGATCTATGAGGTGGAGGCAATCGGAGCCGGGACCATAGAAGGTGCGGTGATCTTCCAGGAAAATCACCCGCTCCCCATAGCGGTTACAGAGGACGACCCGCCTGGGCACGGTGTTGAATGCTTTCTCGACCAGGCCGGCGGGGATACGCACCCGGTTGCCTTCGGCGACGAAAGCCCCTGCTTTTCGCAGCATCTCCACCGCTTCGGGTTCGAAGAGGCGGATCCCGGTCCGTTCCAAGATTTCGAGGCTGGCGTTGTGCAGTTTTTCGCACTGCTGCGGGGAGAGTTTTCCAAAGTGGGCGCTCCCGAAACTGGTGTCATTGGCACGAATGTTGTTCATTGATGCTTTCATTGATTCTCTCCTCTCTGTCTGTAGATCTGTTTGTCACGCCAAAGATGAACATCCCGTGCAGTGGTGCTATGACGCCTCACGCCACCAACTCTTTTCCAATGCATCTAACTCAGCCACGAGTTCTTGCAGCAGTGGCTTTGGCTTGTGCTCTTCTAAGATCTGGCGCACGCGTTGATTGGCCTTGTCTCCCAGAGACAATCCCCCCGCAGTCATCCACCGCTCATAGTTGTCCCGATTCGCCAACCTGGGAAACCAGTTCTTACGGAAATGGCGCAACGTGTGCTCCTCGGTTAAGTAGCTTCCGCCAGCAGATCCCACCTGTGCTATCACATCCAGGGCCAACGTCTCCGGTGTGATCTCGATCCCTTTCATAATGCAGTTCACCATGCTAATGAACTCGTCGGTAGCAACGATTAACTCCAGCGAAGCGGAGTTAGCCGCCTCGGTGAAACCCACATCGTGCACCAAGTTCGCGCCGCTCAGGGCTGCCATCAGGCACGAGATGGCCGATTCCGCCGCCGCTTGTTGGTCGAACTCCACGGCATCCGTGCATCCCGCCGTGCTGAACATCGGCAAATGCAGGTAGTGGGCCATCTCGGTCAACGCGGCCGCCCATAGGCTTAACTCCGGTGCTCCGTAGGAAACCAGCGTGCTCTTCATGTCCATGATGGTCGGCACACCGCCAAAGATGAACGGCGCCCCGCGCCGTTTCAACTGTGCGATCACCAGTCCACTCAGCGACTCGGCCATACAGGCCACCAGATTGCCGGCCGCCGTCACTGGAGCCGAACTCCCGGCTACAGTCATCGGTGTGTAGATCACCGGAATACCGTGCTCGACACAGAAGAGAAGCTTGGCGACGCCTTCGTCTGTATGCATGAAGGGCGAGAAGGGCTCTGCATAGTGCACATAGTATGGCCGCCGGGCCAGCGCATCCCAGCCGCCCACCACCATCGCCGCCATCTCAGCGATGGCCTTCAGGCTGGCGAAGTCCCCCGTGCCGTGCATCAGAGGCTTGGTGCAGTTCTTGACCGTCTCCTTGTGGCCAATACGAATTGCGATGTTGCCGGGAACGTCGCTATAGATCGATGAGAACGAAACCAAGTCAATATTCGGCAGCGCATCGCAAAGCACGGCCCCCAACCGGGCGTCTTCCCGCATACACGGGCGGCGGGTGCGGTTGAAAGGGTCGAAAAAGTAAGTCGAGTCCACCTGGCTGCTAAAGTAGACTCGCCCACTCTCCAACAACGCGGCCGGCTCGCCGTCCCGACTATAGATGGCAATACTCCGAGGCGCGCTGGCCAGTGCATCTTCCACCAAGTATGAAGGGATGTGGACGCGCCGTTGCGGGCCGACACTCGCGCCTGCTCCGCTGAGCAGATCCAGTCCCTCGTCGTTGTCCACCCTTACCCCTGTGCTTTCCAGCGCCCCCAATGCGCTCAGAAACAGTGTCTCTTTCTGGTCTTCGGTCAGTATTTGTAATCGAGGTGTGATTAGCGTTGTGGAACCAGCTTTCATCATTGGAAATCTCCTCATTCTCTTGTCTCAGAATCGGTCAGGAAGAAGCCGTGTGGAAAGGGATCATCAGGATCAAGGACAAACTGGTGCAGACCGGTCAAGTGGGCTCGCCCCGCCACCCGTGGAAGGATGGCCTTATGTTCGCCGACGTGCGTTTCACCCACGATCTGGCCCATAAAACGGGTGCCGATGATGCTCTCGCTGACGAACCCCTCGCCCAACTTCAATTCTCCCCTCGCGTGCAGCACGGCCATCCTGGCGCAGGTGCCAGTCCCACAGGGAGAGCGGTCTACTGTCCGGTTGCCAAGAATTACTGTGTTGCGCGCGTGCAGAGCGCCATCCGCCTGGCGCTCTGCCGGACCGCAAAACTCCACACAATCGATGAGATCCATGAAAGGCAGTTCCGGGTGTCGCACAGAAAGCTGGGAGTTTGCCGCGTCGCGAATACGGATGCCCAAGTTGATCAAGGCTTCTGCATTTGCGGGGACAAGCTCCAGCCCGGTTCGTTGGGCCTTGACCAGCGCGAAAAAACCACCACTGTAGACAATATCCGCCATCACGTCACCCAGGTCCGGGACCGCGAGACGAGCGTCAAGTTGATAAGCGAAAACCGGCGTGTTGTCGAAAGAAACCTCACGCACGCGGCCCCCCTCAATGTGTATCCGAGTGTGGACCAAGCCTACGGGAGTATCGAAAGTCACAGTTGTCTCCGGTTCGACAGCCTCAACCATGCCGGTTTCCACCAGGGTCGTAGCAGCGCCTATGACCGCGTGACCACACATCGTGGTGTACTGCTGGGTGTTCATGAAGATCAAGCCGAAGTCAGCCTCCGGGTCAGTGGGGGTTGTGAGGATTGCGCCGTACATGTCCTGGCGGCCTCGCGGTTCGAGGAGCAGTAAGCGGCGCAGGCCATCCAATTTGTTGCGCGCATACGCCATTTTCTCCGCCATCGTCGCGCCCGGTAGGGATGGCAGGCCGCCGACCACCAAGCGGGTCGGTTCGCCGGCGGTGTGTGAATCTACAGTTGAAATGATGCGTGTGAATTGGACCATTTTCCTTCTCTATTCCTACACTTCGCGCAGCGCCTCGAGCGGGATGTGGCAAGAGATGTGATGTCCGTCGCCGGCATCCTGACAGGGCGGCTCGTCCGTCTCGCAGATGGCGCCCAGTTTGCGCGGGCAGCGGGTATTGAAGCGGCAACCGCTGGGCGGGTGGATGGGGCTGGGGACCTCTCCCTCTAGGATGATCTTCTTGGTCTCTTGGCCATGTTTCACGGTAGGGATCGCCGAAAACAGGGCTTGACTATATGGATGCAAAGGGTCATCTGAAATATCCTGAGCCCTGCCTATCTCTACGATCTTCCCCAAATACATTATGGCAATGCTGTCGCTTATATACTTTACCATATGAAGGTCGTGCGAGATCCAGAGGTAGGTTAACTTGAATTCATCCTGCAAATCCTGCATTAAATCGAGAATTGCAGCCGCGATAGAGACGTCCAGGCCGGATGTGAGCTCATCAGCAACGATGAATTGCGGGCGGAGTACCAGCGCTCTGGCTATTCCAATCCGTCTGGCCTGTCCCCCACTAAACTCGTGGGGGTATTTATCAGCATCTTCGCTAGACAACCTCACCGTTTCGAGCAACCGCGCTACCTCATCCTGAATCTCATCTTCGTACTTTTTCATGCCATGGATCCTAAGTGGTTCCGCAATGATCTCCCCAGCTGTCATCCGCGGATTAAGGGAGGAACGTGGATCTTGCATTACTATCTGCGCCTTGCGCCTAAACTTCTGCATTTCTCTTTTGCTGAACTCCAATAAGTTTTGACCTTCGAAGAGAATTTTGCCATTTGTTGGCTCAACCAAACGCAGGATACTCCTGCCAACGGTGCTCTTTCCACAACCGGTCTCCCCTACCAAGCTGAAGTTCTTCCCTTCCTCAATGGTAAAGCTCACATCGTCCACCGCATGTACAATCCTCAGACCCTTGCCAAACACCTTAGATAGTATCCCTCTCCCCTTGTAAAAATAGGTCTTCAACCCCTGCACTTGTACCAAAGGTACTCTTTCCCTCTTCTTTTTCATATTTTTTTATATCCGAAACAGGCAACTGAATGTCCTGAGGCTATCTCCAACAGCTTCGGTGGCTTTTCCTTGCAGATCTCCCTTACATACGGACATCTCGGATGAAATTTACATCCATTGGGCCGTTCGGTAAGATCTGGTACACGCCCTGGAATTGTACCGAGTCTCTTGCCCCTAGCCTCAGCTCCGGGGAGGCACCGCAGCAGAGCCTCTGTATAAGGATGCGCGGGGTCTTCGAATAATAGTGTGGTGTCAGCATACTCCACGATATTACCAGCATACATGACAGCGACTCGATCACTTATCTCGGAGATCACGCCTAGATCGTGAGAAATATATAGGACTGAAGCCCCATATCTCTTTACCAGGCTTTTTAACAACTCAAGGATCTGTGCCTCGATAGTAACATCCAACGCGGTCGTTGGCTCATCAGCAATCAAGAGGGAGGGATTACAGCTGAACGCCATTGCGACCATGACCCTTTGGATCATCCCACCACTAAATTGAAATGGGTAATCTGTCAGTCTTTCCGCGGGATCTGCGATTCCTACCTCCTCCAGCATTTTGGCAGCTTCATTCCGGAGCTGAATTCCCTTCCCATGAGGGCCTAATCGCCGATCTTTGTGAAAGCGCAACACATCTACTATCTGAGTCCGAATCGTGAAGACAGGATTCAATGCATGCATGGGATCCTGGATGATCATTGCAATCTCTCTCCCCCTTATTTCCCTATTCATTATTCTCTCAGGGAGATCGAGTAGATTCCTTCCTTTGAATAGGATCTCACCTTGCACTATCTTCCCAAACCGCGGCAGAAGCTTCATGATAGAGAGCCCCAAGGTGGTTTTGCCGCAACCGCTCTCCCCAACTAAGCCCAATACCTCCCCTTCCCTTATATCAAGGCTCACATTATCGAGAGCGCGACCAATCCCCCTGCGCGTCGAATACTCGACGGTCAAGTCGCTCACTCTTAAAAGTCTTTCATTCATCTGCTTCACGCTCCCTGGGGTTGAGAGCGACCCGCAGTGTTTCAGCTAACAGGGAGCACCCTAACATCGTAGTTATTAGGACGATTGCGGGCCAGATGATCATCAAAGGAGCGGTCTCTATGTATGTGTATCCTTGTCTCAGCATAATACCCCATGAGGACGTCGGCGGCTGCAAGCCCAATCCCAAAAATGAGAGGGCCGATTCCCACATGATCATGACTGCCAGATCCATACCAGCCAGCACAATAATCGGTGACAGAATGTTAGGAGTGATGTGACTGAGGAGAATCCGGCCGGTGGTAGCACCAAGAGATCTTGCTGCTATGATACACTCCTCTTCCTTAAAAGAGAGTGTTTGGGCTCTTGCTACCCTTCCGTATGCAGGAAAGGACGTATATGCCAAGATAAGGATAATATTAAGAAGAGATGGTCCGAAGATAGCCGCCAGGACCAAGATCACAATAACCGATGGGAAAGACCTTATTACATCGAATATCAGAATCACTATATAGTCAACCGCTCCGCCATTATAAGCGGCAATAGCTCCTAGGGGGACTCCAACGAGTACTGCAATTCCTACGGAGCATATCGATACAACTGCAGCCACTCTAGCTCCGTAGATGAGCCTGGATAAGATATCCCTGCCAACATAATCCGTTCCCAGCAGATGCTCTGGGGACGGTCCTGCAAAGCGATTCGCTATATCTTGTTCATTTGGATCAAACGGCGCAATCCAAGGAGAGAAGAGGGCGCACATTAATATTATTGCTATAATGGAAACCCCGATTAACCCCCGAGGCTCCCGCCTGATCACATGGATTATTTGGGCTATTTTTTTGATCCGTAGGTGAGATTTCCTCTTGTAACTATCCCATCTGCGCGAGAGTTCAATAGAGACCTTTTCCTGAGTCATTTCTATTTATCTCCATCTTATTTGTACCGTATCCGCGGATCAAAGTAAGCATAAGAAAGATCCGCGGCTAGATTAGCCAGGATGAATAGAAGCGCTGCTATAAGGACCCCTCCCTGTACCACCGGCAAATCCCGGGCAGAGACCGCATCTGTAATTACCTTCCCGATTCCCGGTCGATTGAAGATCATCTCCACAAAGACAGCGCCCCCCAGCAGCTTACCCACTCCTAAACCGATGGTCGCAACAACGGGAATGATCGCATTCTTCAGAGCATATTTATAAGCGATATATCTCATAGGCGCTCCGAACGATCTTAATACCTTAATATAGTCCATATCAAGTACCTCAAGTGTAGTGTCTCTTACTAGCCTAGCGATGTAACCCAACCAGCCCAATGTAAGTGCAATAACCGGCAGGATCAAATGATGTGTCTGATCTACAATGTTACCTGCTTCTCCTCCTCCTAGGACCGGAAATAAGCGTAAACGTACCGAAAATATCAGCAACAATAGACAAGCTGCAACGAAATCCGGTACTGAAACTGCTATGAGCGAGAGCACAGTAACCAAATGATCAATTATGGTTTTCCCATGGATCGCCGCCAGAACTCCCAAGATTATCCCGAAAAAGGCCGCTAATCCCATGCTGGAAAGAGTTAATACTATGGTGTAGGGTAAGGCTGACATTATTAGTGAAGAAACTGAGTGTCCAGACCAAACGGATTCACCCAGGTCCCCGTGCAAAATACCCCAAATGTAGCGTCCTAGCCGAACATATACAGGTTGATCAAGGCCCAAACTTTTGTTCAAAGTTTCGACCATGGCAGGCGTAGCCCTGGGTCCAAGCATGACTGATGCCGGATCTCCAGGGAGAAGGTAGATCAGACTGAATAAGAAGAGTAGTACACATAATAGCGTTGGAATTATCCCGAGAACGCGTTTGACGAAATACTTTAACACGTTATGCCTACTTGAACATAATTATATATGAGTCCCATGATATTAGATAAGGTTTACTGGTTAAATTGGGGAGGCGCCCCATTTTGGGCGAAAAAAGACTGATTTAACGGGAAAAGACAAGGGAAAATGGTCATATCATGGCATTCCCGACCCACTATTTGAGTCATCAACACCTTCTTTCAGGAGACTCATGTTTATAATCTTTGATATTCGCAACTTTGTCCAATATAAATTTGCAAGAAGGAGACGTCAGACTAAGTCTTGACTATTACAAGTTACCTAGCTGGCGTCTCCTTCCATCCACGACTCACTCCTTGCTTACTTATCTAATTGACTCATTTGTCGGCTACCAGTTCCATCTGCCAAGGAGCCAGTCGACCATTTGGGAAGATTTCTCCTGGCATAACATATTTCTGCATTACATCAGCCTCGACATCATAAGTAAGCCAAATTGCCCACACATCCTTGTCAATTATTTTCTGCATCTCGACATATAGGTCCGCCCGCTTTTGGGGATCCATTTCTGCGTCCGCCTGCAACCAGAGCGCGTCATATTCTGGATTGCACCACTGACTGGGATTCCAGGTTTGCCCACATTGAAACCATTCAGTAGTATATCCTGGATCCACAGTCGTCGTATAGAATTGAATGTAAAAGTTGTTGTCTCTCCCTGCATTCGTTGCCTCGTTGAAAGCCCCTACCTCTTCCACCACAACGTTCACAGTTATTCCTATCTTTTCCAGCTGCGATTTAACTACTTCACCTATAATTGTATTCTCTTCTGCTGTCCACGCCAGGAAGGTGATTTCAAGCCCAGCCCCTCCTGGATAACCAGCCTCTACAAGCAGTGCTTTAGCTTTATCAAGGTCCGGTTCATAGATTGGGGCGTCTTCCCAACGACCTAGCATCCCTGGCGGGAACATTGTATTTGCTCTCTCTGGGATTCCATTAAACGCGGCTTGAAGAATATCATCAACGTTTATCGCGTATCTGACAGCTTCTCTAACCTTCAAGTTATCAAATGGTGGTTTATTCATCGTAAATCCTATCCACCAGTACTTGAGGCCAGGTTTCAGGTATACATTAAGGTCCGGATTCGCTTGGAATGCCTCAATGTTCTTCAACGAGATCCCGCCAACATCGATCTCACCAGCTTTAAGGGCCATTTCTACAGTTCCGATTTCTTCTATAGGGACAAAGATGAGTTTTCCTATCTTCGGTGGCACTCCCCAGTAGTCCGTGAACGCCACAAGCACTGTCTCTTGCCCAGGAGTCCAGTGGTCAAATTCGTAGGGTCCCGTTCCTATTGGATTGAGGCCGAAGACTTCATTCCCCATTTCCTCTACAGCCTTCTTGGAAACGATGAAACCCGCATTTAGAGGTAAAGTTGAGGTGAATAGCCGAGCGGATGGCGTCTTAAGGACAAGCTTAACCGTGTAAGCATCAATTATCTCTACCTGATCTAAGGCTCCCCATGAAGATGCCTCCGGAGATCCCTGCTCTGGATCAATAATTCTTTCGAAGGAGAATTTGACATCCTCGGCAGTCAACTCCCCATACCCTTTTTGAAACTGAACGCCCTGCTTTAAATAGAAGGTTATTTCCTGGTTATTCTCCGAAATATCCCATCTAAGGGCTAAATCTGGCACGACTTCCCAGGTTCCCTCCTTATATTTAACAAGCCCACTGTATATACTGTTCATTATAGTGAACTCTCTCTCTACGCTAGTCAGAAAGGAGGGGTCCAAAGTGTTTATATCTCCCCAGTTCGCTATCCTTAGCTCACTTTTTCTCACCGGTGCCTCGGTGGGAGTGGGTAGTGCCTCGGTGGGTGTGGGTAGTCCCTCCACTGGTGTTTCCTTCACTGCTGGTGCACAGCTTACAAGCAAGACCACAACCAACATGGCTGCCATCACACGTAAGAGTAATGCTGATCCTTTGCCTATCATTACTGCCTCCTTTGGGTTTTCATTATGATACTACTACAGGGTAATGGAATTTACTTTTGTCTGGTGCCAATAGCGACAAAGTCCTCATCCGCCACATCTTTTAGGGAGACCTCCTTTCTAGTGACTAGTGATCTCGCACTTCATAATGAATGG
>Ga0265292_1002980_pt1 | contig 10946 bp, 13 predicted proteins | sample Munlanlewell296A_FD_189080 | JGI IMG/M metagenome (GOLD analysis project Ga0265292, IMG submission 189080) | Leachate microbial communities from a municipal landfill in Southern Ontario, Canada - Leachate well 296A | ecosystem: Engineered > Solid waste > Landfill > Unclassified | place: Canada... | reverse complement strand
GGAACGGCTCTGCCTGACAAATGACTTTCGTCATTCAGAGCCAGCCATGGCGGGGGTTTGCGTTTTGGCGGCTGTGTCGAAGAATGACAAACCCTATGCGTAAACAAACGACATTGCAGGACGGCTCTGCCTGACTGATGAGTTTAAATTGAACTCTTGTTATCGTTTATGATTATTCATTTCCAGCACATCAAAATAATATTCTGCCGAATTATACGAACTACCTTTTTTAGCGGAAGTTCATGTTCTTTTTATCGGTGATTTTTTCGCAGTAATGACAGCGAAGTTTCACGTCTTTTTTGTCGATCACGTAAAACCTGGTGTTCACCTTTTCGTGATTGGTGATGCAGTTCGGGTTGAAGCATTTCACAATGTCTTCAATGGTATCGGGCAATTGCACGACACGCTTTTCAGTAACTTTATATTCTTTTATCACTATCAAAGTTGCATTTGGGGCAACAAGGCCAATCTTGTTAATTTCATGTTTTTTGAAAAACTTGTTGCTTACTTTTACAATTCCTTTTTTCCCATACTTTTTGCTTTCAAGATTGGTACCGAAAAGCACCATGTCGCCGGTATCTTCAAGATGCAGTATCTTGATGACCTGGAACACGCTTTTGGGAGGAATATGATCGATAACAGTTCCATTTTCAATGGCCGTAACTTTTAATTCTTTTATTGTTGTCATTTTAATCCGAGTATTGAGGTTAATAAAGCCTGTCTGACGTATACACCGTTGAGCGCCTGTTGGAAATAATATGCACGCTGATTGTTGTCCACATCCTCATCAATTTCATTCACTCTTGGCAACGGATGCATGATGCGTAAGTTGTTTTTTGTTATATTGAGCATTTCATTTTTTAAGACATAAGAATTCTTGATCTTCTCGTAATCCATAGGATCAGAGAACCTTTCCTTCTGAATTCTTGTCATATAAAGGATATCCACTTTGGGAATCACTTCATTGAGTTCCGTGTACTGATAATACTCCAGGTTCTTTTCTTTGATATGGATTTTTACGGAGCTGGGTAATTTGAGTTCTACAGGTGATACAAAATGGAACTTACAATTGAACTGGCATAAGGCCTGTACAAGAGAATGAACGGTTCTTCCGTATTTAAGATCACCTACAAATGCCACGTTTAATTCATCGAGCCGGCCTTGCGTTTTTCTGATGGAATAAAGATCGAGCAAACACTGTGTTGGATGTTGATTAGCACCATCACCTGCATTGATAACAGGAACTGATGACATTTCACTGGCAAAACGCGCACTGCCCTCTTTGGGGTGCCTCATTACGATTATATCAGAATAATTGGCAACTGTTTTAATGGTGTCTCGCAGCGATTCACCTTTCTGAACGCTGGAACTTGATGCATCAGAAAAGCCTATGATCTTGCCGCCCAGATACGAAACCGCACTTTCGAAACTCAGTCGGGTACGGGTGGACGGTTCAAAAAACAATGTAGCTACAACATGATTTTCAAGGATTTTTTGTCTCGGATTTTTTTCAAATTTTTCAGCAAGATCCAGAAGCTGCAGTTGTTCCTCCTTTGTGTAATCGTTGATTGATATTAGACTTCTGTTTTTCATATTATATGTTTGTTTAGATATGGTCAAAAAAAAGGCGACTCTCATCGCCTTAAATTTTTATGAACAGCAAGCACATCCTTTTTTAACAAGATCATGCTTTTTCAAAAAATCATAAAGTATATCTTCAAGATTTGGACTACCGATTTCCTGCAATTCATAATCTACCTTTGTACATGGTTTATTGATTTTTATGATCCTCTGCAAGTCAATAGGAGTGGCAATTACAACAGAATCGCAATCGGTGTTGTTGATAGATGTTTCAAGATCTTTTATCTGTTGGTCGCCATATCCCATTGCCGGCATTAAAGCGCCGATATTAGGATATAATTTGAACGTTTCAGCTATTTTACCAACAACAAACGGTCTTGGATCTACAAGTTCTTTTGCGCCGTATTTTTTAGCGGCGACAGTACCTGCGCCAATTTTCATTTCACCGTGTGTTAAAGTCGGGCCATCTTCAACAACGAGTACTCTCTTGCCCTTGATAATTGCCGGGTTATGAACAGTAAGAGGAGAAGCAGCATCAACAACAATTGCCTTTGGATTAACTTTTTCAATGCTTTCTCTCACTATCTGAATGTTTTCAGGAGCGGCGCTATCAATTTTATTAATAACAACTACGTCTGCCAGGCGCAATGTTGTTTCGCCGGAGTAATATGAAAGTTCATTTCCGGGCCTGTGAGGATCGGTAACGGTTATCATTAAATCCGGCTTAAAGAATGAAAAGTCATTGTTACCACCATCCCAAAGAATAATATCGGCTTCTTTTTCAGCTTCTCTCAGAATCGCTTCATAATCAACGCCTGCATAAATAACATTGCCTCGAATCACGTGAGGTTCGTATTCTTCCATTTCTTCAATGGTGCATTTGTGTTTTTTCAAATCAGCAATTGTTGCAAATCGCTGTACTTTCTGAGCAACAAGATCGCCATAAGGCATTGGGTGACGTACTGCCACAACATTTAATCCTTGTTTCATTAAAATTTCAATAACTCTTCTGGATGTCTGGCTCTTACCACAGCCCGTTCTCACCGCACAGACGGCTATAACAGGTTTTGTACTTTTCAACTGTGTTTTTTTAGGACCTAGTAACATGAAATCCGAACCGGCAGCATTAATAATGGCGCTTGTTGACATCACTTTCTGGTATGTTACATCGCTATATGCAAAAACGCAGATATCTGCTTTAAGATCATTTATAAGCTTGGGTAAATCCGCTTCTGCATAAATAGGAATGCCTTGCGGATATAATTTCCCTGCGATTTCGGCAGGGTATTTTCTTCCGTCAATATCGGGAATTTGTGCAGCGGTAAAAGCAACAACATTATATTCCGCGTTATCACGGAAATATGTATTGAAATTGTGGAAATCTCTTCCTGCGGCGCCTAAAATAATAACATTTTTTTTCTTCATCTCCATAAAATACCGTTTTTGCGTCGTTTATAATTATTTTTCAGGCAAATATATAAGTTTAAGTTTACCTGACAAATTTTTAGAAAATTTTTGATTATGGATCGCTTATAAAGCGATAATCTCTATTTCTTTTTGTTTCTTATCCTTTGTATTTTTTGTAATTCTTCAACATCAGCCTTATCTTTTGCCCTGCTGCTTGACAGTTTGTTTATCATCAAATCGCTTAAATGCAACACGGGTATATCGTAATTCTTTAACTGCAATTTTACAGTGTGTGCATTCGCTTCGTCAAAGTTGATTCCTGTCAGTTTTGTGAGGAAGTCAATTCTTTCAGGCGGGTTACCGAAATGAAATGCAACCATCATTTTAAAATCAAGTTTTTTAACTTTTTTTACTGATTCTTCCGCAATACCATGCTTTTCAAGTATGGCAATAAGTTTTTCCTTATTTTCATTATCCGGTTTCAGCCAAATATCCATATCACCTGTTGTGCGCACATAGCCATGGTAGATTACGGCATATCCTCCAACAAGTATAAAGGAAACATTACCTTTTATAAGGTCTATCAGAAACGCTTTATGTTTGTCAAGTAAAATATTCATTCCGAAAATGAGATTGTATTATTATCGCTTCTGTTCTTTTTAAGTTCATCCGAGAAAAAATGCGTGATCATTTTATAATGCAATTCAAATCTTTTTTCGGGAGTAAGACTCAACCAGTATATGTAATTGGCTTCTTCCTGTCCTTTCAAAGTTGAAATACTAATATTGGTTTGGGAATTGACTTTATTTGGTGCAGGATAATAACCAACCTCCGGTTCTGCTAATTTATTGGATTTTTGCTTTTGTTTAAGCCATTCAGAAGCAATTTTATTTTTTTTCATAAATAACCTTTCCATACTTATCAATCTGATAATATATAAATGAATTTTCAGTTTTTAGTTCATTAAACTTTTCAGGTGTTTCAATAATCAAATCAATAGCTGCACCCGTTGAATACAAAAGCTTGTATAGCTCCTGTGTAGTCTTACGTTTTTCAGAAATGTTATTTTTCAGGATACAGATATCGTAATCGCTGTTTATATCTGCATTTTTATTTTTTGCACGCGAACCGAATAATATCAGCTTATCCGGATTAATATAATCCACAATTATGCGGATGGTTTTATTTAATATGTTGCTTTCTATTGGTGTCATGGTAATTAAAATATTTTTTTTTGATTTAAAACTTTTTTTAACTTTCTTTATATTTATTGCCTGTAAAGATATTATTTTTTCGTTATTTAACGCCCTTCCGAAGTCTTTTTTTCTGTTTTTTTAATATGTTTTTTTATTCCTTCGGGATTCGTGAAAATTGAACTAAAATAAATAATTGATATATATATTATTTTGTGTTACTACATACATCCTCTCCATGCTGTTGAAGAGAGCGGAATGTGCAGGTGGTAAAATTGTGTAAATATATGAAATAATCATATCCCGAGGCTAAATATTATTTTGATATGCTGGAATAAATTGTCATTCCGAATGAAGTGAAACGAAATGAGGAATCTTTATTTTTTTATCAGTACCTTAAAAAAACCTTCATTTTTTTATTTATCGTATTTTTGCCGGAAACCCGATTAACACTTTACCATGCAACTTGAAAAAAAGATCGCATATAAAACCGCTGAGATTATTTTAAAACTCTATGGCGCTGAAATCAGCGGCGACCTGATCACCGTGCAAAAAACCAATCCTGATTATCGTGAAACAGGCGATTTGACTGTAGTTATATTTCCACTTACGAAACTTTCCCGCAAATCGCCCGACCAGACAGGCGCTGAGATTGGAGAATATCTGAAAAATGAAATGCCGGAAATTAAAAATTACAGTGCTGTAAAAGGCTTTCTGAATTTGCTCATTACAGATGATTATTGGGTTAACTTTTTACGCAAATCAGAAATGACGGCCTATGGTTTTGCAAAAAATAAAAAAGAAGAAAAAATATTAGTTGAATACTCTTCGCCCAACACAAATAAGCCGTTGCATCTCGGACATATCCGCAATAACCTTCTTGGATGGTCAGTAGCTGAGATTTTGAAAGCTAACGGATATGATGTTATCAAAACCAACCTTGTCAACGACCGCGGCATTCATATTTGCAAATCTATGCTGGCCTGGCAGAAATGGGGAAACCTGCCTGTCGGCAAGGCAGGTGGTGAAACGCCCAAAACATCAGGGTTAAAAGGTGATCAGCTTGTAGGTAAATATTATGTTTTATTTGAAAAGCATTACAAGGAAGAAGTCAGGGAGCTTGTAAATAAAGGTGTTTCGGAAGATGAAGCCACAAAACAGGCTCCCCTTATTATAGAAGTTCAGGAGATGTTACGCAAATGGGAAGCCGGAGATAAAAAAACAGTGGAACTTTGGAAGACCATGAATAACTGGGTTTACGAAGGTTTTGATGTTACGTATAAAATGCTTGGAATCGATTTCGATCTGACACAATATGAATCGGATACTTATCTTTCAGGGAAAAAAATTGTTGAAGAAGGATTAAAAGAAAATAAGGTCATCAGGAAAGAAGATAGTTCTGTTTGGGCGGATTTGACTACCGAAGGACTTGATGAAAAGCTTTTACTCAGAGCTGACGGCACTTCAGTTTATATGACTCAGGATATTGGCACTGCACAACAGCGTTATGATGCGTATCAACCCGAAAAGATTATTTACGTGGTGGGAAACGAACAAAATTACCACTTTGATGTGCTGAAATTAGTTTTGAAAAAACTCGGTAAAGACTGGTACGATAGTATATTCCACTTGTCGTATGGAATGGTTGATCTGCCCGAAGGTAAAATGAAATCGCGCGAAGGTACGGTGGTTGACGCGGATGATTTGATAGAAGAAATGATAGGTACGGCAAAAAAAACCACTAAAGAACTTGGGAAGTCCGAAGGATTGAGTAAAGAGGAAGCTTACCATCTGTACAAAATGATCGGGCTTGGCGCCCTGAAATATTTTATTCTGAAGGTTGACCCGAAAAAAAATATGTTATTCAACCCCAAGGAATCTATCGATTTCAATGGGAACACAGGACCATTCATTCAATATACTCATGCGCGTATTTGTTCTGTGCTGAGAAAAGCAAAAGAATCAGGTATCGCATGGGATAGCAGTAATATCAATGTTTCCACCCTGCTTACTAAAGAAAAAGAAATCATCAAACTGATCTGTGAATATCCTTCCGTTGTTGAAGAGGCTGGAAAAACATACAGTCCAGCGCTCATTGCGAACTTCGTTTATGAGCTTGCAAAAGAATATAACGGGTTTTACCAGGAGGTTCCGATATTAAAAGATGCTGATGCTGAAATAGTAAATTTGCGTCTTGTTCTTTCTGAATATACCGCAGCTGTGGTAAAATCTGCAATGGGATTGCTGGGGATAGAAGTACCGGAAAAGATGTAACTGTTAGCCTGGTTTTTTAGATCATATCTTAAAGAAAAGTCGGATACTTAGATATATGAAACAACCGGATTGCGTTACAAAGAGCAATGCCCATATCATTGTAGGTATTCCCGTTAATTGCTTTAGATTATATGCATCGCCTGCCGATTTGGATTTTTTATACGCAATGATCACCAGTTCAACAGACGAATATAATGCTTCAAAAAGCATGATGCCCGAAAGCCAGGCAGTGAATGCATATTGAAGAAATTCGCCGCCATAAAAATTCACAATAAAAATTATTGCAGTAAATGTAATAAGCCAGAAAATTCCATAAGTATTCCTTACATAAAACATCAGGTTCAGCAAAGCAAAACAAGCAAGTATATAGAGAACGATGCGGTACTCTCCCCTGCTTATGATATAAAACAAAAGAAATGAAAACGCCGAACCAAAAGGATATCCTGCAATAGCAACAAGAAACTGGCTGAATTTTCCCTTAGTCTTTGTAACTGCCGTTCCGGAAGTATCGCTGAAAAGTTCCACTGTATAAACTTCTCCGCTTGTTATCAGGGCAGCAAAGGCATGACCGCTTTCGTGAATCAATGTATTAACAACACGCAGGTATTTCCCGACATAAGGAATCCTGTTAATGATAAAAACCACGATGGGCAATGCATATAGTATGTAATCCTTGTTCAATTTTAGATTTAGGATTTGGGATTTTAGATTTAGGATTTTGCAAAAGTATGAATAACTGATGTTACGCAAATATAATAAATGATTACTAAATTTAGAGGTCAGGCAGAGCCGTCCCCCTTTCGGGACGTGTCGAAGCCCGACCAACACATAGTCACTCTTCGACACGGACGCTAACCCACAAATCTATGCTATGTCCGGCTCTGAGTGACACTAACAAACAAATATATAATATGCGTAACATCAATAAATAAGTTTTTATCGTTAATCACTTTGTTTACGCTTCTTTTGAAGAAAGTTCATGTAAACAGACATGATAACAGCGAAGAAGAAACCTACTATAGTTGATATTTCCATGACGTTTGCATTTACATCCCACCCCGTAAGGCGGTCAATTAAATATTTAATATAAGAATACGGGAGATCATGTTTACCTAGTTTCTCCAGCGCCTGCCAATGCCAGTCAGTGAACGGGCAAAAACCGATACCATAAAATATTCCAAGACCAAACCAGGCAAAGCCCGTTAACATAAGAGTTATAAAATTTACTAATCTTGTTTTCTTCCATATCCAGCCCAGCAGGTTAAAAAGTGTGAGGGCTGAATGAAAGATGAGGAAGAAATAATCCAGAAAGTAATATTTCCACATGACACATTTTTTTGTTAAAATATCATACACACGAATCAGATCGTTATTTGTGTCCGCAATATAGTATTTTCCATCTAATCTGCCGACCGTATTTTTTATTTCTTTCAAAATATTATTCTAACTTTGTTTTTCCATCAACAATATGAGCTACCAATACCATACATTTCCAAACGGCATTCGCATTGTGCATAGATATTGATTTTTAAATCCGACAAATGATGAGCGATCCTGAAATATACAACTACGCCGAAGCCCACTCTTCTCCAGAGCCGGATGTACTTAAAAAACTTAACAGGGAAACAAATGTAAAGGTGCATTTTCCAAGAATGTTGTCAGGGCATATCCAGGGTAACTTACTTAAAATGATAAGTTGCATGCTTCGCCCCCAAAGAATTCTTGAGATTGGAACGTACACAGGTTATTCTTCGATATGCCTGTCGGAAGGACTTACGGAAAACGGTATCCTGCATACCATAGAAATCAATCCGGAACATGAAGATATGATCCGGAAATATCACTCGGAAGCAGGTCTTTCAGAAAAAATACATCTTCATATCGGAAATGCACTCAACATCATTCCTGCTATTGACGGCCCGTTCGATCTCGTATTTATTGATGCTGACAAAGAAAACTATCCGAATTATTTTCACCTTGTTTTTAATAAAGTCAGGAAAGGCGGATTTATTCTTGCAGATAATGTTTTATGGGACGGAAAAGTTCTTAAAGATTCTTTACCTTCCGACACAGAAACCAGAGTCATCAAAGAATTCAACGAATTTATTCAGAAAGATAAGAGAGTGGAAAATTTACTTCTACCTTTCCGTGACGGATTAATGATTATCAGAAAACTTTGAATTAAATTTATTTTCGCTAATTTGCGGGGGTATTTTATTATAAAAAATTTTAACATTATGCTGACCAAATACATTTTTGTTACAGGTGGAGTAACTTCATCTCTTGGAAAAGGTATCATTTCTGCTTCGCTTGCCAAGCTTATACAGTCACGTGGATATTCGGTAACTATTCAGAAACTTGACCCATACATCAACGTAGATCCCGGAACACTAAATCCCTATGAACACGGGGAGTGTTACGTTACAGAAGACGGCGCCGAAACCGATCTTGATCTCGGCCACTATGAGCGCTTTCTGAATATCCGGACATCACAGGCAAACAATATCACTACAGGTCGAATTTATCAATCAGTAATTGAAAAAGAAAGGCGAGGGGATTATCTTGGCGAAACCGTACAAGTCATCCCTCATATCACTGACGAAATAAAGTATCGTATCAAACTTTTAGAAAATAATGAGAATTACGATTTTATTATAACAGAAATTGGCGGCACTGTTGGAGATATTGAATCGCTACCCTATATTGAAGCTGTTCGTCAGATGCGATGGGAAATGGGGAACAGGTGCTTAGTGGTTCATCTCACATTAGTGCCATATCTTGCGGCTGCAGGAGAACTAAAAACTAAACCTACCCAGCACTCCGTAAAAATGCTTCTCGAACTCGGTGTTCAGCCCGATGTATTGGTATGCCGCACCGAACGGCATCTTAATGAAAATTTACGGCATAAAATTGCGTTGTTCTGTAATGTGGAACCTACCTCTGTTATTGAATCCATCGATACGGATACAATCTACAACGTGCCTATACTGATGAAATCGGAAAACCTCGATACAGTTGTTTTGCGCAAGATGAAAATGCCCGAAAAACAAGAACCGGATTTAACAAAATGGGAAGAATTTCTTTTCAGGCTGAAGCACCCCATCTGCAAAGTAAATATCGGGTTGATCGGAAAATATACCGAACTGAAAGATGCTTATAAATCTATTTCGGAAGCATTCATCCAAGCAGGTTCACTGCACCAGTGTGAAGTAATAGTTCAAATGATACATTCGGAAGAAATAGAATCATCGAATGTAAAGGAACGTCTTAAAGGATTAAATGGGATCCTTGTTGCTCCAGGGTTTGGTGAACGCGGCATTGAAGGTAAAATAACGGCAATACAATATGCAAGGGAGAATGGAATTCCGTTTCTGGGTATCTGCCTTGGAATGCAATGCGCCGTTATTGAGTTTGCAAGAAATGTACTCGGTTTTAAAAATGCACATTCTACCGAAATGAATCCACGAACAACACATCCTGTGATTGATATTATGGAGGCTCAGAAAAAAATCGCTTGTAAAGGAGGAACCATGCGGCTGGGCGCATACCCATGCGATCTTGCTGAAGGAACAAAAACTTATGAAATGTACAAGGTCAAAAGTATTTCCGAACGTCATCGCCATCGTTATGAATTTAATAATAAATACCTCGAAGACTTTAAAAAGGCTGGAATGATCGCCTCAGGAATAAACCCAAAGGATCATTTAGTAGAGATCATGGAGATTCCATCACACCCTTGGTTTATTGGCGTTCAGTTCCATCCGGAATATAAAAGCACTGTCGCCAATGTGCATCCTCTGTTTGCCGGGTTCGTGAAAGCTGCGATAGAGAATAAATAATTCAATTTATTTTTCAAAAATGTTACGTATCGGACTGCTATCAGATACACATAATTACCTTCACCCGCGAATCATTGAGTTTCTTAAAAACTGCGATGAGATATGGCACGCAGGGGATATGGGTAATGTATCTATTGCCGGTGAACTTTCGAAATTGAAACCGTTCAAAGGTGTGTATGGCAATATCGATGGGCAAGATGTAAGGGTTCTGTATCCTAAAGAATTGCGGTTTATGTGTGAAGATGTTGACGTGTGGCTTACGCATATTGGCGGATATCCGGGTAAATATGATCAGGTGATCAGGAACAGAATGGTTACCAACCCTCCAAAGCTCTTTATCTGCGGTCATTCACACATACTGAAAGTGATCTACGACAAGAAATTAAATCTTCTTCACATCAATCCGGGCGCTGCAGGAAAGTATGGATTGCACCAAGTTATAACAGCTGTACGATTTGTGATTGAAGGCAAAGAGATAAAAAAACTTGAAGTGATCGAATTGAAGCGATGAATTTAGTTCCACCATGTATAATCCACTTGTGAAATTAGTTTAAAACCTGACAGAATAAAAAAACCGCAATAAAAACTTTTATCTTTCTCATAAACTCTATAAGTCCTGATTCCTAATGTCATGTAAAGAATCATGTGACGC
>Ga0265292_1002979_pt1 | contig 10947 bp, 6 predicted proteins | sample Munlanlewell296A_FD_189080 | JGI IMG/M metagenome (GOLD analysis project Ga0265292, IMG submission 189080) | Leachate microbial communities from a municipal landfill in Southern Ontario, Canada - Leachate well 296A | ecosystem: Engineered > Solid waste > Landfill > Unclassified | place: Canada... | reverse complement strand
GCTGCCCAAACACGTCCACGCCTCGGTGGTTTCTCGGATCAAGATCGTGTCGGGAATGGACATCGCCGAACGCCGGCGTCCACAGGACGGAAGCGGCCGTATCCGCGTGGACAACCGTCGCATCGATATGCGCGTGTCGACCATTCTCACCTTGACCGGCGAGAAAGTCGTGATCCGTCTGCTGCGTCAAGAGGAAAGCCTGGTGGACCTGGCCACGCTGGGGATGGAGCCGGAGGAACTGGCGATCCTGCAGCAGCACCTCACGATGCCACAGGGATTGATCGTTTTCACCGGCCCCACCGGCTCGGGAAAGACGACCACGTTGTACGGCTCCCTCATGTACTTGAAGAGCTCCGAGAAGAACATCGTCACGATCGAGGATCCCATCGAGTACCAGATGCCCGGGGTCAGCCAGGTTCAGATCGACGAGAAGACCGGCATGGGTTTCGCGCGGTGGCTTCGAAGCGTCCTGCGCCAGGATCCAAACGTGATAATGGTCGGAGAGATCCGCGACCTCGAGACGGCGGAAATAGTGATGCAGTCCGCCCTTACCGGACACCTGGTTCTTTCCACTCTTCACACCAACGACGCCCCCTCGGCGGTCATCCGACTGGTGGACCTCGGTGTCGAGGCGTTCCTTGTCGCCTCAGCCGTGACGCTGGTCGTCGCGCAACGACTGGTGAGGGTCATCTGCGATCAATGCCGCGAGGCGATTGAGCCCGCGGAGAGGGTCATGTCCCTGCTCGGCCTGAGTGCGGCCGACCTGGCCGACGTGCAATTCAGCCGCGGGAAGGGATGCGAGCGCTGCGGCTACACGGGATATCGCGGCCGCACGGGAATCTACGAGATCATGCCCATCACGGCGGGAATCCGGGCGCAGATCAGCGCGGGTAGTTCCGACACGATGCTCGACGCCAGCGCTCACGCGGCCGGGATGCGCCGTCTTCGGGAAAGCGGATTGCGCAAGGTACGGGCGGGGGTCACGACGTTGGAGGAAGTCCTCAGGGTCACGCGCGTGGAACGGGAGGCCGTTCCACGCTGCCCTCGATGCCGGCAGGAGATCGACCCCTCGTTCGTGGTGTGCCCACATTGCCAGGTGGATCTCGGCGGACATGCGTGTCCCAAGTGCGGCAAGGAGGTCCAGGCTGGCTGGGCCGTGTGCCCGTTCTGCCGGGCCGTTCTGCCGGCGGCGGAACAGCCTAGCGGACGGCCCAGGGTGCTGGTAGTTGACGACGAGCCGAACCTGCTCTCGCTGGTCACGGTCATGCTGGAGGAAGACTTCGAGGTGATGACGGCTCTCACGGGGGAGGAAGGCATCAGGCGCGCCACGCTCGAGCGGCCCGACATCGTCCTCCTGGATCTTCGTCTGCCGGATGTGTCCGGTGTCGAGGTGGCCCGACGCCTTCAGCAGTCGGCGGTCACGAGCGTGATCCCGGTCATCATGATCACCGGCGCGGCGGATGCCACCAGCGAGATCGAGAGCCTGCGCGCCGGAGTGGACGACTACGTCGAGAAGCCATTCGACGAGGAGGTCCTGCGCGCGCGCATGGCCAAGCTTCTCCAGAAGGCAGCCCGCTCCCGGCAAGACGGGGCGGCCGGCTGAAGAGGTATCGATCCGGTTTCAGCGTGAGTGCTGCCACCCCATCGAACAGGCGCCTGTGGTGACGATGCGAAGGAGGCCGTCATCTCAGGTCGAGGGTGAGCGCTGTCAGGACGCCGGCCGACGCCAGCTCGTCCAGTGCGCGGGTGTCGTCACCCGGGCGCACATTCACCGCGCGGGTTGCGTTAGTCAGGACGGTTGTGTCGAAGCCGGCCCGCTTCGCGTCGAGGGCGGTGGCCTTGACGCAGTAGTCCAGGGCAAGCCCGGCCACGAACACCCGGCGCACCCCTTGTGACGCAAGGTGCTCACGGAGGTCCGGAGTGAACCCCGAGTACTGATCGGTCTCCGCATCGGTGGCTTTGAGGACCTCGTAGGTGGTGCGCACCCGCAAGTAAGGGTGTAGCTCCCATCCCGGCGTGCCCCGGACGCAATGGGGTGACCAATGCCCCCCTTGCGCGATAAAGGAAACGTGGTTGGCGGGGTGGGCATCCCTGGTGACGACAACCTCGCGGAAGAGGCCTGCGGCGATGTTGATGGGCGCGACGACTCTGTCGCCTTCGGGCACGGGCAGCGCTCCACCGGGGCAGAAATCATTCTGCACGTCCACCACGACCAGAGCGTCCGTCGGGGAGATCTTGATCATGGGCCCTCCTCTTGCGGGAAGTTGCCCAGGGCCTGCGCGACGAGCTCGTCGCGGGCCGAGGCCAATCGGTCGGAGAGTCGCAACGGTTCGGGGTGCCCGGGTGAGAAGAACGCGTCGGGGAGCATGTGCCAGGCTGCCACGCAGGCCCTGCGGACGTCCGGCAGCGCGGGGGGCCTGCGCAACCGCCGGCCGTCGCGCATGACCGGCTCGAGCAGAACGGCGCCTGTGTGCTCCTCGTCCGAGAAACCCAGTGTGTCCGAAGGCCCGGGGCCTCGCCAGATTTGCTTGCACCCGGGCAGCGTGGCCTTGAACGGGTCCGATGAGACCTTGAGCACGGGCTTGCCGCCGACTTCCACCAGCTTGAACACGCCGCCCAGCGCCCGGTCGTCCCCCCCGGCGACCAGCCAGGTTCCGACTCCGAAGATGTCGATGGGAGCGCCGGCCTCTACCAGGGCACGCACCCGGCCTTCGGTGAGGTCCCCGGATGCCAGGATTCGACACCTGGTCAGGCCGGCCTCGTCCATCATCTTGCGCGCGGCGCGGGAGAGTACGTCCATGTCACCCGAGTCCAGACGGATACCCCTGAGATCATGGCCGGCTGCCGCGAGTTCCCGTCCTACCTTGACGGCGTTGGGCACTCCGGAAGCCAGCGTGTCGTAGGTGTCCACGAGCAGCACGCACGAATCCGGGTAGCGGGCCGCATAGGCGCGGAAGGCCTCAATTTCGGAGGGGAAAGCCATGATGAAGGCGTGGGCCTGCGTTCCGGCGACGGGGATCCCATAGCGGAGTCCCGCCTCGACGTTGGATGTGGAAACGCACCCCCCCAGGTAGGAGGCGCGCGAGGCTGATAGCCCACCGTCGGGACCCTGCGCACGGCGCAGGCCGAACTCCACCACGTCGCGGCCACCGGCCGAGCGCACGAGCCGGGCGGCGGCGGTTGCGACAAGGGTCTGGAAGTTGATGAGGTTGAGGAGCCCGGTCTCTGCGAGCTGTGCTTCCGGAAGCCGCGCGGTCACTCGAAGCAGCGGCTCGCCGGCAAAGACGATGGTTCCTTCCGGCACCGCCCACACCTCGCCCGAGAATCGGAGGCCGGCAAGGTAGTCGATGGTTGCATCGGAGAAGTGGCCGAGCTTGCGGAGGTAGTCGAGGTCCTCGGGATCGAAGCGCAGAGACTCCAGGAAATCCAGCGCGGGCTCCAGCCCCGCAGCCACCGCGAAGCTGCATCCGTCAGGCGGGGCGCGGAAGAAGAGCTCGTAGGAGGCGAGCTTGTCGGCCAGGCCAGAGGCGAGGTAGGCCTCGACCATGGTGAGCTGATACAGATCCGTGCGAACGCCCAGGGCCATGGCAGGGACCTTCCCGGTGGGTGCCCTTCGTGTAACTCTACCGTTCCGGCGGGCGTTCCTAACCCCTCGAGTGGGCGGGGTTTGCCGCGCTGGCAAGTTCGCGGTCGTCAATGGTTCACCCAACTTCCTGAGTGGGCGGGGTTTGCCACGAGAATGGGGGGCGGGGGGCGGCACGGCGTGAATCGGGCGGGGCTCCTCGACGAAGAGATCTTCCCCGCGGGCGGCGGTCCCGGTAGCGTCGAGATGTGCGGGCCTACGTGGGAACCTCCGGCTGGCAGTACTCGTCCTGGCGGGGCAGGTTCTACCCCGACCGGCTTCCCCAACGCGCCTGGCTTGCCTTCTACGCCAAGCGGTTCGCGACGGTTGAAGTCAACGCCACCTTCTACCACCTGCTGCCACGGCGCTCGTTTGAAGGCTGGCGCGATGTCCTGCCCGAGGGATTCGTCGTCGCGGTCAAGGCCTCTCGGTATTTGACCCATGTCCGGCGCCTTTCCGATCCCCGAGAACCGGTGGGCCGGATATCGGAGGCGGCCTCGGGTTTGGGGGAGAAGCTGGGACCGGTTCTCTACCAGCTTCCTCCGCACTTCCCGTGCGATGTCGGCCTCCTGGCCGGACTGCTGGCCGTGCTGCCGGCCGGACAGCGGCCCGCCTTCGAGTTCCGCGACCCCTCCTGGTTCGTCACCGAGGCTGAGGAGATGCTGATCCGGAGGGGCGCGGCCCGGGTGGTCGCCGACCGGCGGGGCAAGAGGGACGCGTTTCCCGCTTCGATGCGGTTTGCCTACGTGAGGTTTCACGAGGGCGAACGAGGGCCCGGCTACTCGAGGGCGGCCCTCGCGGCGTGGGCGGAGGAGCTGTCAGGCCTCGATGTGGAGGAGATCTTCTGCTACTTCAACAACGACACCGATGCCTGGGCACCCCGCAACGCTCTGCTTCTCATGGACCTGCTGGCGCGGCGTGGGGTTGAAGTGGCTCGCCCCCTCGAGGCCGGGTCTAGCTGAGGCGGGAGACCCATTCGGGCACACGGGATCCTTCGGGGCCGGGTCCGTTCCTGGTCCGGAGCGGGTGCTAGAATCCGGGCATCCTCCCGCTCTGCGACGCAATCCCCAAGGACGGTTCGTGGTGGATTTCCTTTCTGCTCTGGCCGAACGCGTGTTGGTCCTCGACGGGGCCATGGGCACCGAGTTGCACGCGCGCGGGCTGACCGCCGACGACTTCTGGGGCAAGGAAGGCTGCAACGAGATGCTCGTGCGCTCACGCCCGGATGTCGTGAAGGCCGTGCATGCCGCCTACTTCGAAGCCGGTTCGGATGCGGTGCAGACCAACACTTTCGGTGGAAGCGCCTTGGTGCTCAAGGGCTACGGCCTGGGCGAGGAGACGCTGGAACTCAACCGCGAAGCCGCGATGCTGGGGCGCGAGGTGGCGGGCTCTTTCTCGACCCCTGATCGCCCCCGCTTCGTGATGGGCTCGATCGGACCCGGCGGCAAGCTGCCGACGCTGGGTCAGGTGGACTTCGACGAACTGGCCGACTCCTACGAGGTCCAGGTCCGCGGGCTCGTCCAGGGCGGCGTGGACGGAGTGGTCATCGAGACCTGCCAGGACCTGCTCCAGGCCAAGGCGGCGGTGATCGCAGCGAGAAGGGCGTTCGGCATCGAGGGCCGCGCGGTGCCGATCGCCGTGTCGGTCACTCTGGGAACGGGCGGGCGGATGCTGATGGGCTCGGACATCGCCGTCGCGCTGGCGACTCTCGACGCGCTGCGGGTCGATCTGGTGGGGCTGAATTGCGCGACCGGTCCGGCCGAGATGGGTGAGCACCTTCGCTATCTCGCCTCACACGCGCGCATGCCGATCTTGGTCCAGCCAAATGCCGGACTCCCGGAGATCCGCGACGGGAAGCCCCACTACGCCCTGAGCCCCGAGGCCCTGGCCGATGCCCATGAGCGCTTCGTCACCGAGCTGGGTGTGAGCGTCGTGGGAGGGTGCTGCGGCACCTCGGCGGCGCACATGCGGGAGGTGGCCCGGCGGGTCTCGGGTCGCGCGCCGGTCGCGCGCTTGGTCCAGCACGAGCCCTCGGCGGCGAGCCTGTACGCGGCCGTGCCGCTCAGCAGGGACGTCTCGGTCCTGGTGGTCGGCGAGCGGACGAACGCCAACGGCTCCAAGGCTTTCCGTGAGCTGTTGCTCGAGGACGACTACGACTCGGTGGGGGTGATGGCGCGGGCGCAAGCCCGGGAAGGCGCCCATCTGCTGGATGTGTGCGTGGATTTCGTGGGCCGTGACGGGCGGACCGACATGAGCGAGGTGGTCAAGCGCCTGGTCGGCACCTCGAGCCTGCCGCTGGTGCTGGACTCCACCGACCCCGAAACGATGCTGGCGGGGCTGAAGCTGATCGGCGGCCGGCCGGTCCTGAACTCGGTCAATCTCGAGGACGGAGAGCAAGGACGGGCGGCGCGCGTGCTGAGCCTGGCGCGCGAGTTCGGTGCGGCCGTTGTGGCGTTGGCCATCGACGAGCAAGGTCAGGCCCGAACGGTGGAGCGGAAGCTCGAGGTCTGCAGAAGGATCTATCGCCTGGCAACGGAGCGTTTCGGGCTGGAGGCACCGGATCTCTTCTTCGACGTGCTCACCTATCCGCTTGGATCGGGCCAGGAGGAGTTGCGGGGCGACGCCGTTGCCACGCTGGAAGCGCTGGGGCAGTTCAAGGCCGAGTTCCCCGATTGCCTGACCATACTCGGGGTCTCCAACGTCTCGTTCGGGTTGAAGCCGGCGGCGCGCGAGGTGCTGAACTCGGTGTTCCTTCACGAGGCGGCCGTGCGCGGCCTGGACGCAGCGATCATGCGTGCCTCCGGGGTGCTCCCACTGCACCGGATCTCCGAGGACCGCCGCGCGGCGGCGCTGGAACTGATCCACGACCGACGACGGCCCGGCCACGATCCCCTGGTGGTTTTCATGGCGCTGTTCGAGGAGGCCGGAGACGAGCCGGCCGCGGCCGAAGAGCTGGCAGGTTTGCCGGTGGAGGAGCGGCTACGGCGTCGCGTGGTCGACGCCGACCGAGCGGGGTTGGAGGACGACCTGCGTGAGGCGCTCGAGGGGCGAGGCGCGCTGGAGATCGTCGATGACGTACTGCTGGAGGGCATGCGCGAGGTGGGGGAGCTGTTTGCCTCCGGGGACACCCAGCTTCCGTTCGTCCTGGCCTCTGCCGAGGTGATGAATGCGGCGGTGGCGTTCCTCAAGCCGCACATGGGGAAGAGCGAGACGGCGAACAAGGGCAAGATCGTGCTGGCCACCGTGCGCGGAGACGTGCACGACATCGGCAAGAACCTCGTGGACATCATCCTGTCCAACAACGGCTACACCGTCTACAACCTGGGGACCAAGCAGCCGATAGGCGTGATCGCCGAGAAGGCGCGGGAGGTGGAAGCCGACGCGATCGGTTTGTCCGGCTTGCTGGTCAAGTCGGTTGCCGTCATGAGGGAGGATCTCGAGGAGCTCAACGCGCGAGGGCTTTCCCACTTCCCGGTTCTGTTGGGTGGAGCCGCACTCACTCGGGCATACGTCGAGGATGAGCTGCGCTCGGTCTACCGGGGGAAGGTCTTCTACGGGCGGGACGCGTTCGAGGGGCTCTCGATCATGGATTCGCTCAAAGCGGCGGGCGATCCGGAGGACCCGCAGCCGACCGGGCGCCGGCCGGCCCAGGCCAAGTCGCGGCCGCAACCGCCGCTGGCTGGGAGCGAAGGCGAAGCGCCGGGTGAGGTCGAGAAGACGGGGATTCCCATCCCGCCGTTTGCGGGTTCGCGTCTCGTGTCGAGCATTCCAATCCGCGAGGTGGCCGCCTTCCTCGACGAGGCTTCCCTCTTCCGCGCGCGGTGGGGATACCGCCGGGGCCGGCGCAGTCCCGAGGAGTACGAGGCGTTCCTCGAAGCGGAGGTGCGCCCGGTGCTGAGCGGCTGGCTTGATCGCTGCGAAGTCGATCAACTGCTTGCGCCGCAAGCGGTCTACGGGTTCTTTGCGGCCGGGTCCGAAGGTGATGACCTCGTGGTGTTCGGCCAGGAGGCGGGCGAGCGAGCCCGATTCACTTTCCCACGCCAGCGCGGGCGGCGGCGGCTGTGCATCGCCGACTACGTGCGAGGGGTGGCGTCAGGCGAGCGCGACTGGGTTGCCTTCCAACTGGTGAGCGTGGGCAGGGGGGCTACCGCCGAGGCGACGAATCTCTTCGAGTCTGACGCCTACCGGGACTACATGCATTTCCACGGGTTGTCGGTGGCGATGGCCGAGGCGACCGCCGAGCTGATGCATGCGAGGATTCGCCGCGAGTGGGGCATCGGCGGCGATGACGCGCCCAACCTCGCAAGCTTGCTGGGCGGGGGCTATCGGGGCGCGCGCTACTCGTTCGGATACCCGGCCTGCCCCAACCTGGAGGACCAGGCCAAGATCTTCGATCTGCTGGATCCAGGCCGGATCGGGGTGTCGCTCTCGGAGGAGTTCCAACTCGTGCCCGAGCAGTCCACCTCGGCGCTGGTGGTTCATCACCCCGCCGCGGGCCACTTCCGGGTCGGCTGAGTCCTTGCCGCGTCGCTCGCGCGCATCGCGTCTCTCTTCGACCCCCCGCCGGCCGCTTCCGCGCGCGGTGCGGCTGTTCGCCTTCACGAGCCTACTCGCCGACGTCTCTTCGGAGATGCTCTACCCGCTGACGCCGCTGTTCCTGACTGTGGTGCTGCGGGCGCCGGTGGCCGCGGTGGGGGGGATGGAGGGCGCCGCGGAAGCGGTGGCCAGCCTGCTCAAGATCTGGTCGGGGGGCTGGTCGGATCGGGCCCGGCGCCGTATGCCGATGGTGGTCGGGGGCTACGCTCTTTCATCCGCGGCCAGGCCGTTGCTCGGTGTGGTCACCGCCTGGCCGCAGGCGGTGGCTTTGAGGGTGGGCGATCGCGTCGGCAAGGGTCTGCGCACGAGTCCCCGCGACTCCCTCATCGTCGATGCGACGGAGGAGGGTCAACGCGGGCGGGCCTTTGGGTTCCATCGCGCGGCCGACAGCCTGGGGGCGGTCTTGGGTCCACTGCTGGCACTGGTGTTGCTGGCGGCTTTCCATGGGCACATGCGCCCGGTGTTCCTGGTGGCAGCAATCCCGGGGGCGTTGAGTCTGATCCCGCTTCTGGCCGTCAAGGAGAAGCCGCGTCCCGCCGAGCACCGGCGAGGAGGGGAAGGGCCGCCCCTCGGCCGCCGGTACTGGTGGTTCATCGCGGTAGTCGCGGTGTTCGGCCTGGGCAATTCCACCGATGCCCTGATCCTGTTGCGCGCCAAGGGGTTGGGAATGTCGACCTCGATGGTGGTGCTCGCCTATGTGGCCTACAACGTGGTGTACGCGACACTGGCCTGGCCGCTGGGATCGCGGGGCGACCGGGTGGGAAAGCATCGAGTGTTGGGGATGGGCTTCGCAGTGTTCGCGGTTGTCTACGCCGGGTTGGCGCTGATTCATTCCAGTGCGCTGATCTGGCCGTTGCTCGCGGTCTACGGCGTGTACGCGGCGGCAACGGAAGGGGTGGCACGCGCCCTGGTCGCGGATCTTGCGCCGGCCGGCCGACGGGGCTTGGCGCTGGGCGTCTACCACGGGACGGTGGGGGTCCTGGCGCTCGTGGCCGGGACGGTCGGGGGCGTGATGTTCGATTCCATCGGTCCATGGGCGCCCTTTGCCTTGGGGGCGGGGACGGCCGCAGCGGCGTGCTTGATATTGCTGGCATGGCGGAAAGGTCCGGGAGCCGCCCCGATCACTCGCGCGAGTTCGACGGCTGTGGCGTGACTTGGTAGTCTCTGTGTCCCCGGGCGCGTAGCTCAGCGGGAGAGCGCTGCCTTCACACGGCAGAGGTCACAGGTTCAAAACCTGTCGCGCCCACCAGGACAGGCGACCCGCTGCGGCGGGTCGCTTCCTCTTCTCGGCTAGTCTCCGCCGTCCAGCGGCATGGGGCGTCTATGGGGCGTCTACTTGAGTTGGGTGCCGCGAGTCATGCGCGCAAGCTGGCGGACGGGGTCCAGGCCGGCTGCCGCTCGACGTGCGTCCCTGCGGCGCGCCCTGCGTCGCACGACCTGTCGCCGGCGAAGGATCACGGCCACGGGCAGGGCGGCAAACAGCCACCAGGGACTGACGGGCGAGCCGCCGTGTGAAGTGGCGGAGGGGCGCTTAGCGACGCGCGGCTCGGCATCCTCGCCGGCAACCTCGTCACCTCCGCCGGACTGGGTGGAGCGAGTGGCTGCGGGGGGAGAGCGTTTGGGGGGGTTGACGCTCCCCACCGGGTGCGTGGACAGATAGGCGTAGTTGGCGAAGCCGTAGCTCAAGAGGTTCTCGCTGTCGCGGTACATGTCGGCGGAGTTGTCGCCGAGGACCACGATCGCCAGCCGGCGTCCGTCGCGAGTGGCCGAGGCGGCAAGGCAGTGGCCCGCGGTCTCCGTCCATCCGGTCTTGATGCCCGTGGCCTGCGGGTAGCGGGTGAGCAACTTGTTGTGGTTGGCAATCTCCTGAACCTTGCCGTTCTTGTGAGTGATCGAGCTGCGTTTGGTGGCCACGATTCTTGCGAAGACGGGGTTGGCCATGGCTTGGCGCGTGAAGATCGCCAAGTCGCGGGCCGACGTGCGATGGGAGGGATGATCCAGCCCCGATGCGTTGGTGACACGGGTTGCCGTGGCGCCCAACCGGGCAGCTTCGTCATTCATCATCTGCACGAACCGGGATGCGTCCCCCTGCCCGGCCGCGCGGGCCAGAGCGAGGGCCACATCGTTTCCCGATGCCATCAGGAGCCCTTCCAGGAGCTGCTCCACAGAGAAGGTTTCCCCGGGAACGACCCCCACCCGCGTGCCGTAGGTCTGGACGTCCGCATCCACTATGGTGACCAACTCATCGACCGGAAGCTGCTGGAGAACGACCAGGCCGGTCAGGATCTTGGTCAGGCTCGCCGGCGGGCGCGTCGCCTCGGCCGACTTCATCGCAAACACCGATCCGGTGTCCAAGTCGAAGAGGATGCTGGAGGCGGCGCCGGTTGCGGGCGCAGGGGGAGGTGCCGCGGGCGCAAGGGGGGTGGTCTGCGCGCGTGCCGGGGTGGAAGTGACGGCCAGACACAACAGGATCGCCGCCATGCCCGCGCGAGTGTTCGCCAGCGCTGCCCGCATCACCCTTGCCTTTGATCCACGGTTGGGAGAACCGTTCGGGCGCCGAGCCCAACCGCCGTATGCCGCTGCACACGGCGGGTGAGACGCGGATCCCGGCACGGAACAGTACCAGCCCGCGGAAGCGGCCGCACCCAGCGTGGCCGGCAGAGTAGATGGCGGGGGTTCGCTTACTCGAGGTTGGCCCGGGCGAGCAAAGCGCGATCGGAAACCAGATA
>Ga0265292_1002978_pt1 | contig 10950 bp, 10 predicted proteins | sample Munlanlewell296A_FD_189080 | JGI IMG/M metagenome (GOLD analysis project Ga0265292, IMG submission 189080) | Leachate microbial communities from a municipal landfill in Southern Ontario, Canada - Leachate well 296A | ecosystem: Engineered > Solid waste > Landfill > Unclassified | place: Canada... | reverse complement strand
CGCAGGTCAGCTACGACGACGACCATACGCCCGACGCCGAACTCAGCGCCGATGATCCAGCCGCCATCGGGGTTGAGCTCCAGCAACACACCCGGCCGCCCGCCGCCCGACGCGTCCCGCCCAATCTCACGCACGAAGCCGTCGGCAATCAGCTCGTCGACCAGGTTGGAGACCGTGGTCTTGTTCAGGCCGGTGGCGCCCGCCAAATCGGCGCGCGACGAAGGAGAGCCGACCCGCAGCCGCTGGAGCAGGATCGACCGGTTGAGTTCGCGGACAAGGGTTTGATCGCCGGTCCGGAACCGACGGGGCATGCTGGGCTCCAGGCTTAGTTTGTTGGGGCAACCAACGAAGTCCTAACCAGTCTAACACATTTCCGCGAATCGAGTCAACGCGGCAGGGGGCGGCTGCGAGAGGGCTGACCCGCAGAGGCCGCTGGCTGGCCGCCTGCGGGCGGCGCGGGAGCAATGCTCGACGAGCCTCGCGTCGGTAGGAGCGTCTTCGTCGTCTCGGTCCCCGAACCTCCGTCATTGCGAGGCCCGCAGGGCCATGGCAATTTCCTCGCCCGCGGAACGCCGCAGGGGCACGCCTCGCGTCATGGGAGATTGCTTCGTCGGGCTGCGCCCTCCTCGCAATGACGAGGACAGGTGTCATTGCGAGGCCCGCAGGGCCGGAGCAATCTCCTCGCCCGCGGGCCTCCGGAGCGGCACGCCTGGCGCCACGGGAGATTGCTTCGTCGGGCTGCGCCCTCCTCGCAATGACGAGGACAGGTGTCATTGCGAGGCCCGCAGGGGCGAAGCAATCTCCTCGCCCGCGGGCCTCCGAAGCGGCACGCCTGGCGCCACGGGAGATTGCTTCGTCGGGTTGCGCCCGCCTCGCAATGACGGATCGGGAAGGGAGCCCAGGTGAGGCCGGGAGGGCTCATTGCCCGTGCGCCCGCCCGTGCTAGACTCCCGACGCGTCCCCGGGAGGCAGCGCCCTCTCGCTGCCGGGCCGTCCAGCGCTGCCCGCCCCGGGACCTCGACCTGTCGCCACAGGAGGCATGCATGGAGATCCTCGACTCCGGGGTGGGACCGATGCTCCAACCCCCGGACCTCGACAGCCTGCGCGAGCTCAATCGGCGCAAACCGAAGACCCTGATCGACAAACGCATGTCGGAGGCCGAAGCGATCACCCGCTTCTTGCATGACGGCGACTACATCGGCACCGAGCTGTACGGTACCGTGCGCTGCCCGATGTCGTTGGTGTCCGAGATCATCCGCCAGGGGCGCAAGAACCTGCGTGTCGCCGGCCAGGGTGTCCTGGAACTCGACATGCTCATCGGCGCCGGGGCGGTCCAGGCGATGGACCTGACGTACATGGGCCTCGAAGTCTACGGAGTGTCCAACTGCCTGCGCCGAGAGGTCGAGAGCGGACGGCTGTCTCCGGTCGTCGAGTGGAGCAACGCCGGGATGGCCTGGCGCTTCAAGGCAGCCGCCATGGGCGTTCCCTTCCTTCCCGTGCGCTCGATGCTGGGGAGCGATACGTTGAAATACTCGTCGGCCAAGGTGGTGCGCGACCCGTTCACCGGCCAACCCGTCTGCCTGTTGCCGGCACTGATCCTCGACGTTGGACTGATCCACGTCCACCGGGCAGATATCCACGGCAACGCGCAGGTGGACGGCATCACAGGCTTCTGCGTCGAGATGGCCCGCGCTTCGAAGCGCCTGATCATCAGCACCGAGCGTATCGTGCCCACCGACGAGATCCGTGCCCATCCGGATCGGACGATCATCCCCTACTATCTCGTCGACGCCGTCGTCGAGGCGCCGTTCGGGTCGCACCCCGGCGAGATGGCCTACGACTACGAACGTGACGAGGATCAGATCCGCGAGTGGGTTGAGGCGAGCAAGACACCCGAGACGACCCGCGCATATCTGGACAAGTACATCCAAAGCGTGAAGGACCACGCCGCGTACCGGCAGCGGATTGGCGAGGCGCGGCTGAAGGCATTGGCCGATGCCGTCCCAACCGCTGGCGGGAGGCGGTCATGACCGGGCCGGCCTACAACTCGACCGAGCTGTTGATCTGCTCCGCTGCCCGGCTGATGGAGGACGGTGCCACGGCCTTCATCGGGACGGGAATCCCGATGCTGGCGGCCATGCTGGCCCAGCGCATGCAGGCACCCAACCTGGTGGCGGTCTTCGAATTCGGCGGGACCGGCGCCGTCCTTGAGGAGCTTCCTCGCGCCGTCGGCGAGCGCCGCACCTTCCACAGGGCGCTCTCGGCGACCGGCATCTGCGAGGTCGTCGAGGCGGCACAGCGCGGGTTCATCGAGTACGGGTTCCTCGGCGGCGCCCAGATCGATGCTTACGGCAACCTCAACACGACGACCATCGGGGATCACGACCGTCCCAAAGTGCGCCTGCCGGGCAGCGGCGGCGGCAACGACGTCGGCTCGCTTTGCTGGCGCACGATCGCCATCATGCGCCATGACAAGCAGCGCTTCGTCCCCCAGGTCGATTTTGTCACCACGCCCGGCTACCTGAGTGGACCAGGCGCACGCGAGGCGGCCGGCCTGCCGCGCGGCACCGGGCCCTACCGGGTGGTTACCAACCTGTCCGTGCTCGGCTATCACCCTCAAACGAGTCGCATGCAGGTCCTGGCGCTTCAGCCGGGCGCCACGCTCGATGGGGTGATCGAGAACACGGGGTTCGAGCTGTCGGTCGCCGATCGCGTCGAGCAAGCCGCGCCGCCGAGCGACGAGGAACTGCGCATCCTGCGCGACGAGATCGACAAGGACCGCTTCTACATCTAACCCGGACGGCGCGTCCGGTCCGGCCCAAGTCAGATCCGGTCGGGCAGGGCGGGAGCTCGCCATCCACGATCTCGATGCCCCCGCCCATCGCAGGTGCATGGCGGGTGTTAGACTTGCGCCCATGGCCTCCGCCATCGATAGCACCCTGCCGGACACACCTTCTGGTCCCCCTCCGCCACGCCGGTTCCCGGCCCTCGGGGGCTGTCTCTTGGCCCTCCTGGTCGGGGCGCTCGGCTTCCTGTGCACCTGGACGGCGCTCACCCTCGGCGCGCGTGGCGAGCTCGTATGGCGCCTCGGCCAACCGACCGAGGTGCGCGTCTGGCTCCTGCGCGGTGAGGATCTCGGCGGCGTAGGCTGGTCGCGCGGCTCGATCGTTGATCGAAGCGACTCGGTCGTCTGCGTCCAGACGCTCGTTGGTTTCTGGACGTGGCGCGGCGCGGCGCCTGAACCGAACTCCCCCGCCTGTGATTGCTATGAGCGTCTGGGCAGCACCTGGATCGGGGCGGGGGGATGCCCATGACCGGCGCAGGTTCAACCCCCGACCCGCGCCTGCCGCTCGATACCATCCTCCAAGCTGATTGCCGGACGGCGCTGGCCGAGCTGCCCGAGGCGTGTATCGATCTGGTCTTCGCCGACCCGCCCTACAACCTGCAGTTATCGCAGAACCTGTATCGCCCGAATATGACCCGCGTCCAGGCCGTGGACGATGCCTGGGATCAGTTCGGGTCCTTCGCCGACTACGACGATTTCACACGCGCATGGCTGGGCGGCTGCCGGCGCGTGCTCAAGCCGGATGGCGCGCTGTGGGTGATCGGCTCATACCACAACATCTTCCGCATCGGGGCCCTGATGCAGGATCTCGGGTTCTGGATTCTGAACGACATCATCTGGGTCAAGTCGAACCCGATGCCCAACTTCCGCGGCGTGCGGTTCACCAACGCACACGAGACGTTGATCTGGGCCTGCACGGCCCGCGGCGCGAAATACACGTTCCATCACCATGCGATGAAGGCGCTCAATGACGAGCTGCAGATGCGCAGCGACTGGATGCTGCCGGTCTGTTCGGGCGCCGAGCGTTTGAAGGCGGACGGCAAACGGGCGCATTCGACGCAGAAGCCGGAGGCGCTGCTCTATCGCCTGCTGCTTGCATCCACCGACCCCGGCGACGTCGTGCTGGACCCGTTCTTCGGATCGGGGACGACCGGCGCCGTCGCCCGACGCCTCGGGAGGCACTACATCGGGATCGAGCGCGAGGCCGGCTATGTCGAGCTGGCGAGGGCGCGCTTGCTGGGAATCGAACCGGACGCCGGTCCCCCGGAGGTCCTCGACGTGCGCGACCGGCGCCGCACGGCGCCGCGCGTATCGGTCGGCTCCCTCCTGGAAGCGGGACTACTCCGTGTCGGCCAGGAAGTGTACTTCCGCAGTGATCGGAAGCGCGTCGCACGCCTGCGCGCCGATGGTCATGTGTTGTGCGACGGAATCGAGGGATCGATCCACCAGATCGGTCGCCAACTGATGAGCGGCAGCCCGTGCAACGGCTGGGACCACTGGTACTATCAGGACAGCGCGGGTGAGCTCAAGCCGTTGGGGGACCTGCGAGAGGCCCTGCGCCAGGCGGGGGGCTCGGGCGGAGGGATCTAGCCGATTGCCCGACCATCAGGAAAAAACAGAAGAAGCACCCTGGTGGGTGCTTCAGGGTCTCTTGGTGCCGAGAGCCAGAATCGAACTGGCGACACCGCGATTTTCAGTCGCGTGCTCTACCAACTGAGCTATCTCGGCAGGCGGCGTCATTCTAAACGCCGCCCGTAAGGGTGTCAAGCAAGAATGCCGACAGTCCGGCGTGACTCATCGCTCCGACGCGTATCACGTCGGACTGGATAGAATTCGGTTCCTGATATGCCATTCGTTGAGACGCTCCTCCTCGCCCTGGGCCTGGCTTTGGACGCTTCCGCCGTCTCCCTCGGCGTGGGCACCGCCGGGCATGCCCATTCCGCCCGTCCGATCTTCCGCATCTCGTTTCACTTTGGGCTGTTTCAGGGATTGATGACGCTTCTCGGCTGGGCGGCCGGGTCCGGCCTGGCGCACGTGATCGCCGGCATCGACCACTGGGTGGCCATCGTCTTGCTCGCCTTGGTCGGGGTGCGGATGATCTTCTCTGGGTTCGACCCGCGCGCCGAAACCCGCACCGTCGACCCCACTCGCGGCCTGACGCTCATCCTGCTCTCCATCGCCACCAGTATCGACGCCGCCGCCGCCGGGCTGAGCCTGGCAGTCCTTGGTTACCCGATTGCGTTTCCGGCCGTGGCAGTCGGCCTGGTGACCGGCGGGTTGTCGCTCGCCGCGCTGACCATCGGTCGGCGTTTGGGGAATGCCTTCGGCAAGCGGATGGAGATCGTCGGCGGACTGGTCCTTTTGTTCATCGGCGCTCGCGTCCTGCTCACCCACCTGTGACCGGCCCGGCTGACGCCGGCCCACGCGCATCCGAGGTGCTGCATGGCTGATCGGGGGTCCCTTCGGAATGCCTGAACTCGGACCAGCCGCAAGCAGCTTCGCAATCGAGCGCGCGCTTCGCCTCACCCCGGAGTTGATCGAGGCCATGGCGAACCTCGTGCCGCAGCTCAGTCCGGGGCGGGTGCCGCCGTCCGGGGCAGAGTTGAAGTCAATCCTCGGGGACGACCGAGTTCACCTGTTCGTTGCCCGGTCGCCAGACGGCGCCGTCCACGGAGCCGTCGCCCTGGTGTTCTACCGCGTGCCAACCGGGGTTCGCGCCCGGATCGAGGACCTGGTCGTCTCTCGCTCCCACCGCGGCCTCGGCCTGGGGCGGGCGCTGATGCTGCGCGCCATGCAGGCGGCGAGGGAGGGGCAAGCGCACGTCCTCGACCTGACATCGAACCCGTCCCGCACCCGGGCCAACGCCCTGTACCTGCGGCTCGGCTTCCAGCGCTGGGAAACCAATGTCTACCGGTGGGAGCTCGATGCTCCCCCGGACCATGCCGCGACCGCCGGCTGAGCTGTTTCACCCCGGCTCCTTCCTTTCTGGTATAGTTGGACTGGAAGCCGCAAGGGAAGTCCCTGACCCGGCCGTTCGCAGGCCGGGCTTTCGTTGACTCGAGGATCGTGAAGTGAAGGAACCAAGGCAGGACGTGCGCAACATCGCCATCGTGGCCCACGTGGACCACGGAAAGACTACGCTCGTCGACGGCCTGCTTCGGCAGGCGAAGGCGTTCCGCGACAACCAGCAGGTCGCCGAGCGGGTGATGGACTCACAGGATCTGGAGCGCGAGCGCGGCATCACGATCCTGGCCAAGAACACCGCCGTGACCTACCGCGGGGTTCGCATCAACATCGTCGATACACCCGGCCATGCGGATTTCGGCGGCGAAGTCGAGCGGGTGATGAACATGGTCGACGGCGTCCTGCTGCTGGTCGACGCCGCCGAAGGACCGATGCCGCAAACGCGCTTCGTCCTGCGCAAGGCCCTGCAGATGGGCCACAAGGCCATCGTGGTCATCAACAAGGTCGACCGCAAGAACGCCAACCCAGTCGACGCCGTCAACCGCACCTTCGACCTGTTCATTGAGTTGGGCGCCGATGAGCGCCAGGCCGAGTTCGCCGTGGTTTACACCAACGCCCTGACCCAGCAGGCCGGGACGACCCCCGATCTCGGTCCCGATCTCCAGCCGCTGTACGAGGCCATCCTGCAGCACATCCCTGCGCCGCGCGTCGACCGGAACGCGCCACTGCAGATGTTGGTCACGACCCTGGGCTACGATGAATACAAGGGCGTGATCGCCATTGGCCGGATCTTCGCCGGGACGATGCGCGTCGACCAGCCCGTCGTCCGGCTGGATGTCGACGGCGGGCAGACCGCCTCGCGCGTTCGTTACCTGTACATTCATCAGGGCCTGCAGCGTCTGCCGGTCGAGATCGCTGAAGCCGGCGAGATCGTCGCCGTCGCCGGGATCGAAGGCGTCGGCATCGGCGAGACCATCGCCGACCCCGAGCAGCCCGTCGCGCTGCCGGTCATTCGGATCGAAGAGCCGACGGTGCGCATGACCTTTGGCGTCAGCACCTCACCCTTCGCCGGCCGGGAGGGGACGTGGGGTACTTCGCGCAAGCTGCGCGAACGCCTGTGGTCCGAGCTGCTGCATAATGTCGCCCTGCGCGTCGAGGAAACCGACAGCACCGACACCTTCCTGGTCTCGGGCCGGGGCGAACTGCAGCTGGCGATTCTGATCGAGACCATGCGCCGTGAGGGCTACGAATTCCAGGTCTCGCGCCCGGAGGTGATCTACAAGGACGGGGCGGACGGCGAGCGCCTCGAGCCGTACGAGGAGGTCCACCTCGAGGTGCCGGAGTCACACGTCGGCACCGCGGTCGACCTGCTCGGCCAGCGCCGCGGCCAGATGATCGACTTGCAGCACGGCGGCGTGGACGGCACCGCCCATCTGACGTACATCGTCCCGACCCGCGGCCTGCTGGGGTTCCGCTACCAGTTCCTGACCGCCACGAAGGGGACGGGCATCGTGCATACGATCTTCCACGCCTATATGCCGTCCGCCGGCCGCATCGACGACCGGGCCGTCGGCTCGCTCGTCGCCTGGGAGACCGGCCTGGCGACGGCCTACGGACTGAAGGGCGCCGAGGAACGCGGCCGCCTGTTCATCGAGCCGGGCGTCGAGGTCTATGAGGGTATGGTCGTCGGACAGCATCAACGCCCTGGCGACCTGACGATCAACATCGCCAAGAAGAAGCACCTGACCAACGTGCGCTCTTCGACCCAGGACATCGAAGTACGTCTTTCGCCGCCACGGCGCATGAGCCTCGACGAAGCTCTCGAGTATCTGGGCGAGGATGAGCTGCTCGAGGTGACGCCGGCCGCATTCCGTATTCGCAAGCGCCTCCTCGGCACCGAAGATCGCGGCAAGGCGACCAAGAAGGCCAAGGAAGAACTGGCCGCCGGCGCTTAGCGCTGCCGGGTTATCCCATTCCCGGCGCGAGGTCTCCCCGGGCCAGCCGGTCTCGTCGGTCCCCGGCTCCGCTGTAGAATCTCCCTCGAGGGCGATGCCTCATGACGGTCGAAGCGGTCAGGCGCAGCCAACTCGATGACTGGAAGCGGATGCGGGTCGCGCTGTGGCCGGACTGCCCGGACCAGGACCACGCGCGGGATATGGCCGACATCCTGGGCGATCCCGAGTTCAACGCCGCATTCCTGGCCCACGCCCCTGACGGTCTGCCGGTGGGTTTCCTGGAAGTCTCCATCCGGCTGACAGCCGAAGGCTGCCGGCCCGGCCGCATCGGGTACCTCGAAGGCTGGTACGTCGAGCCTGCGTGGCGGGGCCGGGGAATGGGTGCGGCTTTAATTGCCGAAGCTGAGTCCTGGGCGCTGGCCCGCGGCTGCCGCGAGATGGCGTCGGATGCGTATGCCGACAACCAGGCCAGCCGGGGGGCCCACCAGCGGCTCGGCTACCAGGAGGTCGCTCTCCTCGCGCATTTCCGCAAAGACCTGAATCCGCGCTGATCCATCGCCCCCAGGAGGGAGTCGCTTGCCTCACACTCGCGTCGAACGCGCCCTGGCTACAGCCACCGACACCCGCGCCGTGATCGTCGAATCTGGAGCCCTGCGCGGCGTTGAGGTCGCGCTGCGAACGCATTTCACATTGCCGCGCACGCTGCTCGTCGCTGACGAGAACACCTACCGCGCCGCCGGCCGGCTGGTCCGTGCCCAGCTCGAGTCTGCAGGCGGGCTGGCGGCCGTGCCGCTGATCTTCCCCGGTGCGCCGCGGCTGCACCCGGACTTCGATCACGTCCTCCGGATCGAGGCCTACCTGAAAGCGCACGACGCCACGCCCGTGGCGGTCGGTTCGGGCGTGATCAATGACCTGGTCAAGCTGGCCGCCCACCGCCTCGGCCGCCCCTATCTGTGTGTGGCGACGGCGGCGTCCATGGACGGCTATACCGCCTTCGCCGCCGCCATTACCCACGACGGCATTAAGCGCGTAGATCCGTGCGCCGCGCCGCGCGTCGTCCTCGCCGACGTCGACGTCCTCGCCGCAGCCCCTCCGCCTATGGCCGCCTCGGGATACGGAGACCTGCTCGGCAAAGTGATTGCGGGCGCCGACTGGATGATCGCCGGTGCGCTCGGCATCGAGACGATCGAGCCGACCGCATGGGAACACTCGCAGCACGGATTGCGCGAATGGACCGCCGATCCGCAGGCACTCCGGCGCCGTGAGCCGAGAGCCTTCTCCATGTTGATCGAGGGGCTGCTGATGGCGGGATTGTCGATGCAGGCGGCGCGTTCGAGCCGGCCGGCGTCGGGCAGCGAGCACCTGTTCAGCCACCTGTGGGAGATGGAGGGCGTGGGCCGCGGCGTCGATCAAGCCTCTCACGGCTTCCAGGTCGGCGTGGGAACGGTCGCCGCTGCCGCGCTGGCGGAGAAACTGGTGACGCGGGATCTGTCAACCCTCGACGCAACCGCGGTGCAAGCGGCGTGGCCGGACTGGGAGCAGGTCGAGCCCGAGGTCCGCCGATCGTTTGCCGACCCGCGCGTCGCCGCCAGCGCTGTCGAAGAATGCAAGGCCAAGCATCTGACGCGGGTGGAGGTGCGAGGCCGGATCGAGACGATCCGCCGCGCCTGGCCCGAACTGCAGCGGTCCCTGTGGTCCCAGTTGAGTCCGGTCGAGGAGCTGCGGCTGATGCTGGCCTCCGCCGGCTGTCCGACGACCCCCGAGGAACTGGGGCTGACGCGCGCGCAGCTCAAGCGAGACTACGCCCGGGCGCGACAGATCCGGACCCGCTACACGCTCCTCGACCTGGCGGCCGAGACCGGCCTCCTGGACACGCTGGTCAGTTCGCTGTTCACCAGGGACGGCTTCTGGGGAAGGACGAGCTGAGTCGGCCTACGCTCCGCCGTTGAGGATGGCACTTGCCGCGGAGGCGAAGTCCGGGTAGATCGCCCCGCCGACGGCTTCCAGGGCGCGACGCTTGACGGCCGCCGTCGTCACCCCGCGCAGATCAAGCTCCAATCGGACTCCGATGCTCTGCAGCGCACTCTGAGCGCCGCGTGCGCTCTCCAGCCCGCGGAACGAGTCCTCGAACACAACCGCCTGCGCCGCGTCCAGTCGGTCCCACCGCCCGTCGTCCACGCGATCCAACTCCAAACCCGCGGCAGCCAACAGGGCGTCGCCGAGTGAATCCCCGGCCGCCAGACGCAGCGCCGCCAGGGCGTGAACCGCACAGGGTTTGAGCAGCGACTGCGACTCTAGCCCGCGCCCGGCGGCAACCCAATCGAGGTGGCCCATGCCGACGAACGGCAGCGTAGAGAGCCCGACGCGCGCCATCCCGATCTCCGCCTCCGGCATCCCACCCGAACCGTCTGGCTGCCTTGACGGCCGGTTAGTGAAGATGACGGCTCGGTTCCCAGGGATTGTGGCCCAGGCGGCCAACCGCGCGGCCTCCGTCGGCGAGAGGAGGGGCGGGTCGATCGTGCTCAGGTAGCCCGGCCCGGGAATGGCGGCCGGACGCCCGTAGCACGCTTCGTACTCGACCGCGCCCAGATTCAACTCCTGGATGACCCGGTGGGTCAGCGAAGACTCGGCGTCATAGGCTGACCGCAGCACTTCCCGCAGCGCCTGGCGCTGACCCGGCGTGCGCTCATGACCATCCAGCAGCCGGCGCTCTACCCGTTGGCGCGCTCCGGTCCCGGTGACCGCGCCGTCCACCGCGGTGCGGAAGAACGACTGGAAATCGGGCGCTGCCAGCCGGTGTCGACGGCCGTCGGGCGCGGTCGGCAGGTTCGGGAGCCGGAGCTCAGGGTCGACGGACCAGGCGCGATCGAGGAGCAGGGCAGCGCAGATGGCGGACGAGTCCCACTCGGAGGTCACGCCCAGCGATTCGAAGACGGCGATGTCATCGTCCGTGAGGTGGGCCGCCTCGAACCCGCACCACCGGCCGATCCGCTCGACGCACTCTTTGAGGGATTGGTGGTAGGCCACCTGCTGGATCAGCACGTCATCCAGGTCGAGCAGCAGGATCCTCAGCACCTCGCGCCTCGGGGTCATGGCGTCAACCGGCCAGCGGCGCTACGGACGCCAGGTGCAAGTCGAGAGACTGCTCGGCCCCGGTCGTCAGGGTCCCGAATCGGAGCCCGCTCT
>Ga0265292_1002977_pt1 | contig 10960 bp, 10 predicted proteins | sample Munlanlewell296A_FD_189080 | JGI IMG/M metagenome (GOLD analysis project Ga0265292, IMG submission 189080) | Leachate microbial communities from a municipal landfill in Southern Ontario, Canada - Leachate well 296A | ecosystem: Engineered > Solid waste > Landfill > Unclassified | place: Canada... | reverse complement strand
GACCCCGCTTCTGTGTTACCGGCTTTTACCTCGCCTGATTACCGTATTGCCCAGGGCCAATAACTATTTCAAGCCGTAGCCGCCGTCAACATTAAGAATTTGACCGGTAATAAAATCGCTCCTGGCTAAAAAAACTATAGCTTCGGCAATTTCTTCCGGTTTAGCCATTCGCTTCAATGGCGTATTATCTTGAAAATACTGGATCAGTTCTGGTCCGGCCCCTTTAGTCATATCTGTCTGGCAAACTGCCGGGGCGACGGCGTTCACGGTAATTTCTGGGGCTAATTCTTTGGCAAAACCTTTAGTCAAGTTCTCAATCGCCGCCTTGGCTGCCGTATAAGCCGCCACCCGAGCGCCTCCCAGTTGACCAAAGACCGAGGCCAAATTAATAATTCTGCCTTGCCCTTGTTTTTTCATAATCGGGGCCACGGCTTTGATACCATTAAAAACACCCTTAAGGTTCACGTCTAAAGTCCTGTCCCAAACTTCATCGGTGATTTGTTGGAAATCCTGGTTAGTTTGAATAATTAAACCGGCATTGTTAACTAAAATATCTATCCGACCAAGCTTTTTGATAACAGTGGCGACCATTTTTTTAAAAGCTTGATAATCGGCTACGTCTGCCTGAACTTCCAGCGCTTTTTGCCCCAGTTTTTTGATCTCTTGAGCAACCGCTTTTGCTTGGGATTTTTTCTCTAGATAATTAACCACTACGCTACAACCCGAGCGGGCAAAAGCCAGCGCCGCCGCCCGGCCGATGCCCCGGCTGGCGCCGGTGACTAAAACAACTTTATTGGTTAAATTCATTATTCCTCCTTAAAAAATAATTTTAATACCGACGGCTTGCTGGTTGGCGGCAATTAAAGAAATCGCCAAGATTGTCAGAGCAATCAGGAAAAAAATAATTGAAGCCAGGATAGATAAAAGATATTGATGGAGTTTGGTTAGTTTAAGCATGTTTTTTTACCTTAAACATTTTTCCGTGGCCGGGAATAACCCAGTCGGCTATTTCTAATATTTTCTTACGGCTCTCTCTTAAGGCTTGGAAATCTTTGGTAAAAGGATCTTCTTTATTTATCAAGGCCTCAATATTGCCAGTTTTTTGTTCTTCATCATCAGTCCACCAGAAAACGTCTCCAGCAATGACAACATTCCCTTTTACTGTCTTAATCAGTAAAGAGGCGTGTTCGTGGGCATGCCCAGGGGTAGGAATAACTTCTAAATTCGTTCCCGGAATTTTCTTTTCATAACTTCCTTCTTGGTCATTTTCATAAATGGTGTCGCCATCAAACACTTTGGCTTTTTCAAAAACAGAGGCTAAAAAAACATGGTCCGGGTGATAATGGGTCATGAAAACAATATTGATATCGTCAGGACTTAGTCCTTCCTCTTGAAGTTTTTTAAACAGCAATTCTTTATTTATTCCGGGATCGACAATTATCTTTTTCCCATTATCTTCAATCAGGGTGGTTGTTGACGAAGCCAGCCAGCCGGTTTTTGTTTTCTTAGCGTAACCTTTAATGAGAATCTTAACTTTATTCATCTAATTTATTTTACCGCTTGAATCAAGGAAATAATAAAGGAAATTTTAGTTTCGGTAATCTGTTTAAAGCCAGCCCGGGATAAGTATGACGGAATTCTTCCTTCGTAATGATCCCGAACGTGCTCAAAATATTTATGGAGGAAAAGGAGTTTGGCAATTAACGGATTGTTGGGTTTTGAAAAATCAATCAAATAAAACCTCCCCTTGGGCTTTAACACCCGGTAAATTTCCCGGAAGGCTTTTTGTTTGAAGACAGAAGGAAGATGATGGATCATCAGACTGGACCAGATAATATCAAAAGAGTTGGTTTTAAAAGGCAGGTCTTCGGCCAAAGCTGCCTGTAAAGAAATTTTAAAGCCTAATTTGTTGATCTTGTTGACCGCAATCTTTAAAATCTCCGGATCAGCATCAATGCCAAAAAGGCGGGAACGAGGATAAAGAGTTTTTAATTTAATTAAATCGTCAGCCGTGCCGCAACCAACATCAAGAATGCTTAAGTCTTCAGATAGTTTGACAAGTTGGAAGGCCTTATCGTGAAGTCGTTTTCGTAAACCAAGAAAGTGGTTGACATCATAAAAGCGGGTTAAACTGGGGAAAAAATAGGCCGGAATAAATTTATAGGAAGTTTTCAGGGGCATTACTTATTCTACCAAAAACCCCGGCGGAGTGCCGGGGTTTGGATTATTAATTTTATTTACCTTACATCCCCATGCCGCCCATACCGCCGGGCATACCGCCGCTGGAGGCCTTATCGTCTTTTGACGGTAAATCAGTAATTAAACATTCAGTCGTCAAAATCATTGACGCAACGGAAGCGGCATTTTGCAACGCCGTCCGGGTGACTTTGGCCGGATCAAGAATACCCATGGAAAGCATTGAACCAAACTCCATGGTTAAGGTATTAAAGCCAAAATCGGCCCTACCTTCCTCAATTTTTTTGACTACCCAGCCGGCGTCTGCACCGGAGTTCTCGGCCAAAAGCCGAACCGGTTGTCTTAAAGCGTAGTGTAAAATATCCAAGCCGACTTTTTCGTCGTCATTGGCTGGCTTGACCGTATCTAAGACTTTAATTGCCCTTAACAAAGACACGCCGCCGCCGGGAATAATTCCTTCTTCAATCGCGGCTTTAGTTGCTTCCACGGCGTCTTTGACGCGCTCCTGGGTCTCTTTGAGCTCGATCTCCGTGGCGGCACCAACATTGATCACGGCCACTCCGCCGGAGAGCTTAGCTAAACGCTCTTGGAGTTTTTCTTTATCAAAGTCCGAGTCGGTCCGGTCAATCTCTTTTTTAATTGAGGCAATCCGGGCGCTAATCGCCGCTTTTGTCCCTTTACCGCCAATCAAGCGACAGTTATCTTTATCCGCCCAGACCTTGTCTGCCCGACCACAGTCTTCTACGGTCACGCTGTCTAGTTTCCGACCGGTATCTTCGGAAATAACTGAACCACCGGTGAGGATAGCAATATCCTCAAGTATGGCTTTACGCCGGTCGCCAAAACCCGGAGCCTTGACGGCTAACAAATTAAAGGAGCCGCGTAGTTTATTCACGACCAAGGTCGCTAAGGCCTCGCCTTCAATTTCGTCGGCAATAATAACGATGTTTTTGGTGACTTTCACCGCGCCTTCCAAAAACGGCAGCAGGTCGGCAATCGCTGACACTTTTTTATCAGTAATTAAGATAACCGGGTCTTCAATCTCCGCTTCCATTTTGTCAGCGTTGGTAACAAAGTAAGGCGAGACGTAGCCGTTATCAAACTCCATGCCTTCTTTGTGTTCAATGGTCATGGCAAAGCCTTTGGATTCCTCGACCTCGACCACGCCGTCGCGGCCAGCCAGCTTTAAGGCTTCGGCAATCTTGGCGCCGATCGCCGGATCAGAGGCAGAAATTGTCGCCACCTGGCTGATTTCCTGATCGGTCTTGACCGGTTTGCTCATTTTTTTGATCTCCACCACCACCGCTTCCACTCCCTTATCAATGCCTTTTTTCACCTGCATCGGGTTGGCGCCGGCAGTAACGTTTTTCATGCCTTGGGAAACAATTGCCTGGGCTAAAAGCGTTGAGGTGGTCGTGCCGTCACCGGCAACGTCATTGGTTTTGGAAGCCGCTTCTTTAATCAACTGCGCCCCCATGTTTTCAAACGGGTCTTCCAGTTCGATCTCTTTGGCCACGGTGACGCCGTCATGGACAATGTTGGGAGCACCCCATTTTTTATCCAAAGCCACGTTGCGGCCTTTAGGGCCTAAAGTGGTAACCACGGCTTTGCTTAAAATATTAATGCCCTTTAATAACTTTTGCCGGGCATCGTCGGAAAAAATTAATTGTTTTGCCATAAATTACTCCTTTTATTTGACGATTGCTAACACGTCTTTAAATTCAATAAATAATATTTCGTCTTTGTCAGTAATCCCGAGCTTAACTTCATTACCGCCCCATTTTTTATAGATAATGGCGTCGCCGACTTTACAGGGAGCCGGCCGCTTGGCGCCGCTGTCAGTGATTTCATCAGGACCAACAGCTAAAACCTTGGCTTGCTGGGGTTTTTCGTCATGAGAATCAGGTAAATAAATACCGGCGGCCGTCTTTTTTTGAGCGGCGATTGGTTCAACTAAAATATATCCGGCGGTTGGCTTAAAATTTGATTTAGCCATAAAATGTCCTCCTTAAAAAATAATAATTATCACTCAATGATAACAAGTGCTAGTTTAACGAGTTTGCAATTTCTTGTCAAGCGGCTTTAATGTAATTAAGCAGGGCCTCGGCAACAGCTTTATCCTGTTGATAGTCTTCAGCCGTCTCTGTGGGTGGGGTTACGGTTTCTACGGCTCCTTGGACTTCGGGCAGTTGACAAGGCAAACCGTTACAAGCGCCGACAAGTGGACAGCCCTTGCCGCGATAGTTCCCGGATTTTTTTAAGAGTTTAAAAGTTTCACAATCTGTCATATGGTTGATATTCTAGGCCATTTTTAATTTTTTGCAAGGGGTTGTTTTGTATAACAAGCGGCGGAGAATTTTTTAACAAAACCGATATGCTGGTAAAACTCATGCGGATAAGTGCCGTCTTCCGTAGCTAAACAGTGGAATTTATTGGCTCTTTTTTTAGATATATCAACACAGTAAAGCGTGGCTAGCTTGCCAAATCCTTGACCTCGAACTTTTCTTAATGAGCCTACATTGGAAATATAACCTATTTGATTAAAGTTAGTGAGGGTCGACACGCCAACCGGTTTGTCGCCGGAATAAGCAGTAAAATATTCAATTCTATTAGAAGCATTGTGCCTATGCCAAACTTTTTCGGCCACTTTTAGATAATCACCTAGTTCGCCATAGGGATTTTGCGGGTCATCTTTTTGGAAACAGCCATCAAAGGTTTTTAGATAATTTTCTAACTCTTTTTCTGTGGTAACTTTTTTGACTTGGCCAAATCGATCAGCGCTAATTTTTTTTCCTGAATGAAATAACCAGCAATCTTCAAAAAAATGTTTGAATTTATTTTTTAGTAGAAATTTTATTAGTGGTTTTAAGGAATTTCTGTTTTCAAAATAGACTGCTGGTTGACGGTTAAGTTTTTTCAAAGTCGATTCAATTAATAATAATTGTTTCTGAGTTAATGGTTGATTAACTAGAGCCTGATTCCAAAAGGCAGAATGGTCGCCCTCACAATAACCAACGCGGCCAAAGGGTAAATCAATTAATTTGTCAAACATAATTGAATACTGTAAATCTTGATAGTCACGAAGAAATTGAAAATTATCCATTTGGTTTTGGTTTTAGCAGTTTACTGGTGGAGATTTTGGGGTTGTGGGGCAAGACGATGACGACGCGGCCGCCGAACTGCTGCATAATCCGGCGCTTGACGGCTAAATGGGGCGTGGAGCTGGAAACAGCGAGAATATCCGGCCGAATTTGATTAATTAAAGCGGTAAAATGATTTAAATCATTGAACTTTTTTGGTAAAGGAAAAACCTCGTCGCTAATCCCCAACTGCTGCAGATTTTTTAGGCGGAGACGAAGAGGGTTAATGGGCCGGCCCGGACCTTTTAGCCGGCGGACACGGGCATCGGTTTCCAAGCCAACCAACAAAATCCCGCCAAGTTTTTTTGCCGCTGACAAAAGCTTTTTATGTTCACTGTGAAGGATGTCAAAAACTCCGGTGACCAGAACTTTAATTCCATTAAGGTCCGACCTTTTTTCAGATTTGTCCTTCAAGGTCGGACCTTGTAAGGAGCGTCCTTGGAGGCGTTGCTGATATTTTTGGAGCACGATTTCGCCGGTAGGACGAGGGTGAAAAAAGGCATAGTGACGGCCAACCCGCTCGCGGGTCATCTTTGGTTTCATGTAGGTATACTGAAGATGAAAGGCAAGGGAGTCGAGAAAATCCATTAAGGTCCGGCCTCGAAGCTTTGCTTCAAGAACGGACCTTTTTGAAGTGTTAGGGAGCGTCCTTGTTATGCCTGCAGGTTCGGAACCTGCAGGTTGTTGAATTGTCCAGTTGGGCAAGAATTTTTTGTACCATAAGTTGGCGCTAATAAATTTTTGATAGGTTTGGCCGCGATTATACAGCGGTTTTAATTGACAGATTTCGTGAGCGGTGTATAAATTTTGTTGTTTTAAACTTAAAGCGGATTCATCCAGCCAAAGATTAAGGCAGAGGCGGCGGGAAATTTTTTGGCCGCGGCGCAACCAGGGAAATAATAAAAAACTCACCAATAAACGGGTTAACCAAAGGCGGTTTTCGGCAGTAATAATCATTAAATCAATGTCGTCATCTTTTTGGCAGTTATTCATCGCTAAAGCGCCGGTGGCGGCAACCATTTTAATCCAAGGAATAAAACTTAATAATTTGACTGCTCGTTGGGCAATCGGCCACTTTAATTGACTAAAGTGATTGACCGGCTGAGGTTTGGTAATAAAATAGGGTTTAAGTTTGGTTTTAGAAACCGGCTCGGGGCTGATTAAATACCGATAAAGTTCTTCAAACCTCAAGTGATAGTTAAAAATCGAGGCATAGGTAGTGGTGCGTAGAACCGCCAACTTAATTGGCGATGCCATATTGCGACAAAACTTGAGTGACGCCTTGTGTTAGTTTTTGAGTGATGTCTTTCTCGGGTTGATTATTAAAATGGCTGTTAATCGCATCTTCGTAATACTTAATGATTTTGTCGTTAAGGCCGTTATCAAAGGTGCGGGAAGAAAGTGGCCATGATTGGGCGGAAAGAGCTTGAGAAAGCACCGCGCCTAAAAAGGGATCGGCTTGAAGCAGGCTGGCCATATCCTGACGGGAATAAGGCTCACCAAAGAGGCGGGTTTTAGAAGCAAAATTATACATCTTGGTTAAAACTTCACGGGAACTTAAGTATTTCACAAATTCCCAGGCTGCGGCGGAGTTGACTGATTTCTTGGAAACTCCTTCCAGCCAATAAGTGGCCCAACTAATATTGGTTCCCGGCAGTTGAGGAACAGGATAAAGTTTAAAATTTAATTGAGGGCTGATCGTTTTAACTTCCAGCGCCCGCCAGGAAGGAGCAATCATCATGGCGGTTTTGGCAGTGGCAAAAGCGTAGGTGGAGTTGGGCAGTTGATCGCTCCAAATCCGATCTTGGGTGGCAAAAAGAGTATAAAATTTGATGGCCGAAGCGACAGCTTCAGTGTCCGGCTTGCCCGGATTGCCGCCATTCTGCAAAATCATCAAGCCAATAATATCGGAAAAATTATCAACGTTGGTGGCCGTACCCAAGGCGATGCCGGCCCGGGTCGGATTGCCCCGCTCGTCCCTAACCGTTAATTTATAAGCGGCCTGGCGCAAGTTGTCCCAGGTAGTGGGAATTTTAAGGGTGGAGTCGCTTTGAAAAATATCTTCATTGACATATAAAGCCAGGGTATCAAACATTAAGGGCAAACCATAATAATTACCGTTAAAAAAAGCGTCTTTTTTAACAATCGGGTAAAAGGTGGTGTCAAATTCGTTCGGAGAATAAATAGTGTCCGGAATCGGGGCCAGGTCGGTTTTTAACATCGGCAGCCAAGTATTGTGCCAGCGGAAAATATCCGGACCATCGCCTTTGGCTAAGCTTGATTGCAGCCGTTCACGATAATCTTTGGGCGACTGACGCAAATATTGAACAGTAACATTGGGGTGGGTCTGCTGATATTCGCCGATAACTTCAGCCATTAAGTTTTCCGGCTCCCAAAGCCCCCAGTATTTGAGAGTGATAATTTCCGGTATTTTTGGTTTCTGGAATTTGGGCAAGATAATTTTAGTGACCAGAAGAAATAAAAGAATAATAATGCCCAGGCCAATTAAAATCGGCAGGAAGCGTTTAAGGCCTGTCTTTTTAGCTTGGGTCCCGACTGCCGTCGTGGGCGGCGGCGGGGCAGTCGGAGGTTGGCTTTCGCTGGGGGCTTCGGCGGGTGTAGCAATAGGGAAAGGGGGCTCAGGAGGAGCCGGTGAAACAGGTGGAGGGGTTAGGTTGTCGTTGGGCATTATGATATTATCTTAACAAGCCCTCTTATGAGAAGCAACATGTGTCGATGGGGATTAATTCTTCTGGCGTCTTGGCTGGTTATAGCCAGCTTTTTAGTGTCGATTTATCACTTGGCGTATAGCAATAAAATCTATCCCTATGTCCGCGTCGGCTCATCAGAGTTGTCTAACTTAAGCTTGGAAACAGCCGAGAAAAAGTTAACGCAAATGGTGCCGGCAAATTTGGGAGAAATAAAGTTAAGGTTTAGTAATCAGGAGTGGCCGTTAAACTTAGCGGATTTGGAGATTAGATATGAGCCAAGATTAACGGCGCAAAAAGCTTTTTTGAGAGGCAGAAGTCAAGGGTTTTGGCAGGATTTAAGTTTGAAGTGGCGGCAATGGCAAAAAGAGGCAGTGATTAATATGGAGGTGGAATTTAATCAAGAAAAGTTAGCAGAGGCAGTGGAAATGATTACTAGCGGTATTGTTGAAGAACCGGTGATGCCTAACTTAAGTTTAAACAGTGAGGGAAAGGTGGACTTGGAGCCGGGCAAGAATGGCCGCTTAGTGGAAAAGGACCAATTAATCCAAACTGTGATTGAGAGAATAAAAAACTTAAATTTTTCCAGCGTGGGGATCCCGATTAAACTGGTGAAAATTGAGATATCCACTGAAGAATTGATCAGCGCCCAAAGCCGGGCGGAAAAATTAAAAGAAAAATCGTTAATTTTACAATATGAGAATTTTTCCAGAACTGTGGTCAAAGAAGAGTTAGTTAATTTAATCGGGTTTACCAGCGCTTGGGATGAGCAAAAAATTGCCACCTTGTCAGCCAGTTTGGCGACCAGCCTTAATCGAGAGGCGCAAAATGCGGTATTCCAATTTGACGGCAAAAAGGTGGTGGAGTTTAAGCCGGCTTTGCCCGGATTGACAGTTAATGAAACAGAAACACGAAAGCGAATAATTGACGGTTTAAATAATTGGCAGCCGGTAGAAATTGCGGTCGAGACAACAGAATCGAAAATCAAGACTGAACAAGTAAATGATCTGGGAATTAAAGAGTTGATCGGCAAGGGCGAGTCAACCTTTTATCATTCGATTCCGGGCAGAATTCATAATGTGGCTTTAACTGCCAACAAGTTAAACGGAGTGCTGGTAGCGCCGGGAGAAGAGTTTTCTTTTAACAAAGCCTTGGGGGGTGTTTCGCCGGCGACCGGATACAGGCCGGCTTATATTATTAAAGAAGGCCGAACGGTTTTAGGTGACGGCGGCGGGGTTTGCCAGGATTCAACCACCTTGTTCCGGGCTTTGTTAGACGCGGGGGTAAATATTACGGAAAGGCATGCTCATGCTTACCGGGTGACTTATTATGAACAAAATGCCAAGCCGGGCTTTGACGCGACGGTTTACGATCCCGGCACTGATTTAAAGTTTATTAATGACACCGGTGCTTATATTTTAATCCAGACAACCGTAGATTTAACCAAACTATATTTAAAGTTTGAGCTTTACGGCGCCAATGACGGCCGAAAGGTAACGATCAGCAATGTCCGGTTGTGGGGGCAAACGGCGCCGCCAGAACCACTGTATCAAGATGATCCGACCTTAGCCCCAGGGCAGGTTAATCAGGTCGATTGGGCAGCCTGGGGGGCAAAAGCAGCTTTTGACTGGCAGGTGGTTAAAAACGGAGAAGTTTTACACCAAAAAACTTTTTATTCTAACTACACACCCTGGCGGGCAGTTTATTTAAGGGGGGTGTAATGAGCCAGAAAAAACAACTACTCCTGGGGGTTTTGCTGAGCGGCTGGCTGGGATTGGCTTTCATCCAGTGGTTAACGCCGACGATTTGGGGAGCAGACGGATATTTTCATATTAGGCTGGCGGAAATGATCAAGCATCAGGGTTTTTTAAAAACTTTGCCTCAGGCCCAACTGTCATATTTTAATGACCGGTTTTCTGATAAAGACTGGCTGTACCATTTATTACTAATCCCTTTTACTTGGGGAGGGGATATTTTTGTCGGGGCCAAGTGGGCGGCTTGGTTAGGCAGTGCCTTCCTATATTCCAGTTTAATAATTGTTGCCAGTTTTTATACCCCCTGGCAGTTGTGGCCGGTGGCCGGAGCGCTGTTTTTTGCGTCTGATCATTTTTTGCGGACAATTTCCGAACCCAGGCCGGTGTTTTTAGCCATAGGTTTAGGACTATGGATTGTCCATTGGCTGATTGGGGGGGGGAGTAAACGGGTGTTTTGGGGCAGTTTTATTTATGGGTGGCTGCATTTAACGGCACCGTTGGTTTTGGTTTATGGCTTGATCATGAAAAGATGGAAATTAATTTTAATAGCAGGTTTGGGATTGTTGCTGGCGATGGTAATTTATCCGAATTTTCCCAACAACTGGTTTTATTTTTACTTAAACGGGATTTTGGTGCCGTGGTTTGCGGTCAGATGGGGAGTGTTGGAGCTGGGAGCAGAATTTTTTCCGTTAAGTTTACAGCAGTATTTAAGCAGTTATTTTATCATTCCGGCAGGGTTGGCAGTAATGCTGGTTATTAAGCTCTGGCAAAAGCCAAAAACCAGCCAAAATACCCAAATCTGGTTTTTAATCAGCGCGATATTTTTAATCATGGGAATAAAATCACAACGGTATATTAACCACGGTTATCCGTTTTTTATTTTAAGCTTAACCAGTTTTTTGGGTGATTGTTCAAAAAAAATCAAGCGCTGGAGTAACGGCGCGATGTTACTCGGATCAATTTTTATTTGTTTAATGCTGGGAAGAAGCCTACAACAAGTGGTGCTTCGGGGTAAAAGTGAAAAATTTGTCAACAACCATTACGAACAAATGGGTAATTGGTTAAAAGACAATGTGCCTAAGGGTGAGTTAATTTTTACCGCCAACTGGTCTGACCCGCAATATTTTATCGGCATTAACCCTAATAATAATTATTTTGTGGC
>Ga0265292_1002976_pt1 | contig 10960 bp, 9 predicted proteins | sample Munlanlewell296A_FD_189080 | JGI IMG/M metagenome (GOLD analysis project Ga0265292, IMG submission 189080) | Leachate microbial communities from a municipal landfill in Southern Ontario, Canada - Leachate well 296A | ecosystem: Engineered > Solid waste > Landfill > Unclassified | place: Canada... | reverse complement strand
TCCCTCTCGGCCACGGGCAAGAGTTTGGGAAACAACAGGACGGTTAGACTGTAGAAATACGCGGTCAACGTGCCGATCGCGATGAGCAGGTCCATGTTTGCGACCCTGTTCTTGAGGGCGTGGTATGAGCCGACGTAGAACGTCCACCCGCCGATGAACTGGACAGGGGTGGTGATCAGGAAGAGCCACCAGCCCCAGGTAAACCACGGCAGCTGCGGGATGGGCGCCCACGTCAGTATCGTGGCTCCCGCTGCTAGGGCGAGGAACGCCCCTGCCCTAAGAATCGCGAGGATGACAACCCCGGACATGGCTACAGCCACCCTCCTCTTCATGCGCTTCAGCTCCTCCTCGGGGGCTAGGAAGGTCCGTTTGCACTCCTCGCTGCAGAAGTAGTAGGTCTTCCCCCCCTGCTCCACCTTGAACGCGGCGTGCTCTTCGTCTACATACATGCCACAGATAGGGTCTCTCGCCACAGTCACTCACTTCGAGTTATTTTACGCAATTTAAGGACGGGGGAGCCCTATATAAATATATCATAATAAGATATATCATATTCAGGCAGTCCGCGCCTTTCCGTATGTAAAGCGTAGGAAAGCATAAAACAAAAGCTTTACGGAGAAATCCACCGCGAAGCAAGAAAGCTAGATCCGATCACCCTGATTCATTCTTGAAATCCCCACGAAGGAGATTATCAAGTATAGACCGGCTCCGACCAGAATGGTGGCGTTGAACCCGGCGAGCATGGCTAACGAAGCGGCTAGACTGGAGCCTAACAGCGAGAAGAGCCCATTTACCCCCCACATCCAGGCAACGTCGCGGCCATGATACTCCTGATCCATTATGGCTATGCCCGCCGAAAATGGGATACCTAGCAAGAGCCCCGCGGGCCCGAGAAGGAGAAAAGCGGAAGCCAGCCTGTAGACTAGGTCGAGCCCGAGGAGAGAATCGAAGATCAAGGGCAGGGTGATCGTGTAGAGTATCATCGACACCCCGATGAGCAGTGCGGCTTTGAATGCGACGCCCTTGGGTGAGCCGTATCTCTTACTCAGCAAACCACCGACGCCCATCCAGAGTAGTAACCCGAAGAGGACCGTCGAGATGGCGATGGTGGGTGGTCCGAGGAAGAGCATGAACTTCTGTATGACCGGCGCCTCGAACAGCATGAAACCGACGCCGATGGTCGCGAAGTATAGGACCATGAAGAGGGAGGGCTTCCGACTCGATTTCTCCCTCGGAACATCCGGCGACGCCTCCTTCCCCCTCCCAAAGACCACATACGCGGTCAACCCGGCGAAGGCCAAGATCGTTGATACGGTCAGGAGCTGTGAGAGCGTATCCGGGAGACCCACGTCGAACTTGTAGAAGAAGGGCCTGTCGTCGACGGGTGGGAGCAGGTCAAAGCTGGCACGGGCCCCCGCGGACACTAGATCAGCCACGCTGGTCCCTTCCTCCAGTGCGAGTAGGTTAGGGTCGAGGCGAGACCTCTCCGTCCCGTTTATGTAAGGGAAGTAGATCGGCATCATGTTAAGCTCGTCTGACTTTGCAAGCATGGAGGCTGACTCTTCTTGGCTGAAGGGGGTCTTTTTCACGACGACGACCGGAAAAGTCGGGTGATCATGTCCCTCTGTCGCGACTATTTGTCTGAGCGTCTGTTTGGCCGTGGAGGCCCCTCCGTTTGCCTCGATGGTCGTGGCCACGAGCTTGTACACCTCAGCGGGGTCGTGGGCGACCACGACGAGTAGGCCGTCGTCCTTCAGGTGGCCCAGGTAATCCCTCATCGACTCCACGGTGAACAGGTAGTTCTCGGCCATGGAGTTCTCGAAGGTCCCCTGGAGGGTTTTCGTGATGGGTATGTTGAGCACGATGGCGTCGTAGCTCTGTCTCGTGCGCCTTAGGTAGTTCCTCCCCTCGTCCACGTGGACCTGGACGTTGTCGAAGCGCGTGTATATCCCGCCGTTATAATCGGAGTACTCATTCACGATGTCTACCATGTCCCCGTTGATCTCCACGGCGTGTATGTTGGTGACGTTGAACAGAAGCCCGGTAAGGACATCGATGCCTCCCCCAGGCCCAATGATGAGCACATCCTCCTTACCTGAAAAATAGTAGGGGTAAGCAGCGGTCGTCGTCCTAAGCTGGTTGACGGCGCTCGAAACGTTGGAGACATCGCCGTTGAACCGGTACATGAAAGAGCCCGCGCCGCCGTCTATGAATATCAGCTTGTAGTCGGGTATCGCCTCTAAGTCGACGAGGTCAGTTCGACCAAAAGGACTCCACCTCGACTCCGTTATGCTGGCGCCGTACTTCGTATTGCTCAGGAGGCTATAGAGTTCCTTCCCCTGGCCCGCATTCACCTTTATATCTGTGTTGAAGATCGATGGCGATAGTAGAATGGCTATCAGGGCAACGACGAGCGCCACGTTTACGCCGATGAGCTTCTTGGACCTAGAGGCAATCGTGGTAAATACCAACGTCGAAGCTAGAACGAGGCTTACAATCAATATAGATCCGAGGGGATCGACCTTCTCAAGCAATGTTATAATCAAAAGCGAGCCGATGGAGGCACCGAGTACATCGGCGGCGTAAACCGCGTTTCCAAGGGATGAAAGATACCTGTAGGAGGTGGAGAGGAAGAAGCCAGCGGGTAAAAACGCAGCGAAGAGGAGGATGGTGTTCAACGCGAAGCTGGGAGCGGGAAGGCCCGTGGCCAGAATCAACGAGAACAGAGCCGTCAGGACGAATGCGATGCACGATAACGCGAGGGGGGGAATAAGGTCTACTTTGGGCGTTTTCTTTAGCAGATGCCCTCCTAGAACCCCTCCTATCCCAAGTCCAGCAAACGTTGTTGCCACGGCTAAGAAGGCATAGTGGTACGAGAACATGACTGAGGATATCCTCGTGACACTGATCTCCATGATGAGTACGGAGACACTCATGGCGAATACCGCGAGGAGGACCGCGGCCGACACGAGCCTTGGCTGAGCACTTCCCTTATCCACGGACAAATCCTTTCTCCCTCAGAAACGCAGTTTCTTGCCTAAACTCCACGCTTCCTAGCCGAGACAAACCTCATCAATTGGTTGTCTACGAAGAGGCCGCCAACGAACCCAACCACCGGGGCGACAAAGACCCATGGCCCGCCCAGCCAGGAACCCACGGTGAGGCCTACGAGTAAACCAAGGCAACAAATCATGCGTCTGTCGGAAACGTACTCGGACTCTCAAAATATAAATATATCTGATTGTGATACGTCTAGATTTAATAGATTTGAGCCATGCATCACCGGCGATTCACAACGTGAAACAAATGCTATTAGTGTAACTACTTTTTCCCTTTTTTCTGAATCCTGAGAGCCTCCAGCTCACCCTCGTCGATGGCCCCCGCCTGGATTCTGGTCTCATGATCGCCGGACGCGGCCCCCACCCAGACTGGCTCGCCCCTCGGCGCGTCGGAGTACCTCACGGTCAACGCCGCGGCCTTCCAGATAGCCTCCTCGCCATCCCCCACGACGAGGGTCACGGGCCCATTATGGCCCTCAACCTCCATGCGGGTCCCCCCGCGGCGGGCGAGGCCCTCGAGGAGGTTGTTCTCCATCTCGTTCCTACCGACGACGACGCGGGTGGAACCTACCCTGAAGTGTCTCCCCACCTTGAGAAGGAGGATGGTCTCGATGGTGGGGGTGCCGTCGTTGTCTAGGTAGTCCCGGAGCCTCGCGGCGAACTCGGGGTCGGTTAGCAGGCAGCCGCCGGAGGGGCAGGGGTAGTCGTAGACTCCGAGCTTCTCGGCGAGCTCCATCTGGGGGAGCCTCCTCCTGCCGCTTATGTCGAGGAGCTTTTCTCGGTCGACGATCCCCTCAACCTCCATCCGAGTCTCCTTCATCAGCCGGCCCGAGAGGGGCCTGAGGACGAGACTCTCTACGCCGGCCTCGCGCTCTATGAGGCGCATCGCGGAGCCGTGCTGACTCATGGGGCGCTGGCCGAGGACCTCGCCGGTGACGAAGAATCCTGCGCCTATCTCCTCGGCGAGCCTCTTCGCCTTCCTGAGCATGAGTATGCGGCAGTCGATGCAGACGTTCATCTGGCTCCCCCTGCCGTGGGGTGGGTCGGCGACGACTGCGAGGAACTCCTCGCCTAGGAAGACGTGGTGGACCTTGATGTCGAGCCGCTCCGCCGTGGTGTCGACGCTGCACTTGTCGCACTGGCAGAAGGGGGTCGTGAAGTGGACCGCCTCGACCTCGAGGCCCATGTCCCGCACCATCTTGACCGCGAGTGTGCTGTCGAGTCCCCCGGAGAGGAGCGCCAGAGCCTTGCCTTCCATTACATCTATCGCCTTTCTTCGGCTTCTTCACATAGTGCCTGAACTTAATCCTTTGCTACAGCTATGGGTTTCATTTTGGATAGGGCGTGGCGCGGAGGAGGAACATCGGGGTTTTCTGCCTATATTTCGTGTACTCCTCGCCGAACTCGTTCTCCATCTCCTTCTCCTCCCTTTTGGCCAGCCTGTAATACTGGAAGACTAGAATCGGCCACATGATCAGTAGCGGAATCGTGGCCCAGTGCACGAGGAGTCCGAGGGTCAACAGCAGGAACCCCGCGTACTGTGGATGGCGGCTGTACGAGTAGACGCCGCCGGTGACCAGCTTCCCCTCCCCCTCCTTCTTGCCCCAGTAATCCCTGTAGACGGCCCTCCAGCCGTAGTAGATGAGGGCGGCGCCGACGAGGTTGAGCCCGTACCCGACGTACATGCTGAGGTAGCCCGCCCAGCCTTGGAGCGTGTGGCCCCATAGAACGCCGAGAGGTAAGGTGACTCCGAAGGCCCACCCCACGAAGTACATGCTTAGGGGTATCCCGAACATCTCGAATGCGGACGCGACTATGAACGCTATGTACACGCTGGTCGGCTTGATCCCGCTCTTCCTGTTGAAGGGGAGGAAGGCGAGGAAGAGCGCGAATATCAGGAACCAGCCCAGGAAGGAGAACCAGTCTCCGTAGTGGAGATTATCCGCTAGGGTGTCGAGTATCGTCGCCAACTATGGTCAGCCCTGTGTGTTCTCGATGAATGCCCCACTGTAGCCGTTTACGAGGAGCATTCCGGCGACCTCATCATCCCACGTGAAGACTGCAGTGTTTTTCTCGATCATCCCACGATCACGAATGGGGGAGAACGCGTCGAATATAAATATATATTATTTTGATATATTTTGGGGCCTAGGCGTTTCGCTTCGTTAAAAACGCCTTACGCATGCTTGTGTACCCCTTTCGAGCCCGGCGATATGAGCCCCAACTCCTCCTTATACGTCCCCGCACAGTGGACGCAGCAGAAGACCATCTCCTTGCCGTTTATGATCTCCCTGTGCCCCCCCTCATACATCTTGCAGCCGCAGTGAGCGCAGACCTCGAGGCTCGGCTCTATGGCTATCGACACCAACCCAGCGAACCTCTTGAACAACCGTTCGCACAGCACCTTCCCCTCGCTGGTAAGCGTGTAGAGCTTCCTCTCCTTGTCGCCTGTGGCCTCGATCTTGACGCTGATGAGCCCCTTCGCCTCAAGCTTCTGGAGGAAGGGGTAGACCAAGCCGGGGCTTATCGTCTTACCCACGCGGTTCTTGAATTTTCTCAGTATGCCGTAGCCGTGGTCAGGCCCCTCGTAGAGTATCGTCAGTATGTAGAACCTGGAGAAGTCGGACACCAGGTCGTCCATCTCTTCGTGTGTCACGTCTATATCTAAAATATGTCATAATTTGACTTATTTATAGTTATCCTAAAGGGCCCCACTCTGCGAACTATTTATGAGCCCTATAGATGGATATGGTGCCGTATACGGTCGAGAACCTATCCAGGTTTTCTACCGCGAAGCCGGCACCCTCGATGAACTGTGGGATGTGTCCCTTTATGTTATCCGAGGACTCCTCGAGGCGGCCAATCACAAGCGAGATCAGGTACATGAGGGGATTGTGCGGCTTGTCCAGATCCATGACGAGGAGCCGCCCACCCCCGCTCAATACTCGGTGAATTTCCTTCAGGGCCTTCTTCTTCTCCTCCGTCTTAAGGTGGTGCAGCATGAGGCTCGTCACCACCACGTCGAAGGAGGTATCCGGGTAGGGTAGATCGGTAGCCGTTCCCTCATCCAAGTCGATGCCGAGATCAGCTTCCCTGATCTTCTTCCGGGCGATCTTCAGCACATCGGGGTCGCCGTCGAGGCCGACGACCTCGGCTTCGGGTTGACTTCGTTTTAGCATGATGGTTAAGGTGGCCGTGCCACAGCCAAGGTCAAGGGCCCTCTCCTTCGGCCTTAACGCCACGAGCGCCGTTAACCTGTTCTTAATAACGTTCTCTCTTAATGTGAAACGCATGATGAAGTCGTAGAAGGGAGTAAGGGCCTTGAAACGAAGGGCCGGTATGTAGCGCCTTTCGCGCTCGTCACCCGTCATATCTTGGTCCCTCTCCTTGCTTGAAAAAGGCCCGGCGGCATTTCGAACAGTCTAAAGAGACGCTTAAAGTTAAAAATGCTCGTTGGGAGCACGCCGGCCATATGGTGCGTTTGTTGTCCGACGCTCAGGTTTTACGATAATCGTTAGAATTTTAGCAGGTTAGCCGTGACAGTTGCCCGATCCGATGCCCTGAACCTGCCTGCCAGGCGCCTGATCCGAAGATTGGGGGTTCGTTCTGCCCATCATCCCGCCGCTATAGCCGCCCATCATACCGTTATCGGTATACGGGGTTGAATCGATCTCAAACCCCCACTCCCGAAGCTTGGCGACGATCGCTGCGTGTATCTCGGCGTGGGTCGCTCCCGCCGCCGTCATCGATTCCGCGGTAGCCACGATCTCGTTGCGCTGGGTTTGCGTCATGTTGCCCCATACGCCGGCGCCGTGCCCCATTCCGCCGGATTGAAGGCCGGGGCAGTCGTAGTATGCTTCGACTTCCTTTTCGCCCGTCGCTGGTTGGGTTGAGTTGCTCTGAGCCATGACTACGCCGATACCCCCCACAACCATGGCGAATGCGGCGAAGGATACCAGTGCTATCACGATTTTCTTATTCATCTTTTTCCACGGCAGCATCTAGGGGGTACGCTATAAAAGGGGTTTTTCAGCTTTTATTCAGAATGTGATCAGAATCGGGGTAGCCGGAGGGGGGTTAGATTTATGTCGCCCAAGGTGGATCGAGGTTTAACGGCGTCACGTTCGGTGCTCCCATGCCTCCAAAGGATAGATCCCTCGGACACATTCTCTTCTGGCTCATAGCCGGCAGCCGGGGGGGAGTGAACCGGGGAAAAATTATCTCATTACTTAGGGGGACGCCGATGAACGCCAACCAACTCGCCTCCGCCCTAGACGTGGACTACAGAACCATCCGGCACCACTTGGACATATTGGAGAAGAACGAGGTCGTCACACCGACAGGCGACAGGTACGGCCTCGTATACTTCCTCTCCCAGAACATGGAGAAAAACTACGCCGTCTTCGAATCGATCTGGAACAGAATTGGAAAAAGCGAGAAAAGCAACGCGAGAGATGAAACAACAGATGGATAGGAGATTAAAGCTGGTCTTAGTTGCCTTTGCGGCGACGGTCCTAGTCACACTGGAGCTGCAGGCATTTACACCCAACCTCTACGACATGTGGGAACCCAGACACATGGGGGGAATGATGGGCCAGCCCATCCGCGGAGACCTAGAGATATACTATACAGCCAAGATCGTCCTATCCTCGGTAAACACAGTGCTCCTACTAAGCCTCCTACTAACCTACATCGGCATCTACAATGATATCCGCTCCGAATTCAGCCTAGGGCTCATAATCTTCAGCCTGGCGCTCCTACTCTACTCCCTCACCTCTAACCCTCTCCTATCCAGCTACTTCGGCTACGCCGGGTACGGCCTCGGGCCCTTCGCCATGCTACCGGACCTCTTTACCCTGTTGGCCTCCACGATCCTCATATATCTCAGCCTTAAGTGACGCGTCGAAGCGGCGAACCGGCTACTCTAAGATGACTCAAATCATGCATTAAATCTGGCCAAGAAAAGGTTAAGAGAAATAGATTATCGCAAAGTATGCCGTATCTCCACTTTTCACATATACCTTGTTGATACAGTAGACGAGGGTATTGAACCTCCAATGTGGGGGTTTCCCGGAATTTCACTGGTTTACGTTTGAATCGGGTTTCACAAGTAGTCACAAAGGCCGGTCCGCTTCATCGTGGCGGTATTGTTGGTGGGCCGGGCCGGACTCAAACCTATAAGGGTTCAGGTCCCGATTAGGGCGCGCTGATGAAATGTTTTGAACATATTGGTGATGATCCAGAAGGTACTTGAACGTGCACGCGAAAACATACTTCCTTTCCTATATGAATATCCAGTGTATGCAAGTGAGCAATGCAGTAGTATGAGGGGGAAGATTCGGGGTCTTTCGACCCCTACAACGGAGGCTAATGGAGTATGGAGTTCCTTTAGCATTTAATTAATAAAAATCCTTGAAGATAAACTTTGCACTTGCACATATATACCAAGATCGGATATACCAAGCTCGTATGGTAGAAAAGATTCCTATCGCGCACGCCATAGAATCGATTCGAACGATTCGACCTCATCTCAATCGTATGTAAAAGTTATGATTATGACTCTAAAAAGCCCACACCATCACGTATCGTTATCTCTGTCCCATAGGGCTTCGAGAGCTCCACGATTTTGCCTAATATTCGTTCGCCAATCTCAGCCCCAGCCATCATCGGCCGGCCACGCTGGCTCCTAGGCCTATGCTGGCCGAGATCCACAGGGTAAAGCCTCATTTCCTTAAGCCTCCCCCCCTCGAACTCCATCCATGGCAATACGCTCATCCAGTACTTTTCGTCCTCGGTGAACCACTTCTGCTCCGGATAGCCAGGGCGTGGAGGCGCCCTCTGCCGGGCGTCAAAAGCGTCGGACACCACTCCCGAGTAGGGGTCGAGTTTGTAATACTCATAAAAGTCCGCGGGCATATTTTGTACGGTCTCGTTCTGGAAGATAAAGTTCCCGAGGCCGTAAAAAATCGGTCTACCATCCCTTATCTCGATCCCCCTCACAGCGTGGTGACCATGGCCCAAGAAGCAGTGAGCTCCGGCGTCGATGCAGATCCTCGCGAACTCCTCCACGAACTCAGCCGGCCTCTCGTCGTCGCCTGATCTCCCCTCATGGGCGTGGAGGGAGATGAGCACAAGGTCAGCTTGCCTCGCGGCGTCCCTTACGGAGGCGAGGTTTCCCTCCATGTCGCCCTTATTGAGGGCGGTGTGGAGTCCGACCTCCTCGCCCAGCACAAACTTGTTTGTGAGGAAGTGGTAAGAATCCACTTCCTGATGCACTTGTGGGAGGTTCAGCTCCCTCTCCACCTCCTTGAGCTTCTCGAGGGTCTCCTGCTTCGCCACGAATCGTGTTTCGTACCTGAGAGGGTTGAGACCAGGTCGTCCGCCCATATCCCTCCGCGCGTCCCCTGCTCTTCCGAATGCTTTGAAGCTGCTGCAGGTTGAGATCAGCGCGACTCTGCCTTTCTCGGTTTCGAGATAGGCGGGTGCCCTCGCCTCGGCTAGGTCCCTGCCTGTGCCGGCGTGGGGTACTCCGGCTGCCTCTAGGTAGGAGATGGTGCTGAGTAGTCCGCCGTACATGTAGTCTAGGCTGTGGTTGTTGGCGGTGGCGAATACGTCGAAGCCCATCCAGGTCAGTTCGTCGATGGTGTTTGGGGGAGCCCTCGTGTATGTCCCCCCGGACTCGGCGGCTGGATAGCAGTCATCGCCGTAGTCGTGTAGGTTCATTTCGAGGTTGGTGAAAGCGAGGTCTGCATCTCGGATTAGCGACACCAATCTTATGAACTCAGGCTCGCTGTAGACCGACTGCCTCATGGTTATGAGGGAGTCTCCCGTAGCAACTAAGCTAAACTCATTCAAAGTGACATCATATTAAAACTGGATGAAAGAATAATAAAACAAGTATCTTGATGGACATTGACCAAGGAGGGATAAACAGAGTTCTATGTGTTACTTACGCCACTTCTCTCCGATTGGATAAATGTCCCATGGAATGTTCTCGTAGTGTAGCGTGCTGAGATCGGCAGGTGTGGTTCCCGGAGGATCGATTGGGTAATCCATCTTTGCCCACGTATCCCAGAAGGCTTTATGGTGTACTCGGCTCTTTATCTCCACTATATCAAGACTGTCGACGTCCATTCCAATGGCCTTTAGAGGATCAGCGCTCATAGGTGCCCGCAACCTCTCAGAAATAACAACGTGATTGTTATCACCCAGGTTAAGAGAAGCTACAATATTATCATGCCTCTTGGCGCCCTTATCCATCGGCCCGGTCTCGACCCAGTCCGCACCGCCAAGATACTCGATACGACCGGTTATCAAGATCGGTTCACCGGAGATTGGGTGAACCCACCCACCGATCTTCACAGTGACGGTATCACCTACCTTATGTTTCTTAACTAGTGAATTGAGAACGGCGGGATCCGCTATGCTTGTAGAACAAAAGTTCCTCGCCCCCTGTTTGATCAGTTCCTTCAAGATATGTGTCCCGTCACCAAGTCTATCATCGTGATAAGCGATAACTATCGGTTTGACGCCTTTGTTCACCATCTCGATGACCTTGGTGACTCCTTCTTTGGCTTTAGGCAACTGTCTCGTAAGTTCAGCACGCAGACTCCAGACAAGACTCGATAGATCTTGTGCGGCTTTCTCCGCAAGCTCATAATCATTGTTAGTCACTACGAATATTGAAAAGCCCACATCAGGCACATCAGCGTAGGCAAAGCCCGGAGCCACCGAAGCGCAGTAAACTCCCTTCCTCTCCCACTCTCTACAGCGACTGTAGACTTCCTTCATTGGGTAGGATTGTGATGCTTGAAAAACACTGGCGCATATAATCTTAGGTTTCTGAATAGCCATGGTTGGACCAAATTTTCCATGAATGGTTTCGACCATACAGCGAGCCA